>Ga0075367_10000824_pt1 | contig 12271 bp, 12 predicted proteins | sample EndMethybrTD3032_FD_71399 | JGI IMG/M metagenome (GOLD analysis project Ga0075367, IMG submission 71399) | Populus endosphere microbial communities from Tennessee, USA - Endosphere MetaG P. TD hybrid TD303-2 | ecosystem: Host-associated > Plants > Roots > Endosphere | place: USA: Tennessee... | reverse complement strand
GCGCTCAACATGCTGGGCCGGGCCAAGAAGGTGACAATCGACAAGGAGAACACCACCATTGTCGACGGCTCCGGCAAGAAGGCCGACATCGAGGGCCGCATCAAGCAGATCAAGGCGCAGATCGAGGAGACCACCTCCGACTACGACAAGGAGAAGCTGCAGGAGCGTCTGGCCAAGCTGGCCGGCGGCGTTGCCATCATCAAGGTCGGCGGCGCCACCGAGAGCGAGGTCAAGGAGCGCAAGGACCGCGTCGATGACGCGCTGCATGCCACCCGCGCGGCCGTCGAGGAAGGCGTGGTGCCGGGCGGCGGTGTCGCCCTGCTGCGTGCGTCGAAGGCGCTGGAGAACCTGACCGCCGAGAACGACGATCAGAAGGTCGGCATCAACATCGTCCGCAAAGCGCTGCAGGCGCCGGCCCGCCAGATCGTGCAGAACGCCGGTGATGACGGCTCGGTGGTGGTCGGCAAGATCCTCGACAGCAACAAGTACGTGTTCGGCTACAACGCCCAGACCGCCGAGTACGGCGACCTCGTCGAGGCCGGCGTGATCGATCCGGCCAAGGTGGTGCGCTGCGCGCTGCAGGATGCCGCCTCGATCGCTGGCCTGCTGATCACCACCGAGGCCATGATCGCCGAGCGGCCGAAGGACTCGGCTCCGGCGATGCCGGGTGGCGGCGGCATGGGTGGCATGGGCGGCATGGGTGGCATGGGCGGGATGGACTTCTGATTCCACGCCACTTCGCAGAACGCAGGGAGGCCTCGGCGCGCGTCGCCGGGGCCTTTTTTGCGCCGCGCATATTCATGCCCACCAGCGTCGACACGTTAGCTGGAGTCCCGCTCCGCGCTTTGCTTGGCGGGAATGACAGGCACGCGTAACGGTGCTGGCCTTATTCGTTGCGCTCCAGCGTCATAAGCGGCTTAAATCGCCCGCAGATCGTAACCGGGCCACCACCGCCCCCTGACCGGCTCGCCATGACCGACATCGCTACCCGCGTCTACAATCACACCTGGAAGATCGATCCGATCGTGCGCTCGGTGCTCGACACGGATTTCTACAAGTTGCTGATGGCACAGACGATCTTCCGGCGGCACATGGCCGTGCGCGTAACCTTCGGCATCATCAACCGCTCCGAGCCCATCAAGCTCGGTCGCCTGATCGACATCGGCGAGCTGAAGGAGCAGCTCGACCACATCCGCACGCTGCGCCTGTCGCGCGGTGAATCGACCTGGCTGCGCGGCAACATGTTCTACGGCAAGCGGCAGATGTTCGCGCCCGAGTTCATCGCCTGGCTGGAGGGCTTCCGCTTTCCGGCCTACCACCTGGAGCGGCGCGGCGACCAGTACGAGCTGACCTTCGAGGGCCCGTGGATCGAGACCACCATGTGGGAGATCCCGGCGCTGGCCGTGCTGATGGAGCTGCACAGCCGCGCCGTCACCAAGGGGCTCGGCAAGTTCGAGCTGCAGGTGCTGTACGCGCGCGCCATGACGCGGGTGTGGGAGAAGATCGCCCGCCTCAAGCTGCTGCCCGAGTTGCGCATCGCCGACTTCGGCACGCGGCGCCGGCACGGCTTCCTGTGGCAGGACTGGTGCGTGCAGGCCATGCTCGAGGGTCTGGGTGATGCCTTCCTCGGCACCTCCAACTGCCTGATCGCCATGCGCCGCGAGGTGGAGGCGATCGGCACCAACGCGCACGAGCTGCCGATGGTCTACTGCGCGCTGGCCCGCAACGACAAGGAGCTGGCCGAGGCGCCCTATCTGGTGCTGGCCGACTGGCAGGAAGACTACGACGGCAACCTGCGCGTCATGCTGCCCGACACCTACGGCTCGCGCGGCTTCCTCGACAGGGCGCCGGACTGGGCCAAGCACTGGACCGGCGTACGCATCGACTCGGGCGATCCGATCGGTGGCGGCGAGATCGCCATCGAGTGGTGGAAGCGACGCGGCCAGGACCCGCGCCAGAAGCTCGCCATCTTCTCGGACGGGCTGGATGTAGAGGCGATCGAGCGCATCCACAAACACTTCTTCGGCCGTGTGCGGATCGGCTACGGCTGGGGCACGCTGCTGACCAACGACTTCCGCGATCTGGGCCCGGACGGCGGGCTCGATCCCTTCTCGATCGTGTGCAAGGTGATCTCCGCCAACGGCCACCCGGCCGTGAAGATCTCCGACAATCCCCTGAAGGCCATGGGACCGCCGGCCGAGATCGAGCGCTACCGCCGCGTCTTCCAGGTCGGCGCGCAGGAGGCCCTGCCGCTCGCGGTGTAGGCGCGTCGCGCCGCGGTACGCACGTTAACGGTTCGCTGGTCACACTTTCGATCACGCGGCTATCGCGCTGCGCCTTGCAGATTGTCGTAACCCTTGCCGTTCAATGTCACGGCCATCTCGCGAACCGCAGGGGGCAGGCATGTTGGGCGTGAAAGCAGGTGTGATCGGCGTTTTGTGCGTGGGCGCCGGCGCCTGGATGTTGTTCTCGGAAACCCGGCACAGCCTGACCGGCGTGCATGCCACCGCGGTGCTGGTGGAGCGCGTGACGGAGTGCAAGGCCGAGTTCCAACCCGTGGGCGAGAGCCGTCGCAAGGAGGCGATGCCCTGCGACCAAGCCGAGGCGTTTCGTGCGGTGGTCGGCGACAAGAAGGTGCGCGTGCACAAGACCTTCCTGTCCGTCCTGAAGATTCCCGGCGCCAACGGCGTGCAGCACACGGCCAGGGTCAGCGACGCCACGATGGGCTCGATCTTCACGCCGATCGGCGGCACGGTGCAGGTGGTCTACACCCCCGGCCAGCCGGACGACGTGCGTCCGCCGATGACATTGGCACGCGTGCAGGGCAATCTCGGCATGATGGGTCTCGGCGTCGTCCTCCTGCTGATTGCCTTCTTCGGTCCGATCCTGCGCATGCTGCAGGGGGCCGTCACCGGCAAGGCGGACGCCGAGACCGGTCAGTCGGCGCAGCAAACCGCACCCGAGGTGCCCCAGCTCACGCGCGGCCAGCTCGTCCTGCAGGAGGCCGCCGCTGCCCAGGCCCAGCGGTTGCGGACCGGCGCTGCACCGCAGCAAGGCTTCGGACGACGGGCGGAAGCCCGCCTGGCGGCGGCCGGTGGTTCGCGCCGCTAGTCTCATCAGTCTCATCGCACGGGCCCGGCACCTGGAGCCGAGCCACACATCCGCCGCAAGCGTTCCCCATCTGGCGTGCGGCGCCCGCTCTGCATGGAGCGCGGGCGCCCACGACGACACTAGTCAACATCGATCTGGGAGCGTGAAATGCGAGCTTTGGTCCGGGCAACTGTCCCTCTGGCATTGGCCCTTGCAGCTCTTGCTTCACCCGCAGCATCCCCCACAGCGCAGGCGCAGACAGGGACACCAATGACAACTTCTTCCGGACTGAAGATCACCGACACGCAAGCCGGCACCGGCGCCTCGCCCAAGACGGGGCAGACCTGCGTCATGCATTACACGGGCTGGCTGTACCAGGACGGCAAGAAGGGCGCCAAGTTCGACAGCTCGGTCGATCGCGGGCAGCCGTTCGAGTTTCCGATCGGCACGGGTCGGGTCATCAAGGGCTGGGACGAGGGCGTCGCCAGCATGAAGGTCGGCGGCAAGCGCACGCTGATCATTCCGCCGGAACTGGGCTACGGCGCGCGCGGCGCCGGCGGCGTCATTCCGCCGAACGCCACGCTGCTGTTCGAGGTCGAGCTGCTCGGCGTGAAGGGCTAGCGGCGGGCAGGCAAGCGCCCACGAGCGCCGGGCGAAAAGCGTCGGCGCTCTAGCTGCCCTGATCGGAGGAGCGTCGATGAGGTTCTCGATACGACCTGTCTTCATCGGCTTGCTGACGCTGCTGACCCAAGTCCCGTTGCAGCTGTTCTTCACGGCATGGGCCGGGTTGTTCTTCGGAGGAATGACCTCGGCATTCTTCCCGCATAGCTTCGGATCGCCGTTCATCTTCTTTGGTGGCCTCGCGTTCTTCGGGATACCGCTCGTCACCTACATCGGCAAAAAGCTCAACTACGCGCGAAGCGAGTACAAATTCTCCGATGACCGGCTGGAGTTCGAAGAGGGCTTCTTCTCCCTCAACAGGAAGGTGATCCTGCTGAAGGACGTGCGGGAGGTGACCTTGCGCAAAGGCTTCCTTCAGCGCGCCTATGGCCTGGGCAGCATCTATCTCGCCACGCTGGCCACCGGCACGTCGACCGCGAACAATGCCTTTACGGCGCTCGGCTTCGGCAACGTGTCGGCGAGCGGCATCATCGTGCGCGACATCATCAACCCCGACGAAACGTACGCACGCATCCAGCAGCTGGTCGAGAGAAGCCGCTAGCCGATTTCTGCCACTCTGCCACGAGTTGAATCGAGACTGTTCGCTCGACCGTCATCCCGGCGCCGCGGGCGCCCGCAGGGCGGTCGCGGGACCAGACCAGGACCCAGTCCACCCGACCGCAAAGGTCCGCTTACCGCATGTCCCATCGCTGCAGCGGCTGTGCCATCCACGAACCCGCACCTGTGCGTTGAACTGGCCTGGGTCCCGGCCGAATTCCCGCTCGCTCGCTTCGCTTGCGATCGGCGCCGGGATGACGGTGCTGTGCGTAAGCGCGCACGCCTCTCACTCACAAGAGCGTGCGGACCTCGGTTCAACCTAAATCGGAAGGACGCTAGCCGAGCTTTGCGATCTCGCACCAGGAGCAGCGCAGGGGGAGCGAGCCGCTGATGGGGTCGGCCACGTCGGTGGCGATGGCGTTGTTGATGTTGGCGGCCAGCGGATGGCCGGCGTCATAGGGTGTGCCGGCCGCGCCTTCCACCCACCAGCCGTGCTGGCCGAATACCGAGCCCGCCGCCAGACCTTGCATGACGGTCGCGCGCGCGACGAACGAGCCGGCTTGGGTCTCGATCCTCACCCAGTCGCCGTGGGCGATGCCGCGAGGGCCGGCATCGGCAGGCGATATCTCCAGGAGCGGATCGGGCACCAGGCGGCGCAGGGCTGCGATGTTGCGATGCTGGCTGTGACAGAAGGCAACCGTCTTGGCGCTGCCGAGGCGCAGCGGATAGCGCGGGTCGGCGGCGGCGGAGGCTTCCGGCGCGAAGGCCGGCACTGGGCGATAGCCCGACGAGAGAAGACGCTCCGAGTAGAGCTCGATTCTGCGCGTCGGCGTCGGGAAGCCGCGCGGACTGCCGTCCACGTCGATGGCATGCGCATCCAGCGTGGCGGAACCGCTGACGACGACGCCGGCCGGAGCCTCGCGCAGCTGCGCGACATTCAGGCCCGCGTTGGCGAGAGCGGCGTTGTGGCCCTTGTCCACGTCGCCGTCGAAGAAGCGATCCGAAAGGCCCAGCCGCTCGGCCAGCGCCAGGACGATGTCGGTGTCGGACCTTGCCTCGCCGACTGGGTCGATGGCGCGTGCACGCAGCTGCACGCGACGCAAGCCTTCGAGGCTGCCGTCGAAGCCGGCGCGCAGCCCTTCCCGCTCCCACGACGTCGCCACCGGCAGGACGATGTCGGCATAGCGGGCGGTCGCATTGACGAAGAAGTCGGCGTGCACCTGGAAGTCGAGGGCGGCCAGCGCCTTGCGCCCTGTCTCGGCATCCGGGTGCGAGACCAGCGCGTTGCTGCCGAACGAGAACAGCATGCGCACGGGATAGGGCTTGTGCGTCAGCACTGCCTTATACACGTCGCGCGCGGTCACCCAGCCGTTCAGACCCGGCCCGAGCGGACGCTCGTCGAGACCGAGCGCCTTGGCCCGCTGAGCCGGCGAGATCAGGTCCTGGCCGGAGATGTCGACGAACGGCGCGGCGCTGCCGGGAACGTTGCCGCCCTGGCCACCGTAGCTGCCGGTGAGCGCATAGAGGATCGAGATGGCGCGATCCGTCTGGGTTGCGCTCGGGCTCTGGCCGACGCCGTTCCAGGCGTAGTAGGCGACGGACGACGCGCCGGCGATGACGTCGGCGGCGGCCGCAAGGTCGCCCGGCGCCACGCCGCTCAATTCGGCGACGCGTTCGGGCGGCCACTGCGCGGCTGACTCCGCAAGCACGTCGAACGCCGTCCGGCAGGCCACGCGGCCGCCTGCTGTATCGATCTCGCCGCGCCATCTGAGCGTCGGCCGGACGTCCTCGTCGATCCAGCGACCGCGCTGGGGAGCGTAGATCGCCAACCCATCGCCGGCGCGCGCGACAAGGTGGGTTGCCGAGCCATCGGCCCGCAGATCGCTCTCGCGCAGGAAACGCCCGGTGTCGTCGCGCACGAGGAAACTGCCGTTGGTCCAGTCGCGCACGAAATCCTCGTCGAAGCGGCCGCTGGAGATCAGCAGATGGATCAGCCCGAGCGCCACCACCTGGTCGGTGCCTGGACGCACCTGCAGCCACTGCGTCGCGCGCCTGGCGAGCACGGTCGGCCGCGGATCGACCACCACCATCTTCGCCCCGCGCTTCAGGCCCTTCTGGATCTCGACATGACGGGCGAGCCAGGTGGTGGCGGGATTGTTGCCCCACAGCAGGACGCAATCGGTGTTGGCGAAGTCGGGCGTGCCGATGTCGTGGCCGTAGGTGAAGCGGGTGGCGTAGTCCTTGTGCCAGTTGCAGATCTCGGTGGCGTAGATGGTGTTGGGGCTGCCGTAGCCGCGGATGAAGCGCTCGATCCAGGCAATCGAATCCTGGATGTGACTGCCGCTGGGGGTGGTGACCGAGAACGCCACCTGCTCCGGCCCGTGCGTGTCGCGGATGCGGGCCATGTGCCCGGCGATCTCGGCCAGCGCCTCATCCCAGGTGATGGCAACCCAGCCGGGATCGGCGGCGCCTTTCGGCTGCGTGCGCCGCAGCGGCCGGGTGACCCGGTCCGGGTGATAGACGAACTCCGGCGCGGCCCGGCCCTTGGGGCAGAGCTTCTCGCCGGTAGGGTGCTCGGGCATGGGCTCGATGCCGAGCAGGCGGCCGTCGGCAACGACGGCGAAACAGCCGCAACGCGACCGGCATTGGGTGCAGAAGGATGGGATGCGTCGTGTCTCGGCCATGCGTAGTCTTATCCGATCCCGCTCACCGTCGCGTGCTCATGATGAACGGGGTCGGCGACCTCCTGCCTGGAGCCTTTCTGAATCCGACCTGAAGCGGACCACCGTTAGCCCCCGGTGCGGGCGTGGGAACAGCATTGCTTTTGCCTAAGTTTGTGCCTGCTCGGGTAACGAACGGACAATCCCGCGACGGTAAAGATCTGTTCACTCTCTGGGGGAGGGCCAGTTGCAAAAACATCCGTCTGTGCGTGGTGCCGAACGTCGCCAGTTTGGCCGCCGCAACACCATCTGTCACGCCATGGCTTGCGCGCGGGGCCGCCCCTCCTCGCCCTGTGTTGTGCGCGACGTGTCGCTCGGCGGGGCCAAGGTCGAGCTCGAACTGTCCGCGTCGCTGCCGAACCGCTTTCGCTTGATCGTTTCGGCCTGGCAGTTCGAGGCGGATTGCGAAGTCGTGCATCGAACCGACGAGTCGGTTGGCGTTCGCTTCCTGAATTTCACCGGTGAGGCGCCCTGGCTAGTCCAGGGGGAAAACGCGTCGGCTGGCGACCCGGGTGTGCGCCGCATCCAAAGTCCTTGATGAGAGAGAGAGAGTGGATCGGCCGCTCTTGGGGATCGACCGTGGCTGGATGGTTTCCGATTGAGCTCGAACCGAACTCCACCCGCCTCATGATTGAGCGCCACCCGCGACCGAGCAAACCGCTTCGTCATCCCGGCGCCGCTCGCGAGCGAAGCGCGCGAGTGGGAATTCGGCCGGGACCCAGGGCACTTCTACGCACAGGTGTGGGTCCGATGGCGCGCATTCGTTGCAGCGAAGGCACATACGGCAAGAGCACCTCTGCGGCCAAGTGCATGGGTCCCGCGACCGCCCTGCGGGCGCTCGCGGCGCCGGGATGACGTCGGAGCGAGATTGGTCCGCTCGGCAAAGCAAAGCTCGGCGATCAGCTGTCCCAACGATCCACCGATCAACTTGCTTAGACGCCATCAGCTGCGCTTGAAGAGGCGGTCCCAGAGATAGAGCAGCAGCGTGTCGCCGATGCCGACGATCAGGAAGGCGGTGGAGATCAGCCGGGCGGTGTCGGAGTCGATGCCGAGCCGCTCGTTCAGGAGATAGATGCCGAGTCCGGCCAGCACCGATGCCAGCGCCAAAGCGGCGAAGATGGCCTTGGCCAGGCGCTCGGTGGCGGTCGGCGGGGCGGGGTCGTTTGTTTCCACCGCTCTTGCTCCGATCGAACGCGTTTCTCCGGCCTCAGATCAAGTAGCTCACCAGATATGTCCGACTGGATCTGAAACACCCGATTTGTCATCCCGGCCGGAGCGCGTCATGCCGAAGGCATGCTTTCAGCATGACGCGGAGAGCCGGGACCCAGCGTGATAACATGCGGCCAGTGCTGGGTCCCGGATATTTCGCTGCGCGAAAATTCCGGGATGACATCAATATCTTCGATCGGATTCGAACGACATCAGGGGCCGTTCAGGACCGGCTTGCCAGCTTCTGCAAGCGGTCCCTCAGGCTGACCTCGTCCGCTGCAAAGTCGCCAGCGATCCACCAGGACTCCAGCGCGCGCAGCAGCTCGCCGACGCGCGGGCCGGCCGGTACGCCGAGTGCCATGACGTCGGCGCCGCCAACAGGCATGCGCGGCGGCTGCCAGCGCTCGGCCAGGGCGAGACGCGTGCGCCAAGACTGGCTGTCGACCGAAGCGGTGGAGCGGGCCCAGGTGGTCAGCACGCGGTCGCGGTAGGCGGGGGCGCCTGCGGCATAGAGATAGGCGCGGGCCGCTGCCTCGGGCGCGCTCGGCGACACATCGGGGGTGTGCATGGCCATTTGGGCGAGGCGGGCACGCTCGTCGTTGGCGAGGCGCAGGCGGTCAGCCAGCCGATCGGCGTCCTCGGGCACCTCTACCGCCAGCGCGGCGAGGCGCAGCATGGCATCCGGGGTGACGGCGAGCGCGGTTTCCAGCACCGCCAGCCGCTCCAGCAGGGTCGGGCGCGGAGCGGAGACCAGCACCGAGGGCAGCAGCCCGTAGTACAGCATCCAGCGCACCAGCTCCGGCCCGCGCGGGGCGACCAGCAGGCGCAGCAGCTCCTGGCGCACGCGCTCGGCCGACAGGCGGGCGAGACCCTCGCGCTCCAGCACGCAGGCAGAAAGCGCGGCAGCGTCGGGTGGCCCTTGCGCATATTCGGCGCTCAGGCGGAAGAAGCGCAGGATGCGCAGATAGTCCTCGCGGATGCGCTCGCGGGGCTCGCCGATGAAGCGCACGCGCCGCGCCTCGATATCGCCGGCGCCGCCGAGCGGGTCGAACAACTCGCCGTCGGCGCTGCAATACAGGGCGTTGATGGTGAAGTCGCGCCGGCCGGCGTCCGCCGCCCAGTCGTCGGTGAAGGCGACGGTGGCGTGTCGGCCGTGCGTCTCGACGTCCCGGCGCAGCGTGGTGATCTCGTAGGGCACGCCGTCGGCGATGACGGTGACCGTGCCGTGGGCGATGCCGGTCGGCACCGCGCTGAGGCCCGCGGCCTCGGCGGCGGCGATCACATCCTCGGGGCGCGCCGGGGTGGCAATGTCGACGTCGACGACGGGTCGGCCGAGCAGCACATTGCGCACGGCCCCGCCGACGGCGCGGGCGGCGTGTCCCTTGGCCGCCAGCGCGGCGAATACGGCTTGGGTCTGCGGGCGCCGCAGCCAGTCGGCGCCAGCCAGGCGCGGCGGTCGATCGGGGGTGGACGAGGCGCTCATCGATCGGGCGCTACTTCAGCTGACCAGGTTCGATCTTGCCGTTCTTCATGCGCGGGGGTGTGTAGGTCTGGCCCGGCGCGCCGCCCGGCGTGATGGTGGCGTAGTAGACGAGCGTGGCGGCCACGCACAGCGCACCCAGCACGAACAGCCACACCAGCGGCGCTTCGTTGAGGACCTCGTTGGGGGAGTTGGCGGTGCGCCGCGTCAGCAGGACGTAGGCGAGATAGACGGCGGTCGGCAGCAGGAAGAGCAGGACGTTTTCAATGACGACGCGGATCATCGCTGAAACAGCCTCTGGTGCATGTTCTTGAGCATGCCGGCAGTCGCGCCCCAGATATAGCGCCCCTGGTAGGGCATGGCATAGAAGGAGCGCTCGCGACCGCGCCACTCGCGCGAGGCTTTTTGGTGATTGGCTGGGTCCATCAGGAAAGCGAGCGGCACCTCGAACACCTCCAGCACCTCGCGCGGATCGAGCACGGGCTGGAAGCCGGGCGTCACGAAGGCCACCACCGGATTGATCTGGAAGCCGCTGCCGGTGCGGTAGCTGTCGAGATAGCCGAGCGGCTCGACGCGGGCGGCTTCCAGGCCGATCTCCTCACGCGCCTCGCGCAGCGCGCAGTCGACGGGGGTCGCATCGACGGGCTCCACCTTGCCGCCGGGAAAGGAGATCTGGCCCGGATGGCTCGGCATGTCGTGCGAGCGCATGGTGAGGAGCACGGTCAGCTCCGAGCGCAGCACGATCGGCACCAGCACGGCGGCCGGGCGCGGCGGCGCCATGACGGCGAAGTCGGCCTTCAGCTCCGGGTTGAGGTCCCAGTCGCCTGGCCCCCACGCCTGGCCCGAGCGCGGGTCGAATACGGCCTCTGACGGGCCGGGATGCAGGCCGCGCCGCGCCACGGCGCGGAAGGTGGCCTCGGTCAGCGGCTCGGAGGGATGGGGCTCGGTCGGCATGTCCATGGGCAGTGATTATACCACGGCGGCTTCCATCTCACTCACTCGTTGTCATCACGGAATTCCGCGCCAGCGGACCATCCGGGACCCAGGGCGATGAAGTATCCGGCCCCTGGGTCCCGGGTCTGAGCTGCGCTCAGCCCGGGATGACAACGGTGGTGCGATTCAATCGACGTAGACGACGCGGTCGGATTGGAGGAGCTGGGTGATGCTGTCCATCTGGGTCATGCCGGCGCGGATCTTCTTTTGCGTCTCCTCCTCGGCGCGGCGGATGCCGTCCAGCTTGGCGACGATGTCGGCCAGGTCGGCGCGGGGGATGATGACGACGCCGTCGCGGTCGCCCAGCACGGCGTCGCCCGACTGGATGGCCACGCCGGCGCACACGATCGGCAGCCCGACCTTGCCGGGACCGCTGCGCACGCAGGAGTTGGGCGTGATGCCGCGCGCGAACACCGGCAGGCCGACGCCAACGATGCCCTCGCTGTCGCGCGCCATACCGTCGATGACGATGGCGACCACGCCCTTGTTCTTGGCCATGGCCGCGAGGTTGTCGCCGACCACCGCGGTGGCGGAGAAGCCGTCGGCTGCGACGACGATCACGTCGCCCGGGGCGGCGACGGCGATTGCTGCCAGGATGGCCAGGTTGTCGTTCGCGCCTGTCTCGCAGGTCAGTGCGCAGCCGGCGAACTGCGCAGCCTCGGGATCGACCGGCTTGACTGCCTGATCGAGGGCGCCGCGACCGAGCAGGGCGTCGACCACGTGGCCGGTCTGCGCGCCGGCGAGCTTGGCGACAGACTCGCGGTTCGGTCGCTCGAAGTTGCGGCGGATGGTGAGCAGCGGCGGGTCTTTCAGCATTGCGGCCTCCCTGGGCGTTGTTTTTCAGCCGGCGGTCATCGGAAAGAACGCGCCATCGCTCCATAAGCCGAAGCCGCGCTCGGCATCGGTGACGGCCAGCTCGACCAGATCATAGTACAGCGCGCGCGTCACCAGGGCCTCCAGGCGGCCGCGCACCAACAGGTAGGGCTTGAGGCCGCCGCTCGACGGCTCCAGCACGAAGCGCAGCGGATGCTGCGGGCCGGCGGTGACGATGTCGTCGACGTTGGTGCGGAAGACGAGGCGCTGCTCGCGCGCCGCTCCCTGCACCTCCATCTCGACGGCGAGGAAGGGGGCGTCGTCGACGGCCACGTCGATCTTCTCGACCGGGGTCACCAGGTAATGTTTGCCGTCGGCGTCCTTGCGCAGCACGCCGGCGAACAGCTTGACGAGCGGCATGCGCCCGATCGGAGTGCCGCCGTAGATCCACACGCCGTCGGCGCGGATCTTCATGCCGATGTCGCCGCAGTAGGGCGGATTCCACTTCTCGACGGGCGCCGGACCCTTGCCCTGCTGAGCCTGCAGCAGGGCCTGCAGCCCGGCGATGCGGTTGGCGTCGGTGTCAGCCGGCATGACTCACTCACCCGTCATCCCGGCCTGCGCGTTCACGCGCAGAGCCGGGATCCAGTTCCAATCGCCAACGTGCTCGCCGGAATTGGATTCCCGGTCTACGCGCTGGCGCGCTGCGGGAATGACGCCTTGGGCGGGTGGGGTCATGTCCTCACTC
>Ga0075367_10000823_pt1 | contig 12279 bp, 10 predicted proteins | sample EndMethybrTD3032_FD_71399 | JGI IMG/M metagenome (GOLD analysis project Ga0075367, IMG submission 71399) | Populus endosphere microbial communities from Tennessee, USA - Endosphere MetaG P. TD hybrid TD303-2 | ecosystem: Host-associated > Plants > Roots > Endosphere | place: USA: Tennessee... | reverse complement strand
GATCGCGACGGCCCATCACATCTCGGTGCGCTATCTGCACAAGCTCTTCCAGGACGAGGGCACCACGGTCGGCCGGTGGATCCAGCGCCGCCGCCTCGAGGAGTGCCGACGCGACCTGACGCACCGTGTCCGCGGCGGCGGGACCATCGCCGCGGTCGCCGGCCGCTGGGGTTTTCCCAGCGCCCCGCACTTCAGCCGTGTGTTCCGGGCCGCCTACGGCATGTCGCCCAGCGAGTGGCGCGACACCGTGACCTCCTCTCTCGGCTCGTAGGACGGCGGTCGCCGTGCACGGAGGGATCAGTGGCCGTGCGCTTGCGGGCAACTCGCCCCGGCGGTACGGCTCTAGCGTGCCGTCGAAGCATCCGCGCATCGCGCGCGACATCCCAGGAGGACCGCATGTCCGAGACCCCGGAGCCGGTGAAGCCGGTACTCGAAGCCGCCGCCCAGGCCTTCGCCGAGGCCACCGCCAACCCGCCGTACCTCTTCGACCTGCCGCCCGCCGAGGGCCGCAAGGCGGTCGACGAGGTGCAGTCCGGCGAGATCGAGAAGCCCGCGATCGACGAGGAGTGGATCACCGTGCAGGGCGGCCCCACGGGCAGCGTCCGTGCGCGCATCGTCAAGCCGGCCGGTACCACCGGCACCCTCCCGGTGCTCCTCTACATCCACGGCGCCGGCTGGGTGTTCGGCAACGCCCACACCCACGACCGTCTGGTGCGCGAGCTGGCCGTCGGTGCGAACGCGGCCGTGGTCTTCCCCGAGTACGACCTCTCCCCCGAGGTCCGCTACCCGGTCGCCATCGAGCAGAACTACGCCGTCGCCCGTTGGGTCGTCGAGCAGGGCGCGTCCAAGGGCCTGGACGCCGGCCGCATCGCGGTGGCCGGCGACTCGGTGGGCGGCAACATGACCGCTGCCCTGACCCTGATGGCCAAGGAGCGCGGCGATGTCCCGCTGGTCCAGCAGGTGCTGTTCTACCCGGTGACCGACGCCAGCTTCGACACGGCGTCCTACCACCAGTTCGCCACCGGTTACTTCCTGCGCCGGGACGGCATGCAGTGGTTCTGGGACCAGTACACGACCGACGAGGCGGAGCGCGCCCAGATCACGGCGTCCCCGCTGCGGGCCACCACGGAGCAGCTCGCCGGCCTGCCCCCGGCCCTGATCATCACGGGTGAGGCGGACGTGCTGCGCGACGAGGGCGAGGCCTACGCCAACAAGCTGCGCGAGGCAGGCGTCCCCGTCACCGCCGTCCGCTACCAGGCCGTCATCCACGACTTCGTGATGCTCAACGCCCTGCGCGAGACACATGCCGCCGAGGCCGCGATCACCCAGGCCGTCGACACCCTGCGCACCGCACTGCACGGCCACTGAGACACCGACGAGGAGAACCCCGGATGAGCACCACTCCCACTGCCCTGCTCGTGCACGGCGCCTTCGCGGACGCCGGTAGCTGGGCGGGCGTCGTCGCAGAGCTGCGCAACCACGGCATCCCCGTGATCGCACCGCCCAACCCGCTGCGCGGCCTCGCCTCCGACGCCGCCTACATCGCCTCGCTGGCCGCCCAGATCGACGGCCCGGTCGTGCTGGTCGGCCACTCCTACGGCGGCGCGGTCATCACCGTCGCCGGTGCCACGGAGAACGTCGTCGGGCTCGTCTACATCGCGGCGTACATCCCCGAAGAAGGCGAGAGCCTCGGCGAGTTGCAGGGGCGTTTCCCGCTCTCGCCGCTGGTGAGCAACCTCAAGGAGTGGACGTACCCGGTGGCCGGTGGCGACCCCGGGGTGGAGGTCACCATCCAGTCCGAGGCGTTCCCGGACATCTTCGCCGCCGATGTGCCCGCACCGGTCACCAAGGTCCTGGCCCTGTCCCAACGCCCGCTGTCCACCTCGGCGTTCACGGAGACGGCGACGGTCGCCGCATGGCAGACCAAGCCGTCCTGGGCGCTGGTGGCCGGGGCGGACGAGGCGATCAACCCGGAGGTGGAGCGCTTCGGCGCGAAGCGGGCGGGGTCGACGACGCTCGAACTCGAGGGTGCCTCGCACGCCGTCGCCGTCTCCCGGCCCAAGGAGGTCGCCGACCTGATCCGGGACGCGGTGCGCGGGACGAGCTGACGCCGCGAGAGCGGAGCCGGATCACCGGGACCCGCGACGGGCTCGGCGTCATGGACCGGGCGGTGGACGACGCCGGGCCGGGGGTACCGGTGGGCGGTCGACTCCTCGTCATGCCGATGCGGCGGCCGCCCGCGATCACGTTCAGCCAGTCGTCGACGTCGTGGGTCTCCTCGGTGGCCGGGCGGGCGTCGGGCGGCCACAGGTCGGCGGTCGCGGTGTTGGTGCCGAGCAGCTCACAGATCCCAGGATCTCGGACGCTCAAGCGCCTCCCATTCGGGGCGGAGCAACGACAGCACCGCGACGTCTTGGCGGCGGCCCCGGTGCAGGCACGCCGAGCGGCGTATCCCCTCCTGTACGAAGCCGGATTTGGTCAGGACCGCCAGGGCCGCGGTGTTCTCGGTGTGGGTGACGGCCTGGAGGCGGTGCAGGGGCAGTTCACCGAAGGCCAGGTCGGCGAGGGTGTTGAGGGCGTTGGTGCCGTGGCCCGCGCCGCGGTGCTCCGGGGCCAGCAGCAGGACGGCCTCCGCGGTGCCGTCGGCCAGGTCCTGGTCGACGAGGGCGGTGTAGCCGATCGGTGTGCCGTCGGGCAGCAGGACGAGGAAGTCGTCGCGGTCCGAGTCGTCGATGTCGCGCTCGACTCGCTCACGGAGCCAGGACAGGGCGCGGGGCCAGACGCCGATCTCGTGCGCGGCGACCGGGTCCGAACGCCAGCGGTGCAGGTGCTCGGCGTCGTCGACCTCCAGTGGGGCGAAGGCGATGTCCCTTCCCCGTCGGCAGGGCACCCGTCCGCCCGTCGCCGCCGCGCTGTCCCGTTCGTTGTCGTTCACGAGCGGTAGGCTAGGCGGCGAGGACGGGCGTGGCCAGGGAATTTCCGCGGTCAGGGGCTGGTGAGGACCGCCAGTCGCTGGGTGGCCCGGGTCATCGCCACATAGTGGTCGACCGCTCCCTCGATGCCGTCGCCGAACGTGTCCGGGTCGACGAGGACGACGAGGTCGAACTCGAGGCCCTTCGACAGCTCCGGGGTGAGGGAGCGGACGCGGGTCGTCGGGCGGAAGGTGGGGTCGCCGATGACGCAGGCGATGCCGTCCGTGTGGGTGGTGAGCCAGGTGTCGAGGATCGTGTCCCGGTCGGACGTGGAGCCGTGGACGACGGGGATGCCGGAGCTGCGGACGGAGGTCGGCACGTTGGCGTCGGGGAGGGCGGCGCGGATGACCGGCTCGGCCTCCGCCATGACCTCTTCCGGAGTGCGGTAGTTGACGGTGAGGGAGGCCAGGGTGATCCGGTCGAGCCCGATCCGCTCCAGGCGCTCCTCCCAGGACTCGGTGAAGCCGTGCCTGGCCTGGGCCCGGTCCCCGACGACGGTGAAGCTCCGGGACGGGCAGCGCACCAGCAGCATCTGCCACTCGGCGTCGGTCAGTTCCTGGGCCTCGTCGACGACGACGTGCGCGAACGGGCCCGCGAGCAGGTCCGGCTCGGGGACGGGTAGTTCGCCCTCGTCGACCAGGCTGACCTTGGCGTCCTCGCCGCGCAACATCTTCACCAGACCGATTCCGTCGTCACCGTCGGCTCCGGAGGTGGACACGGCCTCGATCAGGTTGTCGACGACCTGCGCCATGCGCTCGCGCTGGGCGGCGAGCACGGCCTCGTTCCGGCGCCTGCGCCGCGCCGCCTCCGGGTCGCCGAGCCGCTGCCGTGCCGCGTCCAGGATCGGCAGATCGGACACGGTCCAGGCCTGCGGAGCCTCCTTGCGCTGGAGCCTGCGGACCTCGTCCGGGGTCAGCCAGGGAGCGCACATCCGCAGATAGGCGGGGACCGACCACAGGTCTCCGACCACATCGGCCGCCTCGAGCAGCGGCCACGCGCGGTCGAAGGCCGTGACCAGCTCCCGGTTGCGCAGCAGCGACCTGCGCAGCAGCCGCGGCGAGACGTCCTCGCCGTCGTGCTTGTCCTCCAGGATGGTGAGCAGTTCCTCCCAGACCTGGTGGCGTGCCTCGTTGTGCGGGACGCCGGGTTCCGCCGCGTCGAAGGCCGTGGCCCAGTCGTCGGCGGTCAGCGGTACGTCGGTCCAGTGGGTGGTGACCGTCAACTCCTCGGTGGGCGGCTCCTCGTAGAACCTGACGGCCTTCTCGATCGCCCGCACCAGGTCCGCCGACGACTTCAGCCGGACCACCTCGGGGTCGGCCTCGACCGCCGCCTCGGCACCCTCCGCGACGAGGTCCCGCAGGGTGCAGGTCTGCACGCCCTCCTCGCCGAGGCTGGGCAGCACGTCGGAGACATAGGCCAGATAGGGCCGGTGCGGGCCGACGAACAGCACACCCCCGCGACGGTGGCCGAGACGCGGGTCGGAGTAGAGCAGGTAGGCGGAGCGGTGCAGGGCGACGACGGTCTTGCCGGTGCCCGGACCGCCGTCGACCACGAGGGCGCCGCGCGACCCTGCGCGGATGATGGCGTCCTGGTCGGCCTGGATGGTGCCGAGGACGTCCCGCATCCGTGCCGACCGGTTGGTGCCGAGGCTGGCGATGAAGGCGGACTGGTCGTCGAGCGCGGCGTGCCCGGCGAAGGCGTCCGGGGTGAACACCTCGTCCCAGTAGTCGCCGATCCGGCCTCGTGTCCAGCGGTACCTGCGACGGCTCGCCAGCCCCATCGGGTTGGCGTGGGTGGCGCCGAAGAACGGCTCGGCGGCGGGCGAGCGCCAGTCGACCAGCAGCCGGCGCCCGGTGCTGTCCGTGAGGCCGAGCCGCCCCACGTACACGGGCTCGCCGTCGTCCGCGCCGACCATGCGCCCGAGGCACAGGTCCAGGCCGAAGCGGCGCAGAGTGCGCAGGCGGGAGGTCAGCCGGTGGATCTCCGTGTCCCGGTCCATCGCCTGCCGGCCCTCGCCGCCGGGCGCCCGGCGCTCGGCGTCGAGGCGGTCGGTGAGTTCGGCGATCGTCTGCTCCAGGCACTCCGCGATGGCCGCGAAGTGCTGTTCGTCGCCGGCGATCAGCGCCGGGTCGGCCTTGGCGGACAGACGGTCGGAAAGGTCGAACGCACTGGTGGTCAGGGGGTTCACTGCATCAGCTCCGATATGAGGTCGCGCACGACCGTGTCGAGCGGCGAGACGTGCCGAGCCTCGTGCGCTCTCGTGTTCAGGGGCCCTGGGGTTCACGCGGACACGGGCCGGCGGTCCCCGCTGATCTCCTCGACGAGGAGCTTCGCGGCCACCGCGGCCCCGTCGGGGCGGATGGTCCCGGCCACGGTCCTTGCCCGGTCGTGGATCTCGGGGGTCAGGGCCGTTCCGAGGGCGGTCGACAGGGACTCCACGGTCGGGGTCGGACCGTCGTGGGCGGCACCGATGCCCAGCTCTGCCACCCGGGCGGCCCAATTCGGCTGGTCCGCGATCTGGGGTACGACCACCTGGGGCACGCCGGCCCGCGTGGCGGTCGTCGTCGTACCCGCGCCGCCGTGGTGCACGACGGCGGCCACCCGGCCGAACAGCGCCTGGTGGTTGACCTCGCCGACGGCGAAGCAGTCGTCCCCGTCGTCGATCAGGCCCAGCTCGGCCCAGCCCCGCCCGACGAGCACCCTGCGGCCCTGCGCCCGCACCGCCTCGACGGCCACCCGGGCGAGGTCCGGCGCACCGCGCATGGCCATGCTGCCGAAGCCCACGTACACCGGGGGCTCCCCGGCCTCCAGGAACGCCGACAGCGCGTCCGGCAGCGGGCGCTCGTCCGGCAGCATCCACGCCCCGGTCTGCACGAGTTCGAGAAACGTCGTGTCCTTCCACGGCCCCAGGACCGGATCGGCGGCCAGCCACACCCGGCTGCCCAGGACATGGTCGCGGACATTGTCCACCGGGGGCAGGCCGATCGCCGCCCGGTGGGTGTTGAGCGCCTCACCGTACAGCGCGTTCACGCGCTCGGCGTCCAGGTCCCACAGCGCCTTCTTGTCGGTCACGCCCGGCGGGGACGGCTTGCCCGGCCGCGCCGACGGACCGTGGTACGGCGACGGCAGTCCCAGGGTATGGAAGCAGGCGATCACATAGTGGATGCCCAGTTTCTCGGTCACCGACCGTGCCCCGGCCGGCATCAGACCGGTCGCCACCAGCGCGTCGCATCCCTCGGCCGCCGGGAGGACCGTGTCGAAGTGCGCGGCCACCAGCGCCGGCGCCAGCTGGAACGCGTCCGCGGGCGCCGCCCCGGTCACCAGCGCCCGCACCGACGGCCCGAACGGCACGTGCTCGATGCCGACACCGCCCAGCAGCTCGGCGTACTCCTCGTCCGGCGGCGCGCACACCCGCGCCTCGACGCCGAGTTCCCGCAGCGCCACCGCGAGCGCCGCCGGCGGCTCGACGTCCCCGCGCGATCCGTAGCTCATCAACAGCACACGCATTCCGGCGCCCCCATTTCCGCAGTTCCCGGCCCAGTCCGGAGATTCTGCGGCACCGAGGGGGCCTTGCCGCAAGCCCCCTGGCGTGCTATAGGTTAGTAGTGGCAAGGAGAGGGCAACCTCCCTTGCCTTCGTTGTTTCTACGGCAGCCCTCTCCCGCGGCCTTCGCACGGCTGCTCTTCTACGACGGTACGTCCATCCTCTGTGTCCCGATCACCGCCAGCAGCCGCAGCGCTTCCGCCGACGGGGTGCCCGGGTCCGCGGTGTAGATGACGACCCGCTGGTCCCGGTCGGTGATGTCCAGGACGTCGCAGTTCACCGTGACGGGGCCGACGAGGGGATGGTCGAAGGTCTTGCAGAGCGTGGGCGCGGCAGCGACCTCGTGGGCGGCCCAGAGGCGGGTGAACTCCTCGCTGCCGGCAAGGAGTTCGTCGATGAGCGTGGTCACCTCGCGGTCGTCGGGGTAGCGGGCGGCGGTGGCCCGCAGGTGCTGGGCGGAGGAGCGGGCGAACTCGTCCGCGTCCGAGACGCCGTAGAGCCGCCTGCCCTGCGGGCGCGGTCCGAGGAAGGTGCGGCGGGCGAGGTTGCGGTCGCGGCGGGGCAGGGCTGAGAAGTCCTCCATGAGGGCGGCGGCCAGGTCGTTCCAGGCGAGAACCTCATAGCCGGCCGAGAGCACGATCGCGGCGGCCTGCGGCAGCCGGTGCAGCAGGTCGACAAGGCTCTGCCGCACCTCCCGCGAGGGTCCGGCCGGGGGTCCCTGCGGGGTGCCGGCGAGGTCGTGCAGATGGCCGCGTTCGGCGTCCGACAGGCGCAGGGCGCGAGCGAGTTGGGCGAGCACCTCGCGGGAGGGACGGGGGGCACGGGCCTGTTCCAGGCGGGCGTAGTACTCCGTCGACATGTACGCCAGCTGCGCCACCTCCTCGCGCCGCAGCCCCGGGGTCCGGCGCCGCGGTCCGGAGGGAAGCCCCACGTCGGCGGGGGTGATGCGCTCACGTCGGCTACGCAGGAAGTCGGCCAGCTCTTGTCGGTCCACGGGTCCAGTGTGCGCAGGGACGGAGGGGCGTAGCCAGGTACCGGCGATGCCTGGATGCGGAGTGCGGGCCGCCCCAGGCTCGACGGCATGGACAACTCACAGAACACCCCCACCTCTCTTGGTCTCCTCTCCGGCAAGGTCGCCTTCGTCACCGGTGCCGGTCGCGGTATCGGCGCCGCCGCGGCGCGGCTGTTCGCCCGTGAAGGGGCGCGAGTGGTGCTCGCGGCCCGTACGGAGGCCCAGCTCAAGACGGTGACGGAGGAGATCCGGGCGGCCGGGGGCACCGCGGAGTACGTGCTGTGCGACCTGGCCGACGCGGCGAGCGTCCGGGCCGCGGTCGCCCGGACCGTGGAGCTGTACGGCCGGCTCGACGTGGCCTTCAACAACGGGGCGACAGGACAGGAGCCGGGGCCGATGGACGAGATGCCGGAGACCGAGTTCGACCGCATCCTCGCCGTGAACCTCAAGGGGCCGTGGCTGGCGATGAACGCCGAGATCGCCGCCATCCGCGCCACCGCCGGGCGTGGGGCGATCGTCAACAACTCCAGCGTCGGCAGCCTGATGGCCAATCCCCACCTGCCGGCGTACGGCGCGGCGAAGCGCGCGCTCAACAGCCTCACCGGGTCGGCCGCGGTGACGTACGGCCCGGAGAACATCCGCGTCAACGCGATCACGCCCGGGACCACCCTGACCGAGATGATGCGGGAGTGGGACGCCAAATCCCCCGGGATCATCGCGCAGTCGGCCACCCAGACCCCGCTGCGCCGCGCCGCCGACCCGGCGGAGATCGCGGAGGCGGCGGCATGGCTGCTGAGCGACCGGGCGTCGTTCGTCACCGGGGCGGTGCTGCAGGTCGACGGTGGGCTACGGGCCTGAGGTCCTGGTCCTCCCAGGACGGATACGCACACGTCCTCCTACGACGGATGCACAGCGGTCGAGCGGGCGCGGCCGAGCCACAGCCGGAAGAAGGCCGCCGTACACAGACCGGTGCCGCGGCCGTGGTCGGCGTAGTCCAGGCGGGACATCGCGAGCGTCAGCAGGGACGGCAACAGCACACGGTGCAGGTCGGGGCGTCGACGGTGTCGGCGGGCGCGGACAGGGAGAGGGATCCGGGCATACGGGGCTCCACGAACGGTGGCAGCGGATACCGAGCCGTATCGCGGCTGTGACCGCGCCACGCCGGGGAGCGCCGGTGCACCCGAGGGGACTGCGCCCGGCACGAGCGGCGGGCGTCAGGAACTGCCCCGACCATGGCAACGCCGCGCCCCCCGCACCTAGTCCCCCGGCGATCGAACTCCCGGATCGTCCTCATCCACCCCGTGGACGACCTGCCCGCCCACCATGGCCCCGACCCGTGCCGCCGTCTCGCGCAGCCAGATGTGCGCGGCGTCGTGCGTGTGCACGGGATGCCACCACAGGGCCTCCTGGAGCGGCACGGCCTCGTACGGCGCCTCCATGATCCGTACGGGGGCGACGGCGCCCAGCAGCCGGGCGAGGCGCTCCTGGACCAGGGCGATCCGGCGCGTCCCCACGACCAGGAGCGGCAGCAGCGTGAAGTTGTCGGCGGAGACCTCGACCTTCGGTTCGATGCCGAGCATGCCGAGCTGGCGGACCGCCGGGGCGTCGTAGATGCGCTGGTACGTCACCCACGGCAGCCGCGCCAGGTCGTCCCGGGTGAGCCGGTCGCCGATCTCGGGGTGGTCCTCGGCGACGACGAAGACCCAGCGGTCGCGGTAGAGCTCGGTGGCGGGGAAGTCGCTGATGATGCCGTGCGGGATGAGCAGGCCGTCGGTGGTGCTGAGCAGGGTGCCGACGCCCTCGACGATGCCGGGCGGGGTCTGGGTGAAGCGCAGCCGGATGCCGGGGGCCTCGCGGTGGACGGTGCGGGCGAGTTCGGCGCCGAAGACGGCCACCGCGTAGTCAGAGGAGACGATCGTGAACTCCCGCTCCTCGCGGGCCGGATCGAAGTCGGCCTGGCTGGTGAAGAGGCGTTCCAGCAGGTCGCAGGCGGCGGAGGTACGGTCGAGAAGGACCTGTCCGAGGGCGGTGAGCTCGTAGTGTCCGCCGACGCGGGAGAGCAGGTCGTCGTCGAAGTGGCGGCGCAGCCGGGCCAGGGCGGCGCTCATCGCGGGCTGGCTGAGGCCGATGCGACGGCCGGCGCGGGTGACGTTGCGCTCCTCCAGCAGGGCGCGCAGGGCGACGACGAGGTTGAGGTCGAGGCTGGCGAGGTTCACGGCACGCTCCTCATAAACATGCTGGATGATCCGCATCCACAGAATCGATTTCCCAGATTATGGGATGCGGGGCCAGATTAGTCACATCGCAATCAGGAGGACACGCCCGTGAAACCCGCAGCTTTCTCCGGACCGTTCGCTCTCGGTACCTTCTCCGCCCCTGGCCAGGCGCCTTTCCCCGGCCTCGTGGTCCCCGCGGGGCAGGTCCTGGACCTTCGGACGGCTCTCGGCGATCCCGCCCTGACGAGCCGCGCGGTCCTCGAACGCTGGACCGAGCTGCTCCCCCGCCTGCACGAGCTGGCGGCGGACGAGGAGGCGGACCGGCAGCCGCTCGACGCCCTGCACGTCCATGCCCCCGTCGAGCCGCGTCAGATCTTCCAGTCCGGCGCCAACTACCGCCAGCACGTGATCGACCTGGAGGTCGCCCACCGCTCCCCCGACGACCCACGCACGGTCGAGGAAGCACGAGCCGAGATCGCCGCGGTCATGGACCGACGGGCCGCCGAGGACCTGCCCTACGTCTTCATCGGCCTGCCCAGCACCATCACCGGACCCTACGACGACGTCACACTCCCTTCCTGGGCCCAGCAGCCGGACTGGGAACTGGAACTGGCGGCCGTCATCGCCAAGCCCACCTACCAGGTCTCCGTCGACCAGGCCCTGGACCATGTCGCCGGGTACACCATCGCCAACGACCTCACCGACCGCGCCACCGTGTTCCGCCGGGACATGAAGGCCATCGGCACCGACTGGCTGCGCAGCAAGAACGCCCCCGGCTTCACCCCGCTGGGCCCATGGCTCGTGCCCGCCTCCTCCGTCACCGACCCGGGCGATCTCCGCGTCACGCTGAAACTCAACGGCCAGACCATGCAGGACGAGTCCACCAAGGACATGCTCTTCGGCATCGCCCGCCTGGTCTCCTACATCTCCCAGACCGCCCGGCTCCTGCCCGGCGACCTGGTACTGACCGGGTCGCCGGCCGGCAACGGCATCCACTGGGGCCGGCTGCTGCGCGACGGCGACGTCATGGACGGCTCCATCACCGGACTCGGCGCACAGCGCACCCGCTGTATCGCAGAGGTGCCGGCATGAGCCTGGACCGCCACGACCCCGAGGGCGCCATCGCCCAGGCCGCCAAGGCGTACTCCAACTGGGGACGCTGGGGCGAGGACGACGTGCTCGGCACCCTCAACTTCCTCGACCAGGCCAAACGCCGCGAAGGCGCCGCACTGGTACGCCGCGGCGAGAGCTTCTCCCTCTCCCAGCGCTTCGACATGAACGGCCCGCAAAAGGGCTGGCGCCGGCGCACCAACCCCGTGCACACGATGCTGGACACCGGCACCGACGCGGCCCTGGGCAACCAGGGCTTCCCGCACGGCATCGGTGGCGCCGACGACGTGATCGCGATGCCGTTGCAGTGCTCGACCCAGTGGGACGGACTCGGCCACATCTTCGACCACGGCAACGCCTGGAACGGACGACCCGCCGAGCAGGTCGTCACCTCCGACGGCGACCTCGTCACCGGCATCGAACACATGGCACCGCACGTCGCCGGACGCGCCGTCCTGCTCGACGTCGGCCACGTCATCGGCACCGACGGCGAACTCCCCGACGGGTTCGCCATCACCGAGGAGCACCTCGTCGCGACCGCCGAGGCACACCGGGTGAGCGTCGGCCGCGGCGACATCGTCGTCGTGCGCACCGGACGGCTGACCCGGGCCCGCCGCGAGGGCTGGGGCGACTACGCCGGCGGCGACTCGCCCGGCCTGTCCTTCACCACCGCCGGCTGGCTGCACCGTACCGAGATCGCCGCGATCGCCACCGACACCTGGGGCTTCGAGGTACGGCCGAACGAGTTCGCACACGCCTTCCAGCCCCTGCACCAGGTCGCCATCCCCCACATCGGCCTGCTCATCGGCGAAATGTGGGACCCCGACGCGCTCGCCGCCGACTGCGCGGCCGACGGCGTCTACGAGTTCTGGCTCACCGCCGCCCCCCTGCCCATCACCGGAGCCGTCGGCTCCCCGGTCAACCCCATCGCCGTCAAGTAACCGGCGGAACAAGGGAGTTCCCCATGACCCAGACCCGTAGCGTCCTCGTCATAGGCGGCGGTGCCTCCGGCTGCGCCGTGACGGTCCTGCTGCGCCGCGCCGGTATCGACGTCGACCTGATCGAGGCCAGGCCCGACTGGAACGCCACCACCGGCTCCGGCATCACCCTCCAGGGCAACGCCCTGCGCGTCCTGCGCGAACTCGGTGTGTGGGAGCAGGTGGCGGCCTCCGGCTACCCCTTCGCCTCGGTCGGTGTCACCGCCCCCGACGGCACGGTCCTGTTCGTCGGCGAGGACATCAAGACGGGCGGCGAGGACCTGCCCGCCACGCTCGGCATGCAGCGCCCCCGCCTCCAGCAGATCCTCATCGACGCGGTCCGCTCGTCCGGCGCCGGTGTGCGCCTGGGCACGACCGCCGAGACCCTGGAGCAGGATGCCGACGGCGTCTCGGTGCGCTTCAGCGACGGCACGAGCGGCCGTTACGAC
>Ga0075367_10000820_pt1 | contig 12297 bp, 8 predicted proteins | sample EndMethybrTD3032_FD_71399 | JGI IMG/M metagenome (GOLD analysis project Ga0075367, IMG submission 71399) | Populus endosphere microbial communities from Tennessee, USA - Endosphere MetaG P. TD hybrid TD303-2 | ecosystem: Host-associated > Plants > Roots > Endosphere | place: USA: Tennessee... | reverse complement strand
CTCATGCCCCTCCAATGCCTCAGTTTAGGCTATGACTGATTGATGAGCCTTCTATCTCCTTCGGTCAAGCAAGGCTGAATGAGGACGAACAACTTATAGGCTTTCTGCCTTCTCTTCTAGCTCATTCGATTCCCTATAGGTTATAGGTCTATGCAAAGAGAACTGGGCTAACTTGACTTGCTCTGCTCCCATCCACTGATGTAAAGATTGGGCGTGGGAGAGGTGAATTTGACGAAAGAACCTTTCCATGCGATCCTCTTCTGAGGTAAAAAACTCACACTGCTACCGATCCGGAAAAAGCCAGGTCTGCTATCCAAGCTTCTTCTTCCGGTCCACTGGCACTCTTTCTTTGATAAATAAAAAACTAGCTCCGACTCCTCTTCTTCCTATTGAGTCGGGTGATTGAACTCCGAAATCATTGAATCAGTCAGTTCCTTCGTTCCCCGCCGTTTTCTTTTATACCTTTCCTTTCTCTTTTTGGCATTAGCCCTCCTACCTAAATAGATAGACCATTTGTAGAACAAATCTCTCCATAGCTTTCTTCTTGCCCACCTTTTTTTTTTTCTTTTTGAGAAAGAAAAGATCTCAGCTTGTATTGTACACCATAAACTGATTTTTCATAGTCTCAACCGGTCGAAAGTGGAGTTTTGCTGGGCATTTGAAACTTGATCGAGAAGAAGGCAGGCTATCATTGAACCGGAGAATCACGATGGAATATCCCTTTTTTTTCGTGCGCTGGGGGAAATGTCCTCTCTTAAGTAGCCGTTCTGGTTGTTAAGTCGTGACATACTCATTTACAATCTTATTGCGGATAAGGAATCGTTGATACGTAGGAGTTTTGAACCAACACTCCTACCTGAGGGTAAGGTTCCAGTAGTTGTGCCCGAACCATCTTTTAAGGCATACCGGCCTACTGAACGAGGTGAGAAAGGTGTCGACAACGACAATTAGGTTATCTTTCTTTCTATAGAAAGGACAGGCGATGCCACAAAGAAACCTCGAATCAGGAGCCCCTCTGGATGAGATGCCCCTAAGGACCTTACTTAGAGCTCTCGCAAGGCGCAGAGTCAAACCAAACCAATTTGAAGAAGTGGTCTGGCACGACTTGAAGAATCACTTATAGAAAGGATTCAACTTCGTTCACAGATTCTCTCCTCAAATATGAATAAGGAAGGAAGCAACTCAAGACAAAGCTGGAGAATCAGGCTATACTATAAGGTAAGGTGCATCTTTTTCGGCTATGATCAGCAGAAGAAAGGGTGGGGGTGCATTGATCCGACTACCAAAAAAGTCTTTTTATTTCCAAATTTCGTTTTCGATGAGGCATCATCATAGATTTTAAAAAACGAAAATGTAGTACTGCCGGATTCCGGGATGCTAGAAAAAAGTATGCGGGCACAAGCACCTGAGCAACAGGAGCCTTCTATTGTGAGTGACTCTGGACCTGAGTCACCAAAATCAGCTACACGAAGCCCTCAAAGCAAGTACAGCAAAGGTAGGGGAAGAAAGGTGTCAGAGAAAGCCCAAGGCCCACGACCCAGAGAGTGCCTTCGTCAACAAAGAGTGATAAAAGCAGCTCTATCAATCAGAGAGCAACAATATATTCAAGAGGCCTGCGAAAGGCACTGTCCTTGATAGCCAGACTGGACTTATAAGATCTACAAGCAAGCAAGCAAGCAAGGATCTAGAAGCCCAATCCCAAGTATACAGAAGCCAGCTATGCAGACACTGTGAAAGTGTCACAGTCTTGTGCCTCTCAAGATCAGAAAGTTGAAGAGCCAAGCTCAGTTGAAGAAGCTAAAGGCATTCCAATTCCAGAGTGGGAGAATGCGATGAAAGAGGTCTGCAAACAATTAAAGAAGAATGAGACATGGGAACTTGTCCCATTACCAGAAGGAGTGAAGCCAAATCTTCTTTCTAGTTCCGTGTAGTCAGGGTATATAAGGTGAAGTGCAAGAGTAAGGGCTCGATTGAAAGATGCGCGATTGGTTGCTCGTGGCTTCTCACAGCAGTATGGGAATGAAGAAATCTTTCTTCCTGTGGCAAAGATGACAACAGTTAGGGTGCTCATCTCGCTGGCTGCAAGGTTTTTGTCATTTCTCCATGGTCTCTGGATACTCAAGCAGAACATGCATGATACGCCATTGCTTAAAAAATAGGAGACTACTAGGTCACCCTTACATCACAGCCAACGGGGATCTTTTTTTTTTTTTTAAAGGCACGAGAGGAAGGAAGACCTTCACCTTTTTGTCGAAAGCCCAGTGAAAAGTGCGGAGTTCCTCAATAATGCCATCCAGTTCCCTAGCTCTTGATATGGAAGGTATACTACTACCACTTCTACCGCTTCTGGATCAACAACTGACTCAACCGTATCTACTAGTTCAGTACCAGTCCTTTCTTTATTGTAAAAAAAAAGGCTATGCCGGTACTGATGCTACCACTGGTGCTTTGCCTCCTCCACTACTGGAGGTATCCAGGATAAGCTATTGAAGCCGCTACTCGTGCTACCATAATGAAGGTACGAGTGCTAAAGAATCTGCCGCTACCCCTGTAAGGGCTTTGCAGCCAGCTCCGAAAACCAAACCTTTACTTTGACTAATAATAGTTGGCGCTTCGTTCTCAAAGTAAAGATTTCAAGCCAAGCCTCCATTTTGAGCTGCCTTACCCTCTTCCTAGGGGGCTGTAACTTGCTGTACTGGGTGTCTTCGTTTGCTGCTTCGCTTGCTTGGCGCGCTACTATGCCGGAACTTTCTGGGTCTCGTCTTTAGCCTTACCAGAAAAGACACTTCCATTTTGTCGTTCAGCCCCCCTTTGTTCATTAGCTAAAATCCGGCGCCGCGGATTTAAGGAAAATTCCAATTCTCCTTTTTCAGTTTGTGCCTGGCTTTGCCCTGAGGACATTAAAGAATTCAAATAAAGCTAACTAACTTCGCTTGCCCAGTTTCGGCAATATATATTAAGGATTGGACTTCTGCCTCTTCCGCTTCTGTCTTTGAATCTGCTTATGTTACTTCCATGTTACCGTACTTCGGATTCAGGATTGGCAGAAAGAATAGTAGTGGCTGATGAAAAACGTGATCTTGCAGGGGGTGCGAACTCGTCGCTAACGTCGTTGGTTGTCTAAATCTTTCCCCAAAAAACTGCATGAAATGGATTTAGCCCTTATACGTCTTTTCATTCTTCAGAGCCTACTCTTGCTGGAGTTGTGGCTGGATCAGATTACATAAACTCTGCTAATCTCCGAGCGGCCTTTCCTTCGGCTTATAACAAACGCTCTCGGAGGCGTTTACGGCCTGTTTCGGCTATTTGATGGACGAATGTGCCCTATTGGAGCCGTTTCCGGGCCTTACTTCTTAGTCAGATTAAAAGGTGGGGTTTTACCTTAGTCGCCTATCTATAGTAAGGAGCTATGAAGCCCTTCCCTTCTCGTAACTCTCCCCATTCATTGAGCTATCTTCAGTTTCCTTAAGGTAAGGTGCTCTTCCTTACTTGATAATGATTGGCTACCTAAGGTAAGGGGCCTCTACAGCTTGAGTCGGTCGGTCCGGCTACTCGGAAGGCGGGGCCATTAGTTGGAGGCCAGGGAGAAAGGCAACTCGTTTCGTCAACTGTGAAGGCGAGGCGGTCAGGCTGGAGTGTCTTAGCATGAGCTCCCAGTTGGGTATATGATATTTGAGGTTGTCTACGAAGTAAGCAAGGCGGAAGGAAGCCAAAGGCGAAGACCAGAGATAAAAGACGCAGCCTCGGATATGCCATAAGGACAGAGACAGCTGAAACATCCTAATAGAATAGCAGAAAGATTACGGAACTACTCCTTCATCATAATCACTGACTTAGGAAAGGAGTCATCGACGACGCTAGGAGTAAGAAAGCCAACCAAGCCCCAAGGACCCCACCAAATCATACAATCCCCACATCAGACCAAACCGAACAAGATTTTTATCTTTACGGTCTTCCATGAAGAAGATACGATAGGTGCCTCAAAGAACTCCCTGATGTCAGGGGACAAAGCCACCATACAGTACCAGCGGACGTAAGTAAGCCACATCCACGTAGACTACTATACTCTAGTCAAATACTTTTTAGGTAATAAATAGCTCGTCTGGGATGAGCCTTAACTCTGAAGGCTTCATTTCCTTGCGGAGTACACCAATAAGATGACCCCTCAGGTATGGGTTTAGAGGACAACCCCTCCCAAGCCAGAGTTCAAAGCCCTCTGGACGAAGGAGAGTTTTGGTCTGCCACAACCTCTCGAACTTTAATTTGGTCGCGATAGTAGCCAGTGTCCGAAAACCAGCCCCCCCACACACGGGCTAGAGTAGAAAATCGGCAACAGCCGTAGCGTTGACCGATACTAATCAGACCGTAAGGGTGGAAGAAATTCATCAAGGCTCTCGCCGAGATTGGACTAAGGTCCTTCCTTAGAGCGTGGACTCGGAACTGTTTTGCAAACTCTGCGCAGCCAGTGTTAGAGATCAGAGACTTTTGGTAACTGATCATTACACCAAACTGCTCCAGAGCCCGCTCATAGACCTTGGCCACTGAGGAATCAGCGATGACCACATCATCCCCTAGCACAGCATAGGAGTCGAACTTCATCCCTGGATGCACCTGATCTGCACACCAACAAGTGGTGAGAGAGTGCGAAAAGGGGCCAGGATGAATAGTAGCCAAGAGGCTGCCCCGCGATGAAGGAAATGACAGCCCTCCGGGCGTATTTAAAAAATGTTGCACGCGAGGGCCGAGTTCACAACAGCGGAGGCAAACGACCGGTCAAACAGGTATTGCATAATCTAAAAGAACCATCAAATCGGCCACCGATCGGTAGCCGATTTTAGGTCAAATGAATAACAATCCTGTTTGCCAGCCAACCTATCAAGAGGAGCTTGGAAAGTACCATCCATCCATGGGCACCCCCCTCAAGACATCCATCAACCAGTCATGGACTGGCTTCAACAACCGTTGATTGATATAGTTCCCAATGGCGAAAATCCGCCTTTTACCCCCTCCCTCAAAAGTACAACCCAGCCTTCCTGTAATAGGAGGTATCCTCAGGTCTCGATAGCTAGGCAGCTGCGGACCGCATGTCTTCTCAAACTGATCTAAATCAGATCCTGAGATATTCTGACGGTCCAATGCGAACCTAGTTCTCTCAGGCCAGAGAATACCTGATGACCACTGCTCCCCCCGAGAGTGTATAAACTCAAGGAGGAAAGTATAAGCTGATAATTCAAAGAATACGGCAGGAAAGCAAGACTTGATACTACCCTTGAAAGGGAAACCAATTCCTTGCTCTCTGGCGTTCTGTCTCAGCAGGTCATTCATTTGTTTGAATGTTGGTAATGACTTCCAGGTCGGAACCCACTTCATCCCTTGGTTTAAGGGAATGGTGGAGACTCCGGGCAGGTATCGGTTGACGAGATCAGGTATTTTCTCCTTAATAATACCAATAAAACTTGATCCGGTTGGGTTATAGACTTTTCAGTCTTCTTACTTATCTTTGGACACAGCTTAATCAATTTACTAAGTGTGAAGAAAGACAAGTATAACTTAACCAACAGATCGGCTTTATCATCCCTCTTATAAATCATCCTCCTATGAAAGGACGGGATTATGCGAGGGCACCCGGACCTAGTGAGAGAGATCGGCACTGGCAAGAGCTCAGGAGATTTCTTACAACCGCCATATTTGGAGCGATGAACTACATTGCTTCAAATACAAGGCGGTGAAGAGAAGTCCTGATCCCTTAACCAGATGTCGAACTTTCTTGCAGAAAAGGTAGCCTGCTATGCAAACTTCCTTAGTATAGCCGTCCAGGGTGAGGAGGACCATCTTTTTCAAGATAGTCACCATCACCCGAAAGTCTTCCAATACTCTCTGCCACCGGATGGGTGTCAAAGTAAGTAACTTATCAAATAAAGTTCTCATAACTAATTTCCTTTCAGGTCGCCTTTCACCCCTTTCGGAAGCGATCGATAGGGAATCACAACCACATTGCTGGGGCTGGACTCTCCACCGATTCCTCATCAGGAGATCCAGAAATTAACAGAGATCTCGATAAAATAAGTCACACTGTGACAGAACATCGGACTCGACCACAGCCACCCCACGAAGGAGTGTCTAGTAGGGCACTCAGCTGTTACTAAGTAGTGAGCATCTCAAACCAAGAGACTCACTTTAGGTAAACCTAACCATATTAAAGCATTTAAATGAAGCGCTTTAACCGGTCAGGTCGCCTAAGAGGTGATCGTACTTCATTTTAGACGATCCGGGCCATAGGGAGAGGAACAAACTCCCCCATCGCACCGAGGGAATTGACCCCCTTAATTTGAATTTATTGATTGGGAAAGCTGGTTCCGTAGCATTTAAAAGAAAAAGTATCCTGAAATAAGGAGGAATGAGGATGTGGAAAAAAAGAGACGGTCTTAGACCTTATCTTAGCTGTTTAAATAAAGCAGCGGCTGTCCCCGGATTCACTGATGAAAGGCTTTAGATGGGATGGACAGAAGAGTTTGAACGGGCGAGTGACTTTAGGGTTCCACTGGTTCAAAAGGCTAAAAGCCGGAGTAGTTGATCCAGTAGTTCTAAATATAGATAAAATAATCCCAAAGAAACAACCATCCACAAATGTCGATTCATTCAAGCAAGAGAGTGCAACAATCCTTTCCTTTAGAATTCGTAAACGAGTGGAAAATGCCTTGTACAGTTTCCCTTTCAGCCAGTCCAAGAGTTCACTCGAAAGCGGGTAGCCATTAAGGAAAGTGGCTGTTGGTTTGAACCGGTTCCGCCCCATCCCTTATAGGTAAGTACTGGTGAGAGGGAAAGAGCGCGGTGACTTCATTTGCTCTTGCCTTGTTAATGGACGAGGAAGTGACATGACATATAAAGAATAGGAATCGGTTGTTAAGGACCTTCTTGCCCTGACGGCTTATGGAAATTTATGCTTTCAAGCGCTAGGCCAGGCCGAGATCAAATGTCATCTTAGTCAGATCCCACGAGCAGATGTTCTCGAATAGGCAGGCTGTGAGGCAACTATGGAATCCGCCTTCCCTGATTCCGATCCTGTTGATGTTTTGTCGGCATGGCATTAAGGCTGCTAGTGAAAGGAATTCACGATCTTGGCTTAGATGGTTTTGCTCCTGGGAACATCATTTTTCGATAGTAAAGGTACCCGAAGTTTCATGAACAGACCATTCTCAACATTCGCCGGAAAGATCCGAATAGAAGGAAAAAGAAAAGTGGGACAAAATTCCCGGTATGAATAAATATAAGTAACTAGCCATCCTTCTTTATTAAGTTAAGGCCCAAATAAATGCTGCCATATCCGATTTCCGACATTCAAGCATCTAATAGAAATGTACGAGGAGGAATCGAATGCGCTCTTTTGAAACAGCTTTCAATAGAACATAGAGCTCTGCCCTTCTGGCTGTCCTAACGAGGAAAGTCACTTCGTACCTCCTGACCTTAAACGGAAGAGTTAATCGTAGAGCAGGAAGAATTCTTGCTTTCTTTCTGTCCGCTAGTCAGGAATGGAATCGGACGCTACGAATACGAATTATTGAATGGGGGGAATTTTATAATAATTATTAGATTAGACAAATAGGACACTAGAACGCAATTCTTCCTCCTTCCCCTTTTTCGACAGAGAATTCCAATTCGATAGATGATTGAAGGCAATTCATCCCAGGAGGAAGATTCCCACGGACTTGAAACTGTCAGATTCTTTTTCGGAAGAGCTGCTGTTCTCCTAGCTCCGGCGGAGCCCATTCCAATATGAACACTGGTCGGTGAATATTCTTACTGCCCGGTGCCCACCCTGACCTAAGCTTTAGGGAGACCTAAAGTCATTGGGATTAGAGGCTTCTTTTGCCAATCACTACTACTCTGCTCTGGAACGCCGGAATTGAAAGCCGATGATCCACGGCATATGCATCTGATTCTGGTGAAGCTACAAGCCTCTTTATAGATAGGTCAGGCCTCCAACCAAGTCTAAGTGCTCCTATCTGTTCCTATTCTCTTTCCCTGAGGAGCCGTGGAGTGAGGGCTTAGTCCAGATTCAGCAGTGGTTTTGCTTTGCCAACTTGATTCTATTCCAATCTTGTCCCTTCCTACCTATCTATGGCTATGGTATGGGTCTTCTTTTGCCTCTTCTATTATCTTGGGATGGGAAAAACCTGATTATGGGTCAAATCAAAAAGGGGTGGGGCGGCGACGACCCGAGGAAACTACAATATACCTCGATTGAAAAACGGAAACAGTTCCACGGCGGGAGAGGTTGCATTCGATATTGATTCAGATCCGTTCTCTATACCGCAGGCTCCGAGGCACCAGACGCAGACGCGTCAAGGAAGGCGCTCCGGGAAAAGGAAAGATCGTCGACTTGATTTGCCGACAACTACTCTCTAGTTACGTCGGGTTCTCCTATGCTACCAATGGGCCCAAAAGGAGACGGGACCAAAAGGCACCATTTGCTTAAGCGAAAGCATCAACCTATTAGTATAACACTTCTGATTGAGTGGCAGAAAGAAAAAACTCTTATATTCTAAAGCAGGCTTTCCTGGGAGCTTATTAAGGCAAGGAAGTAGCTATTAGGACTGAAAGCTTAGTAAGGGAAGGTGCGAAGCCTGATTGACCACTTTCGGTGGACTGATAACGGCTACCTACTTCTTGTGTTTTCAGACTAAGGCTTTCCTCACTCTATACTCGATCTTGCTTAGAAGTCTACTCTGGCACCTTGTGACGGGCTTGAATCAATCGTTACTCAATTATCACTCTCCGGCAAGAATTTTCTATCTATGTCATTAGATAAGGAAAGAAGGGGCTAGCCAGCCAAGTCTTTCCAGTTGGAAAGAACACACACAACAAAAGCTGTACTTCTAGAATGCTGATGTATGGAAGGCATCAATCATCCCAGAACTAACCGATCCAGCTGTAACGTAGTCAAAACAGTAGGTCATCCAGATTCGAAACTGACTTGGGAGAGTAGGACAGTCACAGGCGAGCTTAAGGCAGAAACCCAATGCTTCACACTGACCCAATCGGAAGCTAAATCAGTGACACACGAAAGCCAAGAGCATCGGTGACGGGGTCAACATCCTTCCGAGAGGACCGCTCTAGTTGTTGAAAGACCCTACGCTTCGTAACATACAGCTAAATAAAGCCCCTCAAAAGCATCTCCATCCGAATCTAAAGAATCATCTGTTAAGACAGAGTTTGCTAGAACAGGGCTTTCTTTTTGATTAGGAAGAAAGGGTCCTTGATTTACCCTAATTCGTAAGGAATCTCGAACTGAGTCTGATCTTTCTGCCTTATGTTCGACCTTGCCGGAAGGAAGGATTTCGATCTTCGTTACCATTCCAAAGTTTATTATTTAGCTTTCGATTAAGTGAGTGTTTGTTCGCTGAGACTCTGACTTAAACGCGAGTCTGTGACTGTCCTCTTTCTAATAAAGTCTTGTCTCTTGACCGGCTAACCGTGCCTTACCTTAAGGTAAGGGTGTGTGTGTTCGACCATGACGCTCAGCTTGTTATGGCGAGCGAATCGAGAGCTAAAGCTTCAAAGCGATCAGAAAAGCGCTAACGCGACTATACCCAAACGTCTAGTTGATGACTAGACTTACCTAGCGCTTACGTTCTCGTATTCGAGCAAATTCTTATATCTTATAGAGGAGGTTGCCCTTTCGGAGTGGTGGTAGCGGTTGCCGTCATCTTATAACATGAAGAAGCCCTGGAAGAGTCGGGTTCGAATCCCCAGCTGGGTACGTGCCTCTCACGATCATTTCGGGAGACCTCGTTACAACTAACTGCTTTTCTTTAAAAAATGATAGGGGCTCCCAATGCAAACTTTTATGTTCGGTAGGGAAAGGTTAGTCAAGGTTTCGCTCCTTCCCGAAGGAGATATTGGGCAAAAAGACAAAAGAGAGTGCTGACCTCCCACACTTAAGGCATTGTGTTACACCTTATATGTTATGTCTGAATTTTGCGTTATTGTCAAGCATCTCATTCACTACTAAAAGAAAGGTATGGATATTCTGCTCGAAAGCGTGAGGGCGCGTGCCTTCTTAACTCCAAGCAGGGACAATCGGCTGTTGTCTTTGGCACTCATCCGGCTAACTGTCTCATCTAATGATAAGAAACGTAGATAACGAACTTCTCTCCTAGAATCGTTTTTCATTACAGGCCAATGATACAATGAACACTAATGGAATGCTGAAAGGACAACTTTTGCATTGCAGCTTGATGAGTCAGACTAGGCCCGGGGAGAGGGAGAACTCTTATAATAAGTAATAAGATGGGCCTTTCGCCTGCTTCATCGCCTTGACTTGATTCGGGTAAGTCTAAGTCAAAGTAAGGACTTTGCTTTTCCGGGGAAGAACTCCGAATACCTTTCGCCTGTGATTGGATGCCCTGATCCAATGCTTTCATTCAATCTATCTCATTTGCTGCATCCAAGCTTAGCAAGTCTTTTTCCTTTATTACATCCAGCTGCTTTTTTCTCGTGCCCTTTTGAACTTGAACGAAAAAAATGCAGAATGAGCGCACCGCTTCGACCATGGCTTTCTTTTCGAAAAAGTTCTGTTAGGTTCTTAGTAGCAGTCGTCGACCTTTTCTTCTTTTACTTCACATAGCTTTTCGTCTCCTTGATAGCTGGAAGTTCCCCAAAAGTATGAAAAGCTGGAGGACTTTGTACCATCCATTCCAGTGTGGTTGAATTCTGTTCAAGAGCCCAAGGACTTGGAGCACATTTATTTTGATTTCCACTGCTTAAAGTGATTGTTACGACCACGAAGAAACAACAAATCCCAACTACGGATATATAAGAGCCAAAACTGCTAAGGGCATTCCATCCAGCGTAAGCATCTGGATAATCTGGAATGCGACGTGGCATACCCGAAAGCCCTAAGAAATGCATAGGAAAGAAGGTAAGATTCACCCCGAAAAAAGTGATCCAAAAATGGATTTTCCCTAACGTTTCAGGGTATGTCCGACCTGTGATTTTACCCACCCAATAGTAAAATCCTGCAAATAAAGCAAAAACGGCTCCCATAGAAAGTACATAATGGAAATGTGCAACCACATAATAAGTATCATGTAGAGCAATGTCTAGCCCAGAATTTGCCAGGACTATTCCTGTGAGTCCTCCTATGGTGAACAAAAAGATGAACCCTACAGCAAATAACATGGGTGTTTTGTATTGTATCGAACCCCCCCACATGGTAGCGATCCAACTAAAGATTTTGATTCCAGTGGGGACAGCTATGATCATGGTAGCTGCGGTGAAGTAGGCACGGGTATCAACGTCTAAGCCCACAGTAAACATATGATGAGCCCAAACAAGAAATCCAAGAACACCTATACTGATCATGGCATAAACCATGCCTAGATACCCGAAAACCGGTTTTCCAGAGAAAGTAGAAACGATATGACTTATGATCCCGAATCCAGGCAGAATGAGAATATACACCTCTGGATGACCGAAGAACCAAAAGAGATGCTGGTATAAGATGGGGTCCCCCCCTCCAGCGGGATCAAAAAAGGTTGTATTAAAGTTTCGATCGGTTAATAACATGGTAATTGCCCCTGCCAGTACCGGAAGTGATAATAAAAGTAGGAATGCTGTCACTAGAACGGACCACACAAATAGGGGTAATCTATGCATAGTCATTCCAGGTCCACGCATGTTGAAGATAGTTGTTATAAAATTGATAGAACCTAAAATGGATGAAACACCAGATAGATGAAGACTAAAAATTGCTAAATCAACTGCTCCTCCAGAATGGCTGGTAATACCACTTAAGGGCGGATAGACCGTCCACCCAGTGCCGCTACCCACTTCTACTAAGGCTGAGCTTAATAAGAGTAAGAGACTTGGTGGCAACAACCAGAATGAAATATTATTTAATCGTGGAAATGCCATGTCAGGTGCACCTATCAGAATCGGAACAAACCAATTACCAAATCCACCTATCATCGCCGGCATAACCATAAAAAAGATCATTAAAAAAGCGTGAGCCGTTATTAAAACATTATAAAGTTGATGATTCCCACCAAGAATTTGATCGCCGGGTCGTGCTAATTCCATACGAATCAGTACTGAGAAGCATGTGCCCATCACTCCAGCAATGGCACCGAAGATGAAATAGAGAGTCCCTATATCCTTGTGGTTAGTGGAGAACAGCCATCGAACCAGATTTCTCATCCAATTGAAATTCTTTCTTGATGCTTCGCTCGACACCGGGGCCCGGCGCGACGACTTTACGATTTGTTGCAGGCGAAAGGAAAGTCCCGAACTCCTGCT
>Ga0075367_10000819_pt1 | contig 12300 bp, 10 predicted proteins | sample EndMethybrTD3032_FD_71399 | JGI IMG/M metagenome (GOLD analysis project Ga0075367, IMG submission 71399) | Populus endosphere microbial communities from Tennessee, USA - Endosphere MetaG P. TD hybrid TD303-2 | ecosystem: Host-associated > Plants > Roots > Endosphere | place: USA: Tennessee... | reverse complement strand
GGCACCGCGCCATCCTTCGACCTGATTACGTTTCAGCGCGAAACAGGCATTGGCGGATCGCGCAAGGTCGGATAGACAGCCTCCCCTCATGCTCAGTATCGACAACCTTTCCGTCCGCGTCGCGGGCCGTCTCCTCATCGATCACGCATCCGCGCAGATCCCGACCGGCGCACGCGTGGGCCTTGTCGGCCGCAACGGCACCGGCAAGTCGACTCTGTTCAACGTCATCACCGGTGAGTTCGGCGCCGAGACCGGCGAAGTGACGCGCCCGTCGCGCAGCACCATCGGTCGCCTCGCGCAGGAAGCCCCATCCGGACCCGAGCCGCTGATCGAAGTCGTGCTGAAAGCCGATGCCGAGCGCGCGCGGCTGCTGGCGCAAGCCGAAACGGAAACCGATCCGCATCACATCGCCGAAATCCAGACCCGTCTCGTTGACATCGACGCCTATTCGGCGCCGTCGCGCGCCGCCGCGATCCTCTCAGGCCTGGGATTTTCCGAGGCCGCACAGCAACGCCCCTGCTCGGAATTCTCCGGCGGCTGGCGCATGCGTGTCGCGCTCGCAGCGGTTTTGTTCGCGCAGCCCGATCTGTTGCTGCTGGACGAGCCGACCAACTATCTCGATCTGGAAGGCACATTATGGCTGGAAGATCACCTGGCGCGCTATCCGCGCACGGTGATCGTGATCAGCCATGATCGCGACCTGCTCGACAACGCCGTGGATTCCATCCTGCATCTCGAAGGCAACAAGCTCACCTTCTATCGCGGCACCTATTCGTCATTCGAGCGTCAGCGCCGCGAGCAGATGGCGCTCGATGCCAAGCACGCCAAGAAACAGGAATTGCAGCGCAAGCACCTGCAGTCCTTCGTCGACCGTTTTCGAGCCAAGGCGAGCAAGGCACGCCAGGCGCAGTCGCGGTTGAAGCTCCTTGCCAAGATGGAGCCGGTCAACGCCATGGTGACCGATGATGTGCGGCCGATCGTATTCCCGCCGCCGTCGAAGCAGCTCTCTCCTCCGATTATCGCGCTCGACGACGTGACGGTCGGATACGAGCCGGGCAAGCCGATCCTGAGCGATCTCGACCTGCGCATCGACAATGACGAACGCATCGCGCTCCTTGGCGCCAACGGCAACGGCAAGTCCACCTTCGTGAAGCTGATCGCCGACAGGCTCGCGCCGTCGCACGGCACGCTGACGCGCGCGAACAACATGAACATCGCCTATTTCGCGCAGCATCAGCTCGATGAACTCGACATTGACGGCACAGCCTACGATGCCGTGCGCAAGCTGATGCCCGACGCACCCGAAGCGAAAGTCCGCGCCCGCGCGGGCCAGATCGGATTTCCGGAGCAGAAGGCGAACACCAAAGTCTCTAGCCTCTCCGGTGGCGAAAAAGCGCGGCTACTTCTCGGCCTCGCGACCTTTTCCGGCCCGCATCTTGTCATCCTTGACGAGCCGACCAACCATCTCGACATCGACAGCCGCGCGGCGCTGATTGAAGCGATCAACGATTTTCCCGGCGCCGTGATCCTTGTGTCGCACGATCGCTATCTGCTGGAAGCGAGCGCCGACCGCCTGCTTCTGGTCGCCGACGGAAAGGTCGAACCATTCGAAGGCGATCTCGACGATTACCGCCGTTATGTCTTGAGCGAAGGCCGTGTGAAGCCGAAATCGGTGACCGCGCCCGCGCCCAATCGCGGCAATGCGCGGCGCGACTCCGCAGAGAAACGCGCCGAACTCGCGCCTTTGCGAAAACGCATCGGAGACGCCGATGCCAGGGTGAAGAAGCTCAATGCCGAGCTTGTGAAATTCGACACGGCGTTGTCGGACGCGGATTTATTTGCCCGCGACCCGGCCAAGGCCGCGCAGCTCGCGAAGGCGCGTAGTGACACCGCGGATGCCCTCGTGCGCGCCGAAGAGGAATGGCTTGCCGCGAGCGGCGAATACGAAGCCGCGAACGCCTGACAGTAATCGCTATTGCTGGCCGGACGGACCGACACGGATCTTGGTCGGCGGTCGCGTGGGCTTGGCCGGCTTCTTCGGCTTCGGCGGTTCGATCACCTCGACGCGCTCGATCGAGACAAGACGTCCGCCGCGGAAACGATAGATGCCGGGCCATGGCCCCTGCCGATAGGTCAGCACCACACTGCGCTCGCCACCGGCTTCCGAACCGATCTCGACATTGCCCGGGAAGCCCGCGCGCTGCGCGACATCGCACTCGGACATCGCAAGCGCGATGCCGCCGCTGACGGTCGGGCCTGGCTGTCCCGTCGGCGCGGTCGCGGGCGCCATCGCCGAGGATGCAGAATCCCTGCTCCCGGCGCCGTCGGTTTGCGGTGTCTGTCGCGGCTCCGGCGCGGGTTGCGGCGGCGGCTCGGCGGCGGGCGTTGCGATGCGCGTCGCTGCGCAGGATCCGTCCGCTCCGATCAGATCATCCGGCGTGATCGCGCGCGCGACCTTGGTGCGCTCGCCGGTCGAGAATTTGGCCCAATCAGGCGTAGCAAAAATATCCGACAGCTTGCCCGTCGGCGCCGCCGCGGTCGTTTCATTGGTCGACGTCGAACAGCCAGACAATGCGACAGCCGCAGTCAAAGCCATGACGGTGCACGCGGCCGCACAGCCGCGATGACGTCGAAAGCGATGGATCGGTGGCCGCAAATGCAAGCTCTGTCCCCGGACTGTCAGATGCGCAGCCTATCTACAAATTTTTAGTCACCATCATGGCCGCAGGCAACCTCGCGCCTTCAACTTTGGTTCTCTGCGTTAACGCGGAACATCCTGCAAAACCGCACGTTTTCCTGCCGAAACCCGTGAAAATGCGTCGTGACCACGACCCGCCGCCGCCCGAAATCCCGCAAAACGGCCAAACGCAGCGCCCGCACCCCCTCGCGCCGCTGGTCGAAACAGGTCACCGAGCACTCAAATGCGCTCGATCTCAAGCGCGGCGTCTTCAGCCAGAAAGACCCCGACACGATCGCCGCGTCGCTCAAGCGGTCGGCCGAACGCAGCAAACGGCGCAAGGCCGGCGCTTATCGGTCCGCACTATCCATGCTGACCTTCTATATCAATCGCGCGGGAAAGAATCTGCCGGCATCGCGCAAGAAAACGCTCAACGCGGCGAAGCAAAAGCTTCGTGAGAAATTCGGCAAGGCTTAGACGACTTGCCTTAGACGACTTGGCTTAGACTACTTGGCCTAGATTAGTCGGGATTACATGCTTGGCTGCGGGGCGAAGAAACAGCGTCGGGAGCCGTCCGAGCGATGGCATCGCCAGTATTTTCCATCCTGACTCGGCAATGTTTCCCCATAGGGTACCGTTTCCACGCGCTCCAGAACAAGATCGTAGCCGACACCGTTCGGATGGACGCGCTCTTCAGGAATCACGACGCAATCGATATCGCCGCAGCACCATTCGTTGGCGGCATTCCTGAATTTGCCTTTGGATATCCAGCTCTCGTGCGCGAAAGCTTCTGCAGACACGCCGATCGCGCCCAAGATGACGATGGATGTCAGCCACAATTTAACAACACAATTCGACGCAAATGCACGCAACACACGCATAGGGGTCGCCCTTTCATGGCCCCAGCGTGGTGCAAAACCCACTAGCTGAAAGAGAGTTCCAGTACCAATCGGCTTAAGCTTTTTTGACCCAACGCCCCTGCTCGTCCGATTGCCAATACGTGGCGTCCAATCCCTTTTCTTTCACCTGGGTCCAGCGCATGCGCGCGGCGGCAACAGCCTCCTCGTCGTCGCCATCGAACAGGAGCACGATCCGCTGATACGGCGACGCATCCTCCGGTACCGGCACGCCGTCGATCAGGAAGCGCACGTCCGCCTTGTTGGGATTGTCGTCATTGACGGTGAGCAGGATCGGCTGCTCGTTCGCTTCCGGCTGCTTGTGTGTGCCATGTGGCAGAAAACTGTCGTCGCGGAATGTCCATAGATGCGCGTCGAGCGCTTCGATGCGTTCATCGCTCGCGCCCTGCACCACCACGCGCCAGCCACGCTCCAGTGACTTTTCCAGCAATGTGGGCAGCACGCGCTCGAGCGGCTGCCGCTGCAGATGGTAGAAATAGATTTCGGTCATGTTGAAATCATTTGCGAAATTATTTCTCGTAATGGTCCGCCACCAGCCGGTTCAGAAGACGCACGCCAAAACCCGATCCCCATGAGCGATTGATGTCGCTCGACGGCGATCCCATGCCGGTGCCAGCGATGTCGAGATGCGCCCATGGTGTCTTGTCGACGAAACGCTGCAGGAATTGCGCAGCCGTGATCGCGCCGCCGTAACGGCCGCCGGTATTCTTTACATCGGCGAATTTGGAATCGATCATCTTGTCGTATTCCGGCGCGAGCGGCATGCGCCAGACTTTCTCGCCGGTCGCCTCGCTCGCCTTGGTCAGGCGCTCCGAGAGTCTGTCGTCGTTGGAGAACAGGCCGGCATATTCCTGCCCGAGTGCAACGATGATTGCGCCGGTGAGCGTCGCCAGGTCGACCATGAATTTGGGCTTGAATTTTTTCGCCACGTGCCAAAGGACGTCAGCAAGGACAAGTCTTCCTTCCGCGTCGGTATTGATGATCTCAATGGTCTGTCCCGACATCGAGGTGACGATATCGCCCGGACGCTGCGCATTGCCGTCCGGCATATTCTCGACCAGGCCGATCGCGCCGACGACATTGACCTTGGCTTTGCGGCTCGCGAGCGCGTGCATCAATCCGACGACGCAGGCCGCGCCCGCCATATCGCCCTTCATGTCTTCCATGCTCGCTGCCGGCTTGATCGAGATGCCGCCGGTATCGAAGCAAACGCCCTTGCCGATGAAAGCGAGCGGCGCTTCGCCTTTCTTGCCGCCATTCCAGCGCATGATGACGACGCGGCTTTCGCGTTCCGATCCCTGACCGACGCCTAGCAGCGCGCGCATGCCGAGTTTTTGCAGCGCCTTTTCGTCAAGCACCTCGATCGCCACTCCGGCTTTGCGCAATGTCGACGCACGGCGCGCGAATTCTTCCGGATACAAGATATTCGCCGGCTCGTTGACGAGATCGCGCGCCATGATGACGCCCTCGGCGATCGCTTCGCGCTCGGCCCAAACCCTGCGCGCCGGCGCGACGTCGGCGACATTCACGCCGATCGTCACCTTGACGCTCTTGGCGCGCTCTTCGCCTTCCTTGGTCTTGGTTTTATACCGCGTGAAGTCGTAGGCGCGCAGCAATACGCCGAGGCCGAGATCGGCGGCGGCGCTCGGCTCCATCACCCCGTCCGCGGTTTCGGCCAGAATGGTGACCTCGGATTCGCGACCGGGCACCCGTCCCATCACGGCGCCGCCGAGCTTGACTGCATCTTGCGACTTCGGGTCATCGGCCTTGCCGGTCCCGACCACGATCAGCTTGCTGACCTTGAGGCCTTCCGGCGCGGCGATCGCCAGAGCAGATCCAGCCTTGCCGGTGAAATGCTCGGCGGCGGCAGACCGCCGGATCTGCTCGACAGCCGGAGCGATCAGCTTGCGGGTCGAGGGTCCAAATTTCAGCTCTGAATTGCAAAATACAATGAGAACACCCTTCAGTGGCATGGCGAAGGGGGCAAAACCGAGCTTGGTGGCTCCAGACATGGGATCACTTTCCTATTTCGCGCAAATTTGGCGGAATCGCAGGCCGCGATTCATATGGCCCGGCGGGCGGTCCGGTGCCAAGGGTCAGGCTTGGATGAGAGCTGCATGCCTCTCCTCCCGACCTCCTGCGGAGAGGTTCCACGGTGGGTTAACCATACCTCCGAGGAACGATGCCGATTGGCCACAGGTCGTGTAAATCTTGCTGCCGCCTTAACGTTTTCCATCGCATTTTCAATAGCTTTGCCACGGCAAGGCCACTTTGTGAATCGATCCATAGGTTGGGTTCGTGCGAGGAAAACGCGGCGGATCCGGTAGGCGGCGCGTGGGAGCATTTGGGCGCGCCCGGCGGGGAAACAGGGGCGTCACGAGACGATGGGGTCGATCGGCCAGTATATTTTTCGCTCCACGCTCGGCGCGTTCATTTTGGTGCTCGTCAGCCTGACGGCAACAATCTGGATCACGCAGGCGTTGCGCGATGTCGACCTCATGACCAACCGCGGTCAGACCGTCCTGATCTTCCTCGGGATTACCAGTCTGATCATTCCGGTTCTGGTGCTCGTCATCGCTCCGATCGCGATGGTGATTTCGGTCGGACATGTGCTCAACAAGCTCTCCACCGATTCCGAATTGATCGTGATGAACGCCGCCGGCATGTCGCCCTGGCGACTGTTCAAACCCTTCATCGCGACCGCCTTGGTTGTATCGGTCATGGTGGCGCTGCTGAGTGCCTGGGGCGCACCGCGAAGTCTTCGCTTCGTGCGCGACTGGGCGACCGAAGTGCGCGCCGATCTGGTCAGCAACATCGTACAGCCGGGCCGCTTCATGGGTCTGGAGCGCGGCATGACCTTCCACATCCGCGAGCGCAAGCCCAACGGGCAGTTGATGGGGATCTTCGTCGACGACCGCACCAATCCCGAGCAGCAAGCGACGTTCCTTGCGGAAGAAGGCGAAATCCTCAAGAGCGACAAGGGCACGTTCCTGTTGCTCAAGAACGGCACGGTTCAGCGCAAGGAAAAGAACCAGCGCGATCCGACCATCGTGGTCTACGACCGCTATGCGTTCGACTTGTCGCGCATCAGTTCGAGCAGCCAGCAGCGCAACATGTCGACCCGCGAACGCTACATCTGGGAATTGATGTGGCCCGATCCGACCGACAAGGCACTGACGGCCACCATGCCGCAGCGCTGGGCGGAATTGAACGACCGTATCCTTGCGCCGCTCTATCCGTTCGCGTTCGTCATCATCGCTTTCGCGTATCTCGGCGCGCCGCGGACCACGCGACAAAGCCGCGGCGCCGCGATGGCGGGAGCACTCCTCGGTGTCGCGCTTCTGCGTATCATCGGTTTTGCCAGTATCGTTGCAAGCCTTACAAAGCCCTGGGCCGTGGCCATCCCCTACATCACGATCGCGCTGACTTTCGTATTCGGGTTGATCGCCATCTCACGCGGCAGCCTTGCCGAAACCCCGGCCTTCGTCACCAACGCAATGAACGCGATGAGCGCGTTCGGCGTGCGCATGACGCGCCGCTTTGCGACCAGCGGGTGACCCGGCCATGGTGATCGCACGCACGCTGTCCATCTATTTTGCGAAGCGCTTCATGCTCGCCGTGGTCGGCGTGTTCGTCGGCGTGTTCTTTCTCGTCGGCATCATCGACTATATCGAGATGACGCGGCGCGTCGGCGACATGCCGAATGTATCCGCGTTCACGGCCGCGCAGATTTCGTTCTTCCGCCTTCCGTTGATGCTTGAGCGGCTGATGCCATTCAGTGTGCTGATCGGCGCGATGACCTGCTATCTCTCGCTCTCACGGCGGCTCGAACTCGTGATCGCGCGCGCCGCCGGCTTGTCGGCCTGGCAGTTCGTGAGTCCTGCGCTGATTTCCGCATTGCTCTTCGGAATTTTCGCGACGGTGATCTACAATCCGGTTTCGGCGTTCCTGCAGGAGCGCTCGCGCAAACTCGAAGCGGAGATTTTCAACGACACGAAATCCGCGATGCAGCAGACATCCGGCGGATTTTGGGTCCGGCAGCGCAGCGACAAAGGCGAAGCGATCATCAATGCCAGCTCGAGCACCGAGCAAGGCATGCAGCTCGCCGGCGTGAACGTCTACACGTTCGATCTCGAGGGACGATTCCAGGATCGCATCCAGGCAAAGTCGGCGCGGCTCTATCCGGGCGAATGGAAACTTGCGGACGCGCGCGTCTACGCCCCCAACACGCCGCCGGCCGACAACGTCTCCTATTCGCTGCCCACCAACCTCACTCCCGAGCAGGTGCAGGAAAGCTTCGCAACGCCCGAGACGGTTTCGTTCTGGGAATTGCCGCAACATATCCGGATGGCTGAAAATGCCGGGCTGGCCGCCGCCGCCTACCGGTTGCAGTATCAGAAATTGCTCGCGCGTCCGTTTTTCCTTGTGGCCATGGTGTTTCTGGCCGCGGCGGTGAGCCTGCGCCTGTTCCGGTTTGGCGGCGTGCAGAAGATGGTTTTGGGTGGCATCGCCGCAGGCTTTCTGCTTTACGTTCTGGCAAAGATCACCGAAGACCTGAGCAAGGCCGAGCTGATGCACCCCGTGGTGGCAGCATGGCTTCCTGCTGTCGTCGGCGGACTGACAGGGTTTTTGGCGTTGTTGTACCAGGAGGATGGGTGATGGCCGGCGCTGTTTCCGCTCGCCCCATCCGCTTGCGCCGGCGCATCCTTGCGTGCGGCCTCCGCGCGTCTTTTGCGGCGATCGCGATCGCCTGTCTGTGGGGTGCTTCGCCTGCCGCGGCTCAGACTGATTTCCTTGTTTTTCCGCAGCGACCGCCGTCCGTGAAGCCTGCCGCCGTCTCCAAGCAGCAAGCCGGCAAGTCGCAGATGCTCGTTCAGGCGGATCAGATTCACTACGACCACGCCAACGATCAGGTGTCCGCGGTTGGCAATGTGCAGATGTACTACAACGGCTCGACGATCGAAGCCGACAAGGTCACCTACAACCAGAAGACCAAGCGGCTGAAAGCGGAAGGCCGCATCCGCCTGACCGAGGCGGACGGCAAGATCACCTACGGCGACATTCTCGATCTGAGCGACGACTATCGCGACGGCTTTGTCGATTCGCTTCGCCTCGATGCCGCCGACAACACGCGCTTTGCCGCCGCGCGCGCCGATCGTACCGAAGGCAATATCACCGTGATGCAAAGCGGCGTCTACACCGCCTGCGAGGCGTGCAAGGACGATCCGAAAAAGCCGCCACTGTGGCAGGTGAAGGCGGCACGCATCACGCACAATGAAGGCGAGAAGATGCTGTATTTCCAGAACGCCACTCTGGAATTCTTCGGCGCTCCGATCGCCTATTTCCCGTATTTCTCCACGCCGGATCCGACGGTGAAGAAGAAAAGCGGCTGGCTGATGCCGATCTTCTCCTCAAGTTCGAAATACGGCTTCGCGGCGCAGGCGCCGTATTACTGGGTGCTCGCTCCCGATCGCGACGTGACCATCACGCCGACCATCACGACCAAGCAAGGTCCGATGCTGCAGGCAGAGTATCGCCAGCGTCTCGTCAACGGCGCGTTCCTGATCCGCGGCGCCGGCATCTTCCAGCAGGACAAGGACGTATTCATCCGCAGCGACGGAACGACGACGCCCGGCTTTCGCAATTTCCGCGGCAGCGTGGAAAGCACCGGCCAATTCTCGCTCAACGAGAAATGGGTGTGGGGTTGGGATGCCGTCAAGCTGACCGACAAGACGTTCTTCTCCGATTACAACGTCTCGATCCGCGCGACGCCGCTTGATCCGTTCCAGACCGGCATGACCGAGGGCACCTCGCAGCTGTACCTCACCGGCAAGGGCGACCGCAGTTTCTTCGACATCCGCGCGCAGCACTTCTACGGCTATTCGCAATTCGACAACCAGAAGGAATTGCCGCTCATCCATCCGGTGATGGATTACAAATACATCTTCGGCCAGCCGGTACTGGGCGGCGAGCTCGGCTACAAGCTGAACCTGACGAGCCTCAACCGCGGAGACGCCTCGTTCGATCCGATCACGACGGTCGCGCAAAACAACAATTATTGCGGGCCGACAACGGCCGATCCGGCGGTCAAGAACACCAGCAATTGCCTTTTGCGCGGCATCCCGGGCTCCTATTCCCGCTTCTCAGCGGAGCTGAACTGGAAACGCAGCATCACCGATTCGTTCGGGCAGATCTTCACGCCCTTCGCCTATCTGCGTGCCGATGTCGCGACCATGGACGTCCGGAACCAGCCCGGCGTGAGCAACTATATCGACACCGGCGAGAGCAGCTTTGTCCGCGGCATGCCGACCATCGGTCTGGAATATCGTTATCCCTTCATCAGCGTACAAACGTGGGGCACGCAGACGATCGAACCGATCGCACAGATCATCGCGCGACCCAATGAGCGCCTGATCGGAAAATTGCCGAACGAAGATGCGCAGAGCCTGATCTTCGACGACAGCAACCTGTTCCGCGTCGACAAGTTCTCCGGCTGGGACCGCGAAGAAGGCGGCGGACGCGCGAATGCCGGCATTCAGTACACCGCGCAGCTTAACCGCGGCGGAAATCTGAACGTGCTGTTCGGACAATCCTATCACCTGTTCGGACTCAACTCTTTCGCGGTCGGCGATATCGCCAATACCGGGCTCAATTCCGGGCTGGATACCAACCGCTCCGATTATGTGGCGCGCGTCAGCTATCAGCCGGATCGCATCTGGACGGTCTCGACCCGTTATCGCTTTGATCAGGACACTTTCGACGTCCGCCGCTTCGAGCTCGAAGCCCGCGCCAATTTCGACCGCTGGTCACTGTCGGCGTTGTACGGCAATTACGACAAGCAGCCCGAGCTCGGCTTCCTGACGCGCCGTGAAGGCATCCTCGGAGGCGCCTCCGTCAAGCTGAACGCCAATTGGGTGGTCCAGGGCGCGGCGCGCTACGATCTCGACGCCGACCGCTTCGATCAGACCCGCATCGGCGTCGGCTATATCGACGACTGCTTCATCCTCGCGCTCAATTACATCACGAGCTACAGCTACAGCGCCGACACCAAGACCGACCATCGCATCATGATGCAGCTCAATCTGCGAACGATCGCCGGAACGTCGTTCTCCACCGGCATCGGCGGCCTCTAGGATGACACGTTCTATTGCGACGCTAGTGTGGCTTTGCGGCGCCGGTCCTGACAGGATCAAGATCGCTGCCGGAAGGTGCGCCGGAGCGGACCAGCCCGCCCGCAGCCGCAATGTCATAGGTTACGCCATGCCGTTCTCGTACGGACGTTTTGCCAAGACCCTCCCGACGATCGGCCTCGCCGCCGGTCTGCTGACGGCTGTCCTGCCGTCCGGCCCTGCCCACGCGCAGGTCGCAATCATCGTCAACGGCGACCCGATCACGGTTTACGATATCGATCAGCGCGCCAAGCTGATGAACCTCACCGGGCAAAAAGCGACGCGCCAGCAGGCGATCGAAGAGCTGATCAACGACAAACTGAAATTGTCCGCCGCCAAGGGCTACAGGCTCGAGATCACAAAGAGCGACGTGGACAACTCTTTTGCCAACATCGCCCGCAACGTCCGCGGCACTCCCGAAAGCTTCGCCAAAAACTTAGAGGGCGCCGGCGTCAATCCCGACACGCTGAAAGCACGCCTGAAGGCCGATCTGGCCTGGTCGCAGATCATCCGCGGAAAGTATCAGTCCTCGCTGCAAATCGGCGAGAAGGAAATCCTGACGACACTGGAAAACCGCAACTCCAAGGACGTGGGATACGAATACGTGCTCACGCCGATTCTGTTCGTAATCCCGAAAGGCGCAGACGGCATGGCTGAATCGCGCAAGCGTGACGCTGAGCTTCTGCGCGTCCGCTTCCAGGATTGCAAAAGCGGCATTCCCTTCGCACGCGCCTTGCGGGACGTCGTCGTGCGCGACACCATCCGCCGGAATTCCGCGGACCTGTCTCCGCAATTGCGCGACGTGCTGGACAAGGTCGAGGTTGGCCGCCTCACACCGCCGGAAGTGACAAGCGGCGGCGTCGAGGTTTTCGCCTTGTGCGAAAAGAAAGAAACCACCGCCGATACACCGGCGCGGCGCGCCTTGCGCGAGGAAGTCTTTTCGGAAAAATTCAAGGAACACTCCAATCGCTATCTGAAGGAATTGCGAAAAGGCGCCATGATCGAGTATCGCGACGAGAAGACGCAATGACCGGATCCGTGCAGGAGTGATGCTGCCATGCTCCGGGCCGCGCCGCGGCGCGCACTCCCTCTTGCACTGACCCTCGGCGAACCGGCCGGAATCGGACCGGATATCGCGCTCCGCGCTTTTGCGGATCGGGGAAGCAAGGAGCTGCCTCCTTTTTATATCATCGCCGATCCGCAATTCATGATCGAGCGCGCACGGCTTCTCAAGCTCGACGTGGCCATTGCCGTGGCCGAGCCGGAAGATGCGCTGGATGTATTTCAGCACTCCCTACCCGTTGCCGCACTGGATATGCGCATCACGGCAAAGCCGGGACATCCCGACGGATCGAGCGCGATGTCCGCCATCGCTGCGATCAAGCGAGCCGTCGCCGACGTGTTCGAGGGTCGCGCAGCGGCGGTCGTGACCAATCCGATTTCAAAAGAGGTGGCCTATCAGGCGGGCTTTGCCGATCCGGGCCAGACCGAATATCTCGCGCGCCTGGCGCGTGAGCATACCGGCATTTCCGCGATG
>Ga0075367_10000818_pt1 | contig 12301 bp, 9 predicted proteins | sample EndMethybrTD3032_FD_71399 | JGI IMG/M metagenome (GOLD analysis project Ga0075367, IMG submission 71399) | Populus endosphere microbial communities from Tennessee, USA - Endosphere MetaG P. TD hybrid TD303-2 | ecosystem: Host-associated > Plants > Roots > Endosphere | place: USA: Tennessee... | reverse complement strand
ACCGGCATGCCGGTATCGACTCCCTGCCGCTGTCTCCATCCCGTGCAGGGCAACGTTCAACAGCAACGGACTGATCACTCCGCCTTGGGGAGTTCCCTCGTCCGTCCGCAGGAAGCGGCCCTCTTCAACCACTCCGGCCCGCAGCCACCCTCGAATCATGCTCCGACCAGGGAACATGCCCAGAGCGTCCAAGAGTTCGGCGTGGTTGATCCGGTCGAACGCCGCTGCAAGATCGGCGTCGAGCACCCACAGCCGTGTGGCGCCCTTGCGCCCCATCGTGTTGTAGATGGCCTCGATCGCGTCGTGACAGCCCCGGCCGGGGCGGAATCCGTATGACCTCGGCTCGAACCGTGCTTCCCATTCGGGTTCCAGAGCGTTCTTCACCCGGTTTTGAAGCACGCGATCGATGATCACAGGAATTCCGAGGGGCCGCTGCTTTCCGTTGGCCTTCGGGATGAATACGCGCTTGACCGGACGGGCCTTCCAGGGATGCTCAGACCGCTGGATGCGGTCCGCGAGGCGGCCCCGTTCCTTCGGCGTGAGTGCCGTTTCCCCGTCGATGCCCGCGGTCTTGCGTCCCGTGCTCTGCTGCGTCACTCTCCTGACGCTGACCAGCGTGTTGGAGCGGCTTCGCAGCATGAGCTTTTGCAGATTGCGGACCTTCTTCAGGTCGCCTTCCTGCGTCGCCTTGAAGATTCTTCGTCTCAGTCGCCGTACGTGATCCTCGCACTCGGCCCAGTCGACACTGTGCCAGTCGACTCGCACATCCTCCGGTCCGTTCGCACGGGAAGAACGGCGCGACTCGCTTACCCGTCGCGCCATCAGCCCCTCCCTGCGTCCAACTTGCCCATCGGTTCTGGTTCCGTCACCAGATCTCTTCAAAGGCTCACCCGGCCCACGTGGGCGCCCTTTCGGGCCGGGCCACTCGGACCCGTATCCGACGGGTTATACGGAGGCAGGAGCCGTCCGCTTTCCCCTGGCCTTTCGGCCTATCGGCCTTCGCTTCTTGGGCCATCCTGTTCCCGCCGGGGAATTGATCCTTCCTCGCGGTCGGACAACCGGGATCTCCCGGACCCCGACGGGGTTTCCACGTTCCGCACTGACAAGATGCGACTGGGGTGGGTGCCTCCTCTACCCCGGGACCGGTGGTGTCCTGCCCTCGCCGGCGAGTCCACGAGGGTCACCTGACGCACTTCCACGCCGGGTCCTGAGCTGCCGCCTGCATCACCATCGCGCAGCCGATCAATCACGAGGCATAGCCGGAGATTCGCATTTGCTCACCCGTCCAGTCTTCCCCTTCGCTTGTTGCCTCCCGATGGCCGGGACGCTCTTGAGCGTGATCGTCCAGCTTCACACCCCGCCGTTACCAGCAACGCATGTGGACGCAGGGGACAGGCCATGGACACTGGCCTGGGCTTCATCAACTCCTTTCTGCTGTCTGCCACTTGATCAGTGCGACCTCGTGTCGCACCCCGCCACTTGATCCCGTTGTCAACGAGGTAGCGCACCGCGTCGATCATCTGCCGGTGGCAGTAGCCCTCAGGCCGGCCGCCGCGGCCCGCCAGCCATCCAGGCACGCGCAGCAGATCTTTCACCAGAGCCCCCACTCTGCGTCGCTCATGTCCGATCCGTACCGGTGCAGACGATCCGGCCGGTCAACCGCGTTCCCGAACCTGTGGGCGAGGCAGTCACACCCACGAGTGGACGAACTGGACCCGGCGACCACGACCACGCGACACTTCGACATCGGGGCCTCTTGCTTCTCGCTGGATTCGACAACCGCGAGCTACCAAGAGGCCCCTCTTCCATGCCCGTACACCGGCCAACTCACCCGAACCAGGACGGTGTTCGAACCCCACCGACCACGCGAGCGGATAGAGAACAGACAGTTACTAGTGTTTGTATCCGCTGAGGAGTTCGACGCCCCGGAGCAGGGCGGAGTGGTCGAGGGCTGCGTCTCCACGGGTCACGGCGGACGCCACGAGCTGCGCGGCGATGCTGCCCAGTGGGATGGCGGCGCCGATTGCGCGTGCGGTGTCGGCGACGATGCCCATGTCCTTGTGGTGGAGGGCCATCTTGAAGCTGGGCGTGTAGTCGCGATCCAGGAAGTTGGTCCTCTTGCGGGTGAGGACGTTGGAGCCGGCGAGGCCGCCGTTCAGGACGTCGAGGGCGGTTTCGAGATCCACGCCCGACTTCTCGAGGAAGATCACGGCCTCCGCGCATGCCTGAATGTTGATCGCCAGGATCAGCTGGTTGGCGGCTTTTACCGTCTGACCGAGGCCATGGGAACCGCAGTGCGTGATGGTCCTGCCGAGCGCTTCGAAGACGGGCTTCGCCTCCTCGAAGTCGTTGGCTTCCCCACCGACCATGACGGACAGGATGCCTTCGATGGCACCGGCCTCGCCGCCTGCAACCGGGGCATCCAGAACGCGAATTCTCTGTTTGGCGGCGTTGCTGGCCAGCCTGATCGAATTCTGCGGGGCGATGGTGGACATGTCGATCAGCAGGGCTCCCGGCCGGGCGTTGGCCAGGATTCCATCAGGGCTGTAGGCGACCTCCTCTACTTGGGGGGCGTCCGGCAGCATCGTGATCACGATGTCGGCGTCGCGGACCGCTTCGCGTATCGACATCGCGGCTCGGCCACCTGCTGCAAGCAAGGGCCCCGTCCTGCGGTCGCTGCGGTTCCAGCCGTACACGGTGTGTCCGGCTCTGCACAGGTTGACAGCCATCGGGCTGCCCATGGTTCCAAGGCCGAGGAAACCGATCGTCTTCAACGTGAGGTTCCTTTGTGAGGGTGGTGGCAGAGGAGACGTTCAAGGGAGGAGCAGTTGCTCCAGGTCTGCGGGCGGCCGGTGACCGACGAGGGAACGGATCGCCGTCCAGGAGCCGGTGTCTCCGGCGAGGATTCCGCCCAGCAGGTCACCGCTGTCCTCGCTCAGAAGGATCTTGGCGTAGCGGTCGGTTCCTTCGGCAAAGACGACTTCGACCGCGTGGCCGTGGTCGGGCCTGAGGGCGCCGAAGGCCGCGATCTTCACGCCGAGGAGCTTGAGAGTGGTGGAGGTGTCCGTGCTGGTGAAGGGTTCAGGCTTCTGCCCCGTCAACTGGTGTGCCACGCTCTCGGCCATGCGGTATCCGGGAGCGACCAGGCCGTAGCAGCGTCCGTTCACGGCTGCGCATTCACCGATAGCCCATACCCGCTCGTCAGCGGTGCGGCAGAGATCGTCGACGGCGATGCCGCCGCGCTCACCGCGCTCGAGGCCCATGGCATCGGCCAGCTCATCCCGTGGTCGGATACCGGCGGAGAAGACAACCAGATCGGCCTCCAGAACCGTGCCGTCCGAGAGCGTGACGGCACGCACCTCGCCGTTGGCCCCGGCGTCGATCGAGGCTGTCGCCGTGCCGCAGTGCACACGCAGGCCCAGCTCCGTGACATGCCGGTCAAGCACGTGTGCGGCGCCCGAGTCGAGCTGCGTCGGCATCAAGTGAGGGGCGGTTTCCACGACATGGGGGCGCATGCCGAGCAGGCGCAGTGCGTTCGCTGCCTCCAGACCGAGAAGTCCGCCTCCTACGACGACGCCCGGGCGCCCGGGACGCGCGGCGGCGCGCAGGGCATCGAGGTCGTCGAAGGTGCGGTACACGAAACAGCCGGTCAGATCGTGGCCGGGAACCGGGGGGACGAACGGGCGTGAACCGGTGGCCAGTACCAGGGCGTCATAGGAGATCCGGTCGCCGTGGGCTGTCTGCGCCGTACGAGCGGTCCGATCCACCGAAACGACAGGGCATCCCAATAGAAGATCCATACGGGGGTCGGTGAGGAAGCCCGCTCCGGCGAGGGTGAGATCACTCTTGCTCTTGCCATCCAGGTACGAGGACAAGCCGACGCGGTCGTAGGCGGGGTAGTGCTCCTCTGCTGCGATGACGATGCGCCAGGCGTGGTCGGTGTCCAGAGCTCTGAGCTGATCGACGAGCCGGTGGCCCACCATGCCGTGCCCGATGACGAGGAGCGTCCGCGTCACGATGCCTTCTCCCATTCGTATCGGGTCTCGCGCGTCCACAGGCCGCAGAGCTCCTCGACGGACTGGCTGCAGCCGCCGCACCCCGTTGTGGCACGGGTCGCCTCGGCGAGCGCCGTGACCGTGAGGGAGCCTGCTTGCCATGCGTGGAGCAGCGTCTGCTTCGAAACGTTGTTGCACAGGCAGATCGGAGTCTTCTCGTCGGCTGCGGCGTTGTCAGACGCCGGCCTGGGAGGCAGCTCCAGCAGCAAGCCGAGCCGGTCGGAGGGAAGGCGCTCCATCCGCCTGTGGAGGAGCCCGATCGTGGCGATGGCCTGAGGGAGGCCGAGCAGCACAGCTGCAACGACGCGTTCGTCACGCAGTGCGAGACGCGCGTACCGTCGGTTGGCCCGGTCGGTCAGGCTGATCAACCGAGTACCGGGCTGATGCAGATCGGCGAGTGAGCCGATGGCGGACACGTCCGCCACAGCGGTGCGCAGACGCAGTGAGGCGGGGCGGGGTCGATAGTCCGCAGCGCGGCCGGTGAGGATCTCGGCGAGGGTTTCTGCCTGCTCCCAGGTGGCGCTGAGACCAGCCATGACCTGGCCGTCGTGTTCAGCGCAGTCACCGATGGCGTGGATGCGCGGGTCGCTGGTCCGCAGCTGGTCATTGACCACTATGCCGTTGCGGACGTCCAGACCGGCTTCGCGGGCGAGACGGGTGTCGGGAGCGGCCCCGGTGCACAGGATGAGCGTGTCGGCGGGCAGTGTGGTCCCGTCCTCCAGACAGAGACTGCCCGGTAGACGGCGCACAGCGGGCTTCCCGGCGATCACGGTGACCCCGGCCTGCTCCAGTTGCTCGGAGAGCATGCCGCTGCAGGTTTCGCCCAGATGCGTGGACAGGGGCTGGGGGGTGGCGCAGACCAGAGTGGTTTCGCCACGGCGAGCGGCGAGCGCGCTTGCTGTTTCCACCGCGAGGGGGCCCTCTCCGAGGACGACGACGGCGTTCCCGGTGATCCGCGGCAAGGTGGCGGCTGTGCCCGGTGCGACAACGCCCTCCGTCAGGTGCCCTTCGGCACTGACCAGGCCAGGGATGTCAGGTATCAGGGGGCGGGTCTCTGGGGTGAGGACCAGAGTGTCGTAGGAATACGCGGCCTCTGCCCCACTCACTTGTGCCAGTACCCGGCGGTGTTCCGGATCGATGCTGGTCACCGTAGAAGCCACGTGGATGTGGATCGTGGGCAGAGAGGACAGGCCGAGGGTGTCGGAGGCGTGCGGCGTTACCGTACTGAACGGAGAAGCCGACTGACGGCAGGAGGTCTCCAGTTCGGAACCCAGCACGGTGAGAGTTCCCGCATAACCGTGGTGGCGCATTCGTTCCACTAGCCGCTGAGCCGCCAGCCCGTTGCCGACGATGAGGATGTCGCTCAAGGTGTCACTCCTGATAGGGGGCGATCCGCACGGCGCACACCTTGAACTCGGGCATGCCGCTGTGAGGGTCCAGCGCAGGGTGGGTGAACAGGTTGGCGCGGCTCTCGTCCGGAAAATGGAAGGGCACGAAGACGGTGTCCAGGCGCATCGTCACGTCTGTTCGGACCCGGGCCGTCATGCTGCCGCGCGCGGAGGCAACCAGGGCGAGGTTGTGGTCGGCCAGCCCGCACCGGGCTGCGGTGTCGGGGTGGATTTCGAGGAATGCCGCGGGAACGGCCTCGTTCAACTCCGTGACGCGGCGCGTCTGGGCGCCCGACTGATAGTGGGCCAGCACCCTGCCGGTCGTGGCGTAGAGAGGATAGGCGGGACTGATCTCCTCTGCCGGCCCTCGATAGTCCACGTCTGCGAACCGGGCCTTACCGTCGGCGTGCGCGAACCGGTCCAAGAAGAGCCTCGGGGTGCCGGGGTGCGGGTCCCGGGCATCCGGGCAGGGCCAGTGCAGGGTCTCGCCGGCGTCCAGACGCTCGTAGGAAATGCCGGAGTAGTCGGCCTTGCCGCCGCGAGACGCGGCGCGCAACTCCTCGAACACCTCTTGCGGATCTGTAGGATAGCGGTTTGCAGGCTCGCCCAGCCGTACGGCGATGTCATGCACGACATGAAGGTCGCTCCGTACCTTGGGCGGAGGTGGCAGCAGCGAACGCCGGCGCAGTACGCGGCCTTCGAGGTTAGTCATCGTTCCCTCCTCCTCGGCCCACTGCGTGACGGGAAGTACCACATCAGCCATGCGGGCCGTTTCAGAGGGCACGAAGTCGGCCACGACCAGGAGATCGAGTGACGCGAGCCGCTCTGTCACGTGCGAGGCGTGCGGGGCCGAGACGGCGGGATTTGAACCGAACACCAGGAGCCCTCGCGGGCCCTGTTCGCGGCCCAGCGCGTCCAGGAGTTCGTAAGCGGTACGTCCAGGGCCCGGCAGATCATCCGGTGCCACGCCCCATACTCGGGCGATGTGGGCGCGCGCTGCCGGGTCGGTAATAGGCCGGTAGCCAGGCAGTTGGTCGGCCTTCTGCCCGTGTTCCCGGCCGCCTTGGCCGTTGCCTTGGCCGGTGAGGCATCCGTACCCGCTGCCGAACTGCCCTGGCAGGCCGAGGGCGAGCGCGACGTTGACGAATCCCGCGACGGTGTCGGTGCCCTTGCTGTGCTGCTCGACGCCTCTTCCGGTCAGGACATACGCGCGTCGGGCCTCGGCGAGCATCCGCACCGCCTTGCGTTGCGTGCTTGCGGGCACACCGGTGACCTCTTCGACCCGCTCCGGCCACCATGCCATTGCCCGTTGCGCCGCGGCGTCGAAGCCGAGGGTGCGCTCGTAGACGTAACTTCGGTCGATCAGCCCTTCCACGAGGGCGATATGCAGTAGGCCGAGCGCGAGCGCGAGGTCGGTGCCCGGCATGGGCTGCAGATGAAGCGCCGCGCGCTGGGCGGTGGCGGTGCGCCGGGGATCCATGACGATGAGTTGAGCCTGGTCGAGGTGTTGCATCAGAGGCGGCATGGTCTCGGCTACGTTCGCCCCTGCCAGCAGTACCGTCTCTGCGCTCCTGAGATCGGTGACAGGGAAGGGCAGGCCCCTGTCCAGGCCGAACGCCGCGTTGCCGGCCGCCGCGGCGGACGACATGCAGAACCGGCCGTTGTAGTCGATCTGGCTGGTGCCCAGGGCGAGGCGGGCGAACTTGCCCAGCATGTATGCCTTCTCATTGGTCAGACCGCCGCCGCCGAAGACCGCCGCGGCATCCGCGCCGTGCTGGGCACGGATCCTCTGCAGGCCCTCTGCCACGGTGTCCAGGGCGCTGTCCCAGGAGGCTGCTTTGAGTCGACCGTCTGCACCACGGACGAGTGGTCGGGTCAGCCGGTCAGCGGTGTTGAGCACCTCGGTGGCGGTCCAGCCTTTTTGACATAGCCGGCCGCGATTGACCGGAAAGTTCGTTGGCTGCACCTTGACCCCGACCTCCGAGTCGCCGCGCAGCTGCGTGCCACATTGCAGGGCGCAGTACGGGCAGTGGGTGTTCGCTTCGGGTATGGGGGCGGGCAGTTCAGACACTGCTGATTTCCTTCACGGGGTCTGTGTCCTTCTTGTCCTCGGCCGGATTGCGGCGCAGGTAGACGGTTCGGAGCACGGCCATGCACAGCACGTAGTAGGTGAGGAAGGCGATGAAGGCGGAGGCGCTGGATCCGGATCCGTTGGTGTAGGAGAGCTTGAACGCGAGGTTGATGGCGGCACCGCCGAGCGCGCCGATGGCTCCGGCGATGGCGATGACCGCACCGGACAAGCGCCGGGCCCGGGCGAAGGCATCACTCGCGTTGCGGCCGGAGGTGACCTCGTCCTCGGCCTTCTTCGCGAAGACGGCCGGGATCATCTTGTACGTGGAGCCGTTGCCGAGGCCGCTGAGGATGAACAAGGCGATGAAGCCGGCGATGAAGGTGCCGAAGGAGTTTTGCTTGGATGCCACGATGAGTACGACGGTGCCGACAGCCATGCCGAGGAAGTTCCAGAAGGTCACCCGCGCGCCGCCCAAGCGGTCGGCCAGCCAGCCGCCCAGCGGACGGGAGAAGGATCCCAACAGCGGGCCGAGGAACGTGTAGCTGACGGCTTCTTGCGGCGAGGCTCCGAACTCGTTCTGCAGGACGAGGCCGAGAGCAAAGCCGTAGCCGATGAACGAGCCGAACGTGCCGATGTAGAGAAGCGAGATCCACCAGGTGTCGTGGTCTCGGACCGCCTCGCGTTGGGCGCCGGGTTCGGCCCGTACGGCATCGACGTTGTCCATCTTCCAGGCCGACAGCAGTGCGACCACCACGATCAGGGGCAGGTACACGGCCGCGACGTACGACGGGTGGGTATCGCCCGCGACGGAGATGACCGTGAGTCCGATGAGCTGGACCGCCGCGACGCCGAGGTTTCCGCCGCCCGCGTTGAGACCGAGTGCCCAGCCCTGGTGGCGCTGCGGGTAGAAGGCGGTGATGTTCGTCATCGAGGAGGCGAAGTTGCCTCCGCCGACCCCCGCCAGAGCGCCGATTGCCAGGAATACCCACAGAGGGGTGCCCGGTCGCTGCACGAAATACAAGGCCAGGAGCGTGGGCACGAGCAAGATCCCGGTGGCGAACACGGTCCAGTTCCGTCCGCCGAACCGGGTCACCGCGTAGCTGTAGGGCAGGCGCAGCAGTGAGCCGACGACGGTGGGCGTGGCAACGAGCAGGAACTTCTCACCAGGACTGAAGCCGAGGCCGATCTCGGGCGACATGAACAGGACGAGGACGGACCACAGCGTCCATACCGAGAACCCGACGTGCTCGGAGAGGACGGAGAGGATGAGGTTGCGGCGGGCGACCCGATGGCCTCCCTTGTGCCAGGCGTCTTCGTCCTCGGGATCCCAGCCGGTGAGCCAGCCGACTGGTCGGGCAGATATGTGAGCCATGTTCACTCCGGGTGCGTGACGGGCTTTGTGGGCACAGACGGGCCCCGGCGAGGGTTGCTCGCCGGGGCCCGGCGTATCTGTTGAGCACCGCTGTTCCGGCTGGAAGGGGCGGAGCGCGTCTCAGGCCGAGGGCATCGACAACGAGACGGTGTGGAACGCGGCTTGTAGCGTCAGGCGGCTCAGAAGCTGAGGTCCAGTGCCTTGACCTTGTCCCGCTCGCGGTCCGGGTGGCTGTCGGGGAAGACGAAGCAGCGGGTGTTCTTCAGCTTGTTGTCCTCGACCTTGGCCGTGGAGAAGATCACCACCGGGACCCGCTCTCCCTTGTTGAGGAAGTCCGCGCGGAAGTCGATGATCGGCGCGTCCTCGCCCCATCGGCCCAGGAAGTCCTCTACGACGTCCTGGTCGGCGTAGATGTGCCGGATGTGGTGGCCGACGTAGGTGTCCGGCTGCTCGCTCGCCCCGACGATCGCGATGTCCTTCCAGTTCGCGTGGGCGACCGTGCCGTCCTCCTCGATGAGATGGATGGCGACCGGGCAGTTGTCGTAGTACGCCTGGATGAACTTGAGCGCGTCCTCACCGACCGGCGTGTAGGACTCGTTGGCGTGGTCAACCTGATTGATCCATGCCTGGGCCGTGGAGGAGCCCTCGCCCGACGCAGGGGATGGGGTGGGGTGGGTGGTGACCGGTCGCAGGGCCCAGAAGCCGTAGGTCTTGCCGTCGACCTCACCGAAGCCGACGTTGGCGTACCCGGATGCGAAGTCGGGGTTCGTGAAGGTCGCCGCCTGGTTCTCAACCGGCGTCCCGGCCGCCAGCAGGGCGTCGTAGTCGTCGATACCCAATGCGTCGGCGAGCTTGGTGCCGGCCGCGGCGTTGCCTCCCAGAAGCTCCGCGGCGGCCTTGTTGGCCAACGTCACGGTGCCGTCGGCGTCGGTGACCAGCATGCCGGGGGAGGCTCCGTTGAACAGGTCGAGAAGCTGCTCGGAAGAGGGGTAGTTGGACATGGTGTCTGTCTGCCTTTCTCTTGTTACAAAACCTTGCGGCTGTAGTTGAAGACCTGACCGGTGGGTCCGTTCGACGGGAACTCGGCGATGGCGACGATCCACTCCGCCACGGTGCGCGGCGACTTGAGCCAGTCCGTTCCGAATCCCGCGTTGATGGCGCGGATGATCTGGTCGCTCACCTCGCCATCCAGCCCAGCCATCGTCATGGCGGTTGCCACGGGGCCGGGACGTACCTCGTTCGCCACAACGCCGTCGTCGGCGAACTCCACCGAGCACGCTCGCATCAGGGTCGTCATCGCGGCCTTGCTGGCCGCGTACGCCCAGCGTTCGGGCTTGTAGCCGTTCGCCAGGCTCGCCCCGACGAACGTCATTGAGCCTCCGCCGCTCTGTTTGAGCAGCGGAGCCGTTGTCTGGATGAGGTTCAGTGCCGTGCGGACGTTGGTCTCGTAGGTTTCCGCCGCTACCGGCCACTCGACCTTGACCAGGTCGACCGGATCCGGTGAGGCGCCGGCGTTGAGCACCACGGCCTTGACCCCGTCCGCGGCAGCATCGGCGGCGGAGGCGAGAGCGGCCCGCACAGCTTCATCGTCACGCAGGTCGGCGACGCAGTCGACGTAGCCGTTTTCCTTCGCGAGGGCAGGGTTGCCGCGTCGAGACAGGCCGATGACGGTGTACTTCCGGCGGAGGAACTCCGTTGCCACGGCCGCGCCGATCCCGGATGAGGTTCCGGAGACCACCGCCACCGGGGAGGTGTTGACCCCCATCAAGCGGCCTGGAAGACGGCCGTCTCGATGGCCTTGAGCGTGCGCATGGACTCGATGGTGATGACGCCCGGGTCCAGCTTCTGACCGTGCAGGCGCTCGATCTCGATCACCATTTGGACGAACTGAAGGCTGGTCACCGCGCCCGACTGGATCAGGTCGGTGTCGTCCTGGATGTCGAGCGGCGCCTCGTGCAGGCCGTCGAGCCACTTGCGCAGCGACACTATCTTGCTCTCCACTGTGCTCTCTCTCCTTCTTTACCTTGTCCTGAACTCGACAGAAAAGTCGGTGGGATGGGAGAACGACTGGCTCTCCATGCGGAGGCGGTCGCGGGTGATGACGACGTCCGAGCAGCGCTGAATGATCTCCTGGATGAGCAGCGAGAACTCCGTCTTGGCGAGCATCGCTCCCGGGCAGGCGTGCGCTCCGGCCGCGAAGGGAATCGAGCCCTTCAGGCTCCTGCCCGTCTGAAACCGGTCAGGGTGGTCGAAGACCCGAGGGTCGCGGTTGGCTCCGGCTATCGAGGCCAGTACCGCCGAGTGCCGTGGCACTTCCACGCCTTGAACGGTCAGGTCCTCGCTTGCGAACCGGACGATCGTCTGTACTGGTGGATACAGCCTCAGGACCTCTTCGATGTACGCGTCCCGGATCGCCTCGTCGAGAAGTTCGTCCAGGCGGAAGATGCCACGGCCCAAGCAGTACACGAGCGAGGTGATGAATGCGCTGCTGGTTTCGGTACCGGCCAGGAAGAACAGCAGCGCCGTGGACCGCACTTCGTCGTCCGTCAGTGAGATGCCCTTGCGGTCTCGGGTCCGCTCGATCGTCTCCAGCAGGGACTGTCCGCCGCCGGTCCTGGCAGCCCGCTGTTCTTCGATCAGCCGCAGCAGCTCGGCGACGTTGGCGTGCGTCTCGTCGGTCTCCTGGGTGGGATAGTCCAGAAGCCGCGCCAGCGGCCGCGTCAGCTCGTGGAACCGGTCCTCCAGTGAGGCGTCGATACCGAGGATCGTGCACACGATTCCGTACGGCACTTTGTGCGCGAAGGAGTCGTAGAAGTTGTCAGTCTCGATGCCCGCCAGGCTGTCCACCAGGCCGTGAATGAGCCTGGGCATCAGCGCCTGTTTGTACTCCGCGATGCGCCCGGCGGACAGAATCGGCGCCACCAGGGCGCGGAAAGCCCTGTGACTCGGCCCATCGGCGTCGAGCACATTGGGGCCGAAGGCGCGCGCGCTGGCCTTGAGCGGGTGCTCAGCCACGATCAAGGGGTGGGCCAGCGCTTCCTGCACGGCCGCGTTGCCCGTCACGGCGAAGAGCCCCTCGTCCAGCTGGTGCACCTCAGCCTCTGCCGGCAAGTGCCGGTACCAGTACGGCTGTGACAGAAGACTCGCCGGAGACTCCATCGTCGCTACGCCGGGCATGTCACATGCCCCCCGACGCCCAGGCCGCTGATACCGGCCAGCAGCCGCATCGCTGAGAGCCATTCGGCGTTGGTCAGTCCCATGGAGCCGGGTTCCGTGTAGAACGCGGTGAGCGATCCGTTTCTACCGTCTGGGCCATGTATTTTGCAGTGGAAAATCATCTGGCCTCTGAGTCCCCCAGGAGGTACGGGAGGTACGGCTTCGGTACCAGCAAGTCCGACCAGCCCGTCGGTGCCCA
>Ga0075367_10000816_pt1 | contig 12304 bp, 8 predicted proteins | sample EndMethybrTD3032_FD_71399 | JGI IMG/M metagenome (GOLD analysis project Ga0075367, IMG submission 71399) | Populus endosphere microbial communities from Tennessee, USA - Endosphere MetaG P. TD hybrid TD303-2 | ecosystem: Host-associated > Plants > Roots > Endosphere | place: USA: Tennessee... | reverse complement strand
CCTGGGCCGACGAGCGCGCCATCGAGCTGATCCAGGATTCGACGCCGGAATCGGCCAAGAAGTTCTATGACGACCAGATGAGCTTCTGGGATCCCATCATCAAGCAGTCCGGCGCCAAGCCGGAGTAAAGTTCATGTCGTCCTGAGCGGAGCGAAGGACCTCATTGCCGCTCGCAATCGGCATGAGATCCTCCGCTACGCTCAGGATGACGAGCGAAGAGGAGAGCAGCCATGATCAAGTTCTATTACAACCTTGCCCCCAACCCGACGAAGGTCGCGCTGTGCCTCGAGGAGATGGGGCTGAAGTACGAGCTCGTGCCGGTCGACACCCGCAAGGGCGAGCAGCACACGCCGGAGTTCCTGGCGATCAATCCCAACGCCAAGGTGCCGGCGATCGTCGACGACGGCGTCACCGTGTTCGACAGCAACGCCATCCTGCTCTACCTCGCCGAGAAGACCGGCCAGTTCCTGCCCGGCACGTCCCTGAAGGCGCGCGGGGAGATGCTGTCGTGGCTGATGTTCGTGGCGTCCGGCATCGGACCCTACTCGGGCCAGGCCGTGCATTTTCGCACCTACGCGCCCAAGCCCAACGACTATGCGGTCTCGCGCTACACTTTCGAGGCAGAGCGCCACTGGAACATCCTCGAGGCGCAGCTCGGCAAGCACCGCTTCATGTGCGGCGACAGCTACTCGATCGTCGACATGGCGGTGTGGGGCTGGTCGCGCCTCATCCCCAACGTGATCGGCCCGGACGCCGCGGCCAAGCTGCCCAACCTGCAACGCCATCTCGCCGAGATCAGCGCGCGGCCGGCAGCGCAGCGGGCGCTGGCGCTGAAGGAAAAGCACAGCTTCAAGACCGACATGGACGAGACCGCGCGTCTGTCCATGTTCCCGCACCTCAAGGTCGCCTGATCGTCGCGCTCGGCACGGCGCGTGAAGCGCTTTGCGCCCGTGAACCCGGCGCGGTATTTTCGCGCCCTAGAAGGAGCCCCTCATGGACCTGACGTTCGGCAAGGAAGAATTGGCCTTCCAGCAGGAAGTGCGCGACTGGCTGAAGGAGAACCTCACGCCCGAGATCGTGGGCGAGATCAAGGTCGGCCGGAACGCCTACCTGCCCAAGGAGCGCCTGGTCGACTGGCAGAAGCGCCTCGCGAAGAAGGGGTGGCTGTGCACGGGTTGGCCCAAGGAATTCGGCGGGCCAGGCTTCAGCACGACGCAAAAGTATATCTTCGAGATGGAAATGGCCAAGGCCGGCGCGCCAGGCACCTCGCCGTTCGGCCCCAAGATGTGCGCGCCGGTGATCATGAAGTACGGCTCGGCCGAGCAGAAGGCGCGCCACCTGCCGCCGATGCTGAACTCCGACCTGATCTGGTGCCAGGGCTACTCCGAGCCGGGCTCGGGCTCCGACCTCGCGAGCCTTCGTACCAAGGCCGAGCGGCAGGGCGACTTCTATATCGTCAACGGCCAGAAGACCTGGACGACGCTGGCGCAGACCGCCGACTGGATCTTCTGCCTGGTGCGTACCTCCAACGAGGGCAAGCGCCAGGAGGGCATTTCCTTTCTGCTGATCGACATGAAGACGCCGGGCATTTCGGTCGAGCCGATCATCACCGCCGACGGCAACCGCGCTGGCACGCAGGAGGTGAACTCGGTGTTCTTCACCGACGTGAAGGTGCCGGTCGAGAACCGGGTCGGCGAGGAGAACATGGGCTGGACCTACGCCAAGTACCTGCTCGAGTTCGAGCGCGGCGGCAATCCCTACAGCCCGCGCCTGCGCTCGGCCTTCGACCGGCTCAAGAGGCTGTCGCAGGCGATGCCCGACGGCGAGGACTCGATCATGGCCGATGTCTCGTGGCGCGAGAAGCTCGCGCGCATGGACATCGAGATCTCGGGTCTCGAAATGTTCGAGCAGGAATTCTATTCCAAGCTGGCGTCCGGCCAGAATCCCGGTCCCCTGTCGTCGATGATCAAGCTGCGCGGCACCGAGGTGATGCAGCAGGTGCAGGAGTCCGCCGTCGAGGCGGCTGGCTACTACGCCCAGCCGTTTCCCGAGCAGCGCGCCTGGAACGCCAACGTCGAGCCGATCGGGCCGGAGGGCGCCGACGTGCTGGCGCCGCGCTACTTCAACGGCCGCAAGATGACGATCTACGGCGGCTCGTCGGAAGTGCAGCGCGGGATCATGTCCAAGGTGATGTTGGGGCTCTGATCATGCGCCTGTCGTTCAACGCCGAGGAACTCGCCTTCCAGAAGGAAGTGCGCGACTGGATCTCCGCCAACATGCCGCCGGAAGTGGCGGAGGAGAGCCGGCGCAGCCGGACCAGCCATGTCTCCAAGGAGCGCCTGGTGCAGTGGCAGAAGAAGCTCGCCAGCCGCGGCTGGCTCTGCCCCAACTGGCCCCAGGAGTATGGCGGGCCGGGCTGGAACTCGACGCAGAAGTTCATTTTCGAGATGGAGATGGCGCGGGCCGATTCGCCCTATCTGTCGTCCTTCAGCATCAAGATGGTGGCGCCCGTGCTGATGAAGTACGGCAGCGAGGCGCAGAAGAAGCGCTATCTGCCCAAGATCGCCGCCGCCGAGGAGCTGTGGTGCCAGGGCTACTCCGAGCCGGGCTCGGGTTCCGATCTTGCGAGCCTGCGCACCAAGGCCGAGCGCCAGGGTGACCACTACATCGTCAACGGCCAGAAGATCTGGACCACAAACGCCCATTTCGCGGACTGGATATTCTGCCTGGTGCGCACCTCCAACGAGGGCAAGCGCCAGGAGGGCATCTCCTTCCTGCTGATCGACATGAAGTCGCCCGGCATCCGCATCGACCCGATCTACCTGGTCGACGGCACGCGCACGCCGATGCGACACGAGGTCAACCAGGTCTTCTTCACCGACGTGAAGGTGCCGGTCGAGAACCGGGTCGGCGAGGAGAACAAGGGCTGGACCTACGCCAAGTATCTGCTCGAGTTCGAGCGTGGCGGCCAGGCGCACGGGCCGCGGCTGCGCAAGGCGTTCCGCCATCTGCAGACCCTGGCCAAGAGCCAGATGGACGACGGCGAGCCGCTGTCGGCCGATCCGCAGTGGCGCGAGAAGATGGCGGCGCTGGAGATGGAGATCGACGCCGTCGAGATGAACGAGATGATGTTCTATTCCAGCCTCAAGACCGGCGACGCGCCGGGCAACATGGCCTCGATCGTCAAGATGCGCGGCACCGAGGTCGGCCAGAAGGTGACCGAGCTCGCGGTCGAGGCGGTCGGCTGGTACGGCACGCCGTTCACCGAGCTCCGGAACTACGACAGCAACATCGTCCCGGTCGGCGGCGACTATGTCGACGACGTGGCGCCGCGCTACTTCAACAACCGCAAGAGCACCATCTACGGCGGTTCGTCGGAGGTGCAGCGCAACGTCCTGGCCAAGGCGATGCTGGGCCTTTAGGGCCGGAATTCCCTGTAACGCCCTGCTTGCTCGCCTCGTCTCCCAGACAGTTGGGGGGCGATCGGTGCCGCCCGAGCAAGGAGGCTGTCATGAACAAGCTCTACATCCTGGTCCTCGCGGCGGCATGGCTGGTCCCGGCAGCGGCGAAGGGAGAAACCTGCGTGAAGATCGGCCAGTCCGAGCAGTGCGACAACGGCTACTCGACGTGGCAGATCGGCAGCACGACGCACGACAGCAACGGCGTGAGCCGGATCGACATGGGCAGCACCTCGCATTTCTCGAACGGGACGCAGAGCCAGACGATCGGCGGCACGACCTCCTACAGCGACGGCTCCAGCCGCTACACTATCGGCGGCACCGAATACTACAGCGACGGCAGGACATGCTATACGATCGGCAGCACACGCCATTGCAACTGAAGCGGACCCGCGGCGCTCCTCGCCGGCCATGCCGTTGCATTGCTTCAACGTCGTGGATGTCGGTGGGAGGATCGTCGTGGAGTATCGTCGCCTTGGCCGCAGTGGCCTGAAAGTCTCGGAGATCTGTCTCGGCACCATGACCTTCGGCAACGGTGCCGACGAGGCCGAGTCGGCGCGCATGGTCCACGCCGCCTTCGATGCCGGCGTCAACTTCTTCGACACGGCCGACGCCTACGTAAACGGCGTCTCGGAGGCGATGCTGGGCAAGGCGCTGAAGGGGCGCCGGTCCGATGCCGTGGTCGCGTCCAAGGTGTTCAACCCGATGGGCGGGCGGCCCAACGATTCGGGGATGTCGCGCCTGCACATCATGCAGGCGGTCGAGGCGAGCCTGAAGCGCCTGCAGACCGACTACATCGACGTTTATTACATCCACCATGTCGACATCCAGACTCCGCTCGAGGAGATGCTGCGCGCCTTCGACGACCTCGTGCGCCAGGGCAAGATCCTCTACACGGCCTGCTCGAACTACGAGGCGTGGCGCCTGATGGAATCGCTCTGGCTGTCCGATACCAACGGCTGGGCCCGCTTTGAGGCCTACCAGCCGCAGTACAGCCTTGTGGTGCGCGACATCGACGAGGAGATCGTGCCGGCCTGCCAGGCGAAGGGATTGGGAGTCGTCGCGTGGTCGCCGCTCGCCTCGGGTTACCTGGCCGGCAAGTACAAGCCGGGCGACCTCAAGGCGCAGGGCACGCGATCGGCCGAGGGATGGGGGTTCCAGGGCCGCTTCTTCGCGCCCAATCACGGCGAGATCCTGCAGGCCCTGCTCGACACGGCCCGCGATATCAATCGCTCGCCGGCGCAGACGGCGTTGCGCTGGGTGATGGACCAGCCCTTCATGACCAGTGCGGTCGTGGGCGCGCGCAATGCGCAACAGCTCGGCGAGACGCTCGCCGCCGGCGGCTGGCGCCTGCCCGAGGAGGCAAGGGCGGCGCTCGACAAGGTGTCGGCGCAGCCGCATCGCTATCCTCGCGCCTTCGAGGAACCGATGGTCGAACGCCGCAATTCAGCGGTAAAGATGCCGTCACTGAAATAACTCTCTGCGCGGCGACGGCGCAACGCGACTGCCGCCGGGACGTTCTGATAGATATGCCCAATGTGCCGAACGTCGGGACGCTGAAGGAGCGGTTCAGCGCGCTGCGCACGCTGCGTCCGTTCATCGCCATGGTCTGGCAGGCGAGCCCATCGCTGATGGGGACGTCGCTGACGCTGCGGTTCGTGCGCGCCCTGGTACCCGTGGTCGCGCTCTACGTCGGCAAGCTGATCATCGACGACGTCGTCCGGCTGGTGCAGATGCCGGGGCGACCATCGACGCTCGACGGCTGGCTGGCGACCGGCGAGCTGCAATGGCTCGGCGTGCTGCTGGGGATCGAGTTCGCCCTGGCCGTGCTGTCGGACGTGCTGATCCGTGTCGTGTCGCTGGTCGACGGGCTGTTGTCGGAGCAGGTGACCAATGTCTCGAGCGTCAGGCTGATGAAGCATGCCGCCACGCTCGACCTCGAGGATTTCGAGGATGCCGAATTCCAGGACCAGCTCGAGCGGGCGCGGCGGCAGACCAGCGGTCGCCTGACCCTGATGGCGCAGCTACTCGCCCAGGCGCAGGCCCTGGTGACGGTGGCGACCTTCGCCGCCGGTCTGCTTCTCTACGCGCCGTGGCTGATCCTGCTGCTGTTGGTCGCGCTGTTGCCGGTCTTCCTCGGCGAGCAGCATTTCAACGCGCGGACCTACACCCTCGACTTCGGGCGCACGCCCGAGCGGCGCGAGCTCGACTATGTGCGACAGACGGCGGCCAGCGTCGAGACGGCCAAGGAAGTGAAGATCTTCGGCCTCAATCGCTGGCTCATCGAGCATTACAGCCGGCTGGCCAACGGCTTCTACGCCGCCAACCGCCAGCTGGCGCTCAAGCGGGCGGGGTGGGGCAGCCTGTTCGCCGCCATCGGCACCATCGGGTACTACCTGGCTTACGCCTACATCGTGTGGCGCACGCTGGGCGGCGCCTTCTCGATCGGCGATCTCACCTTCCTGGCTGGCTCCTTCGCGCGCCTGCGCGGTCTTCTGGAGCAACTGCTGACGACCTTCTCGACGACGGCGACACAGGCGCTCTATCTCAACGACCTGTTCTCCTTCTTCGACATGCGGCCGGAAATCCTGTCGCCTGCCAATGCCCGGCCGTTCCCCAGGCCGATCCGCCAGGGCTTCACATTCGAGGATGTCGGCTTCATCTATCCCGGCGCCGAGCACTGGGCGGTGCGCCATCTCGACTTCACCCTGAAGGCCGGCGAGGTGGTGGCGCTGGTCGGCGAGAACGGCGCCGGCAAGACCACGCTGGTGAAGCTGCTGACGCGGCTCTACGACCCCGACGAAGGGCGCATCCTGCTCGATGGCCACGACCTGCGCGAATACGATCTCGAGGCGCTGCGCGCCAGCATGGGCGTGATCTTCCAGGACTTCGTCCGCTACAACTTCACGGCCCGCGACAACATCGCCGTCGGCCGCATCGAATCGCGCGACGACCAGGCGCGCATCGAGCGGGCGGCGCACGCCAGCCAGGCCGACGAGGTCATCGCGGGCCTGGGCGCCGGCTACGACCAGCGCATCGGCAAGCGCTTCAAGAACGGCGTCGAGCTGTCGGGCGGCGAATGGCAGAAGATCGCCATCGCCCGCGCCTACATGCGCGAAGCCGAGGTGCTGATCCTCGACGAGCCGACGGCGGCCCTCGATGCGAGGGCGGAGTTCGAGGTCTTCCAGCGCTTCAAGGAGCTGAGCCACGGCAAGACCGCGGTCCTGATCTCGCACCGCTTCTCGAGCGTGCGCATGGCCGACCGCATCTTCGTGCTGGCGGATGGCCGCATCCAGGACATCGGCACGCACGAGGAGCTGGTGGCCAAGCCCGGACTCTATGCCGAGCTGTTCGAATTGCAGGCAGCGGGGTACCGATAGCGCGAAGCGCGGACTGCTCATTGGTGGGAGCGCGCCACTCCGTGGCGCTCATGCCATATTGAAACAAAGAGCGCCACGGAGTGGCGCGCTCCCAGCAAAGACGCGGTGCCCGCAGCTATCCCGCCATCACCGGCTCGCCGACGATCTGCGTGCGGTGCATCAGCCGGCGCAGGCTCTCGTCGAAGGCATCACGCCGGTGCATGACCGCGCGGTTGTCCCACAGCACCAGGTCGCCGGCGCGCCACTTCTGATACCAGGCGAAGCGCTCCTGGGTGGCATGCGCCCAGACGGCGTCGAGCAGTTTCTCGCTGTCCTCGACCGACAGGCCGTGGATGTAGGCGCCGGGCCGGCGCCCGAGGAACAGCGCCTTGCGCCCGGTGACGGGATGCAGGCGGACGAGGGGATGCACCGCGCCGGGCGTCTGGCGGACGTCGAGCGTGCGCTGGAAGCCCTTGCGCAGTTCACCGGCCGAGTTGCGGCTCGAATCATGGATGCAGGTGCGGCCCTCGACGGCGCGCTGCAGCTCGGGTGCCAGCGTCTCATAGGCTTCGTACATGTTGAGGAAGCCGGTATTGCCCCCGTCGGGCGGCACTTCCAGCGCGTAGAGCAGCGAGGCGCGCGGCGGCAGCGGGTTATAGGACATGTCGGTGTGCCAGACGAGTTCGTAGCTGCCGAGCCCGCCCACCGGCTTGCCGTCCTTGACCACGCTGGAGATCACCGTCACCCATTCCTGGGCGTCCGTCTCCAGCCCTGAATCGCCGCGGTCGAAGTGGGCGGCGGCGATGGGCACGCGGTCGAGCTCACCGAAGCGGGCGCTGAACTGCATCAGCATGCGATCGTCGATCCGCTGGCCGGAGAAGCGCAGCACCAGGTGCTGGCCCCACGCCTCGGCGATGCGCCCGAAAGCCGCATCGCTCACTGGCCTCGACAGGTCGACGCCATGCACGTCGGCGCCGAGCGCGCCGCCGGTCGGCTGGATCCAGACGTCGCTCATGGCCGGACGTCGCTCATGGTGTTTCTCCAGGCTTCCGATTCCAGGCTACGAATTCTAGGCTAGCATCCTGCCACGAAACGGTCGCGGCATGCATCCATTCGGGGGCGCTAGCGTTGAACCATGGCGATCATGCTTGTCCGCCGCGCGCTTCACGCTGTCTGCCTGCTCGCATTGTCGGCGTTGCTCGCGATGGCCCCCTGCCAAACTGAGGCGCGGACAGCGCGGATCGCTCTCGTCGTGAGCGGAGACGAGCGCATGCAGGCAGATCTCAAGGAGCTCGTCGAAGGTTTCGAAAAGGAACAGCCGATTTCCGGCGACAGCCTGGGGCTGCTCCAGGGTGCCCAGGCCGTGCTGGCGAGGGTGAATGGCGCCCTGCGTTCGCGCGGCTACTACGATGCCACCATCAGCGCCACGGTCGACGGCCGGCCGATCGGCGAAGCGGGCGCGCTCGATGCCATTGATGCCCGGCCCGAAGACGACCCGATCTCCTTTGCCTTCGCCGTGACGACAGGTCCGCGCTATCGCATAGCGGACGTGGCGATTCGTCCGCCCGGCGCGGAGGCATCGCTGCCAGCGATCGACCGCGACCGGTTGGGCCTGGCAACCGGCGATCCGGCCGACGCCACGGCCATCCTCGAGGCACAGGACAAGCTCATCACCGAGCTCCGCAAGCAGGGTTATGCGCTGGCCAGCATCAAACGCGATGTCGTGGTCAACCACGCGACGCGCGAGGCGACGGTCACCTTCGTGGCCGACACGGGACCGATGGCTCGCATGGGGCCGGTGCGCTTCTCGGGCACCGACAAGGTCGACACGACCTGGCTGCAGCGTCGCGTGCCGTTCAGCGAAGGCGAACCTTACGATCCGGCAAAGGTCGAGGCGCTGCGCGGCAAGCTCACCTCGCTCGGCACGTTCAATGCCGTGCGCATCAAGCCGGCGGCCACGCTCGACGCAAACGGCGAGCTGCCGATCGACGTCGAGCTGACCGACCGGCCGTCGCGCTCGATCGGCTTCGGCGTCGCCTACGAGACCCAGCTCGGCTTCGCGGTCTCGGGCTTCTGGACGCATCGCAACCTGTTCGGCCAGGCCGAGAGCCTGCGGCTTACGGCCGAGCTCACCCACCTCGGCCAAGGCTACGCGATCCTCGACACCGGCTTTGCTTTCCGCGCCGCCTTCCGCAAGCCCGACTGGTGGCTGGGCGGCCAGGATGCGCGCCTCGAGGCGGCCGGCCTGCGCGAGGTGCTCGATGCCTACACGCGCAATGCCGTGACCGCCTATGCCGGTCTCGACCGTGTCTTCTCACCGCGCTGGCAGGCGCGATTCGGCCTGGCGGGCGAGCTGTCGCGCATCACCCGCAACGGCATCACCATGGACTACGCCCTGGTCGGCCTGCCGCTGTCGATCCTCTACAATCGCGCCAACAGCGATCTCGACCCGACCGAGGGTTACCGCGTCGATCTCGACGTCACGCCGTGGATCTATAGTCGCGACTTCTTCACTGTCATCCGGCTCACCGGTCGCCATTACGCCGACCTCGGCGAGCCGGGCCGCAGCGTGCTGGCGACGCGCGCCTCGATCGGCACCGAGCCAGCCATCAGCATCGGCGGCATCCCGCCCGACAAGCTGTTCTATGCCGGAGGCGGCGGCTCGGTGCGCGGCTTCGTCTATCAAAGCGCCGGGCCGCGCGACGCCTTCAACAACCCGCTGGGCGGCGCCAGCGTCGTCGAGGCCAGCGTCGAGTTCCGCCAGCGCATCGGCAAGTCGTGGGGCGCGGTGGCATTCGTCGATGCGGGCAGTGCGTATCCGTACTTCCTGCCGGATTTCTCCTACGCCATGCCCCGCGTCGGCGCCGGCGTCGGCGCGCGCTACTACACCGATTTCGGGCCGGTCCGCGTCGATGTCGGCTTGCCGCTCAACCGCCGCGAAGGCGACCCGGCCTTCGGCGTCTATGTCAGCCTGGGCCAGGCCTTCTGATGCGCGCGCTCCGCTTCCTGGCGATCGGCATCGGCGGCTTTCTTGGCACTCTCGTCTTGCTGTTCGCCGCGCTGCAGACGGGCCCCGGCCTACGCGTCCTGGCGGGCATCGCCTCGAAAGCCGGCGTCGAGCTTACCGGACTGGACGGTTTCTTTCCGACCGACCTCCGCGTGGCCCATCTTGCCGTCCGCGACCGCGAAGGACCGTGGCTCACCGCCGACGATGCGCGACTGCGCTGGTCGTTCGCCTCGCTGCTGAGCGGCCGGGTGGTCATCGAAACCGCAAGCGCGCGGCAGGTGGCCGTCCTGCGGGCGCCGTTGCCGGAAGAAGGCCAACCGGCGGGCGACAGCGGTCCGCTGCGGCTGCCCGTCGGCATCGACCTGCGCGCCTTGTCGGTCGGCGATCTCCACCTGGCGGCGGCGCTGGCGCGTGTCGATTCGCACTGGAAGATCTCGGGCAACGCGCTTTTGCCTGTCAACCTCGATGAAAGTCGGCTGGTCCTCGATGGCGAGCGAATCGACGGTCCGCGCGGCCGCCTCGCCGCCGACATCCGCTTCGATGCGGGCCGACGCACGGTCGACGGCACGGTGAGCCTGGACGAAGGGCAGGGCGGCGTAGCGGCAGTGCTGCTGGAGCGACCCGACATCGCCGAGCTTTCGACGCGGCTCACCGCCCGCGGCGATGCCCGTGAAGGCAAGGTCGAGCTCAGCGTGGCCGCCGGCGACGCGGTACAAGCCAAGGGGACGGCGAACTGGGTCCCTCGGGAGGGCGCCACCGCCGTATCCGTGAGGCTGGACACCGCCGGACCCGGCCTGCCGAGCGGACGCATCGCCGATGCCGTACGCCAACCGATCGTGCTCACCGCCGAAGCGACGGTCGAGGATCGGCAGGCAACGCTGACCAGTGGCAAGCTGACGGCAGGGCCGCTCATGCTTGACGCTTCGGGCCGCTTCGACCGAACCACCGACAAGTTCGCCGGGACGGTGTCGCTGCGGGCCGATGAGCCCGGCACGTTCGGCCCCCTCGTCGAGGGCGTGACCTGGCGTGGATTGAAGCTCGAGGCGCAGCTCGATCTCGAGGCCCTCGCGACTCGCCCCCGCGGCACGATCGCGCTGACTGGCGGCGCCGAGGATCTGTCGCTGGCGGCGCTGGATGCGCGCCTGCCGCCGCCCGGTGCGGTGGCTCTCGCCGCGCAGGCCATCGTCGAAGACGGCAGGATCGTCGTGAAGTCGTTCGATCTCAAATCGTCCTTCACGACGGTGAAGGGCGATGGCGCCTACACACCGGCGACGGACATCGGCGAGGCCAAGGCCACGATCGATCTGCCGGATCTCGCGCCGCTGTCGAAGCTCGCGGGGCGGCCGCTCTCGGGCAAGGCCACGGTCGATGTCACGGCGAGCACCGATCGCGACGGGCTGAAGGGCACCTGGCGCGCGGTGATCCGCGACGTCGGCGCCGACGGCTTGCCGGCGGCACTTGTGACGGCGCCGGTCACGCTGTCGGGGGCTGCGACACGACGCAACGATCAGTCCTGGACGCTGGACGATGTGCGTCTCCTGAGCGAAGGCGGGACACTCGACATCAAAGGCCGCGGCCAGGGCTCGAGTGGCGAGCTCGACCTCGCCCTCGACCTGCCGTCATTGGCGACCCTGCAGCCCGAGCTCGCAGGCTCGGCCAAGGCCACAGCCAATATAGGGTTCGGCGATCGGACGGCGATCCGGATGAACGCCGTGCTGAACGGACTGTCACACGGCCAGTTCACGTCGCGCCAGCTCGAGATTTCCGCGTCCGGCACGGTGGACGCTGCCGGCGCCGCCAGCGGGGAGGCCAAGGCCAGCGGCGACCTCGCAGGCCATCCGCTATCGCTCGACAGCCGCTTCGCGGTCGATGCGGCGGGTGGGGTGAGCGTGCCGGCGTTGCAACTGCGCTGGGCGAGCCTGTCGCTCGATGCCGACGATCTGGCGATCACCTCCGGCCGAACGTCGGGCTATGCGCGACTGCGGATGCCCCGTCTCGATGAGGCTTCGGCGCTGGCCGGCACGCCTCTCGCGGGCGCGATCGAGGCCGAGATCACCGCCGACGAGCGCACGGCGGGCGGCCGGGTCACCGTGCGCGTGCTCGGCACCGACCTGCGCGCCGGCGACCTGGCGATCGGTGCGCTCGACTTCCGCAGCACCATCGACGAGCCGATGACGACCGGCAAGACCGATGCCACGCTGGCGGCGAGCCGCATCGCCGGCGCCGCCGATATCAACCGCCTGACTGCGACGGCGACGGGCGACCGCAACGCCATTGTCGTCTCGCTGCAGGCGGTGGGGGCACAGACCAGCGCCAATGCCAGCGCCAAGGTCGAACTGTCGGGCGGGGACCTCGTCGTCGGCCTGACGCGCTTCGACGGCCGCCACGCCGGCATCCCGGTCGTGCTCGCCAACCCCACGCGGCTGCATATCGCCGGCTCGCGGGTGGCGATCGAGCCGACCAACCTGAAGGTGGGCGCC
>Ga0075367_10000815_pt1 | contig 12308 bp, 11 predicted proteins | sample EndMethybrTD3032_FD_71399 | JGI IMG/M metagenome (GOLD analysis project Ga0075367, IMG submission 71399) | Populus endosphere microbial communities from Tennessee, USA - Endosphere MetaG P. TD hybrid TD303-2 | ecosystem: Host-associated > Plants > Roots > Endosphere | place: USA: Tennessee... | reverse complement strand
GTTGTGGGTCGGGGCCGGGGCGGGGGGTGTCCTCGGTCGGGCGGTGCTGTGTCTCTGGAGGGTGCGCGGTGATGGACGCCCGCCGCTGCGGGCGGACACCCCCCGCCCCGGCCCCTTCCCGCCGTGGGCGGCTGCACCCGGCCGTCCCGGCTTCTCGCGGCGGGCGGGTGACGGTCGCAGCGCATTTCCGCAGGTAGGGGAGGGTCGAACGGTTGTCGCACACTAGTTCGGTTTTTGGTCTATGGTGGAGGTGAGGTAGTCGGGAACTGGTGTTCGAGAGTGCGTGGGAGGTGTGTGCGGATGGCTGGCTTCACTCATCTGCACACCGTTTCCGGGTTCTCGCTTCGGTACGGGGCCTCGCATCCGGAGTCGCTGGCCGAGCGCGCCTCCGAGCGGGGGATGGACGCTCTCGCTCTCACCGATCGCGACACTCTGGCGGGGGCGGTGCGTTTCGCCAAGGCCTGCGCGAGGGTGGGGGTGCGGCCGTTGTTCGGTGCCGAGCTGGCGGTGGAGCCGCCGGCCCGGGTGCGGGAGGGTGATCCCGTACGGCGGGATCGGCGGCGTACTCCGGTGCGTGGGGGTTCCTTCATCGATGAGTCGACACCGCGTGTCACCTTTCTGGCCCGTGACGGAGCTCGGGGGTGGGGTGATCTGTGCCGGCTGGTCACCGCGGCCCACACGGCCGAAGCCCTTCCCCTTCTGTCCTGGCCCGACAACCACGCCGACGGCTTGACTGTCCTGCTCGGTCCCGCCTCCGACGTGGGTCGGGCTCTTGTTGCGGGGCGTCCGGACCGGGCCGCGAAGCTGCTCGCTCCCTGGCGGGAGATCTACGGTGACGCCCTGCGGCTGGAAGCCGTCTGGCACGGTCGGGAGGGCACCGGTCCCGGATCCCTTCGGCTGGCGGCCCGTACCGTCGGCTTCGCCGCCGAGCAGCGTGTTCGGCCGGTGCTCAGCAACGCCGTCCGCTATGCCGACCCCGGTCTCGGGCCGGTCGCCGACGTCCTGGACGCCGCTCGGCGGCTGGTGCCGATCGACCCGAGGAAGGGGGTGGACTCGGGGGAGGCCTGGCTCAAGGACGCGGGCGGCATGCTCCGGGTGGCCGAGCGGGTCGTCGAGGCGGCCGGGTACCGGCGTGACATCGCTTACAGGTTGGTGGAGCAGACGCAGGCCACTGCCGCCGAGTGTCTGGTCGATCCCGACGACGACCTCGGTATGGGGGCGGTTCACTTTCCCGAGCCGCATCTCGTCGGTGCGGGGCGCCGTACCGCCCTGAGGGCGCTGGCCTCCCGGGCGGCGGCGGGGATGGTGCTGCACGGCTACGCGGGTCGGCGCGACTACTGGGAGCGGATGCACCAGGAGCTGGACATCATCGCCCACCACGGCTTCGCCTCCTACTTTCTGACGGTCGCTCAAGTAGTGGACGACGTAAGGGGGATGGGGATCCGGGTCGCCGCGCGCGGCTCCGGTGCGGGGTCGTTGGTGAACCATCTGCTCGGTATCGCGCATGCCGATCCGGTCGAGCACGGGCTGCTGATGGAGCGCTTCCTGTCCAAGGAGCGGGTCGTGCTGCCCGATATCGACATCGATGTGGAGTCCGCGCGTCGGCTGGAGGTCTATCGCGCGATCATCGGGCGGTTCGGTGAGGAGCGGGTCGCGACCGTCGCCATGCCGGAGACGTATCGGGTGCGGCATGCGGTGCGGGATGTGGGGGCGGCCCTGTCCATGGATCCTGCCGAGATCGACCGTATCGCCAAGTCCTTTCCGCACATCCGGGCGCGGGATGCTCGCGCCGCGCTGGACGAGCTGCCCGAACTCAAGGCGCTGGCGGGGGAGAAGGAGCGGTACGGCAGGCTCTGGGAGCTGGTCGAGGCGCTTGACGCCCTTCCGCGCGGGGTCGCCATGCACCCTTGCGGGGTCCTGCTCTCCGACGCCTCCCTCCTTGCCCGTACGCCGTGTAGGTGCCGAAGTCTCGTGCGCAGTATGCGAGTTCTGACCTGCAGGTCCAGAAGTGATGCGCAACGGATCCGGACCCATCGTCCGAGGGAAATGCGCAAGCCACGAAGATCGTGAAATCTGACCGTCACGCTCTGTGAGGTGCGCGGCCTGTCGGCGCCAAGTGGATCTGGCCAGAGTCGATGACCTCTGCCGCGGAAGGAACGGATCGGATGCGAGAACTGCACGTTCCTGTCCGCATTCACCGGTTGAGTAGATTAAAACTCCACGCGAGGTCGCTCACCGATATCCCTGCTGAGCAGGTTCAGAATATCGGCTTCCGGAAGTCCGGTACGGCTGATGAAATCAGCGAAAGTGACTCCCGTCGTCTCCATAAGTTCTAGTGCTCGTTGCAATAGTACGGGAGCCTCGGGATTCCCCAACGTGCCTGGCTCTACTTTCCTCCAACCCCGTACAGACAAGGTTTTCCACCCCTGTGCGTAGATGTGTTCGCTCATGACACCGAGTGTTTTTGCCCTGACCAAGAGGGCAGCTAGAGAGACGTGCCATTTCGCCTTCAAGCGGAGAAATGTGGGCCAGTCAAGCCGCTCAGGCAACTCGGATTTGATGTCATCGGCTGGCATGAGGAACGCGGCGGCGAACTCATGAGCTTGGCTCTCAGTGACCTTGTCGCCAATTTTTCCAGTGAGGCCATGCAAGACCAGGTGGCCTAGTTCGTGGGCCGCATCAAAGCGGGAGCGGTCGCGCAAGCCCTTGTCGGCCCCGAGTGCAACAACGGGCCTGTCGGGGAAGTCGACGCAGAATGCATCAACTTTTTCGATGCTGACGCGGAAGCGAACGACAACAATTCCATTCTTCTCCAGTAGTCGCACGACATTTTGAACTGGACCGCGTGGGACGTTCCAGTAGTCGCGGACCTGCGCTGCCGCTTGTTCGATATCGGCAGACTGAAGGGGCTGGCCTTCGTTGATTGGAATGCGTGGCAGATTGAGGTCGGGCAGTGCTACGTGTTTTTCGAGTTCAAGCGCGAGTTCCCGCGCGAGGTGCACGTAGGCGAGCGCTTGTTGGCGATCCCGGGGGGAGGTGGAGCGAAGGCTGCGGAAGAACCCGTTGACCTGATCCTGGGCAGGCGGGCGGGCTGGAGCGGCGAAGAAAGACGGTGGCACCCGCAAGGCCACCGCCAGTCGGCGAAGTGTCGCCGTGGCGGGCTTGGTGTGTCCGTTCTCGAACTGGCTGATCGAGGCTGCGGTGACAGAGCCGACCTCCCGGGCCAGTTGCACCTGGGTGAGTCCGCGGAGTTCGCGTGCCGTTCGCAGCCGGGCGCGGTCGAACAAAGCCGCGATATCGCCAGGGTCCAGTTGCGGGTCGTTCACGTCGCTCGTCTCCGGGCCAGTCGACGTCCGCCGGTCAGCGGACGATTCTCGATCTTGAATGCTCCGCTCGCATCTTAGGCACACCTTGGTTACCGGTCGGTCAAATCGCCTGCTCCCAGCGGAACACGCCGGAGTGAAGTGTGTCGAGTTGCGTCTCCGTCGAGTCGTGTACTCTACCGAAAACACGGAAGATGATGTTCATATCTGAGGTACCCACCGAGCGTGGGGGGACGGGGTTGAGGGGATGAGGGTTCAGGAGTGCGTGCTGTCGGACGAGGTGATTACCGCCGACTCGGCGGAGGTCGCGTTGTGGGACGCCATCGTGGTGCCGGAGGAGATCAAGGAGCGGTTGCGCAACCAGACTGTGCTGTCGCTGCTTGTACGGCCTGACCTGCCGTTTGCGGTGACAGCGTTGCACGGCTTGTGCACGCTCTACGGCCCCCCTGGCACCGGTAAGACCACCCTGGCACGAGGGCTGCCGGCGCAGGTGGCCCCCTACGTCGGCGAGGGTGCGGTTCGGCGGATCGAGATCAACCCGCACGGGCTAATGAGCGCCGAGCACGGGCAGTCGCAGCAGCGGGTCAGCGAGCTGCTCGGCGAGTACGTGCCGGGTCTCGCATCGGATGGCGTACCGACCGTGGTGATCCTCGACGAGGTCGAGTCGATGGCGGTCGCCCGGTCAGCTGCGTCGCTGGCCGCCAACCCGGCCGATGTCCACCGCGCCACCGACGCGGTGCTCACCGCCTTGGATCTCAACGCCGCCGAGCACCCGCACCTGTTCTTCGTGGCGACCAGCAACTTCACCACAGCCCTGGACGAGGCGTTCCTCTCCCGCTCCGACGCCGCCATCCTCGTCCCTCTTCCCGAGCCGGAGGCCCTCCGGAGGATCCTGTCCTCCACGCTGCTGACGCTGGCCGACAAGTACCCGGAACTGGGCTCTCTCGCTTGCTCCTCAGCCATGGACCGCATCGCCGCGGCGGCTCAAGGGTTGGACGGCCGCCGCACGCGCAAGCTGGTATTCGAAGCCCTGGCTCAGCGGCTGGACACGGTGCTGGACCCCGGCACGCTCACCGAAGACGACTTGGCCGTCGCCGTGCGCAACGCCGTCGCGGCGATGGACCAGCCGGAGGTGTCCCGTGCGGCGCGCTAGGCAGGTGGCGGCCTCCCCCGTGCGCAGTGCCAGCGCAACCTGGGCGGCGATTGCGGACCTCGTGGCGGACACCGTGAGTCAGTCCTCCGAGCTGTTCCGCGACGAGGCGGTGCAGGCGATGTCGGCCGCTGAGGCGGTCGGGCGGATGCTGATCGCTGCAGGACACCTGCAGCGGCACCCGATCACCCTGGTGGCCGGCAAGGTGCACTGCGAGATCACGACGGTTTCCGGCACGGCGGCGCTGACGTTCAAGGAGAACCTCAATCCCGTCCCCGGCGCGGCGGGCGCCGACAGTTTCACGATCCACCTGCCGTCCCCGACCCCGCTCCAGGAACAGGTGAAAGCAGCAGTCGGCAGTCACGCACGGTTGTCCGACGCTGTCCCGCCCGCCCCGGAGACGAAAACGGCCAGCTCCGGTCCGCTGGTCAACCGAGCGGCTCTGCGACGGGTGGTGACCAAGTGACGACCTCCACGTACACCTACAGCTACACCCGGGCCCACACCGCCACCCACCTGACGGACGTCATCCTCGGCACCATCTCCGACATCCTCGCCGACCTGGGGATCAACATGGACCAGCTGCGCCGCGACTGGGTGCAGAACGAGAACGCGATCAAGGCGTGGATCGAGGAGAGCTCCCTCAAGGCGGTCGTCCTGGAGTGCCACCAGCCCTCGGGCACCGTGGCACCGGTGATCGAGTTCCCGGTGTCCTACACCACCTCTGGCGATGGCAACGCCGAGTTCACGGCCTCCCGTGCCCGGGCCGCCCGGTTCCGAGCCAAGTTCGACCAGGTGCCCGCGGGCACCACCTACCGGCTGTTCTGCACCTTCGACGGGCCCCGCACCCCGCAACCGGGTTGGGAGCCCGGCCAGCGGGCGAGCACCGAGGGCCTGCGTGGCATCACCTTCGGCACCCTTGGGTCCGCTCCGCACGCCTCGACCGGCATGCGGTACTACCACACCTGAGACCACGAGCAGGAAGACACCGCTATGGGATACGTCGACGACGCCTTCACCAACCTCAAGCACAACCTGGAGATCACCCAGACCGAGCAGGACCTGGCGAAATCACGGCACGAAGCCATCCGCGACTTCGTCCGATCACACTGGGACCTGGTTGACGACTTCCTCACCGGCAGCTACCGGCGAGACACCAAGACGAAGAAGCTCAAGGACATCGATATTTTCGTGGTTCTCGACGCCAACGGCTCCCAGGCAGGCTTCCGCGATCAAGCTCCCATCCAAGTGATCAACGCACTGGAAACCCTGCTGCGTCAGAAGTGGAGCTCCGCCGCCCGCGACGGTATGGCCGTGGTCATCCCCTACGGCCCTGACGACGAGGTCATGTCGATCGACGTCGTCCCAGCCTTCAAGCGAGCCGACGGCGGCTACTACATCCCCGACCCCTCGGCAGGTTGCTGGATCGCGACCAACCCCAAGCGTCACCACGAGCTGAGCATCGCCAAGAACGCTGAGTGCGACGGCAAGTTCGTACCCTTCGTCAAGATGATCAAGGGTATCAACCGCGAACTCGGCGAGCCCGTATCGCCCTCTTTCCTGCTGGAGGTCATGGCCCAGGCGCTGGTGAAACCGCCGATCGGGCGCTACCAGGACGAGATCGTGCTGTTCCTGGCCACTGCCGCCGAACGCATCGGCGACGAGTGGCCCGATCCCGCTGGCCTGGGCGGTGACGTCAATGCCGTCATGAACGCGACCCAGAAACTTGCCGCGGCCAACGCCCTCGACCAGGCCCGAGCCATCGCGGAAATGGCGGTCGACTTGGAGGACGAGGAGCAGGAACGCGCCGCCTACGACGAGTGGAAGAAGTTGTTCGGGAACCGGATGACCAGGCCATGAACCTCTCCACTGACCCCGACGGTGTCCGCGGGATCCCGCCTCGGCCCATCAACGAGCGGCAGCTCGACGACGACATGCTGCTCCTCCAACGCGCCGCCTCTGCAAGCCATCAACGCGGCCAACTCCTCGAAGCCATGCGTGTCGCCTTCGCTGTCGCCTTCGCGGCCGCCGGCGTCCTGATCACGCTGATTGGCCACGGCCGGACAGTCGTCTCGATCGTTGGCTTCCTCTGGTTCGTCGTCTCCGCGTTTCTTCTCAAGGGCCTCGCCGGGAGCACTGCCCGCCAGGGCGCTCTGCTCCAGGAGATGTTCGACATAGCCCTGTTCCACTTGCCGTGGCGTGCAACGGTTGCGGGTGACCCCGTGCCCGAACCCGACGTCCGCCGCCTAGCGCGCAAGCTCACCAGCGGTGGTGCGAAGGACAGGCGCATCACGGACGGCTGGTACGACCCGACCAACGACGTACACCATCCCTATGACGTTTTCATCGCCCAGGAACAGAATCTCGCCTGGGATGCCCGCCTCCGCCGCCGATATAGCAATCTCATCGCCGCTACCGCTGTGCTGTGGGCTGCCGTTGGATTCGTCGCCGGTCTGGTAGTCGCGGACGCCACTCTGGGCGACACCCTCCTCAGCTTCTTCGTCCCGTCCCTGGCGGTCTACCAGATCGCTTACGAGATCTGGTCCGGCCAACGCAAGGTGGCTGACGAACGCGACCGGCTCACCAAAGTCGTCAACACCGAGCTGCAGTGCGGGCGCCCCGGGCCCGTCCCAGACGGCGAATGGCACCGCCTACGGAACGTCGCACGGGACGTGCAGGATGGCATACTCCGTACCCGCCTGGACCCCACCCGAGTACCCGAGTGGTTCTATAAGCACTTCCGCGACGGAGACGAACGCGACTTCGGCGACACCGCAGAAGGCCACCGCGTCCGCCTCGCCGAAAACACATCCCCACCCACATAGTCGGCTAGGCGGGCCCTTCGGCTGCGCAGAGAGTGGAATCTATCTCTCGCTGGTTAGCGTTCGATTTGGTACCGGCTTTGAGAGACAACGGCCTGGCGGAGTTTGGCGGTGAACTCTGGTGTGCGTGCGATGCGGTCGACGCCGCCAGCTTTACTCTGACGCAGAGCGCTCTTGAAGTTCTGCTCCAGCGTGCCCGTCATGCGGGACATGAGGTCGTCGCTGAGATGGACGAGATCGATGTTGAGTAAGTCCCGCGGGGTGGGCTGCCTCAGCCGAGTGAGTGTGTGGGCGGACATGGCAGCCAGGGGGTAGAGCCAGTTCTCCAGGGTTTCTCCGAGCAGCGGCCGGTCTTCGGCGTACCGAGCGAGGAAGGTTCGTAGGCGGGTGTGGACGTCGAGGCAAAGGCGGTAGATGTCAAGGTCGTGGCGGGGGGAGAAGATCTGGGCGTAGTGCTGGTCGTCCAGCAGCAGTGCGTCCGAGTGCCGTAGGGCAGTGTGCGGCTCGCGCTGGACGAAGGCGGTGAACTCCCGGGCCAGGCGGGTCATGCTGATGACCCGGTCGAGAGGGAAGCCGAGGTTGCGGTAGTAGCTGGCGCGGCGTTCGTAGTAGTAGCCGCCGGCGTGGCCCAGGCTCTCTTCGATGTCTTTCTGGATGGCTTCGGTGGCTCGCAGGGCGCCGGCCGGCAGCTGCGTTTGGCTGTTCGTGGCTCGGATGATGCGGTCGCGGGCGGTGCCGGATTCAGGTGCAACCACGATCTTGACCAGCAGGGAGCGGTCCCGGTGCTGGCCGCCGTTCTGGAAGTAGCTATAGATCTCATGGCTGGTCTGCAGCCCGTTGACGATCTGCGGCTCTTTGACGACGATCCTTTTGCCTGCGATCTGGGCAGCGTCGGCGACGACGGTGACGCCGTTGTTGAACCACCAGAAGTCTTCGCCTGTGCCGGACTTGAGCGTCTCACCGATGGCGTTGTTCACCGCGGTGGACCCGGCGTAATCGCGCACGTTCGATTCGAACAGTTCCAGTCGCAGTGCTTCGTTGTCCGAGGTGATAAAGCGGTAGTACTCGTCCAGGCGGGCAAGGCACACGTACCCTTCGCCGAGCGAGGTGCTCATCGGGGTTTCGGTGAAGACCAACTGTGCGACAGCTTTGGCGCCTCGGGCGGTGCGCTCGCGCAGATCGGCGGCGTTGAGGTACTCCAGGTCTGCTTTGGTGTCCGAAGTGATCTTCGCGAGTTCTCGCCGTAGGCGATCTCCCTTGGCCTTCACGTTGGGGTGCGGCGTCTCGGCGGCCTTGTTGGCGTAGATCACCTTGATGCGGACCTGCGGGAACGATGAGGCCAGCTCTTCGAGGATGTGCAGGAAGCGCCGCGTGCGGTCCAGGAGCTTGGCGTTCGTGTGCGCGACCAGGTCATCTTCGTCCCGGCTCATGTCCAGCAGCGTCGGCAGATGGAAATGCAACTTCTCTACCACGGTCTCCTGGTAGCCGGTCGAGGTCTTGGCCTGCAGGATCACCAATTCGATCTTGCTGGCCCGCGACGGCAGGAACTGATGGGCGTCAGCGGTGACGTAGCGCTCGTCAACGAAGGTCCAGATGCCATCGATGCCGCAGTCGTGAGCCCCGTCCACGATGCCGTCCATGATTTCGTCGTTGTCGAGGTCCCAGTCCTGCAGGGCCTTGTCGGCAGCGAAGAACGTGAAGAAGTCGTCCCTGCTCTTGTCCGGTGCCAGCTTCCGGTGCTGGTCCTCCAGAATGCGGTCGAGTAGCCGCTGGTCGTTGTTCTGTACGGACGTCATACAGCACCACCCCCACCAAGGCGTCAAACCCGGACAACGATGTTGACAGGCTGGTGAGCCCGTGAACAGCCCGCGTACTGAGCAGAGTTGGAGAAAACTGCTGGTGTATCGGGGGCGAGCCCCCCAGGTGTCCGACTCTCAAGGCGCCTCGGGCACCTGCAAGCTCAGTGGGGATCCTGGGGTGCTTGTGACGGCGAGTGCAGGATCAAATGATGGGCAATCAGTTTCCACGGTGGCTGTCGATCCAGGACAGTCCACCGAGGTCGAGGTGGCGACGCGCTCGGGTGACTGCGACATAGGCGAGGCGGGCGTCAGTATCGCTGACGGGTTCAGGGATGAGACGGCCCTCGGCGTCCTTTTGGTCGGTGTCCTTGGGGGGTGGGAAGTCGTCACCGATCCGGACGGTTGGCCATTCGCGGCCCTTAGCCTTGTGAGCCGTCGATACCGTGACGTCGGCATGGTCCTCGTCGGTGAGCTCGTCGACCGCGGCGAGGATTGCCTCGGGACCATGTGTGTCGACTAGGTCGACGAAGGGCTGGAGGTCGCCGCCGGAGGGATCGTAAGCCGCGTAGTCCTGTACTTCGCCCCAGGAGGCGAAGAGGACGAGTTCGGGATGGTTGGTTCGGCGGCCTTCCTTGAGGTCGCGCGCGGCCCACGCCAGTCCGGCGAGGGTGTGTCCGCCGCGGGCCAGGGCGACGCGGTGGCCTTCGGAGAGGAGCCGCATGACCTCGGCCATGGCGCCGATGTTGGTGCGGCACAGCACTGCATCCGGGTTGGCGATTTCCCCGACCTCCGTGGGCATCGTCTCGCTTCCGGTCAACCGGATGGGGGCCTCGGCGAGTTCGAGCCAGCGGTTGGCCTGTTCGGCGAGGAGGGGGCCGAAGCGGAAGGAACGGGTGAGGGTGAGTGCGGTGGCGTCGGTGAAGTCGGTCATCACGTCCCGGGCGCCGCGCCAGCCGTAGATTGCTTGTGCGGAGTCGCCCACCATGACGAGCTGGGCGTGTTCACGCTGGGCGTTGAAGACTTGCTCAAGGACGGGGTTCGTGTCCTGGGCTTCGTCGAGGAAGAGGAAGTCCGCTTCGATTTTAGGCTGGGTCAGGGCCCACATCTTCAGATAGTGGTCGTGCTCGAATTGGACGACGCCCTGGTGGGGGTTCTGAAGGTCGGCCCACGCCTTCACAGCGAACGGAAAGACCACGTCGGCGAGTTGGGTGTGCTCGGCAGTTGTCGCCAGGCGGCGAAGCCGCGGTACATGATGGCGGCCGAGAGCCCGGTCGGCGGAGTAGCAAAAGCGCTTCACGGCGCGTAGCGCCGCGTTGGAGAGCGTCCTGTGGCTGATCTCGTGATCGCCGATGCGGACCGGCCGGGTGAGGCCGAGGGCCTGACCGGTCTTCCAGGCGGGCTGGCGTGGACCGTTGAGACGACCGGCATAGCTGTGGCCTAGGGCGGCGTACGCGGTCGCGTGGGCGGTTCTGCACGTCACCGTACGCGGGAAGCGCGTAGCGGCGTCGCAGGCGATGTCTTTGTTGAAGGCGATGTAACGGCCGCGTCGATTGGTGCTGGCGGCAAGCATCTCGAGGGTGGTGGTCTTGCCGGTACCGGCTCCCGCCTGCAGGGAGAGGTGGTGTCCCGTGCGGAAGGCGTCGACGGCGTGGACCTGCTCGTCGGTCGGGGTAGACACAGAGGCTCCTCAAGAACGGCGGGAGGCGCATTTGCCTCTTGGCCAGCGGTGGGGACGGCTGAGGAGAGTGCTCGCTGTGCAGAGCAGTAGTTCTTCCGGGGTGTGCTCGACCAGCAGCTCTTCCAGTCGGCTTGTCAAATGGCGGGCCCGCTCTTCTCCGTGCCGGGCCACGGCATCGGTCACGACCTGGCCCAGGAAGTCCCGGGGCCGTTGGGCTCGGGCCGCCGCAGCCCGGCGCACGGTGGTGCGGACGGTGGGGCTGAGGGCGACGTTCAGCAGGACCTGGCCCTGCCGGTCCGGGTAGTGGGTGGTGAGAACGTCGATGGGCAGCACGGCATCGAGCCGATGGCGTAGCGCGCGCAGCGCGCGACCAGGAGTCTTGGCGCGCTGCAGGGCCAGCAGTCTGGTGCGGCTGGTGTCGCTGGCCAGAGCCACGACACGACGGGCGCGGCGCAGCTCATCATCAGTGGCGGGCCGGGTCAGGGCGATCTCGATCGCGTGGTGCAAGGTCACGGCTGCGGTGCCCTCCTGCTCCAGCCGGCAGGCCCTGGACGTCGAGTGAGCGACGGGAGCCGGGTGTGGATGTGGTCGTGGTGGACGAGCGGATCGAAGGGTTCCCACTCGGCCACCGCCACGTCGGCCGCCGTGGGAATGGCGGCGTGCTCGGGGCAGCGCTGGGCCCTCCAACGCAGTTGTTCGGCGTACGGCAGATGCGTGAGTGCGTAGACGGCCATGACCGCCCCGTGCAACGAAAGTTGACCGTGCATAGCCGCGTTGGGCACGAGAGTCCAGACGCCGGCAGGAGACTCAGGCGTGAGCAGTGGAATGGTGCAGCGGTTGCGTCGGCGGGTCTGGGCGACGCACTGGATCTCGTCCACCGGGCGGTTCGCGAGGTAGCGGACGTACAGGAGCTGTACGACCGGACGGGCCGGCCGGCACGTAGTCGTCGGCGAGGCCTCGGCGTTCGGCGGAGCGGAAGGGGGAACGAATGCGCCGCGGTCGATCAGGCGGCGAGTGTTGACCGCCAGAGCGCGTCGCAGTCCTGCCAGTTCGGAGGCAGCCGGAAGGGCGTCGCGGGCAGGGCACAGCAGAGCGTGCGGCAGTCGGCACCAGTCGCTGCCGTCGCCTGCCGGATGAGCGACGCCGCGGCTGACGTGCCAGTGACAGGTAACGGGCACTTTCTCAGCGGGCAGTTCGTCAGGGTGCAGGCGGACGGGCCGCTCGTTGGTGCGGTGGTACCACTCGATGCGGTTACCGCAATCCCTGCAGCGGTCGTTTTGGCCGCACCTCAGCAGACGGCTGGCACTGTCGCCGCTGACGTGGAGAGAACGTCTCGCTCGGAGGTGGGCGGTGCTGCCGTCCCGGTGGTGCGGGGAAGGGGGTGTAGAGCGCATGCGGGCGAACCTGCCAGCCAACACGCCGCTCGAGCGGCGTCGCTGCCGCAGTTGTCCCCTGGATGGCCGTATTTGCTAAGACTGGCTTTCGAGGGTGCGACCGCGCGTTCGCTTCAGGTCACCAATTCGAGCGGTTGGCGAA
>Ga0075367_10000813_pt1 | contig 12326 bp, 11 predicted proteins | sample EndMethybrTD3032_FD_71399 | JGI IMG/M metagenome (GOLD analysis project Ga0075367, IMG submission 71399) | Populus endosphere microbial communities from Tennessee, USA - Endosphere MetaG P. TD hybrid TD303-2 | ecosystem: Host-associated > Plants > Roots > Endosphere | place: USA: Tennessee... | reverse complement strand
ATCGCCGGTTACCGTGCCGGTCGGCTCGCCCGACCAGGTGTTGACACCGAGGACGTGGCGATGCGTCGCGGGTCCGTAATTCGGCCGCGGGTCGGCAACCGAGAGCGCTCCCCCTGCTGGGTGACGAGCACCCGTGACGGCCTTGGCCGGTCGGACGAAGTCGGCGACAGCCAGAATGTTCTGGTGGGTGCCCGCGCCGTAACCCGGTCGGGGGTCGGCAACGCTGTGCGCTCCGTTGTGCGGGCGGCTCGCGCCGGCGACGACACGGCTGCTGTCCGCCCACGTCCGAACCCCCAGGGCCTCGTTGTGCCAAGCCTCCCCGGGGCGGGGATCCGCGACGGCAAATCGGCCTTGCCCCGGAGCACGCTGCCCGGTGATGACGGGCGCGCTGTCGGTCCACGAGTTCACGCCAAGGGCGTTGTCCCGCAGCTGGGCTTCAGGGACGATCCCGAAATCGCGCAGCTGCCCGTCGACGACGGCGAGATCGTTGAGCGCGCGCCAGTCTTTTCCTGCCGGCACGAGCGCGAGGCGCAGCCAGGTCTTCCACTGCAGCGCCGGGATGCGGTGCATCGGCCCCGCGATCGGGTCACCCGGCAGCGGGAGCTTGCCGATCACTTCACCGACGCCGCGAAGGCGATGGTGGCGCGGCTGATAGACGAACGGCGGGATCTTCTTCGTGTGGCGGGCGATCAGCAGCGCACGTTTGCGGCTCTGCGCCAGATTTCCGATGATGCCGCAGTCGTGAACGTCGATGTTGACGCTGTAGCCGTAGCAGCGGAACAGCGCGGTTATCTGGTCAAGGAGCCAGCGGCCTCGATTGAGGATGCGCGGCACGTTCTCGAACAGGATGATCGGGATGGGGTCATCCTGATAGGCCTCGAGGGTCAGCCAGACACCGCGCAACGCGAGGCGGTTCAGCGCTTGGTACTTGTCCGTTTTTGACTGCTTGGCGGACAGGAGACCGGAGAAGCCCTTGCATGGGCTGGACTGGAAGAGAACGTCGACGTTTTCGCCGAAGATTCGCCGAATGTCTGCCGGCGCGGCCTCGCGCCAGTCCGACGGGGGTTCGGCGCCGTGGAAGGCGCGATACTGCTCGCGATCGAACAGATCGAGGACGGTGCCCGGAGTGCCGGTGATCCGCTCGAAATTGCGGATGGCACCGGGGTCGACGTCGATTCCGCCGGCGCAGACGAACCGACCCTGCATCGGGCCGACGCGCACCCTCGCCTTCTGGAAGCCGATGGCCCCGCCACCGATCCCGCAGAACAGGTGGGCGTGGCGGATGTCGCGGACGATCGTCGGCGAGGAAGCGAAGGGAACCATGGCTCGTCTCCTGTTGGATTCGAGCCGCTCTTCCCCCTCCCCTTTCAGCCGATGCCCAGGTTCGCCTTCAGGATGGCCTCGATGCCGTGGTCGCGAAGCGTCGCGGCGCGGGCAAAGACGGTTGGGCCCAGCTCGGCCAGCGCGGAGATCTTGCGCTGCTTGGCGTCGATGTAGTCGGGTTCGTCGTTGGCGATGACTTCGAGCGCCGCCTCGATCAGTTCGCCGGTACTGTTGTCACGGATGTCGAGGACGAGATCCGGCCTTAGCGGACCTGCCTTGGTGGTGAGATCGAAGAGAGGGCGCTTGAAGCCTATGTCGATCTGCCGCCGACGCCAGCGGTACTGAAGGTCGAGAAGGCCGATGACGGCGTCACGCTCGGCCTGGTTGTGCACCGCGATGAAGCTGGATGGGCGGGCGATCGGCTGCGCATAGCCGCGGAGCGCGGCAAAGCCGTCACGCGGGTTGTGTTCGCCTACGACGACAAGGACGAGGTAAGGCGGTCCGACCCGCGCTCCGGCATATTGGACCCGGGTTTTGACCTCGAGCTCGCGGCCTTCGGCGAGTGTGATGGTCGTTGCTGAAATGTCGAGAGCGTAGAGCGCAAGGAAGGCTTGCGGCGCCAGGCCCGAAGGCCATTTCGCCGCGGCTTTGCGCAGGCGGGCGAACACCACATTCCGATCGTAGGGGTCAACATGGGTGTAGAAGTGCTTCGCGAGGGGAATACCTGGCGCGATGTTCAATCGCTCTGCAGCGCGGCGTAGGCGAGCGAATTCCTTTGCCATCGAAGTGTCCCGTCCTTGATCCGGATGGAGGGGTTCGACGACGTTGACGTGCGCCATCTCCATGAGGAGCCACAGCAGGCGCGCGAGACGCGGTATCGCAACGCCCCGGGTTCGGTCGTCGGGCTCGCTGTCGTCCGGCATGGCCGCCAGCTTCTCCGGCGCCAAGCGGTGTGCGTTGAATAGGCCGTGCGGCTCATCGATCGTCGAAGGGATTGCGCTGCGTTTTTCGCGGAATCGCTGTGGAGCCTGCTCGCGGTAGAACGGACAGTCTGTCAGATGCTCGGGACGCTTCTGCCGGGTGCTGGTCAGCCGCCGAAGGTAGTAGGTCTCTGCCTCGGACAGGTAGGATGGCGACATCAATGGCGGCGGCGTTTCGCCGCCCAGGCAGTCGCAGGCGATCCACTGGCCGTGTGTCCGCGCTTTGACGACCATCGTGACGCTGGCCCGATGATCGGCGTCAGTGCCCTCCCCTTCGTACCAGCGCACAAGCGCGTCGCGGACGACAACAGGCACGTCCGTGCGGAGAGACAGGCCTCTCGAATGGCGAGGCACCAACCACATGCGCGACACCTACCGCATTGGTCGTTGACGGTCTAGTCTGTTCACCGTATGTTCATGGACAAGGAGACCCTCGTCATGAAGCGTTCGGTATTCATCAATCGGTTCGATCTCGACATCACGCTGCGCGATGCGAGTGTTGATTTAGCTAATAGCCCTGAGCAGCGCGCGCTCGCGGGGCTCTCTATCGGTATGGACGTGGAAGACAGCTACTTCGCGACAGTGGAGTTGCGCGAAGCCGTCGAATGGGTCCATGAGGGTGTTCCGGGTGCCAAGCTAAAGCTGCTGATGATCCTCGGTAACGAGTGCGATGACTATCAACGTGGCCTGTTCTACTCTCAGGCAGGGCGTGGAGTAGTCCAGATGCTCGATAACCTGATGTGGCTGGAAGGGTTGCTGAAGGCGCGCGGCAAGATCGCCGGCAAGCTGGCGAAGCGACGGGTCGCCACGATGCCCCTCGTTAATCCTTATGTTGCGAAGGAGCCTGACGGGCCGATCGTCAAGCCGGATCGCGACTTCAAGCAGGGTGCGTCGTGGTATCTTGATCCGACGCTGGCCGAGTAATCGGTCGTCCAATTGAGGGTAAGCGTCCGGTCGAAACCGTTGTCGGCAATGGCCAGTTTCGGGATGCGGGTGGCGGCACCGGAATGACCGATTGTGGGTGGATTTGCGAATGTCAGCTTTCGGGGAGCTCCAATGGCGAGGTAAATGCTATTCGGTTATTCCAGCTAGCCAGGTTTGGGCAAAGGGCACTGCGAAGATCTCGCGGGCCAGCTCTTGGATGTCACCAGAACTGATGGTTTGCAGTTCCGCCGCCGCGCTTAACCAAATCTCGACGGCCATTGGGCGAGATGAGAGCTGGGCAGCCTGAAAAGCCCACATGCGATCTTGATTGTAGCTCTCTGCCACCCCGTTCACCATCAAGCCCCGCATGGTCTCCAGAAGCTGAGGATCAGGGCCAGACGTCGCCAAGCCCTCGGAGACCTTGCTGATCGCGGCGAGCACGTGCTCGGTTTGCTCAGCAGGGACGGTTGCTGCCGCCGCGATAATCGGTTGGCCTTGCTGTTCAACGAGTTCTAATCGCGCAACGTTCGGAGCATAAACCCTGCCGTTCTGAGCGAGCTCGACGTAAAGCATTCGCGCAAATAGCGCTGTGAGCATTTCTTGCGTCGCCCGGTCGTGGCTATTGGCGGGCTCCTTCATCGCCCAGGCCGCCCCGACATGGGTCTGACCTCCGGCTGCCGGGATCATCTCGAGGTCCAAAGTGGCAAGCTTATCGTCAGTGGCCGAACCTGCAGCAGCTAGCTTTGCTTTTCGGCGCTGGTCTTGGCCGAAGGTCGAGGCAAATAGTGCAATCACGTCAGCTTCATTCATGTTGCCGGCAACAGCGGCATCGATCCGGCCTTGGGTGAGCAGGGGACCAAGATAGGCCGAAGCACGATCCATGCTTGCAGAGGACACGCAGGACTCGCCGATCCCAAGAGAGCGGATTTCATTTCCGGAAACCTCGCGGGCTTCGATCTCGCGGGTCAAGGCAATCAAAGGATCTTGGCTTGACGCGCCCAACGCATCCCGAGCCCGACCTGCCGCCAATTTCTCGCCGCTCTCCCTGAAGCCCGGGCCAGACATGACCGAGAACAGATCCTGCAGGGCAACGGTAGAATCCTCCATTCTCGCTGAGGCTCCGGTCCTGATGCCGTCGGACGTCATCTCGAACGGCGATGAACGAATGTCCTTTCCCCAAAGTGCGTCGCGGCGATCCCGCTCAGAACGCGTTGCGGTGCCGCCGGCATCCACAAAATGAGGGAGAACCAGGGCATCGCAAAGCGTCAGCTTTCTACGCGCCTGGGGTGCGCTCGCACGAACCTCGATTTCAAGGTATTTCCCCTGATGCTCGCGCTTGACGAGACGCAGCGTCGAGCCATTTGCGAATACTAGCGTGCGGATGCCGTCATCATTGCGCTTATCGGAAACGATCCTTCCCGGCTTGTGGCTGGTAACCTGCTGCTCAGGTCCTGCGGCACCCTCTCTTGGCGCTTCGACCGATCTGGGTGTGTGCGTGTCGACAAAGGCTGCCAAATCGCTCGAATGACCAGCGCTCCCTTCGTCAGTAAATCCTTCGATCCTTGTCTGGATGGGCGCGAAAGCCGCAGCTTGTCGCCAAACCTCGTTGAGATCAGCCAGCGTCAGCTTCGTGAGGAGGCGTCGCTCACGTTCCAACGCCTCTGCATCTGACTGAAGTTCGAACCCGCGGTTTAGGTTGTCGCTCATGCTCGCAGAAAGGCTGCTATTGTTATAGAACATGGCTTGCTCATCGCGGTCGTTGATGTCTCGCAGCATGATCCGCTTGGCCGTTGACAGCTCTCTTTCGGTGAAGCCGCCTTTCTGCGCCGCAGCCACCTGATCCAAGAGGATGGCAAGACTTGAACGCCACTCCGAGGAGAGAGGGGTAAGCTGCCAGATGAAGGCGCGGCCGTTGGCAGCCGTAGGCGCAATCGTGAAATCGGTAGTGCCAAGCCCCGTCTCAAGCGCCTGCAATTCTAGTCTGTGCAACAGGACTAAAGCGATGACCCTGTCCATCGTCGCTGCATCGCGGCGCGGTGTGGGCGAAGCCAGATCCACCGGATAGGGGGCCGTAGCGCGAAGACTGGCCAGAACAGTTCGCTGTGCTGCCATGTCGAGAGAGACTGTATGGCGCGGAGCGGCTCCCATCGGCCGATCGTCTGAACTGCTTTGCGACATGCTGATGGGTGCAGCACTCCCGGCACTACGGGGCGCACGGGCTAAAGCGGCGGGCGACCATGCGCCGAACTCGTTGGCCAGAAGCTCAGTGACGGTCGAGGGATCGACATCCCCGACAATGACGATGGTCACGTTCTCAGGTCGATAGACCCGGTTGTAGAGAGCCTGGATGGTCTCAAGATCAGCAGTCGCGACGTCCGAAGAATCGTAGCCCCGCGACATGTCCCATTCAGACGTAGGCGCAAGAACCCGGGCGCGCTCATGTAGCCTCATGGCTTCAGCAAGCCTTCCCGCCATCTCATTGATGACAATCGGGCGCTGCCGTTCGACGCCGTCAGATGAGATCGGCAAGCCTATGGCGATCCCGCTAAGGTACCGCAGCGCATCGATGATGATCGATTGATCATTGGTCTGCGTGGTCAGAAAATATTCGCTGGCATAGGGCGATGTGAAGGCGCCCCATTCACGCACGTCGGTTTGCTGATCGCGAAAGGTTCTTACCTCTTCCGCAGACATCCTTGAATTGGCTTCAAGCGGAAGATGTTCAATCAGGTGAACAAGGCCATTTTCACCCGGTACTTCTGCGCGCCATCCGCCATCTACACGCATCCTGATTGCCACTTTGGACGCGTCCTGGAACGCTTCGCTACGGCGAGGGATGATGATGTAGCGTAACCCGTTCGCGAGGCGACCGGACTGAATGGCCTGCCCTGTCGATTGGTTTTCAGCAGAGAAGTGTGGCGGACCGAAATCGCTTTGCGCACGCACCTGAACGGACGCGAAGGTTCCCAGACAGAGCCAGGCAAGCAGAAATAATCTTTTGAATCCCATTCGTCCGCTCCTTGCCCAAGAGCGCCACGTTGGATCGCGGGACTCTGTTTTGAAACCAGAAAGATGCCGGTTTCGGAAGCCCAAGGGCAGGCCTTGCGCACGCGGCAGCGTCAATGCTTGCCATCCGGCCTGTGACCTCATTCCGCGCTCACTTCAGGGCAAGACAGACCGCGAAGGAAACATCGCACAATCGGAGTAGCCCTATCGTCGCTGTGTCGGTCGAGCAGATCTGCCAGGGCATCGGCATCATTCAGATCGATTTCAGCAAAGTTGTTGGTCTCAAGGATCAGCGCCGCCAATCTGCCTGACCCATTGGGCTGGTTGGTCAGCACGTTCTCGATCTCGCGCCAGAACCGCGCACCCCACGTGTAGAATACTTGAGCCTGCCCAGCATCTCCTGCGCTATAAAGCGCTTGGGCTTCAAGCAGCGGGGCGCGCACCTCAGGATCGACATAATAGGCATTCAACCACCGATGATCTTCTGGCGCGAGAAATTCACGGGCGGCGGTTATGGCGAAGTGGTTTGCAAGACTTTCGTTCACCCAAGCCGGCCAAGCCTGACCGGCGGCACCGGTGATCGAATGAAAGCCTTCGTGAGCTGCGCTCGTGGCGATTACCACGCGCGCCTTTGCTTCTGCATCAGGATCGCCGTCGCGTAACACGATTTGCGATACGATCGCCTCGGCACCTGCGCTTGCATTGTAGCCAGGCTCAGCATCTTCCACCGGCCTGACCCAGGCCCAGTCAATCCTCGAAGGTGCCGGACCGGAAACCAGATCGCGGCTCCATCTGGACCACGTGGAAAGCACGTGCTGGTGAATTTCGTCCATCCACATGTATGCGGGAGCATTGCCGAAAATTCGCAACGCAAATCCGTTGCTCGCATACTCCTGCGAAGGTTGTGTGCCGACTACCGCATAGAACGGGGGCTGATTGATCGAGGGGAAAGCGTACTCCCGCGCTACGGTGCTTCCGTCCATGTCTATGAGACGCACGGTCGCGCTTCCGCCATCGTTACCGGCTCGCAAAAGACCGTCGCGCTCGGGCAGCACCAGAAATCCGTTCCGCCTGCTGTAGGCTGCGGAAGGCAAGCCGGCATCGATGCCCGTCGCGTCCAGATCATCGAGTGCTATCGTCCACTCGAGGTGTCTGCAACCCGTCGGCACACGCCAGCGACCTTCCTTCTGCAAAGCCTCTCGCCCGTCTTCGCAACGAACGTCCGTGACACCCGCACCGTCCCCGTCTCGCGCTGGATAAATCGACGATGGAGCAGTGGCGAAGGCTAAGGTCACCTTCGCCTCCGTCGAGCGACTGGCATCAATTTCGATTACATAAGCATGGGGAACAGGCGCCAAGGTCGCCGATGGCATCGGCCCAGCTGTGCAGGCAGCTAACGCGATTATCGATGTGGGGAGAAGCAATCGTCCCGGCATGGAGATCAATTTCATCGTCGCTTTCCTCATCGGGAATTGATACAATCAAGTCATAATTCTATAAATTCATGTAAGACATGAATCTAGAGGGCTCCATGAAAGTCAACGACAGATTGCGGAAATGGTGCAAGATGATGATCTTGCTTTGCTTTTTTCTCGCTATGCTGGCGCCCTTGCTGACTGCCTCAATTTGGATTTGGCCTGACTGGTTCCGCACGTTCTGGGGCGTTTTTGACGGACTGCCCTATCCGTCATCCGGCCTTTCAACCGGGCAGCGCGCAGCGGGCATTGCGCTTGGTCTGGCATCTGCAGGGGCGACGAGCTTTGCGCTGATCCACCTCGCGGCCATTTTTCGCGAGTTTGCCGAGGACAGAGCTTTTTCCGAGCGCGCGGTTCGCAGCTTCCGGACATTCGCCCTACTCATTTTCGTGCTCGCACTTGCGGCACCATTCATTCACGCGGTCGAAGGCGTGATTCTCAGTTGGAATGAAGGTCGGGGTGAGCGCATCTTTGCACTCACATTTCGTGCCGAAGAACTGCGCGACATTCTTTTCGCCTTCCTGCTGACGGTGCTGGCGCTCGTTTTTCAACACGGCCATTCTCTGGCGGACGAACAGGCTCACATTCTCTAGGCGATGAAGATTGTTCTGACTCTCGACGTCATGCTCGCACGGCGCAAAATGCGCTCGAAAGAACTCGCCCAGCGGATCGGGCTGTCGGAACAGAACCTGTCTCTTATCCGGACCGGCAAGGTTCGCGGTGTGAGGTTCGAAACCTTGGCCAAGATTTGCGACGTGCTCGATTGTCAACCAGGCGACTTGCTTGAGTTCGAACGCGAGGCGGGCGACGTTTGAGAAAAATGCGAAATGTAGCACTGGTTCGGGATGTCTGGTTTCAAGAATTTTGTTCGCGCCAATGAACGACCGCATTGGGGTCGCTTGCTGAATGTCGGCTTCTGGCGGAAAATCGCAGATAGCTGCCATCGGCGCAATGGGTCCTCACGCAGCGTCGGGGTCACTGGAACGAGCCGCCTTCCACGCCCATGGCAGGAGCTCGTCGAGGCGGTTGATGGGATGGCCTTTGCCGATGCGGTCGAGGACGTCGGTCAGCCAGACCTGCGGGTTCACGCCGTTGAGCTTGGCGGTCTCGAGCAGCGAATACGTCGCGGCCGCCCGCTCGCCGCCGCAATCCGCGCCGGCGAACAGCCAGTTCTTGCGCCCGACCGCGATGCCGCGCAGCGCGTTCTCGGCAAGGTTGTTGTCGATCTCGAGCCTTCCGTCCTGGGTGTAGGCGAGCAGCGCTGGCTTCAGCTTGAGGGCATAGCGCAGCGCCTCGGCAAGCGGTGAGCGCGCCGATGCCTGGTCGAGAGCGCTGTCCGCCCACGCAAAGAAGTCGAGGGCAATGAGCTTTGATGCTGAGCGCTGGCGCAGACGCTCCTGGGGAGGTTCACCCTCGATCAACCGTTCGACCTCGTAGAGCTGCGCGATCAGGCCGAGTCCCTTGCGCGCAGCGGATCGATGATCGGCAACAAGCACATCGTGCAGCTTGCGCCTCGCATGCGCCCAGCAAGCGACGGGGGTGATGGGACCCGGCTCCCGGCCTGGGTCGTAGAGCGCGTTGAACCCGGCATAGGCATCGGCCTGCAGAGAGCCCGCAAAGGCCGCAAGATGCCCGCGCGGCCGCTCGCCCTTGCGATCAGGACTATAGCGGAACAGGGCTGCGGGCCTGTCTGCCGGGCTCCATCGGCGGTTATCGCGCAGATAGACCCATAATCGCCCGGTCGCTGTCTTGCCCGTGCCGGGAGCCAGCACCGGCACCGGCGTTTCGTCGGCGTGGAGCTTCTGGCTCGCCATGACGTGAGAGCAAAGCCGCTCGACCAGCGGATCGAGCAGCCAGGTGACCTGACCGAGCCAGTCGGCCATCGTCGAGCGGGAAAGTTCGACGCCCTCGCGCGCATAGATCTGCGACTGACGGTATAGCGGCAGGTGATCGGCAAACTTGGCGACGATGATGTGCGCCAAGAGGCCAGGACCGGCGCGGCCGCGCGGGATCGGCAGGCTGGGCGCAGGTGCCCGGGCGATGGTATCGCAGCACTTGCAGGCGGCCTTGGGCCGGACGTGGCGCACCACGCGGAAGCTTGCAGGCACATATTCCAGCACTTCGGTGACATCTTCACCCAGAACGCTCACCGCGCCAGCGCACGCTGCGCAGCGATCCATGCCCGGTGCCGGGTGCACGAGCACATCGCGCGGCAGATGATCGGGCAGCGGCGCGCGCTTGGGTTTGCGCCTGGGCTTGCCCGGTTCGACCTCGTCCCGATCGACCTGGCCGCGCACGACGCACTCGGCATGAGCCTGTTGGGCCTCGACATCCTCAAGCGTGAGTTCGAGCTGGTCGGCAAGCTGCGTCAAGCGCTCGGACGACTGGCCGAACTTCATCCGCCGAAGCTTGGCAAGCTGGGCTTTGAGCTTCTCGATCTGAAGCGTCGTCAGCTTGATCGCGTTGCGCGCGGCACCCAGTTCGTCGCGCGTCGCATCATGTGCTTTGCGCTCCTGCGCCAGCGCCTGTTCCGAGGTGGCCAGACGCTCCTTCATCGCCTTGGCAAAGGCCCGAAGTTCGTCCGGATCGGAGGGCAGTTCCAGGTTGGTGGCAGACACGAACAGCGGATAACATGACGGGCGATCTTGACCAAGCCGAAGGCCGGAAAACGGCACCCGATTCGCTAGATATGCACAGGTCGTTTGGGCGGCTTTGGCGCCACCGTTCGCCGCCAGTCCATCGCCTCCAGAAGCAGCGAAAACTGCGCCGGTGTCAGCACCACACCGCCATCGACCAACGGTGGCCAGACGAAGCGATGACGCTCGAGCCGTTTGGCGAAAAGACACAGACCCGTGCCGTCCCACACCAGCGCCTTGAGGTAGTTGCCGCGCTTGCTGCGGAACAGGAAAACATGCCCGCTGTAAGGATCGAGCCGGAAGACTTCGCTGGCAAGCACGCTCAGGCCCGCGAAGCCCTTGCGCATATCGACCGGCTTGCTGGCGAGATAGACCTTGGTGCCCGGCGGCGGGCTCAGCATGACACCGCCTTCAGGGCACGCAGAACCCGGGCGAGCGCCTTCTCGTTGACGAAGCTGTCGACGGTCAGCCGCGCACCGTTGCCAAGCTCGATGGCAATCGTGCCTGCTCGTGGCGGCTCGGGCGGCGGAGATGCCGCTACATCGGCCGCCAAAGGACCGACCGACGTCTCTGGCCTCTCAGGGATGATCGCGGCAGCCGAAGTGATCGCTGTGGCCTCGACGAACTGGCCGCATGGGACAAACTCCAGCGCATCCCTTGCAATCGCTTGAGCTTCGCGCCGGTTGGCACGCCAGTTGTAGATCAAACTCTTGGCGATGCCATGCCTGCGCGCGACCGACGTGACCGTGACATCGGGGCGCAAGCTCTCCGCGACGATTGCGGCCTTCTCCGCATCAGAATAGCGCCGCCGCCGCTCCGTCCGCACAATCACGCCGCCACCGTCGGACACAGGATCTCCTTCTGGAGTCCAGAAAGTACTCCCTTCAGGAACCGTCCTTCATCGCTCAGCGGCAACCCCGCAACTTGTGGTTGGCCGGACGCTTACAATTGAGGATGGTCGGGGCGCGTTACGAGCGCACCTCGACCACCACCCTTCCCGAGGTCTCTGACGGATCGCCAACCCGAAAGGGCTGCAACGGGTTGTCGGTGTGAATGACGGCCATCGGCTTGCCGAGGGCATCCAGCAATCGGCCCGCGATCCTCTGGGCATGGGTCCGGCTGCAGAGATCCTGGCGCTTTCTGCTGAGCTGGCCGTTGGTTGATGCGGCGGGCATGATCGAAGTCGCTTCCTGATGTGAGGGTGATCGTGGCGGGTAACGGTCAGAAAACCGTCCGGTGGACCTTTGTTTGCGGCACGACCGAAAAGGACATGCGCGCCATGTTTGTGACCCGGTAGCGGGCCGAGCCATGCTCACTGATCGCCAGCGCCGTCTTGCGCCCGCGCTTCCGGACGAAGAACTCCTGTCCTTCGTAGCCGTCGGTAAACTTGATCGGCGATGCGAAGCGTATTCGCATGCCGTCCTCGAGTTTCGCCGTCGGCCGTGCGAGATTGCGGATGCAGCGCCGGCGCCATTGCAGGGCGGAATGGTTCTGGGTGGGCGAGAGGAGCGCCAGGATACGCTCCGGGCATTCAGCCTCGTTCGGCCCGGCGGTCTCGTCCATGTCCTTGTACGCGAAGACATAGCCGTCCTTGGCGCGCGGATTCCAGCGCACGAGGCACACGACCGCGAACACCGGCCCATCGACGCCGTCGGTCGTCGGTGCCACCGCGGCGTAATAGACCTTGTTGCGCAAGCACGACGACGCGATGACGCGCAGGCCCTTCCGGCTTGGAAGCGGACCCCCCTCCCCTTCGGCCTCGGCCGGTTCGTCGATCACGCGCTCGTAAGTCAACTGTGCATCGAGATAGGCCTTGGGGGTCGAATGCGGGTGCATGCTCGACAGGGGCATGGATAGCCATCCCATGGTATTATCCTTTCGTCAGAGAAGGACCGGCTGCACGGCAACCGGCAGGTGGAGCGTCCGGCGAAGCGTCCGCGCGAATTGACCGATGTCGGCGAGAACGCCGATCTCGCCTGTGG
>Ga0075367_10000812_pt1 | contig 12330 bp, 11 predicted proteins | sample EndMethybrTD3032_FD_71399 | JGI IMG/M metagenome (GOLD analysis project Ga0075367, IMG submission 71399) | Populus endosphere microbial communities from Tennessee, USA - Endosphere MetaG P. TD hybrid TD303-2 | ecosystem: Host-associated > Plants > Roots > Endosphere | place: USA: Tennessee... | reverse complement strand
CCGCCACCCGCGGCGGTCTGGTGATGGCGGTTCGAAAGCATGTCATCTCCAACCTTTCCGTCGAAGAACTGGCGGAGCGGGGCCTCTTTTCGCGACCCGTGGCGGGGTCGGCGCCCGAAACCGACAAGCAACTGCAGGACCTCCTGGCGACGGGAGACGGCGCTCGATTCCTGAAGGCTGCGGTCAAGGCCAGAAAGACGGTGGTGATCTCCGGCGGTACGGCGAGCGGAAAGACCACTCTGCTGAACGCGCTCCTGAAGGAGGTCGGCCGGGAGGAGCGCCTGATCGCCATCGAGGACGCCGCCGAGGTCCAGCTCGATCACCCCAACGCCGTGGGTCTGATCGCCGTGCGGGGCGATCTGGGCGAGGCCCGCGTCGACGCCGACGCCCTGGTGGCGGCGGCGCTGCGCCTGAGACCCGACCGCATCTTGCTGGGCGAACTGCGCGGCGCCGAGGCCTTCGCCTTCCTGCGGGCGGTGAACAGCGGCCACCCCGGCTCGCTGACGACGGTGCACGCCGACAGCCCGGAGGCGGCGCTCGACCAGATCGCCCTGCTGGCCCTGACCAGCGGGCTCGACCTCGATTTCAGTCGAGCCCGCAGCTACGTCGCCGCGTCGGTGGACGTGGTGGTCCAGCTCGCGCGCCTGGACGGCGTGCGCCGGGTGCAGGACATCCGCTTCCATCCGCGTTCCACCGCCCTACCCATGGCGTAATGTCGCGGCCGGCCTTAGCGGGCAAACGGCTTCGTTCATTGCACATTCAGAAAATAGAGCCGCACCTTAGCCATAGACACAAACGTGGCCGTAAGCATGTCATGGTTCAGTGCATCGATCGGTCGCTGCTGTCAGGCCCCTGGACGGGCCTAGCCTGAGCCGGCTCGGATAGGGGGGTCTGATGGCCGAAGACACAGGAGCCATGAGCCGCGCTATCGGCACGACCGCGGCGATCGGAGCGGCCGTGGCCGCGGCGGCCATCGTGGCGCCCAAGCTCGGCGGCGCGCTCTCCAGCCTGACAGGACCAGACGCCCGCACGGCCGCCGCCTGGTTCCTGAATCGCGCCACGTTCGGGGCGACCGACGCGTCGGTGCAGGCGCTCGCAGGGCAGACCACCGACGCCTGGTTCGCGGCGCAGAAGGACGCGGCCCCCACGCCGGGCGGGGCGCCGGGGTACTGGACCAAGACCCCTTCGTTCCACCTGGACTGGGTGTCGCGCCGCATCGCGAATTTCGACGCCGCCTACCAGAGCGCCCTCGCCGCGGCCGGAACCGACCCCGCGGCGCGGCAGAAGGTCAACCGTCGCCGCGTCGACCGCACGCAGTTCCAGGAGAGCTTCTGGGCCCGCGCCGTCACCGGGGACGACCAGTTGCGACATCGCATGACTCTGGCCCTGTCCGAGATCTTCGTCGTTTCGTTCCTCGGCTCGACCATCACACCAAGGATCGCGGCCTCCTGGTACGACATGCTGAGCGCCCGCGCGTTCGGCAACTACCTGGACCTCCTCAAGGCGGTGACCCAGCACCCCGCGATGGGCCTGTACCTCAACATCATCGGCAACCAGCAGGCCGACAACGACCCGAGCCGCCACCCCGACGAGAACTACGGCCGGGAGGTGATGCAGCTGTTCTCGATCGGCCTGGCCCAGCTCAACATCGACGGAACGCCGACGACCGGCCCGAGCGGGGAGCAGGTCGCCCCCTACACCCACGACGACATCGCAGGGCTCGCCAAGGTCTTCACCGGCTGGGGCTGGTATGCGGCCAAGCCGAGCGCAAGGACCTTCACCCAGCAACCCGCGGATGGGACCGACGGCGCCTCTCCGGACGTCCAGAACCTGATCCCCTACCCGGCATATCACTCACAGTCGTCGAAGAGCTTCCTGGGCGTAACGGTCCAGGCCTACGCCGGCCCCGCACCGACCACCTCGGCCGGCATGGCCGCCCTCCAGGCCTACCAGATCCAAAGCCTGGACACGGCGCTGCGCGCGATCTTCAACCACCCCAACGTGGGGCCGTTCATCGGTCGGCGGCTGATCCAGCGGTTCGTCACCAGCAACCCGAGCCCGGCCTATGTCCAGCGGGTGGCGCAGGCCTTCAACGGCGATCCGAAGACGCCCAACAGCCGCGGCGACCTCTTTGTCACCCTGCAGGCGGTGCTGACGGATCCCGACGCCCTCGACCGCGGCGCGGCCCTGGGCTCGCCCACCTGGGGAAAGCTGCGCGAGCCGACACTTAGGATGAGCCACTGGCTGAGAGCCTCCGAGGCCGCCTCGAAACCCCAGCCCGACGCGCCGCAGGGCAATTTCCAGCAATTCGCCGACCTGGTCGATCCCGCCCAACTGGCCCAGGCGCCGTTGGAAGCCCCCAGCGTGTTCAATTTCTGGGACCCGAACTACACCCCGCCCCACACGGCGACGTCGGCGGCGGGACTGGTGGCGCCCGAGTTTCAAGGCGTGGACGTGCTCACCGTGGCCGCCTACGTCAATCTTATGGCGAAGGTCGTGGAGCAGAAGGGATGGTCCGGCGGCGACGTGTCCGTCACCTACGCCAAGGAGATCGCGGCCCTGACGCCGCCGACACCGGGCTCCCCGGACATCGACCAGGCCCTGATCGACCGCGTTAACCTGCTCTATTTCGGCGGAACCATGAGCTCCACCCTGCGGGACCGCCTCTACCGGGTCCAGGCTTCCACCACCTCAGGGGCGAGGTTTCCCACAGCGGCGCAGATCGCGGCGGTCAGGTTGGACAAGGTGCGAAACGTCCTGATCATCGCCCTGACCGCGCCTGAATACATCGTGCAGCGCTAGGAGCCCGGCGATGGACCTTCCGACACCTTCGCGCCGCCAGCTGCTCGCCAGCCTCGCGTACGCCGCCGCCACTCCTCTGGTCCTCAACCTCGCCGCCGTGGCGCGCGCGGCGACCCAGTCGGCGGGCGCGCAAGCCGGCTACCGGGCGCTCGTCTGCATCTTCATGCAGGGCGGGAACGACGCCAACAACCTGGTGCTGGCCACAGATCCGGGCAGCTGGAGCCAATATTGGGCGGCGCGCTTCAGCGGGGCCGACCCCATCGCCCTCATGCCGCCCGGCACGGCGCCGGTGGCGATCGGCCAGGTTTCGCCGCTCACCAAGCGGACGGTGTCGACCAACGCGATGCCCGAGCACTGGGGCGGGGTCCTTCCGATCACGCCCGCGCGGCCGCAAGCGGTTCCGCCGGCCAACCAGACCAGCTCCGGGGCCCAAACCCGCACCTTCGGGCTGCACCCCCTGATGCCAGGGGCGCAAGGCCTGTTCCAGGCCGGACGGCTGGCCGTGCTCGCCAACGTCGGGACCTTGTTGGCCCCGCTGACCAAGGCTCAGTACCAGAAGCCCACCGCGGCGACTCCGATCCCGCCGCGGCTGTTCTCGCACGCCGACCAGCAGTCAGCATGGCAGTCCGGCCAGGTGGATGGATCGGCCACGGGCTGGGGCGGGCTGACGGCCGACACCTTCGCCGCCACCGGTTCGGCGGTCGACTTCGAGGCGATCACCACGGCCGGAAACACGGCCTTCCTCTCGGGCGCGACGACCCGTTCGTTCCGGGTCAACTATTCAGGCGCCAAAGCGACCGCCCAGACCATAGGCCTGCTCGCGACAACCGGGCGCTACAATGAATCGAGCACCTTCCTGACGGAGTTCCGGCAGAACATCCAGGAGAGTTCGATCGGCCCCACCCAGTCGAACAACATGGTCAAGGACTACGCCGCCGCGGTGGCCCGCTCGATCAACGCCGCCTCGGTGTTCGACACCGCGCTGGGCGCCGGCGCCTATACCCAGACCCCGGTCCCGCCCGCATTCACCGATCCGATCAGCGGCCGGACCGCAGCCAATCCCCTGGCCGACCAACTTCTGGCGGTCGCCCAGACCGCGGCGGCCCATGCAGCGCTCGGCGTCACGCGCCAGGTCTTCTTCGTGCAGTACGGCAGCTTCGACACCCATGACGGCGAGAACGCCCGGCAGGGCCTGCTGCTGGCGCAACTCGACCACGCCCTGAGCTATTTCGACGGTGCGCTCGCCAAACTCGGCCTGTCCGATCAGGTGACCTCCTTCACCGCCTCGGACTTCAACCGCACCTTCACCACCAACGGCGACGGCACCGATCACGCCTGGGGCGCGCACCACCTGATCATGGGCGGCGCCGTGAAGGGCGGCGACATGTATGGGACCTATCCGACGCTTGGGGTGGATCGCGCCGCGAGCGGATCGACCCCCGCCTTCGCGAACCCGGACGGGGTCGGCAACGCCCTGGTGCCGACGACCTCCGTTGAGACCTATCTGGCGACCATGGCCACGTGGCTGGGTGTCACGAGCGCGCAGCTCAATATCATCTTTCCCCGGCTTGCAGCCTTCCCGGTACAGAACCTCGGTTTCATGAAGGCCTAGGTCGAAGATTCACCGCCCGAATCGCGTTTGGCCCAGGTGCGGAAAGCGGCTGTTCCGAACGTCGGTTACGGGTCAGAACCGGAAGCACTGCCGGCCCGGTTCTGAGATCCTGCGGGCTTAGCGAGGAGCACGAAGCGTAGGTGGGACCTTGCGGCGCCTCGGGTTTGAAGTCGCCGCTTCCGCACGCTGCTTGTCTGTCACCCTATTCGTCACCCTGAATGCGTCTTGACGCCGTTTAGAACCAACGAGTTCTGCATAACTAATTGAAAATATTGGTAGGCCGGGTGAGGTTCGAACTCACGACCATTCGATTAAAAGTCGAATGCTCTACCACTGAGCTACCGGCCCGCGACGCGAGGGCGAGCCCCAGGGCGCAGCGGCGGGGACCTTAGGCGCCGAGTCCCTCCGGCGCAAGGGCGCGCCTTAACAGCGCCACAGCAGAGACTACACTGGCTCCAATGCGCCGACTCGCCCGCAACGCCCTGATCGCCGTCCTGGCCTTGATCCCCCCCTGCGCCCTCGCCCAAGGCGGCAAGATCCAGACCACTGACGAGGCCAACCGCGCGAGCGTGGAAGGCGCGGCCCAGGCGCCGCTGCGTGACCTCAACGTCGTGCGCACCAAGATCCCCGCCGTCCTGCTGCAGGCGACCGCTGACCCCTACAGGCGGCCCGCCACCTCGCCCAAGGCCTCGAAGAAGGCCCAGTGCGCCCAGATTATCGCCCTGATCCGGCCGCTGGACGACGCCCTGGGAGCTGATCTGGACGCGCCGGAGCAGGACCGGGACGGGCTGCTGGACAAGGGCCGTGAGACGGCTCTGGGCGCGGCGGCCGCCTTCGCTTCCGACGCGATCCCCTTCCATGGATGGGTGCGCAAGCTGTCTGGCGCCGAACGGCATGACGAGCAGGTGCGCGCGGCGATCACCGCCGGCGCCGTGCGGCGCGCCTATCTGAAGGGCCTGGGGGAAGCTCACGGCTGCGATCCGCCGGCGACGCCCTCGCATGTGCTGACCGAGCAGGCGAAGACGCCGCCGCGCAGCCGCTTCAAGCCGCTCTATCCGGTGCGCTGACGGGCGCGGAAGGCGTCGCGATAGGCCCCCATCCGCCCCTCGGAGATCGCGCGCCGCATCTGGCTTATCAGGGCCTGGAAGAAGGCCAGGTTGTGCCAGGAGAGCAGCACCTGCCCGAGGATCTCCTCCGAGCGCACCAGGTGATGGAGATAGGCCTTGGAGTAGTCCCGGCTGGCCGGAACGTCGCTCTCGGGGTCCAAGGGGCTGTCGTCCTCGGCGAAGCGGGCGTTCTTCAGGTTGATCGCCCCCTCCCACGTCCAGGCCTGGCCATGGCGGCCTGACCTGGTGGGCAGCACGCAGTCGAACATGTCGACGCCGCGGAACACCGCTTCCACCAGGTCGATGGGCTTGCCCACGCCCATCAGGTAGCGCGGCCGCTCGGGCGGCAGCATGGCCGGGGCGAAGTCCAGGACCTCGACCATGGCCTCGTGCCCCTCCCCCACCGCCAACCCGCCCAGGGCGTAGCCGTCGAAGCCGATCTCGATCAGCCGCTCGGCGGACTCGCGGCGCAGGCTCTCGGAGAGGCCGCCCTGCTGGATGCCGAACAGCGCCTGGCCCTCGCGGTCGCCGAAGTAGGCCTTGCAGCGCGCGCCCCATCGGGCAGACCGGCGCATGGCCTCCGCCGCCCGCGCCTCCTCCGCCGGCAGGGCCACCAACTCGTCGAGCTGCATGACGATGTCCGAGCCCAGGAGGTCGGCCTGGATCTCCATCGACCGCTCGGGCGAGAGCACGTGGCGCGAGCCATCGAGGTGGCTCTGGAAGGCGACCGCATCCTCGGTGACCTTGGCGATGTTGGAGAGCGACATCACCTGGAAGCCGCCGGAATCGGTGAGGATCGGCCGCTCCCAGCGCATGAAGCGGTGCAGGCCGCCGAGCCTGGCCACCCGCTCGGCCGTGGGCCGCAGCATCAGGTGGTAGGTGTTGCCCAGGATGATGTCCGCGCCGGTCTGGCGCACCTGATCGACGGTGAGCGCCTTGACCGTGCCCGCGGTGCCCACCGGCATGAAGGCGGGGGTTCGGATCTCCCCGCGCGGGGTGGCCAGCACGCCGGTGCGGGCGCGGCCGTCGCTGGCGGCGATCCGGAAGGGAAAGGCGCCCATCAGTCCCGCGCCCGCCAGATCAGGCTGGCGTCGCCATAGGAGTAGAACCGATACCCCGTCGCGATGGCGTGGGCGTAGGCGGCGCGCATGACCTCAAGGCCGGCGAAGGCCGACACCAGCATGAAGAGCGTGGACTTGGGCAGGTGGAAGTTGGTCATCAGGCCATCGGCGGCGCGGAAGCGATAGCCCGGCGTGATGAAGATGGCGGTCTCGCCCTGGAAGGGCGCGATGATCCCATCCTCGCCGGTCGCCGATTCCAGCAGCCGCAGCGAGGTGGTGCCGACGCAGACGATCCGCCCGCCCGCGGCCCTGGCGGCGTTCAGCCGCGCCGCGACGGCGGGGTCGACCTCGCCCCACTCGGCGTGCATGCGGTGCTCGGCGACCGCCTCGGTCTTCACCGGCAGGAAGGTGCCGGCGCCCACGTGCAGGGTGACGAACTCGGTCGCGACCCCGGCCTTGGCGAGGCGGGCGAACAGCTCGGGGGTGAAATGCAGGCCCGCCGTGGGCGCGGCCACCGAGCCGTCCTCGGCCGCGTAGACGGTCTGGTAGTCGGCCCGGTCCTGCGCATCCTCCGGCCGCTTGGCGGCGATGTAGGGCGGCAGGGGCATGGCCCCGCGCTCGGCGATGGCGGCGTCGAGATCGGGGCCGGTGAGGTCGAAGGCCAGGGTGACCTCGCCCCCCTCGCCCTTCTCCTTCACCGTGGCGTCCAGCCGACCCAGCAGGCAGGCGCGGTCCTGCGCCTCGCCGAACACCACCCGATCGCCCACCGCCAGGCGCTTGCCCGGCCGCATGAAGGCGGTCCAGACGTGGGGCGAGAGGCGCTTGTGCAGCGTGGCCTCCACCGCCACGACGGCCTCGCCGCGAATTCGGCGGCCGCTGAGCCGGGCCGGGATGACCCGGGTGTCGTTGAGCACCAGCACATCGCCCGCCGTAAGCTGCCCAGGAAGGTCATGGACGCTGAGGTCGGCCAGCGGCCGCTCCGGCTCGATGCGCAGCAGACGCGCCGCGTCGCGGGGGCTCGCCGGCCGCAGAGCGATGCGGTCCTCGGGCAGGTCAAAGTCGAAATCGGCAAGCTGCATGGGTGCGCGGGTCAAGGCCACGCGACGCAGAGGGCGTCAAGCGCCGGCCGTGTTAGGAGGCTGCGATGCGTGTGGCGCGAGTCGTCCTGAACCTGATCATGTGGCCCCTCGCCGTGGCGCTCGCGCTGGCCGGCGCGAGCGGCGCGGTCGCCGCACAATGGGGCCGGGTAAGCCTGGATTACGACGTCCTGGCCCACTTCGCACCCGTCTGGCTGGCGGCCTGCGCCGCAGCGCTGGTCCTGGGCTTCCTGTTCAAGGGCTGGTGGCGCGGGGCGGTCTGGGCGCCGGCGCTGGCGGGCGTCGCCGCGAGCGCTGTGCTGATCCTCCCCGAGTTCGTGCGCGACGTCGGCCCGCGGGCGCGGGCGGACGCTCCGGGCCAGGTCAAGGTGGTGCAGTTCAACGTCTGGCACCACAACCCCGACCCTGAGGCCGTGCTGCGCTGGCTCGACGCGGAGAACCCGGACATCGCCGTCATCTCGGAGAACTCGGCGCCCTTCGCGGCCGCGCTGAAAGCCCATCCGCGATGGATCGTCTCCTGCGGCCGCTGCGAGGTGCTGCTCCTCTCCCGCCGCGCCCCTCTCGCCGCTGAGCCCGCGCGCCGTCGGCGGGGAAGCGAACATGTCGCGCCCTTGACCACCGCCGTCTTCGCCGACGCCCGGGGACCCTTCACGGTGATCGGCGTCCATAACGCCTGGCCCACCGACGCGGACCAGCCGATGCAGGAGGCCCGCCTGGCGGAAGCCATCGCCGAAGCCCCGCGCGAGCGGCTGATCGTCGCCGGCGACTTCAATTCCACGCCCTGGTCCTTCGCGCGTCGCCGCTGGGACAAGGCCTTTGGCCTCCCGCGCCGCGAGCGGGCGGTGGCCACCTGGCCGGCGCGCCGCTACCACCGCCTGCGCTGGCTGGGCGCGCCCTTCCTGGCCATCGACCACATCTATGCCGGCCCCGGCTGGGCGACGGTGGAGACCCATCGCGGCCCGCGCCTGAGCTCGGATCATTATCCGCTGGTTGTCACCCTGGCCCCAACGCTTCCCGCGCCGCGCTGAGCCTGGCTTCGAGCCGGGTCCGCCGGGCGCGATGACCCTCCGCCGCGCCGGCCGCCTGGCGGTCGAGGTCGGCCTTCGCCTTGGCGATACGCGCCTGGGCCGCATCGTGCGCCGCGTCCAATGCGGCGAGCTCCGCCTCCAGGTCCGAGACCTTCTTCAGCGCCGCTCTGGAGGGGGTCTTGGGGCGTGGCGGCGCCGGCGGCTTGGCGCGGGCGAGCTTGGCCCGCGTCCCGGCGGGTCGGCGGAGCACCTCTCCGGGTCGGGCCAGCGCCTGGGCGGCGAGGTCAGCCTCGTCCGTCTCGCGGGCCAGCCCCTCCTTGAAGAGATCCTGCCGCACGCCCCAGGCGGCCAGCGCCTTGGCCTTGGAGGTTGTCGCCACGGCGAAGTCCGTCAGCCCGTCGGAGGTGACGAAGACCTTCAGCCGAGGCGCCATGACCCCGCGCCCCTAGGGAAGGACGTCGGCCGCGTTCTCGACGTCGGCGGCGACCTTCATGCTGACGATCTTGCCCGGATCGCGGGGCGGCTCGCCCTTGGGGAGGGCGTCGACATGCTCCATGCCCGACACCACCTCGCCCCACACCGTGTACTGACGGTCGAGGAAGGTCGCATCGTCGAAGCAGATGAAGAACTGGCTGTTGGCCGAGTTGGGGTTGGGCGTGCGCGCCATGGAGCAGACCCCGCGCACGTGCGGCACGGCGGAGAACTCGGCGGTCAGGTTGGGCTTGGAGGAGCCGCCGCCGCCGGTGCCCGTGGGATCGCCCCCCTGGGCCATGAAGCCGGGGATCACGCGGTGGAAGACCACACCGTCGTAGAAGCCCTCGCGGGCCAGTTCCTTGATCCGCTCCACGTGGCCGGGCGCCACATCGGGGCGCAGCTTGATCACCACCGGGCCGCTCTCGAGCGTCAGGATCAGGAAGTTTTCGGGGTCTTGGGCCATCATTTCACCTCTGCGGGGATTTCCATGTCACAGGCCGAGAAGTCGGCCCCCTTGGCGGCGACCGCTCGGGCCACCGCGGCTTTGAACCAAACGCTCGACGGATCAATGATCCGCACCTGCGGGCGTTCCGCCGGCGCCATGTCGGACGCCAGCCGGACGCGGATCATCCGGTCCTGCGGATCGGCCACCGGCTCGCCGACCTTGATCGCGTTCACCACCGACTGCCCGGCGATCACCCGGCCGAAGGTGTCGTAGCGGCGATCGAGCTCCCGGCGCGCCCCGCGCATCAGGAAGAACTGGCTGTTGTTGCTGTCCGGATCGTCGGCGCGGGCCGCGCCGACCACGCCCTGGCAGAACATGCCGGAGGCTTGCACCCGCCCGTCCTTGGTCAGTGGGGCGAGCATCATGCTCTGGCTCTGGACCGGGAGCGAGCGGACGAAGCCGACCTCGTCCACCGTATGGTCGACCGCCAGGGCGAAGGGAGTCTCCGCGCCGCGGCGGAAGACGAACTCGCCCGGCACATTGGGAAGGGTCGAGCCGCCCATGCCGGTGTTCTGGGGATCGCCCGTCTGGTCCATGAAGTCTTCGATGACCCGGAAGAAGGTCTGGCCGTCGTAGAAATGTTGCCGCGCCAGGGTCTGCACCCGGGCGACGAACAGCGGCGCGGCCTCGGGGACCAGCTCCACCACGATCCGGCCCTTGTTGGTGTCGATCACCAGCAGGGTGTCGGGGGCGGGCGTGCGCCAGTCGGCGGCCGACGGCGCGGCGGGTTTGGGGGCCTGCGCCTGGGCGTGGCCGGCGGCGGCCAGTGTCAGGGCGGCGAGCACGGCCGTCAGGCGCGCAGGTCGAACGGAGGTCATGGCGGCGTCCTCTAGCTGGGCGGAGATGTTCGCACCAGCAATCTTGGCGCGTCGTGATGGCGGCTTAGCGGCCGACCCTGGCGAGGAGGCGGGCCTCGACCTCGGGGCTGACGAACTTGCTGACATCTCCCCCCAGGCTGGCGATCTCCTTGACCAGCTTCGAGGCGATGGCCTGGTGGCGCGGGTCGGCCATCAGGAAGACGGTTTCGATCTCGCGGTCCAGTTGCTGGTTCATCGCGGTCATCTGGAACTCGAACTCGAAGTCGGCCACGGCGCGCAGGCCGCGGACGATGACGCTGGCGCCCACCTGGCGGGCGAAATGCATGGTCAGGCCCTCGAAGGGCTGGACCACCACCTCGGCGCGGCCGCGGAACGGGGCGATGGCCTGCTCCACGAGCTCGACACGCTCGGCCAGCTCGAACAGCGGGCCCTTGCCGGCGTTGATCGCGACGCCGAGCACCAGACGGTCGACGAGCTTCACCGCCCGCCCGATGATGTCGGTGTGGCCGTTGTGGATGGGATCGAACGTCCCAGGATAGAGCCCGATACGGGTCATGGCGCGTCGTCCCCCAACTCGCGTCTTCCGCCTTTCGCCGGCCAACCGGCGTCTGGCAAGGCTTTTCCCCTAAGAGCCCGCCAGGTAGTCGCGGGTGATCGGCGCGGTGTCGAGCCGGCGGGTGATCTGGAATTGCATGACCATGTGGCTGCCATAGCGGAAGCCCAGCTCGGAGCCGGCCAGGTAGAACTCCCACATCCGCCGGAAGCGGGCGTCGAACTGCTTGGGGATCTCCGGGTCGGCGACGAAGCGTTCGCGCCAGACCTTGCAGGTCTCGGCGTAGTGCAGCCGCAGCACCTCCACGTCGGTGATCCACAGCCCGGCGTCCTCGATGGCGCTGACCACCTGCGACATGGCCGGCACATAGCCGCCGGGAAAGATGTACTTCTGGGTGAAGGCGTTGGTGAGCGCCGGCGGGCCGGTGCGGCCGATGCTGTGGATCAGCGCCACGCCGTCGGGCTTGAGCTGGCGCTTGAGGGTCTCGAAATAGCCCCGCAGGTTGGGCGCCCCGACGTGCTCCAGCATCCCCACCGAAACGATGCGGTCGAAGGGGCCGGCGACGTCCCGATAGTCCTTCAGCTCGAAGTTGACCGAGTCGGAAAGTCCTTCTGCATCAACACGCTGTTGCGCCAGGCTCAACTGCTCTGTGGACAGGGTCACGCCGGTGACCCGGGCGCCGTGGTCCTTGGCCAGCGTCATCGCCATTCCGCCCCAGCCGCTGCCGATGTCCAGCACCGTGTGGCCGGGCGCCAGGAGCAGCTTGGCGGCGATGTGGCGCTTCTTGGCGACCTGCGCCTCCTCCAGGGACATGCCGGGCTTTGGGAAGTAGGCGCAGGAGTACTGCATGTCGGCGTCGAGCCAGCGCCGGTAGAAGTCGTTGGAAAGGTCGTAGTGGTGGGCGACGTTGCGCCGCGAGGCCACCCGGTCGTTGGCCTGCTGGATCCGCCGCTTGATCGCCTTGCGCGTCCGGGTGGCCCAGGGCCCGCGCCCCTTGGGCCCGCGCGCCCCGCTGCGCCCGACGATCTGCAGCAGGTCCCAGATCGTCCCCTGCTCGAGGACCATGTCCTCGTCCATATAGGCCTCGGCCAGGCCAAGGCTGGGGTTGCCGACGATCCGCGCCAGGCCCTTTCGCGTGAGGCGGATGACCACCGGCGCGCCTGAACCATCGCCGGCCCGTACCTGGCGTCCGCCCGGCAGCTTCACGGTGAGGTCCCCCACCTTGGCCACCCGGGCGAGAAGGCCCTCGATCATGCCTCGGGGATCTCCGTGTC
>Ga0075367_10000810_pt1 | contig 12334 bp, 11 predicted proteins | sample EndMethybrTD3032_FD_71399 | JGI IMG/M metagenome (GOLD analysis project Ga0075367, IMG submission 71399) | Populus endosphere microbial communities from Tennessee, USA - Endosphere MetaG P. TD hybrid TD303-2 | ecosystem: Host-associated > Plants > Roots > Endosphere | place: USA: Tennessee... | reverse complement strand
GCGGGGATTCTTTATTCTTCGATGAACCCGCCCGATTGGTGCGCCCAAAGCTTGGCGTAGATACCCTTTCGCTTCAGGAGGTAATCGTGTGATCCTTCTTCGGTAATCTTACCGCCCTTCAATACGACGATTCGATCCAGTTTGGCGATGGTCGACAGGCGGTGCGCGACCACGATGCTAGTGCGGCCTTTCATGAGCTTTTCTAGGGCGCCCTGAATGAGCTTCTCGCTTTCGCTGTCGAGCGCGGATGTTGCTTCGTCCAAGATAAGAATCGGCGCGTCTTTCAGGATGGCCCTGGCAATAGCGATACGCTGGCGTTGGCCGCCGCTAAGCTTGACGCCGCGTTCGCCAACGATCGTATCAAGGCCGTTCGGAAGCTCTTTTACGAACTCGAAGGCGTTAGCTCGCTTGACGGCTTGCAGAACTTCTTTGTCCGAGGCTCCGGGGCGAGCGTAGGCGATATTGTCGCGCAGGCTGCGGTGGAACAGGTAGGGCTCTTGGGGAACGTAGGCAATGGATGCGCGCAGGCTGTCCTGGGTGACTTCGGAAATATTTTGGCCGTCGATGGTAATCGATCCGCTCGTTACGTCTGCGAACCGAAGCAGCAGTTTGGTCAGCGTCGTTTTGCCGCCACCACTATGTCCAGCTAGGCCGATCCGTTCGCCTGCCCGTATGTTGAGGGTCAGGTCGCTGATAGTCGTTGCTTCGTGGCTGTCGGCGTAGCGGAAGGTGACGTCCTGAAAATTGACCTGGCCTTTTTTGACGATCAACTCCGGCGCGCCGGGCTTATCGGCAATTTCGGGCTCTTCGGTAAGGATGTCGGTGACATTGGCGGCATCGATGAATACTTGCTCCATGCCGCGGATGATCGGCGTGATTTCAAACAGCGAACCAGTCAATCGGCCAAGGTAGGTGATGGCAAATACCAACGCGGCTATCGTGACGTTTCCTGTCGTCGCGAGCCAAATACAGGTTCCAATGGTAATGAGTTGAAAGATGAAAAGCGTTGCTTGGCGAGCTAGCGTTTCGCGTTGGAAAATATTGATTTCTTTGGTAATTAGTACCTCGATGTCTTTGCGGTCGGAAACGACACGCTGCACTTCGTCGGAATGGGTGGCAAAGTAGCGCACGATTTGCTGGTTGCCTAGGATATCCGCGATCGTTCCGTTCAACTGCGACATCAACTTTTTTCGTTCGTGGCGAATCGGTCCACGGGCAGTGACCGCTTTGATGCTGCGCCACACTAGCAGTACGGTCGCGAGACCTAGCGGCACCAGCAAAATAGGCGACATGAAGGCAATGATGATAAGGCTGGCGACGAAGTTAACGACGATGCCGCTAGCCTGCAGGAAGATGATGTCGAGGAACGACACGATCGCTCCGCCGAACGTACTCACGTCGCCGGCAATCGCACCGATTTTCCGGTTGGCAAAAAACTGGTCGCTATGCACCATAAGGCGCTGCATGGCTTTTTCGATGAGGGTCGTGCGCATGCGCTCCTCGTGGTGGAATAGGCTGGTGAATCCAAGCTGCGCGGTAATCAGCGCGATAACCGACACGACCGCAGCAATTCCCAGCAGGAATGCCGGATGCTGCCAGTCGTGCGGATTCGTGATGAGTGACTGCACGATAAGGCTGAACAAAAAGGGAAGCAGCACGACATACGTGAGACGGTTGATGGGCACGAGGATGGAGTAAATGATGACGCGCTTTTTTTCCTTCAGTATTTCTGCCTTGAAGAGCTCGAGGGTTTTTTGAGCGGTCTTGCCATCGGTGCGATTGAAAATCTTTGCCATGCTACTCCTCTATGAACCCGCCCGATTGGTGGCTCCACAGCTTTGCGTAGGTGCCTTTCGATTCGAGCAATTGCTGGTGACTGCCTTGTTCGGTGATATGGCCGTCGCTCAGCACGATGATCCGGTCGAGCTTGGAGATGGTCGAAAGACGGTGCGCGACCACGATGCTAGTGCGGCCTTTCATGAGCTTGGCGAGTGCGTCTTGGATGAGCTTTTCGCTTTCGCTGTCAAGGGCCGAGGTGGCCTCGTCGAGAACGAGAATCGGTGCATCCTTCAGGATGGCGCGGGCAATCGCGATACGCTGGCGCTGGCCGCCGCTTAGCTTGACGCCGCGCTCACCGACGGTGGTTTCAAAGCCGTCCGGCAGCTTTTCGATGAACTCGAGAGCATTAGCCTTTATAGCGGCATCGCGAACTTCTTCTTTCGTGGCATCAGGTTTGCCGTAGGCGATGTTTTCAAGCAAGCTACGATGAAAAAGCATCGGCTCTTGCGGCACGTAGGCGATGTTTTCGCGAAGCGATTTTTGCGTGACGCTGCTGATGTCCTGGCCGTCGATAGCAATGGTACCGCCGTCGATGTCCGAGAATCGAAGCAGCATCCGGGTGAGAGTCGTCTTGCCCGAGCCGGAATGTCCAACAAGACCGATCCGCTCGCCGCTTTTGACGGTTAGTGAGAAGTGATCGAACAAAAGCTCGTTGCTGTCGGCATGAGCGAATGCGACGTCGTCAAACGTGATTTCACCCCGAGTAACGTTCAGCGGCTGGGTACTCTTGTCGGCAACGGCGGGAGATAAGAGCAGGATCTCGGTCATGTCGTGCGCGTCGCCCATGATGCGGTTGTAGTTACGCATGATGCTATTCATCTCCCATAACTGGCGCGAGACGGTAAACGTATACGTGACAGCCAGGTACACGACACCGATCGAAATAGTACGATGTTCCGACGCCCAAATAGCGCCGATCAACGCGACGGTGTTGAGCATGGCAATGATACCCGAGTAGCCAGTGCTGACGCCAAGGAAGCCGCGCATGTTCGCGAGGCTTTTGTCGCGCCAGGTGACTGCTTTTTTGGTGAGCTCTTCCAGTTCGAATGCTTCGCGGCCGTGGGATTTTATGGCCATGACGTTACTGACGGCGTCGGCGACGTAGGCGTTAGCGGCGGTGCTGGCTTGCGCCTCTTCCTTATTGCGTTTGGCAAGAAAACGGGAGCCAAAGAAAACCGTGACTACGAAAACGGTCGACAAGACGAGTAACGCTACGGCGTACTGCCAAAATATAAAGCTGAGTATGACCGTCGCGCCCACGATACTGGCAATCGATGGGATGAGTTGAAAAATCATCGTGTCCCAGAACCGCTCGAACGAGCCGATCAGCTTGGTAGTCTGCGAAACGAGCGCGCCGCTAAACCTGTCGGAGTGAAACCCGAGGCTTTGTTGCGTGAGCGCCGAGAAAATACGCTGGTAGAGGTCGCGTTGGCCAGCCGTTTCCATGGTCCACGCAAAGAACAAGTTCAGGCGCCACCCAATGATTTGCCCGTAAATTTGCGTGACGACGTACGCGATAATCAGCCCGCTGACCGAGCTGAGCGTAATTACGCCAGATTGTAGTTTTTCTAATATGATGGCAATAATGTATGGCCCGACGAAGCCGCCGATAACGTTGGTGATAGCGGCACCGGACATTGCCAGCCATGAGCGTACGGGGTACTTCATCGCCGTGCGCCAGAAGAGTGAGAAGATGTTTTTTTGCATAGCTTTCCTTTTTACTTAAATTCACACGAGTTCGCTAGCGGTTCGGAACGGCCGAACGTGAACGAGTAGAGGATCATCTACTCATGAGATGATCATAGTATCCCTACTATAGCGTAGTTTTCTGTCGTTGGAAAGGGCAATCGCACCATATTTCTTGAGGTGAAGCCTCGGCTCCTGTATAATGGCAAATAATGCAAAAGATTTTATTATATTATAAATTCACTCCGATCAAAGATCCTGAGGCGATCAAGCTCTGGCAAAAGACGCTATGTGACAGCTTGGACCTTCGCGGCAGGATTCTTGTTTCGACGCACGGGCTGAACGGCACGGTCGGCGGCGAAATGGATGATCTTAAGAAGTACATCAAGGCTACCAAAGAGTTCCCCGGCTTCAAGGGAACGGTTTTCAAGTGGAGCGATGGCGGTCGCGAGGATTTCCCGCGAATGAACGTCAAAGCAAAAGATGAGATCGTTGCGTTCGATGCGGCCGAAGAGCTGAAGGTAGACGAGAACGGCGTGGTGGGCGGCGGCGTCCACCTGAAGCCTAAAGAGGTAAACAAGCTGGTCGAGGAGCGTGGTGACGACGTCGTGTTCTTTGACGGTCGCAATGCCTTCGAGGCAAAGATTGGCAAGTTCAAGAATGCCGTTGTGCCGGATACTCGCACGAGCCGGGATTTCATCAAAGAGCTCGAGAGTGGCAAGTATGACGACATCAAGGACAGGCCCATCGTTACCTACTGTACAGGCGGCATTCGCTGCGAAATTCTTTCCAGCCTCATGAAGAACCGCGGGTTCAAAGAAGTGTACCAGATAGACGGCGGTATCGTGAAATATGGCGAGAGCTACGGCGACGATGGCTTATGGGAGGGCAGCCTGCATGTGTTCGACGACCGCATGAAGGTGGACTTTAGCGATCATACGGCAACAGTCGGCCGCTGCGTGCACTGCGACGGCCCAACGAACAACTACGAAAACTGCGCGTTTGCCAACTGCAACGACCTCGTCCTTATTTGTCTGAACTGCAAGCAAACGCCCGATTTGCTGTACCACACCGATACATGTCGGGAAAAAGCGGTGGCTATCGTTTAATACCTAATTGACTTGTTGTAAATATTCCGGTATATTTGTGCAATGGTTCGGTGCCGAAAAGGCGACGATCCTATCTGATGTGTCCGGAACGATTTGCGGAGGTGCTCTCAATGAGCGCAGGCAGTGAAGACCAGCCCGTCGGCGTCGACGGGACCGGCGAGCACGACGACCAGACCCCCGGAGGTTCGGGTGGCACCCTCTTCAAGAGGATGACCAGCGGCGACCCCCAGGACCAGGGCGTCAAGGCGTGGGTCTACGGCGGTGTCGGTGCCCTGGTGGCGCTGGTCGGCGTGGGCCTCGGTGTCCGCCGGTGGCGGCGTCGCGGCTGAGCCGCGCCCGGGAAGCGCTGGTGCGCGGGAACCTCGGCGAAGGCCAGGAACCCGCGCATCGTGCGCGCTCCGAACACATCGGAATTGCTTTCATGACTGCGTGGTCATGCTGACGAGTTCAAAAGAACGAAAAGCAAAAAAATAAGCCAAGGTTATTCTTGGCTGTATTTTTATTCGGGCAGTTTTTTAGACTGCGTGTTCCATGGCCTCCGGACGAATGTGGCGTGGAAGCATGAAGCTCAGTACGAAGGTGATAGCTGCGAGCGAAACTTCGTAGATGACGGCAAACTTGAACGCATTGATGAAGTTGGCCGTATTGGCTTTTTCGGCGGCGTCCTTGATCGTCTTGCCGATTGCTTCGCTGGCTGGGTTTTTCGGACCGTTCTCCAGCTTCTTGCAGCTTTCAGGCGTGTCGCTGGCGTCGTTTTGGGCCGAACGATCGTTGAAGCAATCGCGTACGCCTTTTATGATGCCGGTTTGCATTTGTTCTGGTACGTGGGCTTTTGAAAGCTCGGAACGGATGCTTGGCTCTACTGACGTGAAGCTGGCGTCGGAGTGCCCAGAGAGCTGGCCGAAGAAGACCAGGCCGATTGCGGCGATGCCGATCGCGGCGCCAAGTTGCTGGACGGCGTTCATGACGCCTGAGGCCGAGCCGGCGTGCTTAGGGTCGACATCGGTCAGGACGACGGCAAAGATAGGCGCCATGACAAGTCCCATACCTAGACCGGTAATCAGCAGGCCAGGAACGAATTCCCATGGCGTGGTGTCAATACCACTGTTCTTGACGAACAGGTAAGTGGTAATGAGGCCCAGCGACATCACGGCCGTACCAAGACTCAGCGCGTAGCGACCAAGTTTTGGAATGAGCTTTTGGCCGAATAGGCCGATGGCGAGCGAGATACCGATGGCTGTTGGAATACCAGTTACCGCCGCGGTAATGACATCAAAGCCAAGACCAATCTGGATCAGCAAGGTAAACGGCAGGAAGAAGCCGATCATCGCCCCCTGGAATACCAAGTTAAGGATAAGCCCGGTAACGAATGTCTTTGTTTTTAGTAGCGAAGGAGTGACAAGCGGGGAGTGATCTTTTGCTTCCTTCTTTTTTTGCCACCATCCAAACAAGGCGAACGTCGGGAGTGCTGCGGCCATCATGTAGAAGGTCCAAACAGGCCAGCCAAGCTCGCGGCCCTGGATAAGTGGGAATACAAGGAGGAACAACGCGACGACGATAATGAACGTACCCCAGAGGTCAAGCTTGAGCGGGTGAGGCGACTTGCCTTCCGGAAGGTATTTGTACGCGGCCGCTAGGGCAAAAACACCGACAGGAATGTTAATGAGGAAAATTGGTCGCCAGTCGAGGCCGCCAATGTTGGCGTGAATCAGCAGCCCACCAATGACTGGGCCGAGCGATGCGGCCACGCCGGCCAGCGCGCCGAACAGCCCCATGACACCACTGCGTTCATGCGGCTTGAACATCACCTGCATGAGCGACATGACTTGCGGTACCATCAGTGCGGCCATGCCGCCCTGGAGCAGGCGGGCAGCAATCAGGACCTCAGTGTTCCAGGCTAGGCCGCTGATAAGGGAGGCGAGCGTGAAGCCGCCGACACCGATCATGAACAGCTTTTTGTAGCCGAACACGTCGCCCATGCGGCCGCCGGTAATCAGCAGCACGGCGAACGACAGCGAGTAGCCGGCAATCAACCACTGGATGGCTGCATAGCTGGCACCGAGATTGCTTTGGATCGATGGGATAGCGATGTTAACGATGGTATTGTCGAGCAAATCCATCACGAAGGCGAGCGCGACGATAATAAGGGCGATCGTCCGTTGTCGATGGGTAAATTTGCTCGCGTGATGTTGGGCCGAATGTGTTGGATGTTCGGTTGACATATAGCGGTTTCCTACCTATAATATAAAATAGTTTAGTTATTAATTATCTTAGATTGTAAGATAAATGTAATACGGAGTCAACTATGAAGTCCAAGAAAGAATTGATAGAAGAACTCAGTCAGTCCATGCAGCGCTCTGGCACGCTGACCGTGCTTCATACCAATGCTGTCGCTGACAGGATCGGCATCAGCGCGACCGAGTTCGAGTCGATGGACCTTATTAGTCACAACCAACCTATTAGCGCCGGACATCTTGCGGCGCGTTGCGGCCTGACGACAGGTGCCATTACTGGTATTATTGACCGCCTGGAGCGAGCTGGCCTTGTAAAGCGGGTGCGCGATCCGGGAGACAGGCGCCGGGTACTTCTGGAGCCGGTTGAGGACGAAGCCAAGAAAAAGAAAGTCCGCGAGCTCTACCAACCGATGAGTCGTGCCTTCACGGAGCTCATGGAAGAATGTACGCCCGAGCAAATCCAATTCTTGGTGGATATCCACGACAAGATGAGTGATCGTGTAGAAACGATCATCACGGAGCTTCGCGAAAAGTAACTAGTCGCGGCGTTCGACGACGATCGTACACTTGGTGACAAGGGCGGCAATGGCGCCGACCGCGGCAAGCATTGGTGCAAGAATCGCGCCTACGACGCCGATCGTCAGAGGTAGCTCGACGAGGGTCTTGCCGTCGTCGCCTTTGATGATGATCCGGCGAATGTTGCCTTCGTTGATAAGTGATTTCACTTTCGCTAGCAGCTCTTCGCCGTTAACGGTAAATTCTTCGGTGGTTTTCTTTTCGCTCATATCTTTTAGTATATACCTACAAGAACCGTTTTTCGAAATCGGCGAACTCGCGGCTGAATAGGCTGTACATGTCGTGCATTGCCAGCAGGCGTTCGTTGCCTGGGTCGATGGACAAGCCGCTCGCGGAAAGTTCGATGCCTGCGTCGAGCATGCGAAAACGGTGTGCGGTCGCTTTCTTCCAGCCGTCAGCAGTGACTTCGTAGTAGTACTGGCGCTTGCCGGGGAGTTTTTTGCGTTCGATGAGTTCGACTTGGCGGAGCATGGCGAGAGCTTCGCTGGCCGATCCGGTCGATATTCCTGTCCCCGCGCGGACTTCGCTTGCGGTCTGAGCTGCGGGTTGGCAGACGGTCAGGTATGTCAGTACCTTGGCGACGCTTGGCGGCAGTCCCATCGCAATGCTGAACTGATCCATGCGACGGGCGAATTGTTTCAGTTCGGGGGTCATTCGCTGATGATATCCCTCTTGGCAAAGGTAACGACTCCTATGACTGTCATGATCGTCCCAAGTGATACGAGCCATGCGAACGTGCTCCAGTTCGGCGCCTCGATGGGAGAAATAGATACGTAGTGGAACAGCGAGCTCTTTACGAAAAAGTCGCTAAGCTTCACGACCGATCCGATCATGTCGATCAGGAACGACCATGCGACCACGCAGTACATGCCGATGACGGCTAGGCGCGGCCAGATGCCATACAGCAGAACGCCGAAGCCCAGCGTAAGAATGACCGTTCCTGTCAGGGCAACGGCGATAGCAAGCAGCTTGCCTAGCTCGAGTTCGATTCCCTGGGCGCCTGCCATAGCCCAAGTAGCAATGATGCAGGCAAGGGAAATAACGATGGTGGTGACGATAACAAGCAGGATTCGACTGATAAGCCAGCTGCTGCGACGGACCGGCTGGACAAGGAGGTTGTCGAGCTGGTTTTTGGCTTCGCTGGAACGGATGGACCCCATGGCCGAAGTCGTCATAAGAAGCAGGACGATGACCAAGAAGACGAACCCGGCACCGATGAACGCCACGGCAAGGTTTTGCGATCCACCTAGTTGGACGATGGCTTGCTTGAGCGATGGCGAGTCTGCGGCTGCATCGGCAGCGATGCTTGCTATTTGCGCCATCAACGCGCTGACGAAAATCGCCCCTACTGCCCAACTGACGAACTGCACGCTGTTCTGTCGTAGGGCAAGTGCAAGCGGCGAACCGAGCAAGAAATAATGCGGCTTGGCGGCGCTCGATTCTGGCAGTATGCCGGCGCCTAAATCACGCTTTTTTGCCCACCGTAGGCTGACGGCGATAAGCACCGGAATCATGGCCACTGCAGGCAGGAGCCATGCTAACTGGGGATCGGTTGTTGGATAGGACAGCTCGGTCCAGCCGAACGGCGTGTACATTTTTAACCAGTGGAGGTCGGGGACGGTATTGCCGATTGTACGAAGCACGAAAAAGAGAAGGAGGGGCACGAGGCCGTACGACAGCGCTCGCCGACGAGTGACCGAAAGTTGGCTTACGAAAAAGCCGAGCGCCGCGAACAGGGCGGCGGGCACGAAAATCGCGAGACTTAGGTAAAGGCCGGCGAAGCTCGGCGCATCAACGCCGGGCAGTAGTCCACTGAGCGTCATGCTGGCAGCCGACAACACGAACGCGAGGGCAAACGCAAGCATGAAGCCGATAAAAACTTGGGCGGACGCGCCTTTTGCTGTTGTGCTACCCGAGGCAATCAGCTCCCATCGCCCGTCCTCCTCCTGGCCGCGGAGCAACCGCGTCGCCGTCATGAGGCCCCATATACTGGCGATGATTGTGAGGAACATTCCGGTTCGGTAGGCCATGTATCCGGCAGGTGTCGGCAGGTCTTTCGCTTCGCCGTAGATCACGCCAAGCGAAGGTGCCGACGCGAGCGAAGCCTTGAACTGCAGGCGTGACGAAGCATCGGGGTAGGTGGCGGTATAGGCGTATTCTTGCAAACTGCCCATACCCCCGGCAAGGAGCCCGACGATTAGCGCGCCCTTGAGCGCTTGGCGAAAACCGAACCGACGCAGCGCGCTTTTCGGTGACAGCACTTTAGCGCTCATCATCGTCTCCGTCGTAGATGGCTAAGAAGAGCTCTTCGAGCGACGGTTTGCGGCTCAAGAAGCTAAGCGGCTCAGCCTTGGCGGCTGCTGCCAGCAAGTCGTCGATCGAACCGTTGACGTTACATCGTACGCGGTTGCCTATGACTTCGATGTTGCTGACGGTACGTACCTTGGAAAAGTCTGGCGGGGTTTTGCTGAATGTCATTTCGATCGTCAGGGCAGAGAGGTGACGGAGCTCGTCGAGCGTGCCAAGTTCGACCAGCTCGCCTTCGCGCAGGACGGCGACGCGGTCGCATAACTGTTCGACTTCCTCGAGTATGTGGGACGAAAGGAATACCGTTTGACCGGCTTTCTTGGCGGCAACGACTTCATCACGGAATACCTTGGCCATGACCGGGTCGAGGCCGCTGGTCGGCTCGTCGAAGATAAGCAAGTCGGCTTTGGAACTGAGGGCGGCGATGAGGGCTATTTTTTGGCGGTTACCTTTGGAATAGCTGCGAACTTTTTTGTTCGGGTCGAAGTCGAATTTTTCGATGAGCTCGGCCTGATAATCGTCGTTGGAACTTCCATGGATGTTGGCGAGGAACCGTAGGGTTTCGGCGCCAGTCATGTTAGGCCAAAAGCTTGTCTCGCCGGGAACGTAGGCGACGCGGCGGTGGATTTCGGCCGCGTTTCGGCTCGCGTCTTTTCCAAAGATGGTCGCGGTACCTTCGGACGGTTTGATAAGGCCGAGCAGCAATCGGATCGTCGTGGTTTTTCCGGCGCCATTAGGGCCTAGGTAGCCAAGGATCTCACCTTTTTTAACCGTAATATCCAGTCGGTCAAGCGCGGTAAAACTACCGTATCTCTTGGTCAAGCCCTTTGTTTCGATGATCGTATCCATGACGTCTCCGCTTATGTTTGTTTTCATTGTTTCAGTTTTTTCTGAAAACTTCAAGGCAGTTTGTTCGCATATTCCAGCGAGTTGCTATACTTAAGGGGTGAATACCGCGCTCGAAAACAAACTCAAGACCCTACCCCGTAGCTCGGGGGTGTATTTTCATAAGTCCGTCACTGGCGAGATTATTTATGTCGGCAAGGCGGCCGTGCTAAAAAACCGCGTACGCCAGTATTTCCAGTCGCAGCGCGATATGGATATCAAGACCAGGGCGCTCGTGGCGGAAATCAACGACACTGATTGGGTCGAGACCGAAAGCGAAATCGACGCGCTGTTTTTGGAGAGCGAAATGGTCAAGCGTTACATGCCGCGCTATAACATCTTGCTTCGCGACGACAAGTCGCAACTTTTCGTGCGGATCGACATGAAAAGCGAATGGCCGCATGTCAGTTTTACCCGCAACCCAGCCGACGATGGAGCGGATTACTACGGCCCGTACTACAACGGGTTCGCGGTAAAAAAAGCCCTGCGATACCTACGCAAGATTTTTCCGTATTACACCAAGCCGCCCAAGGTTGGCGAACGTCCGAGCCTGGACGCGCACATTGGCCTCGACCCACGGCCTGGCACCACGAGCGACGAGTACAAGACCATACTTCGCAAGCTGGTACGGTACATGGAAGGTGGTCGCAAGGCACTGGCCCGCGAACTGGAGCGCGACATGCATACGGCCGCCAAGCTGCACGACTTCGAAATGGCGGCCGCGTACCGCAACAAGCTGCGCGATCTTAGCGAATTGCAGCGTCGCATCATGTTTGGCGACAAGGAATTCTTGGATATCAGCAAAGATAGGGCGCTCGGTGACCTCCGCGATCTCTTGCAGCTAAAAAAGAGCCCGGCCCGGATAGAGGGTTACGATATTTCGCATATGAGCGGCACGAACGTGGTAGCGAGCATGGTGGTATTCACGAACGGCGTAAGCGACCGGGCAAGCTATCGGAAGTTCAAGGCCAAGGTGCAGCAGAACGACGATTATTACAATATGTACGAAACGCTGTTGCGGCGACTCAGCGAAAAGAACGTCAAGGCGTGGGGAATGCCCGATCTGCTGCTTATCGACGGCGGCAAAGGCCAGCTCGATGCGGCCCTGAAGGCCGTCGAAGAACGCGGTCTTACCATACCGACGATCAGCATCGCCAAGCGCGAAGAAGAAGTAATCGTTAGCAAAAGCCGATCTGGCATCGATGTCACGAAGCTCGTCGAACTCATGCAAAAGCCCGTCCCGGGTGTATCGGTCACAAGCGAGAGCGACTATTATATTGTCAACCTTCACGCCGGCCAGCTGAACGCTGGTTCACACTCGAAAAACCTTCGCGGCGCGCCCGTTCATTCCAGCTATAATGATGTTACCAAGCTTTTTCAGCGTATTCGTGATGAGTCGCACCGTTTTGCCGTCAGTTACCATACGGTGCTGAAACGAGCCAAGCAAACGGCCAGTACGATCGAGGATATTCCTGGCATTGGTCCAGCGACGCGCCGCAAGCTCATACGGACGTTCGGTAGCCTTCGTGGCGTGCAGAACGCGACGACCGAACAACTGGTGGCGGCCGTAGGCGAGGCAAAAACCCTGCTTTTGAAACAGTATTTGTTCGAGAAGTAACGCTTATGCTATAGTTGCTCTTGAAGGGCTGAAACAGCAAAAATGATACGCAGCGCAATCATCATGAGGAGAAAACGAAC
>Ga0075367_10000809_pt1 | contig 12350 bp, 9 predicted proteins | sample EndMethybrTD3032_FD_71399 | JGI IMG/M metagenome (GOLD analysis project Ga0075367, IMG submission 71399) | Populus endosphere microbial communities from Tennessee, USA - Endosphere MetaG P. TD hybrid TD303-2 | ecosystem: Host-associated > Plants > Roots > Endosphere | place: USA: Tennessee... | reverse complement strand
GGGATCGATTCCGCCGCCAGCTGCCGTCGCCGCGCCGGCGCGCAGGCCGCCGAGTGCGTCGGAGGACTTGCCCTTCGCCGCCTCGGTCTGCGTGATCGCCGCGCCGAACGCGTCATCCGTTGCAGCCATCGCCTCGAGGTCCCGCTTGCGCGAAGCTCGCAGGATGATCGCCGTGAGGACGAACGTGACGGCCGCGGCGAGGATCACCGACAGGATGACGGCGAAGTAGGAACCGTTCGCTGTCTGCGCCAGCACCGCGAAGATGCTGCCGGGAGCCGCAGGAGCGCGCAGTGCGCCGCCGAGGAGCATGTTCGTCGTGACACCGGTCGCGCCACCCGCGATGAGGGCGAGGATCACCATCGGCTTCATGAGGGCGTACGGGAAGTAGACCTCGTGGATGCCGCCGAAGAACTGGATCACGGCCGCGCCCGGAGCCGAGGCGCGCGCCGCGCCGATGCCGAAGAACGTGAACGCGAGCAGCAGACCGACACCGGGGCCGGGGTTGGCCTCGAGCAGGAACAGGATCGAGGATCCGGTCTCCGCCGACTCCTGGATGCCGAGCGGGGTCAGCACGCCGTGGTTGATGGCGTTGTTGAGGAACAGCACCTTCGCCGGCTCGATGATGATGCTCGTCAGCGGAAGCAGGTTCATCGTCACGAGCCAGTCCACCGCGTTGCTGAGGATCGTCATGAGTCCGTTGACCAGGAACGCGATCGGGTAGAACCCGACCACGGCCATCACGAAGCCCCAGATGCCGGCGGAGAACATGTTGACGAGCATCTCGAAGCCCGCCTTGATCTTGCCCTCCCACAGGCTGTCGAGCCACTTCATCGAGTATGCCGCGATCGGCGCCATGATCATCGCGCCGATGAACATGTGCACCTGCCCGAGCTGCGACTCGCCCTCGGCGAGCGTCGCGTTGAACTGCGCGACCAGGAAGTCCGACCCTGCGATCGCACCCATCACGGCGATCGAGGCGACGACGCCGCCGCGGATGCCGTAGATGATGTTGCCGCCGGTGTAGGCGATGATGATCGGCAGCAGGTAGTGGATGAACGGGCCGACGATCGTCGCGAGATCGGCGTTCGGTGTCCACCCGACCTCGATGAAGAACGCCGTGAAGATGCCCCACGCGATGAGCGCGGGGATGTTCGGCATGATCATGCCGGACAGGAACGTGCCGAAGCGCTGGACTCCGACCCGGACCTTGCTCCCACCAGCGGTGGGTGTAGACGCCGTTGTCATGGCAATGTCACTTTCTCTTGGGTGGTTTCTTCTTGGATGGTGGAAGCTGCCGCACGTGCGGCATCTCTTGCAGTGGCCGCGCCGTTCGCGGCCAGGGCTGCCTCGGCGATGACTCGGGCATCATCGAGGGAGTATTCGAGCAGCGATGCACGCACATCGGCCAGGGCGGTGGGGGCCATCGAAAGACTCGTGGCGCCGAGGCCGACCAGGACGACGGCCAGCAGCGGGTCAGCCGCCGCCTCGCCGCAGATCCCGACAGGCTTGCCGTGGATGCGGCCCGCATCGCCGACTTCGCGGATCAGGCGCAGGACCGCGGGGTGCCACGGGTCCTGGAACGCGGCCACCGAGCCGAGAAGCCGGTCGGCGGCGAGCGTGTACTGCGTGAGGTCGTTCGTGCCGATCGAGGCGAAGTCCGCATCGACGAGCACACGGTCGGCCAGCAGGGCCGAGGAAGGCACCTCGACCATGACCCCGGCGGTCTTGATGCCGTAGTCCCGCGCGATCTCGACGAAGTACTCGGTCTCCTCGACGGTGGCCACCATCGGCGCCATGACCCACAGATCTGCGTCGGTTGCGGCATCCGCCTCGGCCAGCGCCGTGAGCTGCTCGCGCAGGATGTCCTCGCTCGCGCGGAGCGCGCGGATGCCCCGCAGCCCCAGAGCGGGATTCTCCTCGTGCGCGTCGTTGAGGAACGCGAGAGGCTTGTCGGCTCCCGCGTCGAGCACACGGACCACGACCTTCTTGCCGGGGAACGCGGCCAGCAGCTGGGTGTACGACTCCCGCTGCTGCTCGACGGTCGGCGCCTGATTGGCGCTGAGGAACAGGAACTCCGTGCGGAACAGGCCGACGCCCTCCGCACCGAGTGCGACGGCCTCGGCCGCGCCCTCCGGCTTTCCGAGGTTCGCCAGCAGCGGGACCGGCGTTCCGTCGGCGAGGGCTCCCGGCGTGATCGGCGCGCTCGCCGCGGAGGCGCGGGCCGCGGCGCGGTTCTGCGCCCGGGCGAGTTCCTCGGTCGTGGGCTGGGTCGTCACGACCCCGGCCGCGGCATCCACGATCACCATCTCGCCGTCGACGAGATCCTTCGCCGAGACGGCGCCGACGACGGCGACGATCGACTTCTCACGGGCCAGGATCGCCGTGTGCGAGGTCGGTCCGCCTTCGGTCGTGATGAGTGCGAGCACCTTGTCGAGGTCGAGGAGGGCGGTGTCGGCGGGTGCCAGGTCCTTCGCGACGAGCACGAACGGATGCCCGGGGTCGGGCACACCCGGAGCCGCGACGCCGCGGAGGCGTGCGATGACGCGCTGAGCGACGTCGTCGAGGTCCGCGGCGCGCTCGCCGAGATAGCCGCCCATCGCCGTCAGCGTGTCGCGGAACGATGCGAAGGCGTCGTGCACCGCGAACTCGGCAGTCTTGCCCGCGCCGATGCGCGCATCGATCTCGGACTCGAGGCTCGGGTCCTCGGCCATCATCGCCTGCGCCTCGAGCACGTCCTGGGCCGCTCCGCCCGCCTGCGCGCCGCGCTGCTCGAGCTCCCGGGCCACCGCGGCCACGGCATCCCGCACGCGCGCCGTCTCGTCGGCTGCGCTCAATTCGCTCGGATTGTCGGCCGGTGCCGGAAGCGGCTCGGCCATGCGGGCGACAGGTCCCTGAGCGACGCCCAGCCCGATCCCCACACCTCGAAGTTCAGTCATCATGCCTCCGCATCGTGGTCGGTAGAGAGGAGCTCGCTCAGCAGGTCGAGCGTGTTCTCCGCGCCCTCGCCGTCGGCGGTCAGGGTCACGTAGTCGCCCTGTTCGATCCCGAGGGCGATGACGCCCAGGATGCTCGCGGCGTTCACCGGAGCCCCGGCATCCTTCGAGATCGTCACGGGGATGCCGGAATCCTTCGCCGCCTGCGCGAACAGCTTCGCCGGCCGCGCGTGCAGGCCGTGCGCCGATCCGATGCGGACGGTCCGTGTGGTGGGGGGCATGTCAGTCCTCTTCCTGTCGAACGTCGTGGGCGGGTTGCAGGGCCCGGTCGGTCGCGGGGGCGATCGCGTCCTGGACCAGAGCGAGCGTTCGGCTGCCGTCGAGATCCGTGAAGATATCGGGTGGCAGCAGCACCACCGTGATGCCCCGGCGAGCGGCATCCCGCTCGATGCGCTCCAGCGCGTGAACGAGGTGGGGTCCGACGAGCACGACGTCGGCGCCGTCCAGATCGATCGGCAGCGAAAGCTCGGTGCCTGCGAAGGCGGAGTACGCGAGACCCTGATCATGCGCCGCATGGCGCACGCGCTGCGCGACGAAGGTGCTCGACGCACCTGCACCACAGACCACCAGGATCCTCATCGACCCGCCTTCCTGTGGCCATTCTTGTGAAAACGCTGAGAGCGGACAACCAGTTCTGTTTCCGGAGGGGCGGAAAGCGCGGAACCCCGGCGCCCCTTTGCGGGGTCCGGGGTTCCGAGTGGGTGCATCGCCTACTGGAAGAACGCGCTCGCCTTCTTCGAGAACAGGAACACCAGACCGATGATGGCCAGTGCGCCCGCGATCACCTGATCCCAGAAGTCGACGCCGATCACGATCGCCCAGACTGCCACGATGAGGTTCAGCGTGAACACGATCGCCATGATGATCCGCGCGGTGTTGTTGCCGCGGAACAGCCCGAGGCTGACCGCGATCGTGAGGATGCCGACGATCAGGACGGCCCAGGCGTTGAATCCGGCGCCGGCGATCACGGCGAGGATCCCACCGACGATCTGAATCGCGCCGATGATCCATGCGATCACCGCGACGATGGTCACCCCAACGGGGCGTTCTCCAGCCATGTCCACTCCTTCTCCGAGCTTGTGCGAGGTATGTCACAGCGCTGTGACGACATCACGGTACCGCTGTGCGCGCTCGGGCCGCCACGCCCCGCCGGTGCGTGATTGACTGGCGGGAGAACCCCCGCACCGACGCGCCAGAGGACACCGTGACCAGAGCGAGACAGGACCGCCTCCTCGGCCTGCTCTCGCGCGACGGCGAATGGGTGACGGCGGCCACGCTCGCCGACGGTCTCGGGGTCACTCCGCGCAGCATCCGCTCGTACGTCACGGCGATCAACGCGCGCGTCGCGGACGGCGCGGCTGTCGAGTCCGGGCCGCAGGGTTATCGTGCCGGCCCGGAGGCCGCTGTCGCCCTGCGGACGACGGCGGGGACGGATGCCGGGACTCCGCGCGATCGTCTGCACACGCTCGTGCGGGCGCTGCTGGACCAGGGCGACGGCATCGATGTGTTCGAGACCGCCGACGCGCTGCACGTGAGCACCGCGACCCTCGACGCCGACCTCGCGCGGGTGCGAGGTCTGCTCGGAGGCACCGAGCTGACCCTGGAGCGCTCCGCGTCGACCGCGCGGCTGCGGGGGACCGAGATGGCTCAGCGGCGACTGCTGAGCAAGCTCGCGCACGACGAGATGGATGCCGGGTCCTTCGACCTGGAGGCGCTGCGCCGGACGCTCGGCGAAGGGTCTGTCGGCGCGCACGCGTTCGGCCCGTTCAAGACCGAGCTCGTCGCCGAGCTGGGCGCGCTCGGGTACTTCGTGAACGAGTTCGGCATCTCGGATGTCGTGATGCACATCGCGATCGCCGCCGACCGGGTCTCGAGCCATCGCGGCCTGGAGGGAACGGCGGGCGAAATGCGCCCGGCGCAGCAGGAGGTCGCCGCGATCCTCGGGCGGCTCGTCGAGCGCCACCTCGGCGTGACCCTCGGCGCGGGCGACCTGCAGCACCTCTCGACCCTCGTGCTCACGCGGGTCGTCGCGCCGGGCGCCTCCGCGCCGTCCGATCATGCGCGGTCGCGCCTGGAGCCGGAAGTCGAGGCGGCGGTGCGCGAGGTCGTCGAGACGGCGGCCGCGGAGTTCCTGGTCGACATCGCGCACGAGGACTTCATCCTGCGCCTCGCGCTGCACGTCCAGAACCTCCAGCACCGTGCGCGCGAGCACGCGTGGTCGCGCAACCCGCTGACGAAGTCGCTCAAGTCGACGTACCCGATGATCTTCGAGGTGGCGGTGTTCATCGCGAGCGGGCTGCAGCAGCGTCTCGGCATCCCGCTGATGGACGACGAGATCGCCTACATCGCGATGCACGTGGGTGGCCGCCTCGAGCGCAGCCGACGGGCCGACCAGCTGCTGACCGCGACGATCGTGTGCCCCGGGTACTACGAGCTGCACGAGCTGCTGCGCTCGTCGGTGGACCGCTCGCTCGGGCAGGCCATCGAGGTCGTCGGCGTCGAGACGCGCGTCGACCCGGACTGGGCCTCGATCGACACCGACCTCGTGCTGACCACGATCGATCCGGCCGTGGCCGGTGACCGGTTCGTGCGCATCCAGCCGTTCCTGACCGACGCCGACGTCGACCGTGTGCAGACCGCGGCCGCGCGGATCCGCCGCACCCGGCGCCTGGGCCGGCTGCGCAAAGAGCTCGAGCGCTACTTCGTCCGTTCGGCCTTCGTGCGCGGACTCGACGCCGACGGCGGCGAAGAGGGCGTCATCCGTCACCTCGGCTCGCTGCTCGTGGCCGAAGGTGTGATCGACGAGGACTACGTCGAGCGCACGATCCAGCGCGAGCAGCTGTCCTCGACGGCCTTCACCGACGCGCTCGCCGTTCCGCACGCGCTCGGCATGACGGCGACCCGCACGGCGATCGCGGTCGGCATCGCCGAGCCCTCGATCCCGTGGGGCGAGGGCCGCGTGCAGGTCGTCGCCGTCGTCGCGTTCTCAGAGACCGACCGCGAGGCGTTCCAGACGGTGTTCGAGCAGTTCGTCGAGGTCTTCTCCGAGCGCGACAGCGTCCACCGCATCGTGCGCCGCGGGACGGACTTCACCGGCTTCCTGGACGAACTCGTCGCCGTCATCGACGGCTGAGCAGAGGCATCCGTCGCCGGTCAGCGGGCGAGCCGGGACTCCAGACCGAGCCGGACTGCCGGCCACTCGTGCGGGAGGATCGAGAAGACCACGGTGTCGCGGAGCGTCCCGGCGGGGCCGATCCGGTGGTTGCGCAGCACGCCGTCCTGCTTCGCCCCGAGACGGGCGATCGCCGCGCGGGACTGCAGGTTGTGCCAGTGCGTGCGGAACTCGACAGCGATCGCGTCGCAGCGCTCGAACGCGTGACCGAGGAGCAGCAACTTCGACGCGGTGTTCACGGCGGTGCGCTGCGCCTCCACGGCGATCCAGGTATGGCCGATCTCGACGTGCCGGTTCGGCTGGTCGATGTTGCAGAACGTCGTCATCCCGATCGCCGTGCCGGTGTCGAGCCGGCGGACTGCCCACGGATTCATCGAGCCCTCGTCGTGCCACGCGAGGCGCTGTTCGATCTCGGCGACGACGCCATCGGGGGAGGGGACCGAGGTGTACCAGGCGTGTTCGAGACCCACGGTGGCATCGGCGAGCTCGTCGGCATGATCGAGCGTCAGCGGCTCGAGCCGCACGAAGGAGTTCTGGAGGGTGATGGGGTCGCGCAGCAGCATGCGTCGAGCTTACGAGTCCCGCTCCGCGGTCACCGCGGTGCCCGGGTCCGCGCCGCTCGAGGCGGCGTGCGCAGCGGCGACCGCGCGGCGTCCCGCCGGCAGCCACACCGCACCGCCGACGACGAGGAACGTGAGCACGCCCGCGCCGACGAGCAGCCACTCGATCGGGACGACGTCGGCGAGGGGTCCGAAGACGACCATCCCGATCGGCATCGCGAGCGCCATGACGATCCCGAGGAAGCCGAACACCCGTCCCTGACGCTCGGGCTCGACCGTCTCCTGCAGCAGGGTCATGGATGGCGTCGAGAAGAACGGGACGGACAGCCCCAGCAGGAACATGAACCCGAAGAACAGCCAGATGCTCGGCGAGAGGCCGAGCCCGATCGACAGGACGCCGAACACGAGGGACGACACGATGATCATGCCGATGCGGCTGCGCCCCGCGAAGAAGGACGCCACCGCGATCCCGCCCAGCACCATGCCGATGCTGAAGGAGATCTCCAGCACCGCGAGGTTCACGACGTTCTGCTGCTCGCCCGCGTCGAACGTGCGCACGATCATGAGCGGCGTGAGGTTCGACGGCGCGACGATGAGCACGAAGATGATCGCGAACAGCACGAGGAGCCAGCGCACGAACGCGTGGTGCGCGACGTAGCGCACGCCGTCGACCAGGTCGGCGAAGTACCCGGTCTGCACGTCGCCCGCGCGCCGGACGGCGGCGACCGGGATCATCGCGAGCAGCCCGATGCCGATGATCGCCGTGACCACGTCGATGAAGAAGATCGGCACGAGGGATACCGCCGACCCGTCGTTCGCCGCCGACGACCACGCGTAGATCGCCCCGGCCGCCGCGGGCGCGATCAGGGCCATCGCCGACTGGATCGACCCGTTGATGCCGTTGACCCGCATCAGATTGCGGGTCGGCGTGATCTGCGGGATGAGCGCCGAGACCGCGGGCATCTGGATGCCGGCCCCCGCCGACCGCACGGCCATCGTCAGGAAGATCAGCCACACTGCGTCGTAGCCGTTCATCATGATGAGCGCCAGGGCGAGGGTGGATGCCGCGATCCCCGCATCGGCCGCCATGATCAGGTACTTGCGGTTGTGCCGATCGGCCCAGACCCCGCCGAAGATCGAGATCACGGCCTGCGGCAGGAACCCGAACAGCGCCGCCAGCATCATGATCACGCCCGATCGGTACTCGATCGTCAGGTACCAGAACACCGCGTACTGGACGAGCATCGAGCCGAGCAGGCTGACGGTCTGCCCGCTCAGGAAGAGGATGACCTTCCGCAGCCAGTGCGGCGGGTCGGGAACGGCTTCGGCGGTCTCAGGCGCCGCGCCCTCGGCATCCGTCATCTCGTCGTCGTCGACGCCGTCCGTCATGCGTGTCTCACCCGAGCGCGTCCAAGAGTTCGCGGGCGCCGTCGCTCAGGGCGGTGATCCGCGCCTTCGCGTCATCGGTGGAGTCTCCCCGCACATCGAGGTAGACCTTCAGCTTCGGCTCCGTGCCGCTCGGGCGCACGATCACCCGCGATCCGTCGGCCATCCACAGCCGCAGCACGTCGCCGGGCGGCAGATCGTCCACGCCGTCGCGGAGATCCTCGACCTCGGCGACGCCGACACCGCCGATGGATTCCGGATGCCGCGCACGCAGCGCGGCCATGATCTGCTCGATGCGCGAGAGGTCGTCCACGCGGATCGAGATCTGATCGCTCGCGAAGAAGCCGAACGTCGCATCGAACTCGGCGAGCACGCGGGCCAGGCTCTCGCCGCGGCCGCGCGCTTCGGTCACGAGGCCCAGCATCGCGATCGCCGCCGAGATCCCGTCTTTGTCGCGCACCGTCTCGGGGTTCACCAGGTAGCCGAGGGCCTCTTCGAAGCCGTAGACCAGGCCCGGCGCGCGCGAGATCCACTTGAAGCCGGTGAGGGTCGTGTGGAAGTCGAGGCCGTAGTGATCGGCGACCGCTTTCAGCCCGGGGGAGGACACGAGCGAGCAGGCCAGCGACGCACCGGGCGCGACCCCCGCCTCACGGGCGAGCCGCGCGGCACGCCAGCCCAGCAGGAGGCCGATCTGGTTCCCGGTGAGCCGGCGCCACCCGCCGTGGGCGTGCGGATCGGGCACCGCGACCGCGAGCCGGTCGGCGTCGGGGTCGTTCGCGATCACGAGGTCGGCGTTCGCGCCGCGGGCCGTTTCGAACGCGAGGTCCATCGCCCCCGGCTCCTCGGGATTGGGGAAGGCGACAGTGGGGAAGGACCCGTCGGGGTCCAGCTGCGGTGCGACCGGAACGGGAGGGGGGTAGCCGGCGACCGCGAGGATGCGGGAGAGCGTCTCCCAGCCCACGCCGTGCATCGCCGTGTACACCCAGACGAGCCCCTCCGCGCCCTCCGGTGCGGGGGCGACGGCCGCGGTCGCGTCGATGTAGGCGTCCACGAGTGACTCGGGCGCCGTCTCGTAACCGAGGGAGCGCGGGAGCGTGGCGACATCGCCCGCGTCCGCGATCCGCTGGATGTGCGCCGCGATCTCGGCGTCGGCGGGCGAGACGATCTGCGCGCCGTCATCCGCACCGCCGAGATAGACCTTGTAGCCGTTGTCGTTCGGCGGATTGTGGCTCGCGGTGACCATGACACCGGCATCCGCCCCGAGACGACGCACCGCGAAAGCGAGCACGGGTGTGGGCAGCAGGCGCGGGAGGAGGATCGCGCGCAGTCCCGCGCCCGCGAACAGCTCGGCGGAGTCCTGCGCGAACACGTCCGAGTTGCGGCGACCGTCGTACCCGATCACGACTGTCGGAACGCGGTCCTCGTCCGCGGCGCGCTCGCTGACGAACGCCGCGAGCCCCGCGGCGGCCTGCGCCACCAGCACCCGGTTCATGCGGTTGCTCCCCGCGCCCAGCTCGCCGCGCAGCCCGGCCGTGCCGAAGGCCAGGCGCCCCGCGAACCTGTCAGCGAGCTCGGCGGAGGCGTCGGCATCCCCCTCTTCGACCCGCGTGATGAGCTCGCTCAGCTGCGCGCGGGTCTGCGGATCGGGGTCCTGCGCGAGCCACGCGCGAGCCGTGACCAGGACGCCGTCGTCCGGTCCGGCGCTCACATCGCGCCGATCACACGTGCCAGCAGCGACGAGATCACAGGTCCCGCCGCCTGGCCGGCCTCCATGACCTCCTCGTGGCTGAGCGGGGTCGTCTGGATGCCGGCTGCCATGTTCGTGATGAGCGAGAAGCCGAGGATCTCCATGCCGGCCTGGCGGGCCGCGATCGCCTCGAGCGCGGTCGACATCCCGACGATGTGGCCGCCGATCGCCTTGGCCCACCGCACCTCGGCGGGCGTCTCGTACTGCGGCCCGGTGAACTGGCAGTAGACGCCCTCGTCGAGGGACGGGTCGATCGTGCGGGCGAGGTCCCGCAGCCGCATCGAGTACAGGTCCGTCAGGTCGATGAAGGTCGCGCCCTCGAGCGGCGTCGCCGCTGTCAGGTTGATGTGGTCGCTGATCAGGACCGGCGTTCCGGGCTTCCAGGCGTTCTTGATGCCGCCGGCGCCATTGGTCAGTACCATCGTGCGCGCGCCGGTCGCCGCGGCGGTGCGCACGCTGTGCACCACACGGCGCGGGCTGCGCGTCTCGTAGTAGTGCGTGCGCGCGCCGATGATGAGCACGTGCCTGCCGCGCGGAGTGACGACGCTGCGGAGCGTGCCGACATGGCCCTCGAGAGCCGGCTTGCTGAAGCCGGTCACCTCGGTCGCCGGAACTGTCGCGACGGTCTCGCCGATCAGCTCGGCCGCTCCGCCCCAGCCGCTGCCCAGGGTCAGCGCGATGTCGTGCCGCGCAACGCCGGTGAGTCGTGCGATGTCGTCCGCGGCTTCGGCGGCGATCTCGAACGGATCGGTCGCAAGGTCGTCGAGTGGATGGGCGAGTGTCTCTGACATGCACCCCACTCTAGGAAGGCGCGCGGCCGGGAGCCATACCGAGAGCGGATGCGGTGCAGGTGCTCAATGGGGCACCGCCCCGAACCCCCGGCGTGCTTCGCACCCCCGGCGCGTGCGGGAAGATGGGTCCATGTCTTTGAGCTTCGAGCGCACCCAGAGCGTCGCGATCATCGGTGGCGGACCCGGCGGCTACGAAGCCGCGATCGCCGCAGCACAGCTCGGCGCCGAGGTGACGGTGGTCGAGCGCGCCGGGATCGGCGGCTCCGCCGTGATCACCGACGTTGTGCCCTCCAAGACGCTCATCGCCACCGCGGACGCGGCAGTCGCGATCAAGGGCGCGGGCGATCTGGGCGTCCAGCTGTTCGCCCGAGGGGCGGAGGGCAAGCCGCTCAAGCCCGAGATCGCGATCAACATGGGCGCAGTCAACAAGCGGCTCCTGTCGCTGGCCCGCCAGCAGTCCGACGACATGCGCGCGTCGCTCGTCGAGGCGGGCGTCCGCATCATCTCCGGCTACGGGCGCCTCGACAGCGACAACGCCGTCGTGGTCTCCACCGGCCCGAAGGGCACGGACTTCGACCGGATCGAGGCCGACACGCTTCTGGTGTCCGTCGGGGCGTCGCCCCGGGAGCTGCCGAGCGCAAAGCCCGACGGCGAGCGCATCCTGACCTGGACGCAGCTGTACGACATGACGGCGCTGCCCGAGCACCTGATCGTGGTCGGCTCCGGCGTGACCGGCGCCGAGTTCGCGTCGGCGTACATGAACCTCGGGGCGAAGGTCACGCTCGTCTCCAGCCGTGAGCAGGTCCTGCCGGGCGAGGACAAGGATGCCGCGTCCGTGCTCGAGAAGGTCTTCAAGCGCGGCGGCATGACAGTGCTGTCCAAGTCGCGCGCCGAGAAGGTCGAGCGTCAGGGTGACGGCGTGCTGGTCACGCTCGCCGACGGACGCACCGTCGAGGGCAGCCACTGCCTGATGGCGGTCGGCTCGATCCCCAACACTGCCGGGATCGGTCTCGAAGAGGCCGGGGTCCAGATGACCGAGTCGGGTCACATCCAGGTCAACCGCGTCGCGCGCACGTCGGTGCCGAACATCTACGCGGCCGGCGACTGCACGACTTTCGTGCCCCTCGCCTCGGTCGCCTCGATGCAGGGGCGCACGGCGGTCTTCCACGCGCTCGGCGACGTGGTGATCCCGCTCGAGCACCGCCGGATCACCTCGAACATCTTCACCGCGCCCGAGATCGCCACGATCGGCTGGCAGGAGCAGGACATCGCCGACGGCTTGATAAACGGCGTCGTGCACAAACTGCCCCTCGCGGCCAACCCGCGCGCGAAGATGATGGGCTTCAAGGACGGCTTCGTGAAGCTCCTGGCGCGTCAGGGAAGCGGCACGGTCATCGGCGGCGTCATCGTGGGCCCCCGCGCCTCGGAGCTCATCTACCCGATCGCGATCGCGGTCGAGCGCCGGCTCACGGTCGACCAGCTCTCCCGCGTGTTCGCCGTCTACCCGTCGCTGACCGGCAGCATCACGGATGCCGCCCGTGCGATGCACATCGTCGACAAGGCGAACGAAGACGGCTGATCCCGTCCGGAGCCGGGGCCCCGGCATCCGGAACCGCGCGCCGAGGTGGTGGGTTTCGCGCCGAGGTGGTGGGTTTCGCGCCGAGGTGGTGAGGCATTCTCGGCGCGCAATGCACCTTCTCG
>Ga0075367_10000807_pt1 | contig 12368 bp, 17 predicted proteins | sample EndMethybrTD3032_FD_71399 | JGI IMG/M metagenome (GOLD analysis project Ga0075367, IMG submission 71399) | Populus endosphere microbial communities from Tennessee, USA - Endosphere MetaG P. TD hybrid TD303-2 | ecosystem: Host-associated > Plants > Roots > Endosphere | place: USA: Tennessee... | reverse complement strand
ACCGACGGCGAACTGCTCGACCATGCCCGCCGCGCGTTCAAGGCGATCGACCGCATGCGGCCCAACACGCCGGCCTGACAGGCGCGTTTACGCCGGAGCCTACGTCGACCGGGACCAATCAGCCGCAGAGGATAAAAGTGGCGGACATGGCGCGCAGGTAGCTGTTGACGCCGCACGCCCGGCCGCGAGATGCACCGCGCCGTCGTCGATGCGGTCGGACGGCTGCACCGCCGGCCCCCCTCGGGCTCGCGCGACAAGAGCGCCCCGACTCAGGTCGGCGCAGCTCACGATCGGCTGAAGTCACGCCACCAGCGCGGCCGAGTCCTGCACGTCCGGGGTCGTCCCGGTCAGCGACAGGGAGGTCGCCAGCTGCGCCAGCCGCGCGGTTTCCTGTGCGTAATCGGTGGCGGCACGAACCGTCCACTCCTGCTGCGCCTGCAGCACGCCCGTGACATCGCGCGAGGAGAGCAGGACGTCCCAGGTGTGTCGGTTGTGTCCGAGGCGCAGACCGGCGAAACGCGCCAGCTCCTGCTGCCAGCCGAGGCAGGCTTCGACGCAAGCCTGATAGCCATCGGCTGCCTGCATTGTCCATGACGTGACCGTCGGGAATGCCGTTTCGCTCATCGTATTCTCCGCCGCTCAGGTATCGAGATTCTTCAGCGCCATCCTGTTGCTCAGCGCGATCGAGCGTCCGGCGGGCAGCAGCCGGATCAGGCCGCTGCGGGCGAACTGGGTGAGCGTGCGGGAAACCGTCTCGATGGTGAGGCCGAGATGATCGGCGATGTCCGAGCGCTGCATCGGCAGCTCGAAATGCTCGTCGTCATCGGAGATGCGCTCGGCCATGTCGAGCAGGAAGGTGGCGAGCTTTTCCTGTGCCGTCTTGCGGCCGAGCAGCAGCATGTGGTCCTGAGCGCGCTGCAGGCTGCGCAGTGTCGCCGTCAGGAGGCGGTCGCGGAAACCGGCATCCTCTTCGATGAGAACGGAAAGCCGGCTTCGGCGGTAGGCAACGAGCCGGGCATCGCCCACGGCTTCGGCCGAGAAGCGATGCTGGCGGCCGGCTTCCAGGCCGAAAATGTCGCCGGCCAGATGGAAGGCGTCGATCTGGCGCCGACCGTCGCTCAGCAGCTTGTAGGAACGGATGGCGCCGGAGACGACCTGGTAGAAGCATTCGGCCTCGTCGCCTTCGGCGAACAGCTCCTGGCCCTTGGTCAGCATCGTCGCGCTGCCGGCCGGCATGCCAAGCGACGGCGTGCGCACGCCGAACGCAACGGGGAATTTCGTACCCTGGCTGGCGGTATGGGCCTGCATCGCTGTCTCCCTCGAAAGGCGTCCGGTGCGTCCGGATTAGGCCTTCGGCGGCCGGCCAGCCATTCAGGTCTTGGCCTAAGGGATTCTACGTAGGTGGCCGGGCTAGCGGCGGCGCAGCGCCAGAACGAGGGCGACGAAGAGCGTGGCACCAAGATAGGCGCAGCCCAGGATCAGCGAGGCGTAGATGTCGCCAAGCGCGAGCGCGAGCGCGCGAAGAGCGGCCACGGTAAGGAAGCACAGGCTGGCCACGAGGAGCCCTGCGACGGCAAGCCACCCGCCCGCGGCGGCGGCCACGCGCCGGCCGGCGTTGGCGGCGGCGACGCCGGCGACCGAGGCCAGGAGGCCCATCACGGCCACAAGCGGCGAACTGCCTTCCCGTTCGCTCACCGGCGCACCAATGCGGCGAGCAGGAAGCCAGCCGCCGCCGCCAGCGAGACGGCGAGCCACGGGCGCGTGCGGATCAGGCCCTCCAGCTCGTCTCGGCCCTCGCCAGCCGCGGCCTTGGCATCGGCCGCCTTGCCGGCAAGATCGCCGATCAGGCTCGTGGCCTCGCGCGCCAGCCGCCGCGCGGCGTGGCGCGCCGTCTTCATCGCTTCGGCGCCTTCGGCCTCGGCCATCTCCTCGAGCGACGCCGCGAGCTGCTCGAGCTGCTCGCGCAATGCCATCGGCTCGGTCCCGAGATATCCGAACGTGTCCTTCGTGCTCCTGGCCATGACGAATTCCTCCCATCGGGGGGACGATGGCACGGCGGCACCGCGTCGCTCTTGACCTGCCTCAAACCTAGGAGCGGAAGCTGGTTCGCCACAAAGGCTTCAGCAGCTCCATGACGATCAGCAGCGCCACGCCGGCGCCGGCCGACACGGCGAGATCGTCGAGATGCAGGGGGCCGAAGCGAAACAGCGCCATGGCCGGCGGCCAGGTGAGAGCCAGCGCCAGCACCGCAGCCACGACCGACAGCAGGGCCCACAGGAAGTCATTGCGCCGGCGGAGCGCGACCAGCAGCGACGACGAGAACGAACGGTTGACCAGGATCAGGCTGACATTGATCAGGACCAGCGAGGTGAACATCAGTGCCCTGAGCTCGTCCTCCGGCATGTCGCGGGCGACGCACGCCAGCAGGACGGCGGCGAGCGCGACCAGGGCCAGGGCGCCCTGCAGCAGGCTCCATCCCGCCATGGCTGCCGACACGAGGCGAGCGTCGGCGGGACGCGGCGGCCGGCGCATCAGGTCGCGCTCGTCGGGCTCGGCCTCGAAAACGATGGAGCACGCGGGATCAATCACCATCTCGAGAAAGGCAATATGGATCGGCAGCAACAGCAGCGGCAGGCCGAGCAGCAACGGCAGCAGCGCGAGGCCAGCGATCGGCACGTGCACGGCGACGATGTAGGCGCTGGCCTTGCGCAGGTTGTCGTAGATGCGGCGACCCAGTCGGATGGTGCGCACGATCGAGCCGAAATCGTCGTCGAGCAGGACGATCGAGGCCGCCTCGCGCGCCACGTCGGTGCCGCGGCCGCCCATGGCGATGCCGATATGGGCAGCCTTGAGCGCCGGTGCGTCGTTCACGCCGTCACCGGTCATGGCGACGATCTCGCCGTCGGCCTTGAGCGCCTCGACGATGCGCAACTTCTGCTCCGGCAAGACCCGGGCAAAAATGCCGGCCGAGCGCAGGCGCTCGACGAGCGCCGCCTGGTCGAGGCGGGCTAGTTCCGCCCCATCGATCGTCGTGTCGCAGGCAAGTCCTGCCCGTTCGGCGATCGCCCGCGCCGTCGCGGGATAGTCGCCGGTGATCATGACCACGCGCACGCCGGCCGATTCGCATTCGTCGATCGCATCGGGAACGTTGGCGCGCAACGGATCGGCAAAGCCGACCAGGCCAAGGAAGCCGAAGGCGAAGGCCGTCTGCGATTCGGGCAGAGTGCCGACGTGGCGCACGCGGGCCACGCCCAGCACGCGAATGCCGTCCTTCGCCATGTCGTCGACGCTCCGTCGCAACCAGCCAAGCTGCGCGGCGTCGAAGCGGCAGAGGGCACCGATCGTCTCCGGCGCGCCCTTGGCCATGGCCGACACTCCACCATCCGCGTCGCGCCAGACATTTGTCATGGCGAGCAGGTCGGGCTGCAGGCCGTAGTGACGGACGAGCGCCCTGCCCTCGTACAGGCCGGGCCTCCCACCCAGCTCGGCGATCGCCCGCTCCATCGGATCCGACGGTTCGATCGAGCTTGCCAGCATCGCGGCCTCGAGCAGCGGCGCCATGTCGTCGAGTGCGCCCGTGGCGGCGCGACGCCACTGACGTTCCGGCGTGCGCAGCTCGGCCACGGTCATGCGGTTCTCGGTGAGCGTGCCGGTCTTGTCGGTGCAAAGTACCGTGGCGGCGCCCAGCATCTCGATGGCGGCGGCGCGGCGCGTGAGCACGCGCACGCGCGACAGCCGCCAGGCGCCCATCACCATGAACGCGGTGAGCACCAGCGGGAACTCCTCGGGCAGCATCGACATGCCGAGTGCGATGCCGCCAAGCACGGCCTGCAGCCAGTTGCCGTGCACCAGGCCGTAGAGGACGACAACCAGCAGGCTGGCGGCGATGCCGATGGCGGCGAAGACGCGCACCAACTGCCGGGTTTCCGTCTGCAGGCGCGGCGGCTCGGGCGCGATCCTCGCCAGCGCCTGGCCAATGCGGCCGAGCTCGGTGCGCGGGCCGGTCGCGCGGACCAGCCCCGTGCCTTCACCGTGAACCACCAGCGTTCCGGAGTAGACGAAGGGCATGCCCTCGCCGCCCGGGCGAGCCATCTCGACCGGCCCCACCGCCACCGACTTGTGGACGGCGACGGATTCGCCGGTCAGCAGGGATTCGTCGACGACCAGGCCGCTCGCCGCGACCACCACGGCGTCCGCCGGCACGCGATCGCCCTCGAGCAGAACAATCGTGTCGCCACGCACGACCTCGCGGCCGGGGATGCGTCGGCGCTGGCCGTCGCGGACCACCAAAGCGCGCGGGCTGGCGACGTCGCGCAGCGCCTCGAGCACGCGTTCGCTGCGCGTCTCCTGGATAACGGTGATGGAAACCGACAGGGTAGCGAAGGCCAGCAGCACAGCCGCTTCGGAGACGTCGCCGAGGATGAGATAGATCGCGCCAGCACCCAGCAGCAGCGCGAACATCGGTTCGCGCAGGACATCGCCGACGATATGCAGGAGCGTTCGCCGGTCGGCCGAGGGCAGGTCGTTGAAGCCTTCCTCGCGCAGGCGAGCCCTCGCCTGTTCCTCGCTGAGGCCGCCGCGAGATGCGTCCGATGCGACGGAGGCCGCCATGGCGGTCAAGCAGACAACGGGGAACGCCCGCGAGCAATGTCGGCGAGGTGGTCGAGAGCGGCGACGAACAGCCGGTACTTGACCTCGACGACTGAAAGTTCGCGGCCCCAGTTCACCAGATCGCCCCACGGATCGTTGAGCTTGCCCATGCCGCCCACGATCGCCACGACCGTGCCGACTTCGATGCGGCCCTCCAGGGCGAACCAGCCGCCGACGCCGAGCGCGACGGCGACCGCCGAGTGATGCATCAGGTTCATCAGGAGGTTCATCGTGTACTTTAGCCTGTAGATGCCCATGTTCAGGACGAAAACGCGGCCGATCGGCGCCGTCGCCCAGCTCCAGCCGCCATCGGCGCCGGCGGCCCTGACGATGTCGCCGCTCAGGCCGCGCTTGGTGAGGATCCGGCTCTGCGCCCGGCGGTTGATCGCCCGCTGCAGGAGCGGGACGAAGAGCAGCTGCGGCAGGAAGAAGGCGAGCGCGATCAGGGTGAGCTCGGCGTCGAGAAAGAACATGTAGCCGACGATGCTGGCGAGGATCCCGCTCTGCAGCAACGGTTCGGAGAGGCTGATACCGGTGAAGCCGCCGATCGGCTCGACCTCCTCGAGGATCACGGCGACCTCCACGCCTGTGTCGACGGCGCTCGCCCGGCCGGCCGCCTCGGCGGTTCTTCCGGCCGCCGTGCGCAGCCTGCGCACCGTGCTCTCCGCCACCCAGCCACGATAGACGTTGAGCGCCAGCTTCAGCGCCTGCTCCACCAGCGCGACCGCGGCATATCCGGCGGCCAGCCACAGCAAGGTCGCCAGCGCACCGTGATCGACGACGGTGTTGACGATGCGCCGCTGCAGCTCGAGCGGAGCGGCGCTCAGCAGGAAGACGGCGATCGACAGGACCGCAAGGCCGACCTGATGAGGGCCAGTGCGGTGCAGCGCATACGCGAAGATGGTCCTCGGCATCACCGCTCCGCTGTCAGGCCGGTGGCCCCAGCGCGCTTCGAATGCTCTCGACCAGGCTGACGTCCGACAGTGGCTTCTCGAGCACGTGCGCCAGTCCGGACCGTGCGGCAAGCCGGCAGAGCTGTTCGTTGACACGCGCGCTGATCAGGATGGCCGGCAGGGTGACGTGGCGCTCGCGCAGCCGCTCGACCAGCTCGATGCCGTCGATGCCGGGCATGCGGTAGTCGATGACAAGGCAGCCGCGCAGGGGAAGATCGGGGTCGGTCAGCACCGCATCGGAACTGGCGTAGAGGCGAACGCAGAAGCCCTCCACCTCGAGGGCGAATTTCAGGGCCGCCCGGACGGCGGCATCGTCATCGACGAGCAGTACGACTTCCGACACAGGTGACATCGGCCCGGTCCGACAGAGGAATCCCCAAAATCCCCTGCAGACTGGCCTGCCGTGGCTTGCCCTGCGTTGATCCAGCGCAAAGGCGCCGGGATGAAACTAAGGCGCATCCTCGACCAGGGCCATGCGAACCAACTCGGACAGGCTGTCGGCCTGCATCTTGGTCATGACGTTGGCGCGGTAGACCTCGACGGTGCGTGGGCTGATGCCGAGCTCGAAGGCGATCACCTTGTTGGCCTTGCCGGCCACCAGCCGCTCCAGCACCTCGCGCTCGCGCTCCGACAGCCGCTTGATGCGGCCCTGGATCTCGAGCGTACGGGCGTCGCGCGTGCTCTCGCGAGCGCGCCGGGCGAGCGCCGAACGGATGGCCGAGAGCAGGACCTCGTCGTCGAACGGCTTCTCGATGAAGTCGACGGCGCCGGCCTTCATCGCCTCGACCGCCATCGGCACGTCGCCATGGCCGGTCATGACGATCACGGGAAGGCCGGACTTCAGCTCGCCGAGGCGGCGCTGGAGGTCGAGCCCGCTCATCTGCGGCATGCGGATGTCGGTGACGACACAGCCTCCGCGGATCTCCGGCAGGAGCTCAAGGAAGCCGACGGCAGACTCGTGCATCCGTACGGTAAAGCCCGCGGTGGTCAGCAGGAACGCCAACGACTGGCGGACATCGGCATCGTCGTCGATGACGTGCACCACGTTAGCCGGCATCGGCCACCTCCTCCATCGCGGCGGCGCGCAGGGTGAAGCGGAAGACCGTGCCGCCGCCCGGGCGGGGCTCGACCCAGATTCTGCCCCCGTGCGCCTCGACGATGGTGCGACAGATCGAGAGCCCGAGGCCCATGCCCTGCGGCTTGGTCGTGACGAAGGGCTGGAAAAGCTGCCGTGCCACCTCGGGCGCCAGCCCGGCACCGGTATCGGCGACGCTCACCTCGACGAGGTCGTCGGCGGCCGCGACGGTGGCGATCTCGAGCCGGCGATCGTTCGTGGTCTCTGACATGATCTCCATGGCGTTGCGGATCAGGTTGACCAGTACCTGCTGGATCTGGATGCGGTCGGCCAGCACGAGATCGGCACCGGGATCGAGCCGGAACGACACGGTGATGCCGGCCTCGCGGGCGCCGACAAGGGCGAGCGTGCTGGCATCCTCGATCAGCTTGCCCAAATACTCCATGCGGCGTTCGCCCTCGCCGCGCGACACGAACTCGCGCAGACGCCGGATGATGTGGCCGGCGCGCAGCGCCTGGTCGGCCGCCTTGCCGAGGGCGTCGCGCAGCACAGGCATCGATTCTGCGTCGACGCGGTCGAGCAGCCGCTGGCAGCCCCGCAGATAGTTGCTGATCGCGGTCAGCGGCTGGTTGATCTCGTGCGCCAGCGTCGAGGCCATTTCGCCGAGCGCCGTGTAGCGGGACATGTGAGTCACCTCCGACTGCAGCTCCTTGAGCTGGGTCTCGGCGAGCCGCTGGTCTGTGAGGTCGCGGATGAAGCCGGTAAAGTAGTGCCGTTCGGCCGAGCGCAGCTCGCCCACCGTGAGATGCATGGGGAAGGTCGTGCCGTCCTTGCGTTGGCCGACGACGATGCGGCCGATGCCGATGATCCGCCGCTCGCCGGTCGTCAGGTAGCGCTTGAGATAGGAATCGTGCTGCTCGCGGTCGGGCGTCGGCATGAGCTGGCTTACATTGCGGCCGGCCACCTCGACCATCGAATAGCCAAACAGCCTTTCAGCCGTCGTGCTGAGCGATTCGATGCGGCCGCGCTCGTCGATGATGATCATGGCATCGGGCACGGTCTGCAGAATGGAGCGCAGCCGCGCCTCGGCCGCGTCCAGCGCAAGCGCCAGCGCCGCCCTGTTGCGCCGGCCATCGGTTTCGGAGTCGGCGGGTTCGAGGCAGTGCAGGATCCATTGCACCGCCCCGTCGATCCCCAGCACCGGCAGGTTGACCATCGTCGCCCCCGCCATCGCCTCGTCCCCCGACAGGCGATGCGGCCGGCACGTACGCCGTACCGTCTCGAGCGATTCGATCAGCCGCTCGAGCTCCGACCCGGCGGCGAAGGCGTCGCGGATCGGCCGGCCGACCAGGGCGGCGCAGGCCACGCCGCGCGCCCGGCCGTAGGCCGCGTTGCAGGCGATCACGGTGAGGTCGGGAGCGAAGGCGAGCTCGGCACCGTCCGATGCCGCGACCGAACGGGCGATGTCGCGGAAATCCGGGGCGGGCTGCGTCATGTCCTCCATCTCCGAGCCGATGCTATCACGCCGCCGGGCAACAGGCGCCCGTCCCGCACGACTTTACGACGCATTATCGTCGCGGCGGTCGGGCGGCCGACGCCGATAGCGCCCGCGCCGTTGCGACCGATTGATCTGCAGCAAAGCCCCGCTGGTCGGGTCGTGGGATGGAAATCGCGGGCTGCCTCGCCCGAGGAGACGACCATGCACGCTTCGCAGGTGATGACGCGATCGGTGGTGACCGTGCCCGCCGACGCGACGGTCTACGCCGCGGCCGACATCCTGCTGGGCTCGCGCATCAGCGCCGCGCCGGTAATCGATGCCGACGGCCGCATGGTCGGCATCGTCAGCGAGGCCGATCTCATGAACCGGCCGGAGACGGGCACGATGCCGGCCCGGTCGTGGCTGCAGCGCCTGCTGGGCGACGAGGCGCGGCTGGCGCGGGACTATGTGCGGTCGCATTCCCATCACGTGGCCGACGTCATGACCCGCAAGGTCGTGACGGCCGACGAGCGCACGCCACTCGAGGACATCGCCAGGCTCATGGAGGTCCATGGCATCAAGCGCCTGCCGGTGGTGCACGACGGCAAGGTCGTGGGCATCGTCAGCCGCGCCAACCTGCTGCAGGGCCTGCTGGCGCGCGAGCCCTATCCAACGGCTGCCGCCCTCGGCGACGACGAGATCAGGGGCAAGCTGGCAGAGGAACTCGCCCGGCATGCCTGGGCCGCCGACATAACCAACGTCGTGGTCGACAACGGCGTGGCCAACCTGTGGGGCCATGTTCGATCCACGTCGGCCAAGGAAGCGGTGCGCATCGCCGTCGAGAATGTCGCGGGCGTGCGGCGGGTGGTGAACAACGTCGTCGTGATGCCGCACGAGACCTACGGCGCCATCTAGGCTCCCGTCACGGGCGCATGAAGACCAGCGGGCTGTCGTCGTCGAGATTGTCGGCGGCGGCGGCGAGCTCGGCGGCGATGTCGTCGTTGGAACGGCCGTGCTTGAACAGGCGTATGGCTTCCGACAGCAGGCAACGGGCAACGACATCCTCGCCGATGGAGCGTTCCGCCGCCTCTGCCAGCGCCGCCTCGACGTGCCGGGCGACCAGTTGATGGGTGCTCATGTCGTTGCTCCTTGGCTCAATGCGCCATCACGACGGGGACGGTCATGCTGGCGAGCAGCGTGCGGCTGGCGCCGCCCAGCACCATCTCGCGCAGGCGAGAATGGCCGTAGACGCCCATCACGATCAGGTCGACGCCGAGGTCGGCGGCGCGCGACAGGATCACACCGCCGACATCGGAATCGGCCGCGACGTCGCGCTGCACCGTGACCTTCACGCCATGGCGGGCCAGCCAGGCCGCGGCGTCGGCGCCGGGCTCCGCGCCATGTCCGTTGGCCGACGGCCTGGGATCGATGGTCAGCACGATCACCTTGTCGGCGGCGCGCAGGAGCGGCAGGGCGTCGGACGCGGCGCGCGCACTCTCGCGACTGGCGTTCCAGCACAGCATGACCGTCTTGCCGGGCGCGGACGCGACGCCGATATGCGGCACGACCAGCACGGGCCGGCCGATCGAAAGCGCCAGCGTCTCGGGCAGATCGGCCCCCGCTGCGCTCTCGCCGCTGGGATCGTTCTGGCCCAGCACCACGAGGTCGGCGTAGCGGGCGTGGACGGCGAGGCGCGTGCCGACATGGCCCTCTTCCGAGCGCCATTCGGTCGAGGCGTGCGTGCCCTTCACCGCTTTCGCGAAGGCCTGCTTGGCGGTCGCGAGCCCGGCTTTCGCCATCGCGTCATGTGCGGCAAACAGGTCGTCGAGAGCGATCGTGCCGTCGAACATCGCCGGCGCCGTGAACGGCTCCTGGACATGCAGGCCGACAAGATGGGCGCCATGGCGCTGTGCAAGTTCGACGGCGACGGCGAGCCTCTGGGCAACCTTCGGGTTGCCGTCGCAATGCACCAGGATGGTCTTGTAGCTCATGGTCGTCTCCCTGCGGTTGATGCGGAGAATGGCGCGGGCGGCACGACCGGCCCTTGACGCAGGTCAAGTGAGGTACGGCAGCAATGCGATAACTGTTCGGCCGTATCTGCAGGAGCCGACCCATGAGCCTCAAGCGCGTCCGCCTGGAACTGGCGAGGACCCCCGACCATCCCAACGGCAGCGCCGCGCACGGCTACGAGTTCGTGGCGCCGCTCGACGAGGCCGGCCACCTCGCCTCGCTCGACTGGCCGCGGCAGAAGGGCGCCTGCACCGTGCGCCGTTTCTGGGACCGCGACGCCGACGAGCACGGCGCGCTGATCCACCGTCGCGACGGCAGCTGGGCCTTCTCCTACGCGCCCGGCGAGGATGACGACGAGCCGATCTTCAAGTTCGACAAGCACCGCTTCGTCGCCGGCGAATATGTCACCATCACCGAGCACGACGGCATCGCGCGGCCATTCCGCGTCGCCGACGTGGCGCCCGCCATCAGACGCGGCTAGGGGACTGTGTCGCCAGCCAGCGGCGGTAGCGGATGTAGGCCGCGCCGATGGCGATGCCGAAGCCGGTGAAAGAGCTGACCACAAGAACCAGGAAGCAGAACTGTTCGGTTGTCATCGGCACCTCCGTTGGATGCCGGCATGCTGGAGGCAGCGAGCGCGCCGCCGTTTGATCTGCGTCAACTGCGGCAAGACGCGCGCCCTCTATCCTTGGTCCCGGAGGCTGAGATGGATGCCTGCTACTACTCGATCATTGAACGCGGCGAGGACGGCCACTTCTGGGCCTGGGTACCCGACCTGCCGGGCGTCACGGCCGACGGCCGGACCGAGCAGGAGGTAATCGATCGCCTGTTGCCCGAGGTGCGCGACTGCCTGCGCAACCTGATCGTGACCGGCGAGCCCGTGCCGCGGCCGCGCACGGCCGAGGAATTGCCCCGGCGCGACGGCGCGCGCGAGCTGCGCCGCCTGCTGCTCATCATCAGCTGAAACAGGAAAGGCCCATGCCCCTCAGTCGAGCAGCCCTCGGTCGCGCAATCGTCTGGATGGATTGCCGCGAGGCCAGCGTCTTCAGATTCGGCGCCGAAGATGTCGGCCCGGACCGGCTGAGCGCCGACAGGCCCTACCTCAAGGTGAGTCACAAGGCCGGCGCCATCAAGCGCGGCGGGACGGCTGCCGATTGCGACTTCTTCGACCGCGTCATCGATTCGTTGCGTGGCACGCATGCCTGGTGCCTGACCGGCCCCGACAACGCAAAGGACGAGCTTCTGGGTTATCTGGATATGTTCAAGGATCGCGACGGGCATATCGCGCAGCTCAGGGTGAAGCTGCGCAATGTATCGTCGATGGCTCGCCCGACCGACGAGGGTCTGCTCAGGCAGGCGCGCGACGCCGCGTGACGGCTCCAGGGGAGACCCAGAAAGCCGGACGGCGCCCGTCGCAACGGGCGCCGGGCCGATCTCAGCGCGTGTAGACGGTCGTTGTCGCCGCCGGGGCGGTCGTCGTGCTGTACGACGTGACGGGCGTGCTGACCGTCGTGGTGCTGGCGGTCGCCGGCGTGCTGTAGGTCGTGGTGCTCGCGGTACCCGGCGAGCTGTAGGTCGTTGTGGTCGCGGCGGCCGGGGCCGGCTGCACGGTGGTGCGCTCCTGCACGCTGCAGGCGGTCGTGGCCAGGACGAGCGATACCCCAATAATCGTGAACTTCATGACGTCTCCTTGTGCTGATGGGCACAGGTCGGAACGTGGCAGGACGGTAACGGTTGCTGTCCATCGAGATCAGGGCGACGGGGTCCGAAAAGCGCGAGCGGTCGCCGTCGGGTCATGGAAGGATTGCCTCCTTGGTTTTGAGGTGTTTGCCCATGACTTTGCTGCTCAATTTCGATGTGCCCGACGTCGCAGCCGCCGAGCGCTTCTTTACCCAGGCCTTCGGCCTCACCGTCGGCCGCCGCTTCGGCGCCGATTTCGTCGAGCTGCTAGGCTGGCCGGCGCCGGTCTATCTGCTCGCCAAGAAGGCCGGCACCGTCGGGGCGGGCGGCGACCTCCGGCGCTACGAGCGGCATTGGACGCCCATCCATCCCGACATCGTCGTCGAGGACGTCGATGCCGCGGTCGCCCGCGCCGTCGGCGCCGGCGCCATGGTCGAAGCGCCGGCCAAGGACACGGCCTACGGTCGCATCGCCATGCTGGCCGATCCGTTCGGCCACGGCTTCTGCCTGCTGCAGTTCAGCG
>Ga0075367_10000806_pt1 | contig 12370 bp, 12 predicted proteins | sample EndMethybrTD3032_FD_71399 | JGI IMG/M metagenome (GOLD analysis project Ga0075367, IMG submission 71399) | Populus endosphere microbial communities from Tennessee, USA - Endosphere MetaG P. TD hybrid TD303-2 | ecosystem: Host-associated > Plants > Roots > Endosphere | place: USA: Tennessee... | reverse complement strand
GCCAGCGCCACGTCCTCGCTCCAGCAGAACGGACAGAACGGGCGCGCGTACAACGAATTTCGGCCACACGATGCACAGGCGTTGACCATCAGCGTGCGATCCTGAACTGCGGCCCACCAGGACTCGCTGTCGGCATCCGTCGTGGGCCGGTCCGGAGCAGACATCACTGCCTCCCGAGAATCATCGTGGCGCTGTGGCTGAAAAAGCCGCCCATCGCGTGCACACACGCCAGCCGTGCATCCTCGACTTGTCGGGATCCGCATTCGCCTCGCAGCTGCCTGACCGCCTCGACCATGAGGAACATCCCACGCATGCCCGGATGACACGAGGCAAGGCCACCGCCGTCGGTATTGGTCGGCAGCGTGCCGCCTGGCCGAAGGGCGCCGGATTCGATGAACGCACCACCGTCGCCCTTGGCGCAGAATCCGAGATCCTCCACCGTGAGCAGCACCGTCGAGGTGAACGAGTCGTAGATCTGGCATATGTCGATGTCCGACGGGCGCACTCCTGCCTCGGCGAATGCCTTCGGCCCGGACGCCGCCGCGGCCGACGTCGTGAAGTCACCCCACTCGCTCATGCTGACGTGTGATGTCGCGTCGGCGGCGCCGAGAATCCAGACGGGCTCCTTGGCACAGTCCTTCGCCACCCGCTCGTTGGCGAGCACGACGGCACCGCCGCCATCGGTGCGTAGACACACATGCCTGGCCGTGAACGGGTCGGCAAGCATCGGTGCAGCTGCCACGTCGGCCACAGTGAGGCGTTCGCGGTCGAATGCGTTGTCGTTCATAGCCGCCCACTCGTGGGCCGCGACGGCGACCTCCGCGAGCTGGTCCACGGTAGTGCCGTACTCGATCATGTGTCGCCTGGCGGCCATCGCGTATTTTGCGATGAGCGTCGCGCCGTAGGGAACCTCGTACTGCAGGGCGCCCCCGCTCCCCATGGCGGCGGCCGAAGCCCGCACCCGCCGCTTGACGTCGGATCGTGCCGTAGAGCCGTACGTCAGAAGCGCGACGTCGATCTCGCCGGTCGCGATCGCCGCGGCGGCGTGCGTGGCCATGACCTCCCACGACGAGCCGCCGACGTTGGTGGCGTCGACCCACGTTGGCCGCAGGCCGAGGTATTCGCTCACCTCGATGGGCGGTAGCAGTGTCCCGTGGCCACCGAAGCCGTGGATATCGTCCTTGGTGAGGCCCGCGTCGGCGATTGCCTGGCGCGAGGCCTGGGCCATCAACCCCATTGCCGTCTTGTCCGGTACCCGGCCACAGTCGGACAGGCCTGCGCCCACGATGGCAACACGGTTCCGCGGCATACGTCATGGTTATCACATCGATAATGGCGTTAACGAATAGATGCAACGACGGTTCTCGTTCGGTTACCGTAATCGTGTGCAGTCATCGTTGCGAGACGCATTGCGGGGCGACGCCTTAGTGCTGTGCCTGGCCCTGCTGAATTCGCGCACACCCGACGTCCCGGCGATCGCTGCCGCAGCCGGATACGACGCCGTTTATGTCGATCTGGAGCATACTTCGACATCTCTGGAAACGGCCGCGATGCTGTGCGCCGGAGCGGCCGGGGCGGGCATTGCAGGCCTGGTGCGGGTGCCGTCGCATGACGCCAGCATCATCGCGCGTGTGCTCGACAGTGGTGCTACGGGAATTATTGTGCCACATGTTAATTCAGCGAATGAAGCTGAGGCTGTCGTTAAGTCCGCGAGGTTTCCGCCGATTGGGCATCGATCGATCTCTGGGCCCAACGCGGTGAGTGGATATCAGCCGCGAACGCCGAAGGAGCTGACCGAGCTACTCGAGCGGCACACGGTGGTCGCCGTGATGGTCGAAACACCCGCCGCGGTCACGGCTGCGAATGCAATCGCAGCGGTTGACGGTGTCGACATGATTCTTCTGGGTCCAAGCGATCTCACGGCCGAGATGGGCATTCACGGACAGTATGAGAATGAGCATTTCCATCGTGCAGTAGACTCTGTCGCAGCGGCTTGTCGTGAGCACGGCGTGGCGCTTGGAGTTGCCGGCATAAAGTCCGTTGAACTGCTAAAACAATTCGTCGGACTGGGTCTGCAATTCATCTCGGCGGGTACGGACGTCGGGATGATGACCGAGGCGGCTACGGCCCGCGCACGTGTCTTGCGGGAGCTCGAGGGCCGCGCATGAAAGCACACTGACGACGAGCACCGACAGCCGAAAGCCTCGCCACCACAACAGGAGGACGAATGCCCACCGCGATCTTCACCGAGCAAGTCACAGACCCGATGGCATGGACCGGTGCCGATTTCGCGAGCAAGGAAGACTTCGCCTTCGACCTGTCCTCCCGCAACGTCGCCGCACTGGAATCGATAGTTGCCAAGACCGCAGGCAAGGACCGGGACGAGATCACGCCCGAGGACGCACGGCACCCCGATCTCGACGAGGACCTGGCGAGGCTTTACCGGGACTTGATGTTCGGTAAGGGCCTCGCATGCGTCCGCGGGTTTCCGGTCGAGCAGCACTCGATCGAAGACCTCGAACGCATTTACTGGGCCTTCTGCACCCATCTGGGCTATCTGGTGTCCAACAACTCGTTCGGTCATCGGATGGTGCGCGTGCAGGAGGAGATCCTGCCCAACGGTGTCCAACCTGCTCGCGGCACCAAGTCACGCGCGGAACTGGCGATGCACAACGACGCCGCCGACATCCTCTCGCTGCTGTGCGTCTACCCCGCCGCGGAGGGCGGTGAAAGCCAGTTCGCAAGTGGCCCAGCGGCGCACAACCGTATTCTGGCCGAACGCCCGGATCTCCTCGATGTCCTTTACCAGGGCTTTCCGCACCATCGTCGCAGCGAGCAACCCGATGACCAACCTGACGTCACGCCCTACGACGTACCGGTGTTCTCTCAGATCGATGGGCGGATCTGCATCAACTTCACCTACAGCAGCATCCTGCCCGCCATGAGAACCATCGGTCGCGAATTCACCCCGGAGCAGGACGAGGCCGTGGAGCTGTTGCGCAACATCCTGGTCGAGCAGCAGGTCGAGTTCCGGCTCGAATCCGGCGAAGCCGCGGTGGCCAACAACTTCGCGATGTGTCATTCGCGCTCGGACTTTGTCAGCAGCAATGATCCCAAGAAGGCCCGTTGCTTCTTGCGCGCATGGATGGAGGTGCCTCGCGAGGATCGACGTCTGCCTATCGGCCGCGAGTACTTCCACATGGAGAACAAAGACCTGCGGTTGGGCTACGACATCGTCGACGGGCGTGACGGCGCCATCGCGCGCAACGACTACAAGAACGTCGATCCGGCGTTGGCGGACATGTTCAAGGCAGCGCAGGCGAAGCCCAAAGCCAAACAATGACCGCACGGCCGCGACTGGTCTACGAACGATGGACCGACCCCGCCGCCGGGGACATCCTCGAGGTGGCGGACGTCGATATCGTCAAGCTCGATCTAACCGCACCCGCCGAACAAGGTTGGGCTGCACTCGAATCGGCGCACGGCTACCAGGTGGCGACCCGTACCGACGTCGCGTCGGCGGACGACGGCACACAGTGGCTGGTCGGGCCGAGGCTGGTGGAACGCTGCGCACAGTTGCTGGCGGTGTGCTCGGCCGGTGCAGGTTACGACGTCATCGACGTCGATGCGTGCACACGGGCGGGAATCGCGGTATGTAACAACTCCGGCCCCGGGGCGGAGGCTGTCGCCGAACACGCGCTGGGGTTCATGCTCGACCTCGCCAAGAAGATCACCATCGCCGACCGCGCACTGCGTAGCGGTCCGCTCGGCGACCGTCTCGCGTTGCGGGGGAGTCAGCTGCTCGGCAAAACGCTCGGCGTGATCGGGCTCGGCGCCATCGGAAGCCGGCTGGTGGAGTTGTGCGCCCCGTTCGGGATGGAAGTCGTCGTCTTCGATCCTTACGTCGACGAGGCGAGCGCGAATGACCATGGCGTGCAACTGGTGCCGCTATCGCAGTTGGTCGAGCGGTCGGACTTCGTTCAGGTGACCTGTCCTCTGACCACGGAAACGCAGGGCCTGATCGGTAGGGCGCAGTTCGCGGCGATGAAGCCGACTGCATTTTTCATCACCACAGCGCGCGGACCCGTCCACGATGAGACGGCGCTGTACGACGCGCTCGTCAGTGGGAGCATCGCCGGGGCGGGCCTGGATGTGTTCCACGAGGAGCCACCGCGGCCGGATAACCCGCTGCTGGCGCTCGACAACGTGGTTGCCACCCCGCACACCGCGGGAATCACGGTAGAGGCTGCACGCGATATCGCCGTCGCCACGGCCACGCAGTGGCAGACGATCTTCTCCGGCGGCATGCCACCCCGACTCCTGAACCCCGATGTGTGGCCACGGTATTGCGAGCGGTTCCACGGAATTTTCGGTTTCCGACCCAGCGCCACAGCAGTTCTGGAGAGAAGAGGCTGAGCCGGTGAGTGAGTACGACACGATCGAGGTTGAGGTCCGGGGCCATACCGCCTGCGTGACGCTGAATCGACCCGAGGTGCTCAACGCGATCAATGACGAGATGATCGCCGAGCTCGCATCGGCGTACGCAAAGATCGAGAGATCTCAAGACATCTGGACGATGATCATCACCGGCGCCGGCCGTGCGCTGTGCGTGGGTGCCGATGTCAACAAGGCGGCCGATCACGACATGGAGAACGCAGCAGGCATCGACAACCAGGGCGAGCCGATCCTGAGCTCGATGCGGCAGTGGGACGCACCGCAGGAGGCTACGCCGCCGTGGATGCAGATGACCAAACCGATCATCTGCGCGGTCAACGGCATTGCGTGCGGTGCGGGAATGGATCTCGTCACAACTGCGGATATCACGATCGCCTCAGAGCACGCGACGTTGATGGACCCGCACGTGAGCATAGGGGTCACATCGGGACGCGAGGGTGTGCGACTGGCACGCATCCTGCCGCTGCCGATGGCGATGCGGCTGATCCTGATGGGCAAGCATGAGCGGCTGGATGCGCAGCGGGCCTACGACCTAGGTGTCTTCACCGAGGTGGTCGCGCACGATTTGCTGATGGATCGCGCATGGGAGATCGCCGAGGTGGTGAACTCGAATGCGCCGCTGGCGGTGCGTGGTTCGCGCATGGCGGTGCGCAAAGGTATGAACCTGCCCATCTACGAAGCGGAACTGCTCGCGGAGAACTACCGCATGAAGGTGGCGCTGACCAAGGACGCCGTCGAGGGCCCGCGCGCCTTCCTCGAGAAGCGCAAACCGGACTGGCAGGCCCTGTAGTCCGCCGCGAGTGTGCGATTTGCGACGCTCACGCGGCGTGTAGCGGATGAATCCGCGCAATCGCGAAGGCTAGGCCAATCCGAAGAACGTCTTCGCGTTGGTGGACAGCACCTTCCGCTTGGTCTCCTCGTCGAGGCCCTCCGTGGCCTTGTTTGCAACGTCCATACTCTTCGGCCAGTTGGTGTCGTTGTGCGGGTAATCGGTTTCGAACATGAGCTGGTCCGGCCCGACCAGGTCGAGTATCCGGAAAGCCACCGGGTCGCCGAAGGTGGAGAACCAGACGCGGCCGGGCACCTGGCTGCTCGGAGGCTCGGTCAGCAGGGGATGGATGCCACCCCAGGCGCGACGGTCCTCCCAAACCTCGTCGACCCGTTGCAGGTAATAGGGGATCCACCCGGCCTGCGCTTCGGCGAACGCGATCTTCAATTTGGGGAACTGCTTGAGCTTCGCGGAGAACAGCCAGTCCACCAGGGCGATGGTGCAGTTGACCGCCATCAGTGCACTGGTGACGACATGCGGGGCGTCGGGGGAGGACTTCGTTAGCGAGGAACTCGACCCGATGTGCAACATGATGCCCACGCCGTTGCGCTCACAGGCGGCAAAAAACGGGTCCCAATAACCGCTGTGGATCGACGGCAGATCGAGGCGAGCAGGTAGCTCGGAGAAACACACCGCGGGCATGCCCTTGGCGGCCACCCGGTCGACCTCTTTCGCGGCAAGGTCGACGTCCCACAGTGGGATGATGCCCAGCGGGATCAGCCGGCCGTCGGAGCTGCCGCCCCACTCGTCGATCTGGAAGTCGTTGTAGGCCTGTACGCAGAGCAGTGCGAGCTCCTTGTCCTTGCCGTAGAGGAAGCGCTGGCCGCAGAAGCGGACCAGGGTGTTGGGGAAGCAAGCCGACGCCTCGATGCCGGCGATGTCCATGTCTGCGAGGCGGTCTGCCGGACGGAAGCAGCCCGGGCGCATCTCGTCATAGGTGATGGGGTCGGTGGTGAGCTCGTCGAGGTCGTATCCGGCCGCTGCGCTGATGAGCGGGATCGGGATGACCGCATCCTCGTAATGCCAGATGTCGGCGTCGCGACCATCCTCGTCGTCGACGAATGCGACGTCGGAAGTGACCGCGGGATCCATGCGCCCTCGATGGCGGACGATCCGCGGTCCGATATCCCGATAGCGCTCGGGCAGCCGACTGGTCCACAGATCGGCCGGCTCCACCAGGTGGTCGTCCGGCGAGACGATGAGGATATCTGCGCTCAAGGCTGCACTCCGTTCGTGGACTACTGCGGGGCTTCAACTTGCAGAACTTTGATTCCCGCAAGCGAGAATGACCGTTTCCAGGGTAGCGCATGGCCCCACCCCCGCGCGTTCGGTCAACGTACACGCGTAGGTAGGTCCGCCGATATGAGTGGGGAACGCGTATTCTCGAAGCATTATGACTGCCAAGAAACGTGCCGGCCGGGATCCGGAAGCCGGACTCGAACTCGTAGACACTGAGCTCGAACTGCCCACCAGTTGGCAGGAGCGCACGATCGAGCGGCGGCTCAGCCAGGCAAGGGCCCGCGCACTCGCGCGGAGTTCGCGGTTTCTGGCCGCGGCTCTGGAGCTGGTCGAGGAGTCGGGGAAGGCCGACTTCACGATTCAGACGCTGATCGACCGGTCGAACCTGAGCCTGCGCGCGTTCTATCAGCACTTCGCGGGCAAGGAAGAGCTGTTGTTGGCGCTCTACGAGAACGCCACCAGTCAGTTCATCGAAGCCATCCGTCATGAGGTCGCCGCAGCCGACGGCCCGATGGAGCAGTTGGAGGCGTTCTGCCGCGGCTTTCTGTCCCGCGCCGAGTCTTCCGAGGCGATCGGTGGTCGCGTCATGACGATCTACAACCTCAGTTTGGAGATCGAGCGGCCGGCGGATTTCGCCAAGATCTGGGAGCCGCACCAGAAGCTGCTGACAAAGATCCTCACTTCGTGTTCGCGCGCCGGTCTGGTTCGAAAGGACTTGACGCCAGCGCAGTTGACGACTCTGCTGAACTCGACACTGATCGCGCTCGCGCAGATCGGTGTGTTCCATCTGGGCGTCAAGGGTGCTGAACTCACCGAGGATCAGCTGTGGGCATGGTGCCTGCAGGCACTCACGCCGCCGGCGGCCGCGAAGCCGAGGTCGACGGCTACAAAGGCGGCACCTAAAAAGGCGGCCGCGCGGAAGCCGCGCAAACTAACGGGGTAGGCCGAGCCCGCGTTGGGCAATGATGGTGCGCTGCACCTCGCTCGTGCCCGCATAGATGGTGGTGCCCAACGAGAACCGCATCAGGTGCTCGAAGCGACCCTGCTCGGGCGCGGTCGGCTCAAAGTAGCTGCGCATACCATCGGGGCCCACCATCTCGACGACGTCCTGGGCGGCACGGGCCAGTGCCTCGGTACTGAAGACCTTCGACATTGGCCCCTCGGCGACCGGGAGTCGACCCTCCTCGGCCATCCAGACGCATCGACGCTGAAGAAGCAGCGACACCTCGTTCTCCATGGCGATCCGGGCAATACGTCGGCGAACGTCGCCCTTGGTGATCTGTGGCGACCCGTCGTCTGCGTTGGTGGACTGGGCCCAGTGTTCGGCGTGATGCAGTAGCCGCGCGATGTGCGGGCCCCAGCCGGACGCGTGCTCGTCCTGCAATGACAGCCCCAGGACCTGCCACCCCGCGTCGACGTCGCCGATTCGCCACTCGTCGCCGATGCGCACGTCGGTGTAGAAGGTGATGTTGGTGCGTTCGCCGGAAAGCGTCCATACCGCCTGGGCCTCGAATCCGTCGGTATCGAGCGGCACGAGGAACATGGTGAGCCCCTGATGTTTCGGCTTGTCGGGGCTGGTCCGCGCCAGCAGGAACACGTAGTCGGCGATGTGTCCGTTTGTGGTGAACATCTTGGAGCCGTTGATGACCCAATCATCACCGCCACGCACGGCTTTCGTGCTCGCGGCGGCGACGTCGGAGCCGCACTCCGGTTCGGTGAACCCAAGGGCAATGGTGATGTCGCCGTTCATCGCACCGGTGAGGATGCGATCACGCATCACAGGGGTCCCGACTTCCCGGATGATCGAAGCGACCATGCGGGTGGTCTCCGACAGGTACACGGGCGCGTCGGCGCGCATCAGTTCCTCTTTGAGAACCTGTTCGTCCCAGGCGCCTCGGTTCTGCCCGCCATACTCGGTAGGCCAGGTCGGCGCGAAGTAGCCCTGTTCGACGAGCTTGCTGGCGAAGTCGCCATCGTGCGCGACACCGCTGCGGTAAATCCGCTCTTCCAACTCCGGTGTCAATACCTCACGGAGAAAAGCGCGTAGCTCGTCGCGAAAAGTCTCCGCGTCGCCGTCCAGTCGAAAGTCCATGGCGTGAAACCAATCTGTCGCGGGCAGGCCCACGGCACCGCAGGCGGTAATGTTACTCTCAGTTTTGAGAGTAACCATATCCGCATGTGATGGGACTGACCAGGTGGACCTCACCCTCACCAGCGAACAACGACAGCTCGTCGACTCGTTCGCCGCGATCTACGCACGGGAGTCGACCTCCGAGCGCGTACGGGCTGCGGAACCATCTGGTTTCGACCCCAAGCTGTGGAAGGCGCTGCTGGACACGGGAATCGTCGAGATGGCGGTCGACGAAGCTGCGGGCGGCTGGGGCGCCGCTGAGGTTGAACTGGCGTTGATCGCCGAACAGGCCGGCCGGGCGGTGGCTTCCGCTCCGGTCATCGAGAGCCAGGTCGGCGCGCGGTTGCTCGCGGGATGCGGTGCGGCAGGCGGCGAGCTATTGGGTGAAGCGCTCGCAGGCGGCAAGCTGATCACCTTCGCCCCTCGTGCGGGCGACGACCGTGTGCTCCGGTTGGTACCGGCTGGAGCGGTTGCGGACGAGGTGGTGACGTTCGTCGATGGGCGGATTGTTGGGGTGCCGATCACGGAGAACCGATGTCCCGTCGAGAATCTCGGCTCGCTGCCTCTTGCCGACGTCACCATCGAGGACGTCGCGGTACTCGCGGAGGGGTCAGCCGCGCATCGACTGTTCTCAGATGCCCTCGATCTGTGGCTGGCATTGACCGCTGCTGCGCTCGCGGGCGTCGCGAAGAAAGCCGTCGAAATCGGTGTGGAATACGCCAAGCAGCGCCACGCGTTCGGCACCGCGATCGGAACCTTCCAAGCCGTATCCCACCCGCTTGCCGACAGTGCCACGGCAGCGGATGGAGCGCGGCTGCTCGCACTGAAGGCGGCCTGCGCGTTCACCGACGAACCCGAGCGCGTGAGCGAGCTGGCCGCGATGGCGTTCGCTTTCGCGTACGAGACCGCCCGTGACGCAACGAATCGCAGTCTGCACATCCACGGTGGCTACGGGTTCGGAATGGAGGGCGACATCCAGCTGTACTACCGGCGGGCCAGGGGCTGGGCCATGGTGTACGGCGAGCCGGCGGTGGCACTCGACCGTGTTGCGGATGCGCGCTACGGACCGGTCGCCGGCTGAACCGGCTGCCTGGGGGTCAGGACAGCGAAGCTCAGCGTCGCGCGTGCTGCCAACCGATCACCGCCGACGTCCGTCACGTCCACCGCGACCACGATGGTGCGCTTACCCGCGCGTACCAAGGTGGCGGTGGCGCGTGCGGGACCTTCCATGATGGGAGCCAGGAAGTGGATCGTCATGTCGGCAGTGCTCGCGCCCGCGCCTCCGCCCGTGTACTTGACCGCGAGCCTGCCCCCGGCCACGTCGATGAGCGTGGCGACCAATCCGCCCTGTAGTGCACCGCGAATGTTCACCAGGTCCGCCCGGTTCTCCAGGTCGACGACCACGGTGTCATCGGAGTCGACGACATCGAAGAACGGCAGCTGCGCGAACAGGTGATCGGGGATGGTCACCTGCATTGGGCGTGGCGTCATGACTCCACTCTGACTTGGTCCTTGACCGATAGGACGATCGGGGGCGCGGTTCGCCAGTCGGGTACACCGTTCTCCGGGCCGGCCACGGCCCGTCTGTCATCTCGGACGCCCACCCAGTGCGAGTGGTTGAGCTGGTGCAGCGTAAAGCACGATTGCAGTGAGTTGTAGAAGCCCATGTTGTCGACGGTCTGGTTGACCGATTCCTTGATCAACAGCGCGGCCATAGTGGGGACTTCACCGATACGACGGGCCATATCCAGTGTGCGGTCAGCCAATTCGTCGCGCTTGAAGACCTTGCTCACCATGCCGAGCCGGTGCGCCTCGTGGATGTCGATGGCGTCGCCGGTGAGCATGAGCTCCTTGGCTTTCCGCGGTCCGAACTCCCACGGGTGGCCGAAGTACTCCATGCCGCACATGCCGAGTCGGGTGCCGACGACATCGGCGAAGCGCACCTCTTCGCTGCCGACGATCAGGTCGCAGGCCCACATCAGCATGAGGCCCGCCGAGAACACGTCTCCATGGACCTGCGCGATCGTGATCTTGCGGAGGTTGCGCCAGCGCAACGTGTTCTGGAAGAAGTAGTGCCACTCCTGCAGCATGATCTTCTCGGCGCCCTCCCGGGTCCCTCCGTTGATCGCCGCTGTCGGGTGCTGATCGGGGCCTGGCCGAAACTCCGCGCTGGCCTGCTTCGAGCCGATGTCATGGCCGGACGAGAACATCTTGCCCTCGCCGGCGAGGATGACCACACGCACGTTGTCGTCGGCTTCAGCGCGGCCGAAAGCCTCGTCGAGCTCGACGAGCATTCCGCGGTTCTGGGCATTTCGCTGGTCGGGCCGGTTCAACGAGATGCGCACGATCATGCCGTCGTCGAAGGTCTCCCACTTCAGGAATCTGTAATCGCTCACCGGGTTCCTCCAGGTTCTGCAGTACGGTAATGGTGTTACCGAAATATGAGAAGATATGTTCTCACAGCTCGGACAGCACAGTCGGGAAGGGTGCACATGACCGTACGTCAACCCAGGCCGCGGGTGATCCTGTGGGGACCCGGACAAGTCGGCGTCGGTGCGTTGCGTGCGCTCATCGCGCATCCGGGGCTGGAACTCACCGGAGTTGTCGTGTACGCCGAAGCCAAGGACGGCAAAGATGCCGGCGATCTGTGCGGGATGCCTGCGACAGGCGTCATCGCGACGCGGGACATCGAGGCCGCGTTGTCGACCGACGCCGACGTGGTCGCCTATTTCGCGTCCGGTGATTACCGCTATCGCGAAGCGGCGGAGGACATCGCCCGCTGTCTGCGGGCAGGCAAAAACGTCGTCTGCACCTCGCTGGTGCCGATGTGCTACCCGCCGGCCGCCGACGCCGAAACCCGCGAACTCATCGCGGGTGCGTGTGCCGAAGGCGGCACCAGCTTCTTCAACAGCGGCGTCGATCCGGGGTGGGCCAACGACCTCATCGCGTTGACGATGACAGGAATGTCGAGCCAGGTCGACAAGATCACCATGCTCGAGATACTCGACTACGGTCCGATCAACCAGCCCCACATCATGTTCGACTTCATGGGCTTCTCGCATCCCCCCGAACACCCGGCTCCACTCTTCGATCCCCAACGCCTCGCCGCGCTGTGGGCGCCGACCGTCCACCTGGTTGCCGACGGCGTCGGCCTGCCGCTGGATCGCGTCGAGACGACGATCGAGAAATGGTTGGCCACAGAGCGTTACGAGGTCGCATCTGGACCGATCGAGCCGGGAACCATGGGAGGAATGCGATTCAAACTCGCCGGCATCGTTGACGGCGAGGAACGCGTGGTCCTCGAGCACATCACCCGCATGGGCGAAGGCTCGGCTCCGGACTGGCCGCGGCATCCGTCGCCGCATGGCGGGTACCGGGTGATCGTCGACGGACTACCGACGTACACCGTGGACATCGAGATGCATGGGCGGGGAAACAACATGCGCGGCTTGACGTATGCCACTGTCATGCGCGAGATCAACGCCATCCCCGCGGTCATCGCTGCACCTCCGGGCATGTTGTCGACTCTCGATCTGCCGCTGGTCACGGGCCCTGTGCGCGGTGGTACGTGGCGAGGTGTGCTGCCCTCTACGATGCCGACATGACCGAGGCGCAGCCGATATCGAACGATCTGTGGACGGTGATGAGCACCGCCACCGCCGTCCGACGGTACCGCGATGAGCCCGTCGACGACGAGACGCTAGACAGATGTCTGC
>Ga0075367_10000801_pt1 | contig 12389 bp, 11 predicted proteins | sample EndMethybrTD3032_FD_71399 | JGI IMG/M metagenome (GOLD analysis project Ga0075367, IMG submission 71399) | Populus endosphere microbial communities from Tennessee, USA - Endosphere MetaG P. TD hybrid TD303-2 | ecosystem: Host-associated > Plants > Roots > Endosphere | place: USA: Tennessee... | reverse complement strand
GCTGGAAGCCGATCCGCTGCGCGCCGAGACCGGCATCGGACATACCCGCTGGGCGACCCACGGGGCGCCCACCCAACGCAACGCCCACCCCCACATCGCCGGCCGGGTGGCGGTGGTGCACAACGGCATCATCGAGAACTTCGCCGAGCTGAAGGCCGAGCTGCAGGCCAAGGGGCGGGTGTTCGAGAGCGAGACCGACACCGAGGTGGTCGCCCACCTGCTGGACGAGACCCTCAAGACGATCCCCGAGCCCGTCGCGGCCTTCAAGGCTGTGCTCGACCGGCTGCACGGCGCCTATGCGCTGGCGGTGCTGGTGGGCGGCCAGGACGAGGTGATCCTGGGTGCGCGCAACGGCCCGCCGCTGGCCCTCGGCTATGGCGAGGGGGAGATGTACGTCGGCTCGGACGGCCTGGCGCTCGGCCCCTTCACCAACCGCGTCGCCTATCTCGAGGACGGCGACTACGCGATCATCGACCACAAGGGCGCGCGGATCTTCGACCAGACGGGCGCGCCCGCCGAGCGGCCGATCAAGACCCTGCCGGCCTCGGCCGCGGTGATGGAGAAGGGCAACTACCGGCACTTCATGGAGAAGGAGATCCACGACCAGCCGGAAGGCTGCCAGCGGACGATCTCGGCCTATGTCGACACCCTCACCGACCAGACCAAGGTCCCCGGCGACATCGATTTCGCGACCCTGGAGAGGGTGCAGATCGTCGCCTGCGGGACCTCCTACATCGCCGGGATGGTCGGCAAGTACCTGATCGAGCAGATGGCCGACCTGCCGGTGGACGTCGAGATCGCCTCGGAGTTCCGCTACCGCGCCCCCGCCCTTCAGCGCGACTCGCTGGTGATCGCCATGTCCCAGTCGGGCGAGACCGCCGACACCCTGGCGGCGCTTCGCTACTGCATCGGCAAGGGCATGCGCAGCGCGGCCATCGTCAACACGGTGGAGTCCACCATCGCCCGCGAGGTCGACGTGATCTGGCCGATCCACTGCGGGCCGGAGATCGGGGTGGCCTCGACCAAGGCGTTCACGGCCCAGGTGAGCGTGCTCAGCGCCCTGGCCATCGCCGCCGCCCGCGCCCGCAGCCGGATCTCAGCCGAGGAGGAGGCCAGGCTGGTGCACATCCTCCTGGGCGCGCCCCGGCTGATCGCCGAGTCCATCCAGCTGGAGGAGGCGGTGCGGACCATCGCGCTCGACGTGGCCAAGGCGCGCGACGTCCTCTACCTGGGCCGCGGCCCGATGTACCCGCTGGCCCTGGAAGGGGCGCTGAAGCTGAAGGAGATCAGCTACATCCATGCCGAGGGCTATGCCGCCGGCGAGCTGAAGCACGGGCCGATCGCCCTGGTGGACGAGCATACGCCGATCGTCATCCTGGCCCCCTTCGACAGCTATTTCGAGAAGTCGGCCTCGAACATGAGCGAGGTGATGGCCCGGGGCGGCCAGGTGATTTTCATCACCGATCCGCGGGGGGCCCAGCATGCGCCGGCCGGGGCCAAGGTGGTGGTGACCGCGCCCGCGTGCGATCCGCTGGTGGCGCCGCTGGTGATGTCGGCGCCGATCCAACTGCTGGCCTACCATGTGGCGGTGCAGAAGGGCGCGGACGTGGACCAGCCGCGGAACCTGGCCAAGTCGGTGACGGTGGAATAGGCCCCCAAAAGCAGGACGGGGCCGGGCGCATCGCCCGACCCCGTCGTGTTCCTTCAAGAGAAGGTGCGGCGGCCGCCCCGAGGGGCGGCCGCACGCGGCATTACATGTTGCCGGCGGGAGCGTTGCCGACTTCGGCGTTGCCCATCGGCGCGTTGCCCATTTCGGTCGTCGTCGTGGTGGTGGTGGTGTTGGTGGTTTCGGTCGCCACGGTGTCAGCGGCGTTGCCCGTGTTGGCCGACTCTTCGGCCTTCTTGGTGCAGGCGGACAGGCTGGCGGCCAGAACGGCGGCGGCGGCCACCGAGGTCAGAACGCGGAGTTTCATGGTGCTAGGCTCCCCTGGAGGACAATCCCCCGACGCCCCGACTCTTACACGGCTTCCTCTGATCCCGAAATCGTGATCATGCAGCCGGGGAGCATTTTTGTCGCATCCTGCTGTGGATTTAGCAGGACCTGGGCGCTAGCGGGGATCGCCGGACGCATCGGTGCGTTGAGGCGCACGCCGAGCGCTCAAGCTTCGGCTCCAGAGACGGGCTTGGAGGCAGGGGATCGATGACCAAACGTGTGCGCAAGGCGGTGTTGCCGGTGGCTGGGCTTGGAACCCGGGTGTTGCCAGGGGCGAAGACCACTCCGAAGAACCTGCTGAACGTCGTCGACCGGCCGATCCTGTCCTACATCGTCGAGGAAGGGCGCGCCGCCGGCATCGAGCATTTCGTCTTCATCGTCGGCCGCGGCCAGGGCGCCATCGAGGACTACTTCGACTCCCAGCCGGAGATCGAGCTGGCGCTGGAGGCCAAGGGAAAGACGGAAATCCTTGAGGATTTGCGGCGCGAACTGCCCAAGCCCGGCCAGATGAGCTTCATCCGCCAGATGGCGCCGCACGGCCTTGGCCACGCCATCTGGTGCGCCCGCGACGTGATCGGCGAGGAGCCTTTCGCGGTCATGCTGCCGGACATGCTGATGGCCGCCGAGCCGCCGGCCCTGGCCCAGGCGGTGGCCGCCTACGACAAGGTGGGCGGCAATATCGTGGTGGTCGAGCCGGCCCCCGAGGGCGAGGCCCACAAGTACGGCATCGTCGCCCTGGCCGGCCAGGACGGGCGCCTCAACCGGATGACCGGGATGGTCGAAAAACCGGCGCCGGGGACCGAGCCGTCGAACCTGTTCATCTCCGGGCGCTACATCCTGCAGCCGGAGATCTTCCAGATCCTGGAGACCCAGGAGCGCGGCGCGGGGGGAGAGATCCAGCTCACCGACGGCATGGCGAGCCTCATGAAGCGCCAGGACTTCCATGCCCTGGAGTACGAGGGGACCACCTACGACTGCGGCGACAAGATCGGCCTGCTGCGCGCCAACGTCGCCTTCGCCCTTCGCCGGCCCGACCTCGCCGAGGCGGCGCGCAAGGCCGTGCAGGAGCTGCTGTAGCCACAGGTTGAGCTTCCGCTTGGGCCTATCCTGCGCTAGCCCTTGCCAAGTCGGGGTTTGTCGTACGGAGCGGTCATGCGCGTACTCATCCTTGGGGGCGACGGGTTCTGCGGTTGGCCGACCGCGCTACACCTGTCGGCGCAAGGCCATGAGGTGGGCATCGTCGACAACCTCTCCCGCCGGCGCATCGACGAGGAGCTTCAGGCCGGCTCGCTCACGCCCATCGCGTCCATCGAGGCGCGGCTGGCGGCCTGGCGGGAGATCAGCGGGCGGCAGATCGCCTTCCACCCGATCACCGTGGGCAAGGACTACGACGAGCTGGTGGCGCTGCTGAAGGCCTTCCGGCCCGACGCGGCGGTGCATTTCGCCGAACAGCGCGCCGCGCCCTATTCGATGAAGTCGGCCCGGCACAAGCGCTACACCGTCGACAACAACCTCAACGCCACCAACGACATCCTGGCGGCCATCGTCGAGAGCGGGCAGGACATCCACCTGGCGCACCTGGGGACCATGGGCGTCTACGGCTACGGCACGGCCGGCATGGCCATCCCCGAGGGCTACCTGACGGTGAAGGTGGAGACGGCCAAGGGCTGGCGGCCGCTGGAGATCCTCTATCCGCCCAACCCGGGCTCGATCTACCACCTGACCAAGACCCAGGACGCCCTGCTGTTCCAGTTCTACGCCAAGAACGACAAGGTGCGGATCACCGACCTGCACCAGGGGATCGTCTGGGGCACCCAGACAAAGGAGACCAGGCTCGACCCCCGCCTGATCAACCGCTTCGACTACGACGGCGACTACGGGACGGTGCTCAACCGCTTCCTGATGCAGGCGGCGGTGGGCTACCCGCTGACGGTGCACGGGCCGGGCGGCCAGACCCGGGCCTTCATCAACATCCAGGACACGGTGCGCTGCGTGGAGCTGGCCCTGCTCAATCCCCCCAAGGCCGGCGAGCGGGTCAAGGTGATGAACCAGATGACCGAATGCTGGCGGGTGGGCGACCTGGCGCGGATGGTCGCCGCCCTGACCGGCGCGGAGGTGGCGCACCTGCCCAACCCGCGCCAGGAGGCCGACGAGAACGAACTGGCGGTGGAGAACCGCCGGCTGCTGTCCTATGGGCTGGATCCCATCACCCTGGAGGACGGACTGTTGCTGGAGGTGGCCGAGATCGCCCGCGCCTACGCCGACCGCGCGGACCTGGCCAAGATCCCCTGCGTCTCGCACTGGAACGCCGAGCGCGCCGCCGCGGCGGCCGCCGCCCAGGCCGGCTCGGTCGTGGCCGCGGAATAGACTTGAAGCTCTTCACCTTCGGCTACGGCTTTGCGGCGCGCGCGCTTGCGCGGCGGCTGAGCGCGCGCGGCTGGACCCTCGCCGCCAGCGTGCGCCGGGACGCCGACGTCGAGGCGCTTCGCGCTCAGGGGATCGAGGCGGTCCACGTGGACGACGCCGAGCGACTGGGCGCGGCGGTCGCCGGCGCCCGGGCGATCCTGCTCAGCGCCCCGCCCACCGCCGAGGGCTGTCCGGCGCTGCCGGTGCTGGTTCCGGCCCTGGCGCGGGCGGGCGCCTTCCCCGACTGGATCGGCTATCTCTCCACCACCGGCGTCTACGGCGACCGGCGCGGCCGATGGGCCTTCGAGTCCAGCCGCCTGGCCGCCCAGTCGGTGGAGGGCGCGCGCCGGGTGCGGGCCGAGCGGGACTGGCTGGAGGTGGGCCAGGGCATGGGGCTGACCGTGACCGCCTTCCGCCTGCCCGGCATCTATGGCCCCGGCCGCTCGGCGTTCGACCGCCTGCGGGAGGGCCGGGCCCGCCGCATCGCCAGCCCAGGCCAGGTGTTCTCCCGCATCCACGTGGACGACCTGGCGGCCGGGCTGGAGGCGTCCATCGGCAGGCCGCGGCCGGGCGGGATCTACAACCTCTGCGACGACGCGCCTTGTCCCAACAGCGAGGTCATCGCCCATGCGGCGAAGCTGCTGGGCCTGCCTGTTCCGGACGAGGTTTCCCTGGCGGAGGCGAAGCTGCCCGAGGCGGCGCGGCGCTTCTACGCCGAGAGCAAGCGGGTCTCCAACGCGCTGGCCAAGGCCGAGCTTGGCTGGCGGCCAACCTATCCGACCTACCGCGAGGGACTGGCTGCGGTGCTGGCGGCGGAGCTAGGCTGACAGCAAGCGGCCGTGCGAAGCGGTCTCACCGGGGCGGGGCGGCTGATGATCTCATTGGCGCAGATGGGCGGCTTCTTCGTCGGCGGGCGGCGGATCCATGTGGCCGGCCAGCCGACGCGGCCGGTCTATTCCGCGCCGGCGGCGGCGAAGGGCGCGGACCACGACCCGAACGGGAGCTTCCTCGTGGAGGCGGCCTATGTGCAGTTCTTCCTGCCCGCGGCGCCGCGTTTCACGACGCCGCTGCTGCTGGTCCACGGCGGCGGGCTGACGGGCGCGCAATGGGACAGCACGCCCGATGGCCGGCCAGGCTGGCTGCCCCGTTTCCTGGAAGCCGGTGTCGGCTGCTACGTCATCGACAACGTCGAGCGCGGCCGGGCGGGCTTCTGCGCCATCGAGGGCGAGTGGCCGGACGAGCCGCTGCCGCTCAGCGACGAGGAGGCGGCCGAGCGCTTCCGGTTCGGCTACGAGGGCCAGACGTTCCCGCTGGCGGCGCTCGACGGCCTGTCGGCCCAGACCGTGCCGCGCTGGCGGAGCACCAGGGCCTTGCAGGCGGACGGCGTCGTCCACGCGATCGACCGCATCGGCCCCTGCGCCCTGCTCGGCTTCAGCCAGGGCGGCGGGTTCGCCCTCGCGGCGGCGGACCGGCGCCGGGACAAGGTCAGGGCCTGTCTCACCGCCGAGCCCCATCTCCTGCCCGAGAGGTTCGAGCCCGGCCTTGCGGGAACGCCCGCGGCGATGGTGCTTGGCGACTTCATCGAGGAGGACCAGGTCTGGCGCGAGGTCGCCGCCGCGGGCGTCGCATCGATGGCCGCCTGGGAAGCCGCCGGGGGCGTCGCCGAGGTCATCCGCCTCCCGGAGCGGGGCGTCAGCGGCAACACCCACATGATGATGATGGACACCAACAGCGACGAGGTGTTCGCCGTGATCCTGGACTGGTTCGACGACCAGCATCGGCGGGGCCGTCTGCCGTAGTCGGCGCCGCTGGACCGAACCTCGTCCGCCCCGAGGATGGCCCGCCTAAACGTCCGCTTGCCGGGCGGACGCTGAGACCGCTCACGACCCGCGGCGGACGTTCGAGCGTGGCTGGATAGCGCTAGTATGGTCTCGTGCGTCCGCAGCAGGGAGCGAGACATGAGGATGATACTGCCCGTTGCGGGCCTAGAGATCGCCCTGGTGGCGCTCTGGATATTTGCATTTAGAGGCGCTGTCGGGACAACACATCAGCACTGGTACGTCGAACTCCCCTCGCTTTTTATGATCGCCCCAACTGCGGCGATTTTGATTTCACAAACCATTCGCCGGATTGCCCCTGGAGGTGCGCCGGTCGCTTGCTGGGTGCTCGTTCTGGCCCTGATCTCCAATCTCGTCGGGTTTGCGTTTTTCTGCCTCATGTCCGGGGGCGGCATCTAAAGCTGCGAGGGTCGCTAGCCACCCGGCGCACACATTCCCGGCGCCCGCTTTGGGAACCACGAAAGACACGAAAAACACGAAAGCGCCGGGCTGGGAGTTGGTCTTCCGTGCGGAGGCGGCAACCGGTCCAGCCGTTCGGTGGCAGCCGATCCTTTCGTGTTTTTCGTGTTTTTCGTGGTTCCTAGCCACACAGCTCCGCCACCCCCGCGATCAGGCGCGCGATGTCCGCCTCCCGCGAGAGGCGGTGGTCGCCGTCCTTGATCAGGGTGAAGACGACGTCGGCGCTGTTGAGCGCCTGGGCCAGTTCGAGGGCGTGGCGCCAGGGGACGTCGGGGTCCTCGCCGCCCTGCAGGATGCGGACGCTGGTCTCGATCGGCACGGGGCCAGGCAGGATCGACCAGCGGGCGCCGTCCTCCAGCAGCTCGCGGGTGATCGGGTTGGGCTCGCCGTATTGCGAGGGCTCCAGCCAGACGCCTTGGTCCCTGATGGCCGCAACCGCCTCGGGGGGAAGACTGGGCTCGATCAGCTTGTCGGTGAAGTCGGGCGCGGGCGCGACCAGAACCAGGCCGGCCAGGCGCTCGGCCCTGACCATCGCCGCCAGGCAGGCGATCCAGCCGCCCATGGAGGAGCCCACCAGCATCACCGGGCCTTCGATCAACTCGTCCAGCACCGCCAGGGCGTCCTCCCGCCAGCGGGTGATGGTCCCGCGCACGAAGTCGCCCGAGGAGGCGCCGTGGCCGAAATAGTCGAAGCGCAGAAAGGCGCGGCCGGCGCCGGCGGCCCAGTCGGCGATGGCCTGGGCCTTGGTCCCGGTCATGTCCGAGCGATAGCCGCCCAGCCACACCACCGTTGGGCCATCGCCCGCCACCCGCCGCCAGGCCAGCCGCTCGCCGTCGGGCCGGCCCAGGAATCCGCTTGTTTCGCTCATGGGGCGAAGTGATAGCGCGCGCCGCCTTCCGCGTCAGCGCGGGCGGGCTTATGGGAGGTTTGTGGCGCTTCCCCCCAACTTCACCCTGCTGCAGGTCGTCCCCGAGCTGGAGACGGGCGGGGCGGAGCTGAGCGCGCTGGAGATCTCCCGCGCGGTGGTGCGGGCCGGCGGGCGATCCCTGGTGGCGGCGCGGGGCGGGCGCATGGCGGCCAGGCTCAAGGCCGAGGGCGGCGAGCTCGTCGCTCTGCCGCTGGCCTCGAAGAACCCGCTGGTGATGGTCGCCAACGCCGTGGCCCTGGCGCGGCTGATCCGGCGCGAGCAGGTCAGCCTGGTGCACGCCCGCTCGCGGGCGCCGGCCTTCTCGGCCCTGTGGGCGGCGCGCGCGACGCGAACGCCGTTCGTGGCCACCTACCACGGGATCTACAAGGCCCGGTCGAGCCTCAAGCGCTGGTACAATGCGGTGATGACCCGGGGCGAGCTGGTGATCGCCAATTCGCAGTTCACCCGGGCGCATGTGGTGGCCGAGCACGGTCTCGACCCGGCCCGGGTGGTGGCCATCCCCCGCGGCGTCGACCTCGACCGGTTCGACCCGGCGGTGGTGGACCCCGCGCGCGTGGCGCAGCTTGGCGGGGCCTGGGGGATCGCCCCGGACGATGCGCGCACCAAGGTGCTGCTGGCCGGGCGGCTGACCCGGATCAAGGGTCACCTGACGCTGGTGGCGGCCATGGCCAGGCTGCGTGACGAGGGGCGGAGCGACCTGCTGATGCTGTTCGCCGGCGACGACCAGGGCCGCAGCGGCTACCGCCAGGAGATCGCCTCGGCCATCGAGGCGGCGGGCCTTGCCGACGCGGTGCGGCTGGTGGGCCATTGCGAGGACATGCCGGCGGCCTTCCTGCTGGCCGACGTGGCGGTGCTTCCCACCGAGGTGCCGGAGAGCTTCGGCCGCGCGGCGGTGGAGCCCCAGGCCATGGGCCGGCCGGTGATCGCCTCGGCGCACGGGGGCGCGGTGGAGACGGTGGTGGAGGGCGTCACAGGCTGGCTGGCGGCGCCGGGCGACGTGGAGGCCTGGGCGCGGGCCCTGGCGCTCGCCGCCGACGTCGGCCCCAAAAAGCGCGCCCAGATGGGCCGGGACGCCATGACGCGCGCCCGTGCTCTGTACCGCACCGATGCCATGTGCCAAGCCACGCTGGAGACGTACGAACGCCTGCTGGAGACCCACGCCTGATGGCCGCCCGCAAGGTCGAAAAGATCCTGGTGATCAAGCTCTCGGCGCTGGGCGACTTCGTGCTGGCGCTGGCGGCCATGCGCAAGATCCGCGAGGCCCACCGCAAGGCCCACATCACGCTCCTGACCACCCCGCCCTTCGAGGCCCTGGCCAAGGCCTGCCCCTACGTCAACGTGGTGGAGACCGACGGGCGGCCCGAGGGCTTCTCCCAGTGGATGGCCCTGCGCAAGCGGATCCGCTCGGCCGGCTACGACCGGGTCTACGACCTGCAGACCTCCGCCCATTCCAACCGCATCTTCCAGGTCCTGAGGCCCAATCCGCCCGCGTGGTCCGGGATCGCTCTGGGCTGCTCGCTGCCGCACAAGAACCCGCTGCGCAACGCCATGCACACCCTGGAGCGCCAGGCGGACCAGCTGATGTACGCCGGCATCTGGCCCGACGCGCCCACCGAGGCCGGGACCGCCCCGCCGCCGGACCTGTCGTGGGTGTGGCGCAACCTGCCGGCGGAGCGGCCGGTGCCGGGCGCGGTGAAGCCCAAGCCCTATGTGATGTTCGTCCCCGGCGGCTCCATGCACCGGCCGGAGAAGCGCTGGCCGGTGGAGAAGTACGGCGAGCTGGCCCGCATCCTCTACGCCAAGGGCTTCGACATCGTGGTCATCGGCAGCGTGCAGGAAACGCCCCTGGCGCACCGCATCCAGCGGGAGGTCCCGCGCGCCCGGGACCTGACGGGGCGCACCGACTTCGCCCGTATCGCCCTCCTGGGCGCCAAGGCGGCGCTGGCGGTGGGCAACGACACCGGCCCGCTACACCTGGCCGCGGCGTCCGGCGCGCCGACCCTGGTGCTGTTCTCCAACGTCTCGGATCCGGCGCTCTCGGCGCCGCGCGGGAAGGTCGCGGTGCTGCGCTCTGAGCGGCTGACCGATCTCCCTGTGGCCACAGTCGCGCAAAAAGCGTTGTCGCTGGTGGGCGCGGCGGCCGGCGCGGCTTGATAGGCGCCCAGGCCTCACGCATATAGTTCATCACCACCGGTTCGCTCGCCGAGCGCCCGGCGTTTTTGCGTTTCAACAACGACGGAGCCCCGCCTATTCGCCGCCCCATGCAAGCGCCCCCCGTCAAGGACGGGCCGCGCATCAACGAAGACATCCGCGTTCCCCGTGTCCTGCTCATCGATCACAACGGTGAAAAGCAGGGCGTGATGCCGACCTCCGCCGCCCTGGAAGCCGCCCAGGAGGCGGGCCTGGACCTGGTGGAGATCGTCCCCAACGCGGATCCGCCCGTTTGCAAGATCCTGGACTACGGCAAGTTCAAGTTCCAGGAGCAGAAGAAGAAGAACGAGGCGCGTAAGCGGCAGAAGGTGGTGGAGATCAAGGAGATCAAGCTCCGCCCGAACATCGATCAACACGACTACGAAGTGAAGCAACGCGCCATGACCCGCTTCTTCGAAGAGGGCGACAAGGTGAAGGTCACGCTTCGCTTCCGCGGCCGTGAGCTCGCCCACCCCGAGCTGGGCATGAAGCTGCTGCAGAAGGTCAAGGCCGACTTCGAAGCCACCGCCAAGGTGGAATACGAGCCGCGCATGGAAGGCCGGCAGATGATCATGATCCTGGCGCCCCGCTAGGATCGGTCTGCTAGCGGTCACGCCTAAGACCCATCCAATTGAACGTCGCGCCGGGCAGGCTATGGTCGGGTGATGGCCCGTTTCGCCTGGTTCCTAGTGGTCGCCGCCCTGGCCTTTGGCCCTGCCCAGGCCGCTGGAACCTGCAAGTTCGTCCAGACGCGTGAGCTGAAGGTCATCATGGATGGCCTTCAGCCCTCGGTGTCGGCGACAGTGAACGGCAAGGACGCCCGCTTCATCGTCGATACCGGGTCCTTCTACAGCCTGCTGACCCGGGCGGCCGCCGACCGTCTTGGCGTTAAGCAAGCGCCCCATGACACCTTCGAATTGAGCGGCGTGGATGGTCGGGTGTCGGCTCGGAACGGTCGCGCGACCTCGTTGGTGCTCGCGGGTCGCGAATACAAGGATGTTTGGTTCGTCCTCTCTGCGATCGACCTCGATCGGCCCTATGACGGGTTGATTGGGCAGAACATCTTGGCCTTTGGTGACGCGGAATATGACTTCGCCAATGGCGTCGTAAGGTCATTCACCGCGGAAGACTGCGCCAGCCAGTTGTTGGCTTACTGGGTGCAGCCCACCCAGTCCTACGGCGCCATCGATATCGAACCGCTCCGCCCGATGATCGCGAGACGCACGCGAATTGCGGGCCGTGTCCTGGTCAACGGTGAGCCTGTCCGAGCCGTGTTCGACACGGGATCGGCGACCTCGATGCTGACGGCGGATACCGCGCACCGCCTTGGGTATGACCTCAAGGCCGCCGACGTCACGGGCGCGGGCTGGAACAACGGCATCGCTGGGGGCTCGATCGCGGCCAAGTCCATCGTCGTCCGCAGCTTCCAGATCGATCAGGAGGTCATCCGGAACACCCGCCTAAGGGTCGCCGACATCGATATCGACGCCGACATGCTCATAGGCGCGGATTTCTTCCTGGCGCACCGCGTTCTCGTGGCCCGCAGTCAGGACAAGCTCTACTTCACCTATAATGGCGGCCCGGTGTTCCGCTTCGATCATTCATCGGCAAGCTCCGCGCCTGCGCCGTCGGCCGACAAGGCTCCGCCGGCCGACGTGGATGGGCTCGAGCGTCGAGCGTTCGCGTCCCTCGCGCGGAAGAACAGTGGGGCCGCGATCCGCGATTTCGACGCCGCCATCGCCTTGGACCCCAAGCGCCCGCAGCTCTACTTCGGCCGGGCCCGGGCCCGGGCCCAGGCCAAGCAGTTTCCCCTCGCCGTCGAGGACATCGACCGCGTCGTCCAACTCGCTCCGGCGGACATCGAGGCGCTGATTTATCGTGGAAAGCTCCAGCTGGACCTCGGGCGGCGAAGCGAGGCCGATCGCAGCTTCGATGCTGCGATGGCGGCCTCGTCTGACGCTGCCGACCTGCGCTGGCGCATCGTCGGGATCTACGAGGCGGCCCACGAGTTCGCTCCAGCGCTGGCGATGATCGACGCATGGATCGCGTCCCATCCCAAGGACGCCGCGGTTCCGGTGGCCCTCAACCGACGCTGCTGGGTCCGCGCGCTCTGGGGGCGTGAACTCGACCGCGCCTTGGCCGACTGCAACGCAGCGCTGGGCGCCGGCCTTCGCGCGGGCGGGGTGCTCGACAGCCGGGGGCTGGTCTACCTCCGGAGCGGAGATCCCCATCGCGCCATCCGCGACTACGACGCGGCGCTCTACTATGCGCCAGACCTTGCCTGGTCGCATCTGGGCCGCGGTCTCGCCCGGCTTCAGATTGGCGACGCCAAAGGCGCGGCTGCGGATTTTGCGGAAGCGGAACGCCTTCAAGAAGGGATCCGCAAAGAGGCGGAGGGCTTTGGCCTCTCGACCGCCGCCGGCGCGGCGTCCCGGTAGATCGGCGCCCTCGCGCTCGGCCCAAGCCGTTGACATCGCGGCGTTCGAAGCCGAAAAGGCCAGGCCTTCCAGTCCCCGTCGCCGCGCGGCGGGGACGCTTCCATTTTGGAGGGCCCCTTCCGTGACCGAAACGACCG
>Ga0075367_10000800_pt1 | contig 12392 bp, 9 predicted proteins | sample EndMethybrTD3032_FD_71399 | JGI IMG/M metagenome (GOLD analysis project Ga0075367, IMG submission 71399) | Populus endosphere microbial communities from Tennessee, USA - Endosphere MetaG P. TD hybrid TD303-2 | ecosystem: Host-associated > Plants > Roots > Endosphere | place: USA: Tennessee... | reverse complement strand
CGGCGGCGCGCCGCCGGCCCTCGCCCGCGTCCACCGGGCGGCGGCGGCCGTCCTGGCCGATGCGCTTGCCGCCCAGCGGCGTGGCGGTGGCGGAGCGCTCGCGCAGCGAGGCGATGGTCTTCGCGCTCAGTCCGGCGATGCCGGCGATGGCGCGGTCGGACCAGTCGGGGTGGGAGCCCAGGACCCGCTGGGCGCCGGCGACGCGGTCGGCCCGCGACAGCGGCAGGCCGTGCACGCCGTTGGCCTTCATGGCGATGACGAGGGCCTCGGCGTTGGAGCAGTCCAGGAAGCGGGCGAGGATGCTGCCGGCGCCCATGAGCCGGGCGGCCTCCAGCCGGTGCAGCCCGTCGATGACACGGCAGCCGTCCACCTGGACGAGAATGGGAGGAAGTTCCGCCGAATCCGCGGCGTCGACGAGCAGCCGGACATGAGCGGCGTCCGTTCCGCCCTGGCGCAGAGAAACTCCGGGAGAAAGCGCGGCGACGGAGATTTCACGCGCCGGGAGTTTCTCGAAGTTCTTCAGGTCGAATTCGCCGTGCGCCGTCGATGCGGCGTCCTCCATCCGGACGAGACTGAATGCACTCGTGAGCGAGACGGCTTGCGCGTTCCTCTGGGACATTCCTCTGACTCCCTCTCTGCTGCCGCTGCCGACGAGGCTCGCAGGAGGGTCTCCAGCCGCACTGGAGAGCAGGTCGACGTTCTCTGGAAAACGCACAGCCGCCGCGGGCGCCCGCCGGGGGAGGGCGGGCACCCGCGGCGGGATCAGGCGTCGCGGCGGCGCAGCTGCACCGCGGCGACGGCCAGCAGCACGGCCGTCCACAGCGCGAACACGCCCAGGCCCTGCCAGGGCCCGAGCAGGTCGCCGGCGCGGGCATGCTGCTGGGTGATCATGAAGCCGGCCTGCGTGGGCATCCAGGCGTGGATGTGCTCGCCGGCGCTGCCGGGCAGCAGGTCCGTCATCGGGGTGATGACCAGGACGAAGCCGACGACGGCGGTGATGCTCGCCGCGGTGTGCCGGATGACCGCGCCGGCGGCCAGCGCGAACAGACCGAGCAGGGCGAGGTAGAGGCCGCAGCCCACCACGGCCCGCAGGACGCCCGGGTCACCGAGCGCGACCGGCGCCTTGTCGTGCAGGATCGGCGCGCCCAGGAAGAAGGAGCCGAACGCGGTCACCTCGCCCACCGCGCCCACCAGCAGCGCGAACACCGTCGCCTTGGCCGCCAGGACGGGCACCCGCCGGGGCACCGCCAGCAGGCTGGCCCGGATCATGCCGGTGGAGTACTCGGAGGCGATCGCCATCACGCCCAGCACGCACACCGCCAGCTGGCTGAGCAGGATGCCACTGCCCAGGATGGTGCCGGTCGGATCCAGCCGCATCTCCGCCTGCTGGGCGGGAGAGGTCTTGTCCCAGTTCGCGATGCCCATCTTCATGAACAGCGCCGTGAACACCAGGGTGAGCACGATGAGGATGGCCAGCGACCACACGGTGGAGCGCACCGAGCGGATCTTCGTCCACTCCGAGAGCATCAGGTGGCCAAAACCCTGCCTGCCCTCGCCCGTTGCCGGACCGGAGGCGGCGAGGGGAGCGGTCGCGGCACTCACTTCACACCTCCGGCGGCGGGCAGGCCGGCGTCGTACTCGACGGCGTCCTTGGTCAGTTCCATGAAGGCCTCCTCCAGCGAGCCGCGCCTGGTCGACAGCTCGTGCAGCACCAGCCCGTCGGCGGCGGCGAGTTCGGCGATCCGCGGAGCCTGCAGACCGGTGACGTCCAGATCGCCGTCGTCGGTGCGGGTGACGGTGGCGCCCTGCCGCTCCAGCAGCTCGGCCAGCAGCTGCCCGTCGGGCGTGCGGACCAGAACGGAGCGCTCGGTGCTGCGCTCGATGAACTCCTCGGTGGAGCAGTCGGCGACCAGCCGGCCCCGGCCGATGACGATGAGATGGTCGGCGGTGACGGCCATCTCGTTCATCAGATGACTGGAGACGAACACCGCCCGGCCCTCGGCCGCGAGCGACTTCATCAGGTTGCGGATCCACAGGATGCCCTCGGGATCCAGGCCGTTGACGGGCTCGTCCAAAACCAGCGCGGCCGGGTCGCCCAGCAGCGCGGCGGCGATGCCCAGCCGCTGGCCCATGCCGAGCGAGAAACCGCCCGCCCGCTTGCGGGCCACCGAGGCCAGCCCCACCTGCTCGATGACCTCGCCCACCCGGCGCCTGCCGATGCCCTGGGTCTGCGCCAGGCACAGCAGATGGTCATAGGCGCTGCGGCCGGTGTGGACGGCGCGCGCCTCCAGAAGTGCCCCGACCACCCGCAGCGGCCGGGCCAGATCACGGTAGGGCACACCGCCTACGGTGGCGGTGCCGGCGTCGGGCCGGTCCAGGCCCAGCAGCAGTCGCATCGTGGTGGACTTGCCTGCGCCGTTGGGGCCCAGGAAGCCGGTGACCCGGCCGGGCTCGACCGTGAACGACAAATCGTTCACGGCGGTCTTGTCGCCGTAGCGTTTGGTGAGGTTCTTGGCCTCGATCATGGTCACCTCGGTTGAATGGCCTGCGAGTACTTCGCTGGGGCAAAAACCCCGGCCACCTGTGATATCAGGATCGCTATCTGTTCAGTAGTCGCCGCCTGAAGCGGCCGTGAACGATGGCCCGCGCATCACACCCCGGATATTTTGAACAGCTCGGCCTGTCCGGGGAAGCGCGTGTTTCATCTGCTTACTTTCCTCGGTTGAACCCGGAATCCCACAAGGGCGGTCATGAATTCAGACACGAACGCTCCGGCGCCCGATGGGCGGCCGGTGATCGGGATCTGCGCGCGCACCGCGCCGGTCACCCTCCAGGGCAGCGACCTGCTGGTCGCCCTGGCCCTCAACACGCACGTGGCCTTCCTGGCCGAGGCGGGCTGCACCCCGGTGCTGCTGCCGCTGGTGGAGGGCGCCGAGGACCTCATCGGCCGGCTCGACGCACTGCTCGTGCCCGGCGGCCCCGACCTGGACCCGGCGCTGTACGGCGCGGCCGCCCACCCCGCGACCCGGGCGATGAGCCCGGACGCCGACCGTGTCGAACTGGCGCTGCTGCGACGGGCCTTGGACGCGAACCTGCCCGTGCTGGCGATCTGCCGGGGCATGCAGGCGCTCAACGTGCTGCACCAAGGCACCCTCCACCAGCACCTGTCGGACGTCACCGGCCACGACGGCCACCGCCCGCACGCGGCGTCCTTCACCCTGGGCCGCCAGCCGCTGACGCTGCTGCCCGGCAGCCGGATCGCCGCCGTCCTCGACGGCGACGAGGAGCACACGGCGTGCCACCACCACCAGGCGGTGGACCGCGTCGGCGGCGGCCTCACCGTCACCGCACGGGCCGCGGACGGCACCGTCGAGGCCCTCGAGGTCACCGGCCATCCCTTTGCGGTCGGCGTGCAATGGGAATGCGGGCAGACGCCCGACAAACGACTCCACCACGCCCTCGCCGACGCCGCCGCACGCCTGCGGAAAGAGCCGGCCGCCGCCATTTCCCTTCATTGAGAAAAAGCGGCCCGTGAGGGCAGACTGATTTTTCGGAAAATCCCCCTTGTGAAGGAGAATTATGTCGCCGCGGATGCCGAATCCCTCGTTGGTGGTTCCCGACGTTCTTCCGCCCATGCGCGCTCTGGTCAAGGCCGTCAACAGCGTCGGCGTGCCCCTGGCCACGCTCGTGCTGGTCCACCTCAGGGTGAGCCAGATCAACGGCCGCACGGTCCACCTGCCCACCAAGCCCGAGGAGTTCGAGGACGCGGGGGAGGAGGACCGCCGTCTGCCGCTGGTGGACCGCTGGCGGGAGCAGACCTGCTTCACCGACGCCGAACGCTCGCTGCTGGCGCTGGCCGAGGCCGCCACCCGCATCGACGGCCGCAAGGACCCGGTCTCGGACGAGGTCTGGGCCGAGGCCGCCCGGCACTGGAACCAGGTGCAGCTGGCCGCCGTGGTCCTGCACATCGGTCTGGTCAACCTCTGGAACCGGGTCAACGTCGTCACCAAGCAGGAGGCGGTGGACTGGCGCATCAACCCCAAGACGTGGACCCCGATGACCAGCCGGCTCACTCCGGCGCCGTAAAACCCCCTGGCGCACACGACATCAGGCCCTGTCCGGAGGCAGTCTCCCGGACAGGGCCTGATGTCGTGTGCGCGCATACCCGGGACTCAGGGCGTGGTGGTGTCCCGCAGGGCCGCGTCGAGGACGGCGAGCAGGGTCCTGGCCTGCACGTTGACGTAACGGCTGTGCGCGGCCAGCCAGTTGAGCTGGCCGGGGGTGACCCAGTGGTAGCCGGGGGGCGGCTGGGTGGGGGTCGTCGTCTCGTCGGTCTCCACGATCAGGTAGCGGCTCTCGGCGTTGAGGAACCGGCCGCCCTCCTCGGAGTGCACCGTGCAGTAGCGCACCCGCTCGGGCGGGGCGTCCAGCATCACGTCGAGGAAGGGCGGGCGGTCCCCGGCCGGCAGGGGGGCGTAGTTGGAGGGCACGCACTGCACGGTCGGCGCGAGCTCGACGGTGTCGAGGAAGCCGCCCTCCACCAGTGCGTGCGCCAGGACGTGCGGGACGCCGTCGAAGAGGCGGTAGGCGAAGCCGACCACGCCGCGCTCCACCGGTTCGATGATCGGCTGGCTCCAGCCGGCCACCTCCCGGCCGGCGCCCTCGACCGAGACCGCCACCACGCGGAAGAACCGGTCATCGGCACGGCTGACGGCGTACTCGCCGCTCTGCCATCCGGCGATCTCGCGCAGCGGCATCAGACGGGCGCGGACGTCGTGCCGGGTGCGCTCCCCGGTGAACCAGGCCAGCAGGTCGGCGTCGGAGGACAGCGCCCGGGTCTCGGCCGGCACCGCCGGGGCGCTCGCCAGCACGGTGCGCGCGTCCATGTTCACGACGTTGTCCAGGCGCAGCAGCTCAAGGATCTGGCCGAGGGTGAGCCAGCAGAAGGCGTCGTGGACGGGGACGTCCTCCTCCACCTCGACGATCATGTTGCGGTTGCGTTTTTGGAAGAACCAGGCGCCGTGCTCGGACTGCAGCACGTCCGTGAGGACCTGCTCCCGGCGGGGGGCGAGGAAGTGCTCCAGGTACTTCACCTCCATTCCGCCGTGGGCCTTGGTGTAGTTGCTGCGGGTGGCCTGCACGGTGGGGGACAGCTGCACCAGGTTGGGGTTGCCGGGCTCCATCTTGGCCTGCATCAAAAAGTGCAGGACCCCGTCGAACTCCTTGGCCAGGATGCCCAGGATGCCGATCTCCGGCTGCACGATGATCGGCTGCTGCCACTCGGTCTCCGGCCGCACCACGTGCAGTCCCTCGATGGTGAAGAACCGTCCGCTGCTGTGCTTGAGGTTTCCGGTGTCGGGGGCGAAGGACCAGTGGTCGAGTTCGGCGAAGGGGATCCGCCTGACCACCGCTGCGCCGGAGCGCCGGTGCTGGGTGAGCCAGCCCGGCACCTCGAAGGTCGCGGTGTGCGCCCCCTGGGCCGTCGCGGCCGACAGCGCCAGGCGTTCGGCGATTCCCGCCCGGGTGCGCGGGACGAGCAGGGCCGGGGCGCTCACGAGAGACCACCGCCTTCCTTGAGCGGCTTCCACCACTGGGGGTTGTCCCGGTACCAGGCGACGGTGTCGGCCAGCCCGGTGTCGAACCCGGTCAGCGGCCGGTGGCCGAGCTCCCGTTCGATGCGGCCCTGGTCCAGGGCGTAGCGCCGGTCGTGGCCCTTGCGGTCGCCGACGTGCCGGATCATCTCCGGGCCCGCCCCGCACAGGTCGGCGATCCGGTGGGCCAGCTGAAGGTTGGCCACCGCCGTGCCGGCGCCGATGTTGTAGGCCTCGCCCGCCCTGCCGCCGGTCAGGACCCGCTGCACCGCGCGGCAGTGGTCGTCCACGTGCAGCCACTCGCGGACCTGCCCGCCGTCGCCGTAGACGGGGATCGGGCGTCCTTCGAGCAGATGGGTGACGGCGAGCGGGATGAACTTCTCCGGGTGCTGGTGGGGGCCGTAGTTGTTGGAGCACCGGGTGACGGAGACGTTCAGCTGGTGGGTGCGCACGTAGGCCAGGGCGATCAGGTCGGAGGCCGCCTTGGAGGCGGCGTAGGGGGAGTTGGGCAGCAGCGGGGACTGCTCGGTCCACGCGCCGTGCTCGATGGAGCCGTACACCTCGTCGGTGGAGATGTGCACCACCCGCTCGACGCCGGCCGCCAGGCACGCCTCCAGCAGCGCCTGGGTGCCCTCCACGTTGGTGCGCACGAACGCCGCGCCGCTGGCGATGGAGCGGTCCACGTGGCTCTCGGCCGCGAAGTGCACCACCGCGTCCTGGCCGTGAAGGACGTCGCCCAGCAGCTCCCGGTCGAGGATGTCGCCGTGTGCGAAGGCCAGCCGGGGGTGGGCGGCGGGGAGGTTGTCACGGTTGCCCGCGTAGGTCAGTGCGTCCAGGACGGTGACGTGCGCCTCCTCGAAACCCTGGTAGCCCCCGTCGAGCATGGTCCTGACGTAATGCGAGCCGATGAATCCGGCACCGCCGGTGACGAGGATTTTCATGTGACCACATCGCAATCCACATTCCACGCTCGAAGCATGTCCTTTTCCCTTTTCTCGAGGGGACGGAAGGGGCGCCGCGGGCCCTGCCGGCCGGCCGGGGCCGCGCGGCGGGCGGCTGCGGGGACCTGCTTCCGGCCGGGCATCGCCGGCCCGCCGCCGGCCGTTGCCGTCGTCGCGTCGCCGCGTCGGGTGGGATGAGGGGCGTGGTGCGGGCCGCCCGGGGCGGGCAGTGCCGGCGTGGCCGGTGTCGTGCCTGCCGGCCGGGCCGGTGCCTGTGTCGGTGTGCCCGCTCATCGCCTCTCCCTGTGCCGGGGCGGCCTTGAGTTCACGCCCGTCCTGCTCGTGAGAGTGGACGGCCGCCCTCGAAACCCTCTCGAGACGGGCTCGACGGCTTCCGGGGGCGACCGGGTGCGCGGTGGCCGCCGCCGACGTCCTGGGCGGGGCCGCTCACGGTGGCGCCGGCGGCGCCTGCCTCGGCCGGCTTCGCGTCGGGATCGGCCACGGGGCCGGTAGGCGACCTGTGCAGGCCCGCCGAAGCCGTGGCATGTCCCGCCGCCTCTTCTCAAGCCGGTTTCCAGACGGTTTCGAGCGTGAGCCGACAGGCCGGTGCCACGCTGCGAGCGCGCTGAACTAGGAGGGGAAAACACGTGAGAAGGATTGCGTTGGCCATACCGGTCATGGCGGCCGCGCTGCTGGGCTCGGCCGTCGTCCCGGTCGCGGCGGCGAACAACGAAGCCGTCCCGGCCGCCGGCAGTATCGACTGGGTGCCGTGTCCGGGCGGCGACCCGGTCCTCGGCGACATGCTCAAGGGCCTGGAGTGCGGCACCGTGCAGGTGCCGCTCGACTACGCCCACCCCGAGGGCCGGCAGATCAGCCTGGCGCTGACCCGGGCCAAGCACACCGTCCCCGACAGCGACTACAAGGGCGTCGTGGTCCTCAACCGCGGCCAGTGGCCCGGCGGCATCGGCCGTGACCTGCCCACCCGGTACGCCACGGGCACCACCGGGCTGGCCAAGGACGTCGGCGCCGCCTACGACTGGATCGGCTTCGACCCGCGCGGCGTCGGCGCCAGCGAGCCCGCCCTGGTCTGCGACACCGACTACGTCGACCCCGGGCACGCGCTGCCCAACCCGGTGCCCGCCACCGCCGCCGCCGAGCAGCAGTGGGTCGAGCGGGCCCGCGCCTACGCCGCAAGCTGCGAGGAGAAGTACGGCGACGTCCTGGCGCACCTGAGCACCGAGGACGCCGCCCGTGACCTGGACCGGATGCGGATCGCGCTCGGCCAGGAGAAGATCACCTACTTCGGCACCGACTGGGGCACCTACCTCGGCTCGGTCTACGCCACGCTGTTCCCCGACCACCTGCAGCGGATGGTGCTGGACAGCGTGGTGCGCCCCAGCGGCGTGGGCTACCGCAACAGCCTGCGCAAGAACGTGCTGACCGACCGCAACGCCAAGATCTTCTTCGCCTGGGTCGCCCAGTACGACGCCGTCTACCACCTGGGCACCACCGAGGCCGCGGTCGAGGCGAACTACTACGCCGCGCAGGACGCGCTCGCCGCCGCCCCCCTGGACGGCAGGATCGGCCCCGCGGAGTGGGCGGACGTCTTCGAGCCGGTCGTCTACCGCAGCTGGACCTGGCTCTCGCGCGCCAAGGTGCTCTCCGACTATGTGGTGCGCAAGGACCCGACCTCGCTGCGGGCCACCTACACCCCGCCCGGCTTCCCGCACCAAAACCGCCAGGCCATGACCGACGCCGTCAACTGCGTCGACGGCCCCTGGCCGCACAACTGGAACCGCTGGCACCAGGACTACACCCGCCAGTACGACGCCGGCAGCCGCTTTTTGACCTGGACCAACGCCTGGTACAACGCGCCGTGCGCGTTCTGGCCGCAGCCGGCGCCGAAGAAGCCGCTGAAGGTCGGCAACGACCAGGTCGACGTCCTGCTGGTGCAGCCGCAGTACGACACCGCGCACGGCGTGGCCGGCGCCGTCGAGACGCACAAGCTGTTCCCCAACTCCCGTCTGGTGCTGGAGAAGGGCGGCCACAACGTCGGCGCGGCACTGTCGGCCAACAACAATCCCTGCCTCAACACCTACGTCGGTGACTTCTTCCGGGACGGCACCCGTCCCGCCTCCGCAAAGGGGATCGACGCCGTCTGCCAGGCGTCGAACGATCCGGTCCCCGCCACCTGACACACACCTGCCGAACGGGCCCCGCGTGATCCTCACGCGGGGCCCGTCCCCCTCCCAGTCCTCTCCCTCCGCCCGGTCAGCGTCCGGCGGGCACCGGGCCGGCCCGGCGGGCGGCGGCCAGATCCTGCAGGGTGTGCGCCAGGTCGTTGGGCGAGGGCATCGCCAGCATCTCCTGACGCAGTCTCGCGGCGTTCGCCCGCAGGGCCGGGTCGCCCAGCAGCCGCAGCAGCGCGGCCCGTACCGCCGGCCCGTCCGCCTGATCGGGTGTCATGGCAAGCCCCGCGCCTGCGGCCTGAAGGCAGGCGAACTTCAGCGGAGCGTCGAACGCCCGGCTGATCAGCAACTGGGGCACGCCGTGGCGCAGCGCGCAGCCGAAGGACCAGGTGCCGCCGTGGTGCACGACGGCCGCGCAGGTCGGCAGCACCTCGGCCAGCGGAACGGAGTGGACCAGACGGGTGTTGGCCGGCACCTCGCCCACCTCCCGCCGGGCGTCCGGCGGCAGGGCCAGCACCAGCTCCATGTCCAATCCGGCCACCGCGTCCAGGATCTGCCCCAGGCGTGCGACGGGCAGCGGCAGCCGGGCCTGGCCGTCCTCGACCGAGTCGCCGAACGTCATCAGCACCCGCGGTGCCGCCGGCGCCGCCGTGAGCCATCCGGGCACCACGGCCGGGCCGTTGTAGGGGACGAACTGCACGGGCAGGGTGTTCGCCCGCGCGTCGGGCCGGAACGCCCCGGGCAGCGGGGCGATGGTGAACTGGCCGCCCACCAGGTCCTCGCCGAACGCGACGCCGTACCTGCCCGCCCAGCCCTCCAGCCACTGCCGCAGCGCGTCGGTGCGCTGCCCGGGCGGCAGGCTGGCCTGGGCGTGCAGGAAGTCCTCCCGCATCCGGGTGTAGACGTCGACGGAGTACAACACCCGGGCGTGCGCCGCGCCCACGGCCTCGGCGGCCACCGCGCCCGCGAACGCCTTGGCGCCCCACAGCACCAGATCCGGCCGCCAGGCGCGGGCGGCGGCGACCAGGTCCTCCATCATCGAGTCGTTGGAGCGCCGCGCCTGCGGCAGCACCAAATCCTCGAAGACCCGCCTCGCCTGCTGCCAGCTCAGCCGCTCACGGTCGGCCCGGAGGTCGAACAGCGCCTCCAGGCCCTGCTGCGGGGCCCGCCGCGCCGCGGCGGCGCGGTCGGAACTCTGGCGCCGGTCGCGCTGGGTGCGCACCTGCGCCGTCTCGCCGGGACCGACGGCCACGGCCGTCAGCCCGGCCGAGGTGACGGCGTCGAGCAGATCCGGCCAGCAGGCCACCCGCACCTCGTGCCCGGCCGTCTGCAGCGACCACGCCAGCGGCACCACATTGAACACGTGCGCCTTCCACGGAAACGGCACGACGAGAACTCGCACAACGCACTCCTTTCCAAATCGGGGGCTACGGAATTCTGTTCCCCGGCCCGCCTGTTCAACCGTGCCGGTTCGGCAGTTGAACAAGCCCTCAAGGCCCGGTCAACTGCGCGGGAAAACAGTGAACTTGACAGAGCCGAGCGCCCGACGGGATGGTCGGTGCACTCGATTGCCGATCTCTTCCGAGGAGGTGAATCAGATGAAGACGCTTCGCCAGTGGAACGCTCTGCGCTCGCAGCGTAAGGGCGGTGTGCGCCCGGCCGGTAAGTACTTCAAGTGGGCTGCCTGATCAGGGCGGTCTCATGGCCTGTGGAGGGTGATATCACCCTCCACAGGCCAGGGTTTTTGGCCTAGGGATATCTGACCGTGGCAATCGAGGTGGGATCAGTGCACAGGTGGAGTTACGAACGTTTCGCCGTCGAGCAGAAAAATATGAACGGGCTGGTGGAACGTTTTCTGGCCCCGGAGGTCTGGCAGACATCACGCGAACCGCTGACCGGTGAAGAACGCGCCGAACTGCGTGAGGCGATCGCGGCGCTTCGCCACCCCATGGTCATCGAAGAACTCTGCGCGATGGCGGCGACCCACCCGCGTGCGGAGGTCCGCCTGACGGTTTTGGAGGGTGTCGAGCCGTTTATGGCCACGCTGCCCGCGGCGCGGGAATTCCTGGTCTGGCTGCTCGGCGACGACGAGGACTTCGTCGTGTTCTGCGCCGCGAAGATCGCCGGCCGCCACCGCATCGGCGAGGCCTACGAGGAACTGCTGCACATCACCGGGCCGGCCGAGGCCGGCCTGCTGCGCAGCACCAAGCCGGTGGGCATCGGCGCCGCCGTCGTGGCCAAGGCGATGGACGCCGTCCTCGGCGCCGAGGACCGCGCGGCCCGCCTCCAGCTGGAGCGGGAGCACGCCCGGACCGGCCGGCTGCCCGAGGGATGCGCGCTGGGCGAGCACTGGGACTACGACCCCGAGAACCTGCCCCGCCCGGTCCCCGAGGGCATGGTCCTTGTCCCCGGCGGCGACTTCGTCGTCGGCATCGGCATGGACGACGTCGTCCATCCCCTCTACGACGTGGACGACGCCGTGCCCCGCCAGCTGCGCCACCTGCCCGACTTCCTCATCGACCGCCACCCGGTGACCAACCGGGAGTACGACGCGTGGGCCAACGGCCCGCTGGCCGCCGAGCACGCGCTGTGCCACCCCGACGAGCCCGAGGACAAGGACCACCGCCGCGGCATCGTCGGCGACGCCCGCTTCGGCCCCGACCACCCCGCCACCGGCGTCGACTGGTACGACGCCTACGCCTACCTCGCGCACATCGGCAAGCGGCTGCCGACCGAGCTGGAGTGGGAGAAGGCCGCCCGCGGCGAGAAGGGGTCGCTGTATCCGTGGGGCGACACCTTCGACCCCGACGCCCTGCGCTGGTTCGGTGCCTCCTTCGGCCAGGCGCAGAGCCTGGAGCACTGGCGTGACACCCTGAGCACCTTCGACGAGACCACTCCCGCCGTCACCACCGTCCCGGTCGGCACCCACCCCAAGAACGTCAGCAGTTACGGCGTCGCGGACCTGGTCGGCAACTGCTGGGAGTGGACGGACACCAACTTCTTCACCCGTGACCGGATGAAGCCGATGATCTCCGGCCGGCCCCGCACCGAATGGGCGACGGCCGAGGAGACCTCGGTGGTCATCCGGGGCGGCGCGTGGACCTCCATGCGCGAGCAGGTCACGGCGTACTTCCGCGGCAAGGACCTGTTCACCGACCGGCACAACGAGATCGGCTTCCGGGGGGTGATCCGGTGAGCTCCCCGCAGCGCATTCCCCGCTTCCGCTACGACGGCACGGTGACGGCGGACCAACGCGCCTTCTACGAGCAGTACGGATTCGTCGTCTACCGCGGCGTCTTCGACGCCGACGACGTGGACATCATCAAGCGTGACGCCCGCCGCCTGGAGCGCGACACCCTCGAGGGGAAGGTGCCGGCCGAGCACCGCGACCGGGTGATCAAGCCGTCCTACGACGAGGACGGCCACGCGACCCTGCACCGGCTGCCCTACTTCACCCTGCACTGCGCCGACACCCGCGACCTGATCGAGCGACGCAACCTGGACGCGCTCGGCCCCGGCCTGCTGGGCGGGCCGACCTGGCGCTTCGAGGACGCCGTCGACGGCGCCGTGTGGCAGATGAAACGGGGCAGGCGAAGCTCCTACAGCGCCCTGGACTGGCACCTGGACTTCCCGCACGACCTGCCGCTGACCCCCCTGGTGAACGTGGGCAT
>Ga0075367_10000798_pt1 | contig 12406 bp, 11 predicted proteins | sample EndMethybrTD3032_FD_71399 | JGI IMG/M metagenome (GOLD analysis project Ga0075367, IMG submission 71399) | Populus endosphere microbial communities from Tennessee, USA - Endosphere MetaG P. TD hybrid TD303-2 | ecosystem: Host-associated > Plants > Roots > Endosphere | place: USA: Tennessee... | reverse complement strand
CCGCGGCAACTCGAAGGCCCAGGTGGACTTCGGGATCAAGGCGGCGCAGCGCGAGCTGTGGAAGGAAGCCCTGTATCGCTGGAAGCGGGCGGTCGAGATCGATCCGACCTACGCGGCGGCGTACAACGATCTGGCCATCGCCTACGAGCACAACGGGCAGTTCGACGAAGCGCGGGTCGCCTACGAGAAGGCGCTCGAGCTCGAGCCCAACAACGTGCTCATCAAGCAGAACTACGATCTGTTCCGAGAAATCAATGATCGGGCGAACCGCAACGGCGACCGGTAGCACCCGCAGGCTCGTCACGTTCGGGGCGGGCGCGCTCGCGCTCGTGCTCGGCGGGTCGGGCTGCGTCAGCTTCTACGAAATCCCGATCGAGACGCCCATCCAGGCGAAGCTCGACGTGTCGCCGTTCCAGCGCGTGCACGTCGTCGGCTTCATCGCCGGCGGGTCGGACGACGTCGACGCCAACCTCGAGACGGTCCGCCTCCTCCGCAGCCAGCTCCGCACCCGCTCCGGCCTGCGGGTCATCGAGGCCGACGTCCTGCCGCTCGCCGAGATCGCGCAGGAAATGAACGCCAAGGAAGCGGCGCCGCCGGATGCGGCGCCGGAGAAGCCGACGACCGACAAGCCGACGGAGAAGCCCGGCGACAAGGCGTCGACGGCCACGGCCGAAGCGGTAGACCCCGCCGGCCACTCGAACAAGATCGAGGGCCAGGGCGCCGCGCAGGGCGCCGCGGGCCAGCCGGCGATGGTGCGCGTCCGCGACGAAAAGAGCCTCGCGAGCTACGAGCCGATCTTCGCCAACGTCGAGTACTGGAAGAAGCTCGGCGAGGAATTCCAGCAGCCGCTGATCGTCACCGGCACCGTGCTCTTCACGCCGCAGTCGAAGAGCGGGATGGTGTCGCAGACGCGCGAGCAGTACGACCAGCTCGGACGCCGCGTCGTCGTCCCGACCCGCGTCTACATGGAGCGCAAGGGCTACATCCTGCGCCCGAAGTTCATCTTCATCGACGGCCGCACCGGCACGCGCATCCACTCGGAGACGTTCCGCGAGGAGCGCCTCTACCCGTCGCAGCAGAACGTCCCGGCGCTCTCCTCCTACTTCGAGCTGATGGACGACGTCATCCCGCGCTTCCTGAACGTGCTCAGCACGCAGAAGGTCCGCGGGACGCGCGTGCTGCTGAAGTAGGCCCGGGCCTGCTCGAGCAGGCCTCCCCCATCATCCGGTCACGACCTCCGCGAGGCGCTCGACGCCTTCCCGGATGTCGTGTGCCCGCAGGCGCGAGTAGCCGAGGATGATGCCGGGCGGCGGCGACGGCGCGAAGAAGTACTGCCGGATCCCGTAGACGCCGACACCACGGGCCGCCGCCCCGGCGACGACGGCCGCCTCCGACGCCCGGCGATCGAGCCACAGCACGACATGCGCGCCGGCGCCGTCGCCGGTCAGGGTGACGCGATCGCCGAGATGGGAGCGGACCGCGTCGAGGAGGGCGTCGCGGCTGGCCGCGTGCTGCTTCCGCAGGCGGCGGAGATGCCGCTCGTAACGGCCGCCGCCGATGAACTCGGCGAGCGCGTGCTGCTCGAGCGTGGCCGTGTGCCGGTCGCAGAGCCACTTGGCGGCGGTGAACGCTTCGCGCAGGGCGGGCGGCACGATCACATAGCCGATCCGCAGCGCCGAGAAGATCGTGCGCGAGAAGGTGCCGACGTAGACGACGCGTCCGCTCGTGTCGAGCCCCTGCAGCGACTCGAGCCGCTTGCCGTCGTAGCGGAACTCGCCGTCGTAGTCGTCCTCGACGATCACCGCATCGGCGCGATCCGCCCAGCGCAGCAGCGCCTGGCGCCGCGCCAGCGGCAGGATGGCGCCGGTCGGGTACTGGTGCGACGGCGTGACGAACGCGATCCGCGCCGTCCGCGGCAGCGCGTCGGGATCGAGCCCGTCGCGATCGACCGGCACGGCGACGACCCTGGCCCCGGCGACCCGCAGCACCTCGCGCGTCCCCTGGTAGAGCGGATCCTCGATCACGACGCGATCGCCCGGCTCGAGCAGCACGCGCGCGATCAGGTCCAGCGCCTGCTGCGACCCGTTGACGACGATGACCTGCGACGGCTCGCAGGCGACGGCGCGCGATCGACGGACGTGGGCGCAGATCGCCTCGCGCAGTGCCGGGACGCCGGCGGCGTCGCCGTAGTCGAGCGCGCGCACCGCCGTCCGCCGCGCGCAACGGTGCAGCAGCCGCCACCAGTGCTCCCACGGAAAGCAGTCGACGTCGCTCCGGCCGTAGGCGAAGTCGTAGCGGAGCGGCGTCGTGCGCGGGACCGGGAACTCGACGCTACCGCGCACGGCCGCCGCCGCGGCGCCGAAACGCGAGAGCCGCAGCGCTGCTGGCGCGGTCGCTCCGGCCGCGGCGGGCGGGGCCAGCTCGCGCGGCACGAAGGTGCCGGCGCCGACGCGGCCGACGACGAAGCCTTCGGCGAGCAGCTGCTCGTAGGCGCCGACGACGATCGTCCGCGAGACGCCGAGCTGCTCGGCCAGGTCCCGGGTCGACGGGAGCCGGTCCCCCGGCGCGAACACGCCGTCGAGGATCGCCTGGCGGAGGCCGCCGTACACCTGGCGGCCGAGTGGCTCGCGGCCTGGCCTGATTGGTATTACGAACTGCATCAGAAATGGCTCTTTAGAAAGTCCATTGTCGCTCCTACCGTGGGTCTGCGCCAGTCCGCCACCGAAGACGACCCCGGGGTCCGGGTGGACCCCCGGGGTCCTCCGTTCAGGAGAGCCCATGAGAACGACCAGATTCGCCTTCGCCGCCGTCAGCCTCGTGTTCGTCCTCGGTGCAACGCCTACGCTCGCGCAGACGACGGCCCCGGCCGCCAAAGCTCCGGCCGTCCGCGACGGGTCGCACGACTTCGACTGGATGGTCGGGACCTGGAAGGCGCACCTGAAGAAGCTGGTCAACCCGCTGACCGGATCGACGACGTGGATCGAGTTCGACGGGACCCAGCGCACCTGGCTGGCCTGGGGCGGCAAGAGCGCCATGGACGAGTTCGTCGTCGAGGATCCGGCGACCAAGACCCGGATCGACGCGCTGACCGTGCGTCTGTACAACCCGGCCCAGGACCAGTGGAGCATCTACTGGGCCAACGCCACCAACGGCGAGTTCAGCCTGCCGGCGACCGTCGGCCGCTGGACCAACGGCCGCGGCGAGTTCTACGACCACGAGTCGATCGGCGGCCGCTGGATCCTGGTCCGCTACGTCTGGTCGGGCATCACCCCGACCTCGGCCCACTTCGAGCAGTCGTTCTCGGTCGACGGCGGCAAGACGTGGGAGGCCAACTGGATCTCGGACCTTACGCGGGCGAAGGACGCCGGTTCCCAGTAGCGGCGAGGCAGGCGCGAGGCCGGGGCGCGGCGGTCAATCGGCCAGCGGGACGACCTGGACGACCGCGCCGCGGACCTCCTCGAGAAACCGGTTCAGGGTCGAGCCCTTGAAGAGGATCTCCCAGCGCGAGCGCGCGGTCTGGCCAAAGACGACGTGGGTGATCCCCTCGCGCTTGGCGAAGGCGACGAGGCCGTCGGGCGCGCGATCGGCCTTCACGCGCACGATCGTCGCGCCGAGCGACTCGGCCAGCGCGAGGTTGCGGGCGAGCGTCGACCGCGCCGGCTCGGCGATCGCGTCCGGCGCCTCGCGCGGCGTCTCGACGTAGACCGCGTACCATCGCGCCCCGAGCCGCGCCGCGGCGCGCGCGCCGGCCCGGATCACGCGCGGCGCCGACGTGCTGGCGCTGGCGCACACCATGACGCGATCCGGCATGAACGCGGGGTCGAGCCCCTCACGCTGCCGGCGCGACGCCGCCTTGGTCCCGACGTCGTCGGCCACGGCGCGCAGCGCGAGCTCGCGCAGCGTCGAGAGGTTGCCGGCGCGGAAGAAGTGCGCGAGCGCCTGCTCGATCTTCTCGGGGCCGTAGATCTGGCCGCGCCGCAGGCGGGCCTGCAGCTCCTCGACCGTCACGTCGACGTTGACGACCTCGTCGGCGCGGGCGAGGAAGGCGTCGGGCACCGTCTCGCGGACCTGCACGCCGGTGACGCGCGCGACCGCGTCGTTCAGCGTCTCGAGGTGCTGGATGTTCACGGCGGTGAGCACGCCGATGCCGTGATCGATCAGCGCCGCCACGTCCTCGAAGCGCTTGGTGTGCCGGCTGCCGGGCACGTTGGTGTGCGCGAGCTCGTCGACGACGCAGACGGCCGGGGCGCGCGCGATCACCGCGTCGAGATCCAGCTCCTCGAGCGTCACGCCCTTGTAGTCGACGCGGCGCCGCGGCACCACCTCGAGGTCACCGATCTGGCCCGCGGTGTCGGCCCGGCCGTGCGTCTCGATCAGCCCGATCACCACATCGACGCCGGCCCGCCGCAGCGCGTGCGCGTCCTCGAGCAGCGCCCACGTCTTGCCCACGCCCGGAGCGGCGCCGAGGTAGATCCGGAGCCGCGCCGGCGCGGCGCGCGGCGGAACCTCCGGCCCGGAGGCGAGCCCCTCGCTCATGCGTCGATCCTAGGGGCCGATCACGGCGCGCCGACCGGCTTTATGGATTCTTGATGACTCTTGCAGGCCCGCCTTATGGGGCCCGGTCCTAGTCTGGCGATGTGACCACGATCGCCTTGCTCCTCAGCGTCGCCGCCGCCGGCTATCTCGTCTACGCCATGCTCCGTCCGGAGCGGTTCTGAGGCGGCGATGACCACCGCCGACCTCGCCGCCGTCACGCTCACGCTCGGGATCACCGTCCTGACGAGCGTGCCGCTGGGCCGCTACATGGCTCGCGTGTTCCAGGGCCAGCCCACCTGGCTGGATCCCGTCGTCCTGCCGATCGAGCGCGCGATCCTGCGCCTGGTCCGCGTGGCGGCCGACGACTCCCAGGACTGGCGCGGCTATGCGCGGTCGCTCCTGATCTCGAATGCCGTGATGTGGATCGTCGCGTGGACGATCGTGACGTGCCAGGCCTGGCTGCCGCTGAACCCCGACGGCATCGCCAACATGACGCCGGCGCTCGCCTTCAATACCGCGTCGAGCTTCGTCACCAACACCAACCTGCAGCACTACAGCGGCGAGACGGGGCTCTCGACGTTCGCGCAGATGTTCATGGTGACGTTCCTGCAGTTCGTCACCGCCGCCAGCGGCATGGCGGCGCTCGCGGCGGTGATCCGCGCCCTCGGCGGCAGCCGGCTCACGCGCCTCGGGCACTTCTACGTCGACGTCACCCGCGCCAGCGTGCGGATCCTCCTGCCGCTGTCGCTCGCGGTCGGCACGATCGCGCTCTGGCAGGGCACGCCGATGACGCTCGGCGGCGCCGTCCACGCCACCACGCTCGAGGGCACGCCGCAGATCATCGCGCGCGGCATGGTCGCGGCGGAGGTCGCCATCAAGCAGCTCGGCACCAACGGCGGCGGCTACTTCGGCCCCAACTCGGCGCACCCGTTCGAGAACCCGACGCCGCTGACCAACCTGGTGCAGACGTGGGCGATCGCCGTGGTGCCGATGGGCATGGTGTGGACGCTGGGCGTGATGATCGGCCGCCGCCGGCTCGCGGCCGTGCTCTTCTCGACGCTCCTGGCGCTGTTCGTGCCGCTCGCCGGAATCGCGATCTGGAGCGAGGCGCAGGGCAGCTCCGCCGTCGCCGCCGCCGGCCTCGCGCAGCCCGCCGGTTCGCTCGAAGGCAAGGAGATCCGCGTGGGGACGGCGATGTCGGCGCTGTGGGCCACGACGACGACCGCGACCTCGAACGGGTCGGTGAACGCGATGCACGACTCGCTGACCCCGCTCGCCGGCCTGGTCGCGCTCACCAACATGTGGCTGAACACGATCTTCGGCGGCGTCGGCGTCGGCTTCATCGGCCTCCTGATCTACGTCGTCGTCGCGGTCTTCGTCGCCGGCATGATGATCGGCCGGACGCCGGAGCTGCTCGGCAAGAAGGTCGAGCCGTACGAGATGCAGCTCGCCAGCCTGACGCTGCTGCTGCATCCGCTCCTGATCCTCGCCGGCACCGCGATCGCCTGCGTGGTCTGGACCTCCACCGCCGATCCGTCGACGGCGCTCGCCTGGCTGAAGAACCCCGGCCCGCACGGCTTCAGCGAGATGCTCTACGAGTTCACGTCGGCGGCGGCCAACAACGGGTCCGGCTTCGAGGGGCTCGGCGACAACACCGCCTTCTGGAACGTCTCCACCGGGCTCGTGATGCTGATCGGGCGCTACGTGCCGATCCTGGCGCCGCTCGCGCTGGCGGCGTCGCTCGCCGCCAAGCCCGCGGCCCCCGATTCTCCCGGCACGCTCGGCACCGACACCGCGACCTTCGGCGCCACGCTCTGGGCCGTGGTCGTCATCCTCGGCCTGCTGATGTTCCTCCCCGTCGCCGTGCTCGGCCCCATCGCCGAGCACCTGATGTCCTAGGAAGAATGATGCTGCTCGAGCTGTTCCGCGCCGTCGTCTTCTCCGCCGCCACGCTGCTCCTTTTCGGCGGCGCCTACCACGGGCTCCTCTGGGGCATCGGCCGCGTCGCCTTCCCGGCACAGGCGGAAGGCAGCCTGATCCGCCGCGCCGACGGCACCGTCGTCGGATCGCGGCTGATCGCCCAGCGCTTCACCCGCGACGTCTACGTGCACCCGCGCCCGTCCGCGGTCGACTACGACGCGTCGTCCAGCGGCGGCAGCAACTACGCGACCTCGAGTCCGGATCAGCGGAAACTGGTGCGCGATCGCCTCGCCGAGGTTCAGGCCCGCGAACGTGTCGCCGCTGCGGACGTGCCCTCCGAGCTCGTGACCGCGAGCGGCTCCGGCCTCGATCCACACCTGTCGCCGGACGCTGTCCTGCTGCAGGTGCCGCGCCTGGCGCGGGCCCGCGGCGTGTCCGCCGAGCGCGTGCGCGCGATCGTCCAGGCGCACGTCGAGCCGCCGCTGCTCGGCCTCTTCGGCCAGCCTCGCGTCAACGTCCTCGTCCTCAACCTCGCGCTCGACGACGCGTTCGGATCGCCGGCGCCCTCTCCACGACCATGAGCGATCGACCGACCCGTTCGTCCATCTGGGATCCCGCCATCGTCCGCCAGGCGCTGGTGGACGCCGTCTGGAAACTCGATCCCCGCGTCCAGCTCCGCAACCCGGTGATGTGTGTCGTCGAGGCCGGCTGCGCACTGACGACCGTCCTCTTCGTCCAGGACCTCGTCGGCGGCCACGGCCGGCCGCTCTTCACCGGCCAGCTCGCCGGCTGGCTGTGGTTCACCATGATCTTCGCCAACCTGGCCGAGGCGATGGCCGAGGGGCGCGGCAAGGCGCAGGCGGCGTCGCTGCGGCGCGCGCGGGCCGAGACCACGGCGCGCAAGCTGGCCGACGGGGTCGAAACGCTCGTCGCGGCCTCGAGGCTCCGGGCCGGCGACGTCGTGCGCATCGAGGCCGGCGAGCTGATCCCGGGCGACGGCGAGATCATCGAGGGTGTCGCCAGCGTCGACGAATCGGCGATCACCGGCGAATCGGCGCCGGTGATCCGCGAGGCCGGTGGCGATCGCTCCGCGGTCACCGCCGGGACGCGCGTGCTCTCGGACGGGATCACGGTCCGCGTCACGTCGAACCCGGGCGAGACGTTCCTCGATCGGATGATCGCGCTCGTCGAAGGCGCGCGCCGGCAGAAGACGCCGAATGAGATCGCGCTGACGATCCTGCTCGCGGTCCTCAGCCTCGTCTTCCTATTGGTGGTCGTGACGCTGCAGCCGTTCGCGCGCTACGCCGGCACCGGCGTCTCGATCCCGGTGCTGGTCGCGCTGCTCGTCTGCCTGATGCCGACGACGATCGGCGCGCTCGTGTCGGCGATCGGCATCGCCGGCATGGATCGGCTCGTCCAGCACAACGTCCTGGCGATGTCGGGCCGCGCCGTCGAGGCCGCCGGCGACGTCGACACGCTCCTCCTCGACAAGACCGGCACGATCACGCTCGGTAACCGTCAGGCGGCGGCGTTCCTGCCGGCGCCAGGCGTGGCCGAAGCGGCGCTCGCCGATGCGGCCCAACTGGCCTCGCTCGCCGACGAGACGCCGGAAGGGCGATCGATCGTCGTCCTGGCCAAGAAGTACGGGCTGCGCGCCCGCGACCTGGCGGGCCATCCGGCGGAGCTGGTGCCGTTCTCGGCCCAGACCCGCATGTCCGGCATCACGATCGACGGCCGCGAGATCCGCAAGGGCGCCGCCGAGGCGATGGCGCGGCACGTCGCCGCGGCCGGGCACGCCTGGCCGGCCGACGTCCAGGCCACGGTGGACCGGATCGCCCGCGGTGGCGGGACGCCGCTCGTCGTCGCCGAGAACGGCCGGCCGCTCGGCGTGGTGCACCTCAAGGACGTCGTCAAGGGTGGGATGCGCGAGCGCTTCGCGCAGATGCGCGCGATGGGGATCCGCACCGTCATGATCACCGGCGACAACCCGCTGACCGCGGCGGCGATCGCGCAGGAGGCCGGGGTCGACGACTTCCTCGCCCAGGCGACGCCCGAGGACAAGCTGGCGCTGATCCGCCGCGAGCAGGCCTCTGGACGCATGGTGGCGATGACCGGCGACGGCACCAACGACGCGCCGGCGCTGGCCCAGGCCGACGTCGGCGTCGCCATGAACACCGGCACGAGCGCGGCCAAGGAAGCAGGTAACATGGTCGACCTCGATTCGAACCCGACGAAGCTCATCGAGATCGTCGAGATCGGCAAGCAGCTCCTCATGACGCGTGGCGCGCTGACCACGTTTTCGATCGCCAACGACGTCGCCAAGTACTTCGCGATCGTGCCGGCGATGTTCGTCGCCGCGATCCCGCAGCTCGCGGCGCTCAACGTGATGCGGCTGGCGACGCCGGAATCGGCGATCCTCTCGGCGGTGATCTTCAACGCGCTGGTGATCGTCGCGCTGATCCCGCTGGCGCTGCGCGGCGTGTCGTACCGGCCGCTCGGCGCCGCCGCGATCCTGCGGCGCAACATGCTGCTCTACGGGATCGGCGGCCTCGTCGTCCCGTTCGCCGGCATCAAGGCGTTCGACGTGGTGCTCGTCGCGCTGGGGCTGGCGTGAGGGGCTGACGGCCATGCACACACGCCGCGATTCGACCCACCTCCTCGCCGGCCTCGGGCTCGTGGCCGCGGCCGTGCTCGCCTTGAAGGCCGTGCGCGACGTCAACGCCACGACGTCGGCGCTGGCGCTCCTCGTCGTCGTCCTCGCGACCAGCACGTTCGCGCGGCTCGGGGTCGCGATCGCCATCTCGGTGATGGCGATGCTCGCCCTCAACTTCTTCTTCCTGCCGCCGTTCGGGACGCTCACCATCGCGGATCCGCAGAACTGGGTCGCGCTCGTCGCCTTTCTCGCCGCGGCGGCGACGGTCAGCCGCTGGTCGGCCGTGGCCCGCACTCGGGCCGCCGACGCGGTGGCGCGCCGCAACGAGCTGGCGCGCCTCTACGACCTGAGCCGGGACGTGCTGCTGACGACCGAGTCGGGCGGCGCCATCGATCTCCTGGCGCGCCGCGTCGCGCTCCGCTTCGAGCTGCCCGCGCTGGCGATCTGCCTGCCGCAGCCCGACGGCGGATGGCGCTCGCACCAGGGCGGCGAGCGCGACCTCGTGGTCGCCGACGCCGTGCTCTTCTCGACGCTGGCCGCCGCGAGCGCGACGCTGGAGTTCGATGCCCGCGCGCGGACCTACGGCGGGCACGCCACGGTGGCCGACGGCACCGGCGCCGTCGTCCGGCTGGCTCCGCTCCGCTTCGGTACCCGGGCCGTCGGTCTCCTCGCGGTCGGCGAGGGCGCCGTCGATCCCGGTGCGCTCGACGCCGTCGCCGGCCTCGTCGCCATGGCGGTCGAGCGATCGCAGCTCCTCCACGACCGCAAGGAAGCCGAGCTCGTGCGCCAGCGCGCCGATCTCGCCTCGACGCTGCTCGCCTCGATCAGCCACGACCTGCGGACGCCGCTCACCGCGATCCGCATGGCCGTGTCGAACCTGCAGAACCTCGCGCTGCCCGAGGAGGGCCGGCGCCTGCAGGCGCGCCTCGCGCAGGACGAGCTCGATCGCCTCACCCGCCTGTTCCGCGATCTCCTGGACATGGCCCGCATCGACGCGGCGGCAATCGAGCTGGAGCACGACTGGGTGACGCCGTCCGATATCATCGACGCCGCGATGGCGAACGTCCGGCCAATGCTCGAAGGCCGCCGGCTCGAGGTCCACGGCGACGACCGGGTCGAGGTCCGCGTCGAGCCGCGGCTGACGTCGACGGCGCTCGCCCACCTGCTCGAGAACGCGGGCCAGTACGCGCCCGCCGACCGCCCGATCGCCATCCACGGCTGGGTCGATGCCGAGGGGCTGCGGCTGACCGTCACCGACCACGGCGCCGGCCTCGATCCGCGCGAGATGGATCGGCTCTTCGAGCGGTTCTACCGCGGCGAGCGGGCCCGCCGCGCCGCGCCCGGCACCGGCATGGGCCTCGCCATCACCCGCGGCCTGCTCGCCGCCGAGGGCGGCCGCGTCTGGGCCGAGAACGTCGACGGCGGCGGCGCGCGCTTCTCGATTGCGGTGCCGGCCCTGACCCGCGACGCTTCGGTCGAGGTCTGAGTCTTCACATGCCGGTCCGCGTGCTGGTCGTCGACGACGAGCCGAACATCCTGGCGACGATGCAGCCGCTCCTCAAGGGACAGGGCTACGAGGTAACGTCGGCGATGAGCGGACGCGCCGCCCTGGCCGCGCTCCAGCACGAGGTGCCGGACGTCATCGTGCTCGACCTCGGTTTGCCGGACATGGACGGCGTCGAGGTCTGCCGGCTGGTCCGCGAGGAGCACGGCGTGCCGATCATCGTGCTCTCCGCGCGTGGCGCCGAGGCCGACAAGGTCCATGCCCTCGACGCCGGGGCGGACGACTACGTGACCAAGCCGTTCGGCGCTGACGAGCTCCTGGCGCGCATCCGCGCCGCGCTGCGCCGGGGCGGCGACACCCCGCAGAGCGCTCCCGCCCGCATGCTCCGCAGCGACCTGGCCATCGACCGGGAGGGGCACCGCGTGGTCCGGGACGGCCAGGACATCCGCCTGACCCCCAAGGAGATGGAGCTGCTCCTGGCCCTGGCGACCCGCCCGGGCCGGGTCCTGACCCAGCGCGCCCTCCTGAAGGCCATCTGGGGCCCCTACGCGGTCGACCAGCCGCAACAGCTCCGGGTCCTGGTCGGCGCCCTCCGCAAGAAGATCGAGCCGGATCCCGCCAGCCCCCGCTACGTCGTGACCGAGCCGTGGGTCGGCTATCGGTTCGTCGGCGACCCGCCCGCCGACGGCCCGGGCGGGTCCGAGGCCGACCCGGCGCGGGCGTTTTGACGCCAACCGCTGGTTCCTGCTAGGCTTGGTGGTTCGTGCCGTCGTCGACGGGCCGACCGGAGGAGTCCTCCGGCGCGCCGGGCGGCCGGCGCGGGGTTTTTTCGGGAGGCTTCCGTGTTTGCGATCATCAAGAGCGGTGGGCGCCAGGTCAAGGTGACGCCCGGCACCATCGTCGAAGTGGATCGGGTTCCGCTCGCCGCCGGTGACAAGGTGACCATCGACGAGGTCCTGTTCGTCGGCAAGGACGACGGCGCGATGCTCTCGGGCGCGCCCTTCGTGCGCGGCGCCAAGGTGCTCGGCGTGATCGCCGGCGAATCGCGCGGGCCGAAGATCCGCGTGTTCAAGAAGCGCCGCCGCAAGACGATGCGGGTGTCGCGCGGCCACCGCTCGACGCTGACCAAGGTCGAGATCAAGGCCATCGAGATCTAAGGCTCCAGGCAGAGACAGGACACAGCAATGGCACATAAAAAGGGCCAGGGCAGCTCCCGCAACGGCCGCGACAGCCAGTCGCAGCGGCTCGGCGTGAAGCGGTTCGACGGCAACCTCGTCCCCGGCGGTTCGATCCTGGTGCGGCAGCGCGGGCGGAAGTTCAACCCGGGCCAGAACGTCGGCCTCGGCAAGGACGACACGCTGTTCGCCAAGGTGACCGGCACCGTGAAGTTCGAAGATCACGGCTCGCACGGCCGCGTCATCTCGATCGTTCCGGCCGCCCCGGCCGAGTAGGTCTTCCATCCCGTCGGGCCGGCCCCGCCAGTCGGAGGCGGGTCGGCCCTGACGCGGATCCCCCGCCATGTTCGTCGATGAAGTCGACATCGTCGCGGCCGCCGGTGACGGCGGCAGCGGCTGCATGAGCTTTCGTCGCGAGAAGTACGTCCCCCGGGGCGGACCCGACGGCGGCAACGGCGGCTGGGGCGGATCGATCTACCTGGTCGCCTCGCCGAACCTGAACACCCTCGTCAACTTCCGCTACCACCCCGAGTTCAAGGCCCCGCGCGGCGGCAACGGCTCCGGCGCCAACCGCACCGGCAAGAGCGGCAACGACCTCGACATCCCGGTGCCCGCGGG
>Ga0075367_10000793_pt1 | contig 12433 bp, 10 predicted proteins | sample EndMethybrTD3032_FD_71399 | JGI IMG/M metagenome (GOLD analysis project Ga0075367, IMG submission 71399) | Populus endosphere microbial communities from Tennessee, USA - Endosphere MetaG P. TD hybrid TD303-2 | ecosystem: Host-associated > Plants > Roots > Endosphere | place: USA: Tennessee... | reverse complement strand
CGGAGTCGGCCATCACCCGGGCCGACCTCATGGACGGGCAGGCCACCGACTTCCGCGTCGGGCCCGGCACCGAACGGCCGGTCCTCGTGGACCGGGTCGAGGCACCCGCGATCACCTGGTCGCCGGCACCGCCGGTGCGGGTCGTGGAGTCGCGCCCCGCACAGTCGGTCCAGCGGATCGGGGACGGGCTCTGGATCGCCGACTTCGGTCAGAACGCCTCCGGCCGGATCACTCTGAGCGACCTCGGACCGGCCGGGACCCGTACCGTCATCGACCACGGCGAACACCGCGGCCCCGACGGCGACCTGACGACCGCTCACCTGGACGCCACCCAGCCGGGCCAGGCATCGATCCCCTTCGTCCAGCGTGACGAGGTGGTGTCCGCGGGCGGCGGTGAGACGTTCGAGCCGCGCCACACCGTGCACGGCTTCCGGTACGTCCGGGTCCGCCGCGAGGGCGCCCCGCTCGACCCGGCGAGCCTCGTCATGCGGGTAGTTCACACGGACCTGCGCCGCACCGGCACCTTCGCCTGCGGACACGAGGATCTCAACCGCCTCCACGAGATCGCCGAATGGAGCTTCCGCGGCAACGCCGTCGACGTGCCCACCGACTGTCCGACCCGTGAACGGCTCGCCTGGACCGGCGACTACCAGGTCTTCGCCCCCACCGCGACACGCCTGTACGACGTCCTGGGCTTCAGCCGCAAGTGGCTGCGCTCCGTCCGCGACGACCAGCTGCCCGACGGCCGGATCGCCAACTTCTCGCCCGACGGACGCCGTATCAAACACCACCTCGACGACCAGTTCGCCATGATGACGGGCTCGGCCGGCTGGGGCGACGCCGTCGTCGCCGTCCCGTGGGAGCTGTACGAGTCGTACGGCGAGGGGAGGTGCTGGCGGAGAACTGGGAGGCGATGGTCCGCTGGGTGGAGTGGGCGCTCATGACCGCCCGCACCGCCCGCCACGGGTCCCGGACCGAGCGCTCGGCCGAACCGCTGCCGCACGAGCGGTACTTGTGGGACGGCTCGTTCCACTGGGGTGAGTGGACCGAGCCCCGGGTGAGGGCGGCCGACGGGAGCCGTGTCGACCCGGTCAAGGACGATCCCGTCGCCTGGTTCCTGGCCGACAAGGGCGAGATCGGCACGGCCTTCCTGTACCGCTCGACGGTGACCCTGGCCCAGGTGGCACGGGTGCTGGACCGTACCGAGGACGCGGACCGCTACGCCGAGATCGCCGAGCGGGTACGTGACGCGTGGCGCACCGAGTTCCTCTCCCCCGACGGACGCACCGTCGGCGACACCCAGGCCGGTTACGTGCGCGCGCTGTCGCTCGACCTCGTCCCCGGTGCACTGCGCGAGGCCGCCGCCACGCGCCTGGTCGAGCTGATCCGCGCGGCCGGAACGCATCTCGGCACCGGCTTCCTCGCGACCGGCGACCTGCTCCCCGTCCTCGCCGACACCGGACACTCCGACGTCGCCTACGAGCTGCTCCTCCAGCGCACCGCGCCGTCCTGGCTGTACATGCTCGACCGCGGCGCGACGACCATCTGGGAGGACTGGGAGGGCGTCGACGACACCGGCACCGCGCACGAATCCCTCAACCACTACAGCAAGGGCGCGGTGGTCCGCTTCCTGCACACCCACGTCCTGGGCCTGCGGCAGTCGCCGGGGTCGGTCGCCTGGGAGTCCTTCGAGGTCGCGCCCGTCCCGCACCCGTCCGTGCCGTGGGCCCGGGGCACGCACGAGTCCCCGCAGGGCACGATCGCCGTCGAGTGGCGGACGGACGGCGACGAACTCACCGTCACGGTCGACGTCCCCCCGGCCACCACCGCACGCGTCGTCTTCCCCGACGGCACCACGGTGGAACCCCTGCCCTGCGGCAGGTTCAGCGCCTCCCGCCGTGTGGGGAAGGGAGGTTGAGCCGACCGGCGCGCGTTTCCCGCGGACGGCAGCCAAGGAGGGCGTGGCGTCCGGCAGAGCCTCGCGCTTCGCCGCCCCCCCTGGCCTACCACGATTCCCCCATGACGGGACGGTCGGGCGCAACCAGCAGGTCGATCTCTCCGACACGGGTCCACGCCCGCCGCGGCGAGTCAGCCGCCCGTGCTCTCGCCCCCGACGACGGCCCAGCGCGGGTCGATGCCGAGTTCCTCGGCGTGAGTGAGCAGCCATTTGCGGGCCGTGTCAGGGTGCGAGCCGGTAGTCCGGCACGACGACGGGCGCGCGCCCAACTCGGCGGCGAAGGCGGCTCATGAACCATCAGGGGTGAGATGGGGGGCGCTCCGGTACCGCTCGCCGGTCGGCGCCCAGTCCGGCACGAGCCTACGCCCGTCGGAGCGGTCGACGATGTCAGGGGACGGTCAGGCCGCCCCCCAGGAGCGCTTGCCGGTTGGCCGTGAGGAGTTCGAAGCGGTCGGCTTCGGTGCGGTCGATCTCCGTGATGTGCCAGCGCAGATGGGTCCCGGCGCGCAACGCGGCCGGGATGTCGACGTCCCCGGTACCGATGGGCGTCTGCGCTGTGTCCAATGTGGCGGGGCCGTCCTTGACGTGGGCGGCCATGGCGCGTTCTCCGAGACGTTCCAGGACCTCGGCCGGGTCCTGGCCGGCCACGGCGGCCCAGTAGACGTCGACCTCGGCGAGGACCTCGGGGTCGAGCAGATCCCACAGCACGTCGAAGGCGTGGGCGCCGCCCGGCAGCCGGGCCCACTCGAAGTGGTGGTTGTGGTAGCCGAGCCGGATCCCCGCCCCTGCCATCTCCCGTGCCGCCTAATACGAAAATCCCCCGTCCGTGCAGGTCAGGAGTGTTCATGTGGCCTCCACGGGCTGGAGGTTGACCTGGTAGCCGAGGCGGTTGAGCTGGCTGACGAGACGGCGGGTGGCGCGGCTCTTGCCGGTGCGTTCGAGGAAGTACTCGCCTCCGAGGTCGGCGTACTCGATGTCGCGGGTGAACATGTGCCAGATCGAAATCAGGATGGAGTTTTGCAGGGCGACCAGCGCCCGCCGGCGGCCGCGGCGTCCGACCAGACGCCGGTAGCGGGCGGCGAGGTAGGTGTCCTTGGTCCGGCAGGCGGAGATCGCGGCCTGGCCCAGCACGCCCTTCAGCCATGGGTCGCCAGGGCGGGTGCGGCCCGACGGGCTCTTGCCCGCAGACTCGTAGTTGCCCGGACACACCCCCGCCCAGGAGGCGAGGTGGCCGGCCGAGGGGAAGCGGGTGATGTCCGCGCCGATCTCGGCGAGGATCACCTCGGCGGTGTGTGCGCTCACTCCGGGGATGGTGGCGAGCAGCTCGACCTGCCGTTGGAAGGGCCGGATGTGCTCGGCGATCCGAGAGCTGAGGCGCTGTTCCATGGCGGTGGCCTCGTCGATCCGGTCCAGCATCGTCTGTGCCAGGAACGCATGGTGGTCGGTGAAGTAGCCGGTCAGCGCCTCAGCCAGCACGTCCCGCCGGGTTCGCAGGTTGGGGGCGGCCAGCTGGGCGAGCGCCTTCGGATCACGTTCCCCTCCGATCAGCGCCTTGAGCATCCTGCGCCCGGACACGCCGAGGAAGTCGGAGACCACCGAGGTCAGCTTGATGCCGCAGTCCTCCAGCAGGTTCTGCAGCCGCTGGGCCTCCCGGGCCCGTTCACGGACCACGTCGGTGCGATACCTCGTCAGGTCCCGCAGCTGCCGGATCGGCTGCGGCGGCACGAACGAGGGGCGGACCAGGCCGTGTTCGACGAGCTTGGCGATCCACTCCGCGTCCTTCACATCCGTCTTGCGGCCCGGCACCGCCTTCATGTGGCGGGCGTTGAGCAGCCAGCAGTCCATGTCGTGCTCCAGCAGATAGAACACCGGCTTCCAGTACGAGCCGGTGGCCTCCATCCCGACCACCGTGATGCCCTCGGCCAGCAGCCAGTCCCGCATCGCCAGTAGCCCCGACGTCAACGCGGGGAAAGTCCTCACCTCCCCGCGTCGCCTCGTCCCCTTCCCGCGACCTGGCACCCGGATACACACCTTCGCGTCCGCCTTGCTGATGTCGATCCCGGCGCAGCGTTCATAGACGACGTCCACTGCCGGCCCCTTCCCTTCATGCCTGTCGGGACGGCCGCCCGGCGGGGTCCCAGGAGGCGAAAGAGTCTGATACGCGTGCTCGAAGCAACACTTCCGAGCGCCTGACGAGCGGGACCCCGGCGTCCTGCTGATTGACGGGCTCGGACACGCCAAGTGGCCACGACGTCAGCCGGACAGCCGCACCCGATTTTCCCGCCCTCGGGGCGACGTCCGCAGGACCTCCGGCTTGCTCATTGAGACGGCCGGCGAAGGCGCGCACTCCGTCGTGGCTCTCCAGGGACCGCTCGTCGAAACCGTCGACGAGCCACGGAATCGGCACGAAGGCGGTGTCCGTGCCGAGGATGCGGCAGATCTCGACCGCGGCTGCCTGGCCGTCGGCCGAGACGCGATGTGCACCGAGCTGACACCGAGGCCGGCCTCGTCCAGGTCCGCGCGCAACGCACGTGCGGTGGCGGCCAGTTCGTCGGGAGGCGTGTTCCACAGGCCGAGCGCGAACGGCTCGACGTGACGGAAGCCGAGCGCGGCCAGGCGCGCGAGCGTGCCGGGTCGGTCGGCCTCCAGGGCATCGATCACGCTGTACAGCTGGACGGCGAGAGTGCCGGGTCTCATTCTTCGTCCTCTGGCGGTGCGGCCTGCGGGAAGGTCATCCTCATGAAGGCCCGGACCGGGCCGACGATGTCGAGATCCTGGTCGAGCAGCCATTGCAACTGCAGGCCGTTGAGCACGGCTTGGAGCAGGGTGGCGGCGTGTTCGGGGGCGAGCGCCTCATGCAGTTCTCCGCGGTCGGCCTTGCCGCGCATGCCCCGCGCGAACTGATCGCTTCCCCAGGCGTAGCGCTGCACGAAGTAGCCGTGCGCGGGATGCTCCGGACGTGAGGCGGCCGCCGCGAGCTCGATCCACAGCCGCATCAGCTCGGGGGCCTTCTGGTGGTGGCGCAGCAGGTCGCCGAGGTACGGCGCCAGATGGTCCATGTCCGGGACCTTCGACTCGGCGTACCGCCGTTCCTCGGTGTCGCGTTCGGCGAGCACGGCGGCGAGCAGGTCGTCCTTGGTGCGGAAGTGGTGCAGCAGCCCGGCGTGGGTGATGCGGGCCCGCTCGGCGATGTCCCGCAGCGAAGCCTTCGTGAACCCGTGTTCCGCGAAGCTCTCGCGCGCCGCCCGGACGATCTCCGCCCGCCTCGCCGGGGTCTTGGTGTACGGGCCGCGGGCCTTGGCCGGGGTCACAGTGCGCTTCCTCTTCCCGATTCCCGCATCACCATTCCAAAACCTTCTAACCCTTAACATTTCGCGGCCTGCTCGGAGTGTGGGCGGCGGCGACCCCGAGCGCAAGGGGCGGGACGCGGCGAGTTCCCGCCGGATAACGCTCTGGTTACGAACGCGGTCCCCACTCTTCCCGCGCTTCCCGCCGGGGCTTACCTTCCGAATGAAATTCGACCACGTGGTAACTGTTCGCGTGACAGGGTGCACCGGCGGATCAACGACCGGCGCAACGGGCCCTGTTCACCACCGCATGCCGACGTCACTCAGGGCTCCGCCGCACACCTCCACGCGTGTGTCGCCCCGCTCGTGCACCCGTGCATGACCGCACCGACGCACCGACAAAGGCCTCGGCTCTCCAGGTTCCAGGACGAAGGAATCCACCCATGCGCATCCGCTTCTCGCCTTCCCGGCCTGGGCCACGGCCGCGACAGCGCTCCCAGGCACTGGCCGCCGTCGCCGTCGCCGCCCTGCTGGCCACGGCCACCTCGGCGTGCGACAGCAGCCCGACCTCCGCGTCGGACTCCGGCGCAGGCCAGACCCTCGCGCTGTCCATCCTCGGCACACCCAACTCGTTCGACCCCGCCCAGCTCGTCGAGGGCCAGCAGGCCTACGTCTGGGACTCGATCTTCGACACGCTCCTTCTCCAGGACAACAAGGGCGAACTCCACCCCGGCGCCGCGCAGAGCTGGTCGTACTCCAAGGACGGCCGCACGCTGACTCTGAAGATCCGCCCAAGCATGAAGTTCAGTTCGGGCGACCCGGTGGACGCGAACGCGGTGAAGGCCACCCTGGAGCGGATCCGCTCAACGCCGGGGCAGAGCCAGCTGTCGTTGGCCTCCGTCGCCTCGGTCGAGGCCGCCGACGCCTCGACGGTCGTCATCAAGCTCAAGCAGCCCGACGCCTCACTGCTCGCCGCGCTGTCGACGTCGCCCGGTGTGATCGGCGACCCGAAGACGATGGCGAACAAGAGCACCGCCCTGAACCCGGTCGGCTCGGGGCCGTACACCCTGGACCCGAAGACCACGGTCAACGGCTCGGTGTACGTCCTCAACCGGCGCGACGACTACTGGAACAAAAAGGCGTACCCCTTCAAGACGGTCAAGATCCGGGTGATCACCGATCCGACCGCGTCCGCCAACGCCCTCAAGGCGGGCGAGACCAACGCCGGCACCGCCGACGTCTCCCAGCTGCCCGCGCTCAAGGCGGCCGGGTTCCGGATCACGCATGTGCAGGCGACCGCGGGCGCCTTCCTGGTCCTGGCCGATAGGGCGGGCACCAAGCTGAAGCCGCTCGGCGATCTGCGCGTCCGCAAGGCCATCAACATGGCCTTCGACCGGCAGAAGATGGTCACGCAGGTGCTGCGCGGTTCCGGCAAGGCCACCGACCAGCTGTTCAACCCGAAGAGCAAGGCCTACGACGAGGCGCTCAACCAGCTGTACCCCTACGACGTCGCCGGGGCCAAGAAGCTGCTCGTCGAGGCCGGTTACCCGAACGGCTTCAAGGTCACCATGCCGAGCCTCGTCTTCACCAAGTCCTTCGAACCGCTGTTCACCCAGGCGCTCGCCGACATCAGCATCAAGGTCACCTGGGAACCGGTGCCGGCCCAGCAGACCACCACCGCCGTCGCGTCCGGCAAGTACCCCATGTTCCTGCTCGTGGAGGGCCTCGCCTCCGACGCGGTCATGACCCGCAGCTTCTACACCCCCACCGGCTTCCGCAATGTGTTCCACACCACCGACCCGAAGCTGACCGAGCTCCTCGGACAGGCCGCCCGGGAACTCGACCCGGCGAAGGCAGCCGGGATCTACCGGGAGATCAACCAGTTCGGCGTCGACAACGCGTGGCTGGCGCCCGTCTTCTACCTGGGCAGCGACTGGGCCACCACGAAGGGCATCACCTACCTGGGCGACGGCTCCTCCACGATGTCCACCGTCCGGCAGTTCGGCGTCGCCGACTCGTCGCGGTCCAGAGGGTGAGCGGCCACCCATGACGGTCTATGTGCTGCGTCGCCTGACCGCGGGCCTCGTGCTCGCGGTCCTGGTGACCATGATCACCTTCCTGCTGCTCAGCACGTCCTTCGACGACGTGGCGAGCAGCGTCCTCGGCAACGGCGCCACCCCGGGGCAGATCGCCGCCCAGAAGGCCCAGATGGGCCTCGACCGGCCCTTGGCGGTGCAGTACGGCGACTGGCTCTCGCACGCCGTCCGCGGAGATCTCGGCGCCTCGTACTTCACCAGCGAACCGGTCCGCTCCGCGATCACCGCCCGGCTCGGCGTCACCCTGTCGATCGTCGTCGTCGCGCTGCTGGCCACCTCGGTCATCAGCGTCGCCCTGGGGGTGGCCGCAGCTGCACGCGGCGGCGCCGTCGACCGGTTCGCGCAGGGCGCCGCGATGACCGGCTACCTCGTCCCGAGCCTGCTCGTCGCCATCGCGCTGGTCTATGTGTTCGCCGTCAGGCTGCACGTGTTCCCGGCCACCGGATACACGGACTTCAGCGAGAACCCGGCCCGCTGGGCGAGTTCCATCGCCATTCCCGTGGTCGCCCTGATGATGGGCGGGGTCGCCAGTCTGACCTCCCAGATCCGCGGCGCCATGATCGGCGAACTGCGCAAGGACTACGTCCGCACCCTGCGCACCCGGGGCATCCCCACCCGCTCCATCGTGCTGCGGCACGCCCTGCGCAACGCCGCCGGACCGGCCCTCACGGTCCTGTCCCTGGAGTTCATCCAGATGCTCGGCGGGGCCCTGATCATCGAGCAGATCTTCGCCCTGCCGGGCTTCGGTCAGTACGCGTTCAACGCCTCCTTGCAGGGCGACGTACCGATCATCATGGGCATCAGCCTCTTCGGTGTGCTGCTCGTCGTGGCCGTCAACCTCGTCGTCGATCTCCTCAACGGATGGCTCAACCCGAAGGCGAGGATCGTCAGTTGACCACACCCAATGCGGACACGCGGCGCCGCTCCACCCTGCGGCGACTGATCGCCGACCCCCAGGCCGTCGTCAGCGCGAGCCTCCTCGTCGTCATCGTCCTGCTCGGGCTGCTGGCCCCCGTCCTCAGCGACCACGGTGCCGACGAGGCGAACCTGGACGCGGTCAACGCCGGCGTCGGCGACCACGGCTATCTGCTCGGCGGCGACAAGAGCGGCCGCGACATCTTCGCCAGGCTCCTGTACTCCATCGACACGAGCGTGGTCTCGGCGCTCATCGGCACGAGCATCGCCCTCGCGATCGGGATCACGTCCGGTCTGGTCGGCGGCTACTTCGGGCGGCGCGTACGCGGAGTCGCCGAGTGGCTGTTCAGCCTGATCATGACCTTCCCCGGGCTGCTCCTGCTCATCGTGCTGATGCCGGTGACCAAGGGCGACTACAAGGCCACCATGATCGTCTTCGGCGTACTGCTCTCCCCTGGCATCTACCGGCTCGTACGCAACCTCGTCCTCGGCGTGAAGAACGAGCTGTACGTGGACGCCGCCCGAGTCTCCGGACTCCCCGACCGGCGCATCCTGCGCAGGCATGTCCTCACCGTGGTGCGCGGACCGGTGATCATCGCCACCGCGTTCCTCGCGGGGTCGTCCATCGCCGTCCAGTCGGGCCTGGCCTTCCTCGGCGTCGGCTCGAACACGGTGCCCAGCTTCGGCGCGATGATCTCCGAGGGGTTCACCAACCTGTACGAGGAACCGCTGCAGTTCCTGTGGCCGAGCCTCGCCCTCGGGATCATCACCGCCTCACTCGTGCTCCTCGGCAACGCGCTGCGGGACGCCTTGGAGGGCGGCCGCCCGAAGCCGGCCCGGATCGTCACCGCCACCGCGTACCGGCCTCCCGCCACCGAGAGCGCCGTCTCCGGACTGCTCACCGTCGACGACCTGGCGATCGCCTACCCGACCCCGACCGGCGAACTCAAGGAGGTCGTCAGCGGCGTCACCCTGAGCGTGGCGGCCGGGGAGACCCTCGGTCTGGTCGGCGAATCCGGCTCCGGCAAGACACAGACCGCGTTCGCCGCACTCGGCGTGCTGCCCTCGGAGGCCGTCGTCACCCGCGGCTCGATCCGCCTCGACGGCCGCGAACTGCTCGGCCTGAGCGAACGCGAACTGCGCGCAGTACGGGGAACGTCCATCGCCTACGTCCCCCAGGAACCGATGTCCAACCTGGACCCGTCCTCCACGGTCGGCGCACAGCTCGTCGAGGGCGTGCGCGCGGCGACGCCCATGTCGACGGGCGAGGCCCGCAACCGGGTCCTGGCACTCCTCGCCCGGGTCGGCATCCCCGAACCCGAGCGCACCTTCCGCTCCTATCCGCACCAGATCTCCGGCGGCATGGCACAGCGTGTCCTCATCGCGGGCGCCGTCGCCAGCCGGCCCCTGCTGCTCATCGCCGACGAACCGACCACCGCCCTCGACGTCACCGTTCAGGCGGAGATCCTCGACCTGCTGCGCGACCTGCGCAGGGAACCGAACATGACCGTACTGCTCGTGACGCACAACTTCGGTGTGGTCGCCGACATCTGCGACCGTGTGGCCGTGATGCGGGCTGGGACGGTCGTCGAGACCGGCACGACGGAAGAACTGTTCGCGAGACCCCAGCACCCCTACACGCGCACGCTCCTCGACTCGATCCTCGACGAAACCACGCTGCGCACCGACCCGCCGGCCACCCCGGCGGGCGCGCTCGAAACGGAGAAGCGATGACCACACTGCTGGAGGTGAGCGATCTGCGCGTCACCTACCCCGGGCGGGGCTTCAGAGCCCGCTCCCACGAGGTCCTCCACGGCGTGTCGCTCACCGTGGGGCAGAGCGAGACCCTCGGTGTCGTCGGCGAGTCGGGCTCCGGGAAGACGACCATCGGCCGGGCCGTGCTCGGCCTGGTCGCGCCCAGCGGCGGCACGGTCCGCTTCCGGGGCAACGACATCACCCGCGCCGGGCGCGCGGAGCGCCGTGCCCTGGCCCGGGACATCCAGGTCGTCTTCCAGGACCCGTACTCCTCCCTCAACCCGGCCCTCACCATCGGTGACATCCTCGGTGAACCGCTGATCGTGCAGGGCACCGAGACGAGTGAGGCCCGGCGCCGGGTGGCGGAGCTGCTCGACCAGGTGGGGCTGCCGAAGGACGCGTCGCAGCGACTGCCGCGGGAGTTCAGCGGCGGCCAGCGGCAGCGCGTGGCGATAGCCCGCGCCCTCGCACCCGCCCCCCGGCTCATCGTCTGTGACGAACCCGTCTCCGCACTCGACCTCACCACCCAGGCCCGCGTCCTCGACCTGCTCGTCGACATCCAGCGCCGCACCGGCGTCGCGTACCTGTTCATCTCGCACGATCTGGCGGTCATCCGGCAGGTCAGTCACCGCGTGAGCGTGATCCACCACGGCGACATCGTCGAGACCGGGACGGCGGCCCAGGTCACCACGGCCCCCGAACACCCCTACACAGAAAGGCTCTTGCTCGCGGCGCCGGTCGCGGACCCGGCCGAACAGCGTCAGCGGCGCGAGGCGCGACAACGCCTGTGACCTGTTCGCCGTACCGCATCAGTCGAACACTGAGCTTGTTCCGCTTTGACGGACACCATTGGTGTGGTGGTCAGGCTGCTCTACCTTCTTGATCGGGTTGATCGAGCCATTCGTAGGGTTGGATTGCCCAGGGGTGCCGGGTGTGGCTATCAGGCTGCTGCCAGCTCGTGGCTTACGTCGCTTCGCCGCCCGGCGCCCCACGACGACTCGGCCGCCGATTAGGAAGTGCGAATCTGTCGCTGTGTAGAGCAATGCCGGCGAAGTCGTCCGTGGCACGAACAGCACGAACAAGCGGGTCAGGAGCATGATGAGCCGGATATGGGCGGGGATCGACAGCGGCAAGGGCCACCACCACGGCCTCGCACTGGATGCCGACGGCAAGACGCTGTTGTCGCGGCGGGTCGCCAACGACGAACCTGAGCTGCTGGAGCTGATCGGTGACGTCCTGGACCTGGCCGACGGCCGTCAGGTCACCTGGGCCATCGACATGACCGGCGGCGAGCCCGCGCTGTTGCTGGCGCTGCTGGTCAACCACGGCCAGGAAGTCCTGTACGTTCCCGGCCGCCTGGTGAACCGGGCGACCGACGGCTACCGCGGCGAGGGCAAGACTGACGCCCGCGACGCCTACGTGATCGCCGACCAGGCCAGGATGCGCCGCGACCTGCGCCCCATCCGTCCCGACGACGAAGCCGCCATCGAGCTCAAGCTGCTGACCGGGCGCCGTGCAGATCTGGTCGAGGACCGCACTCGCTCGGTGAACCGCCTGCGCGGCACCCTGCTGAGCATGTTCCCGGCCCTGGAACGGGCCCTGGAGCTGACCAACACCGGCCCGCTCAAGCTGCTGACGGGCTACCAGACCCCGGCCGCGATCCGCCGCGCCGGCGCCGCACGGCTGACGAAGTGGCTGGCCAACCGCAAGGTCCGCAACGCGAGATCCCTGGCTGAAGCGGCGGTCGAGGCCGCCGAGCGCCAGCACACCGCCGTCCCCGGGGAGAAGACCACCGCGAAGCTGGTCCACACCTTGGCCGGGGAGGTGATGGCCCTCAACGAGTAGATCTCCGAGATCGACAAGCTCATCGAGGGCCGGTTTCGCGAGCACGAACTCGCTGACATCGTCCTGAGCGTCCCGGGCATCGGCAGCGTCCTGGGCGCCGAGTTCGTCGCCGCTGTCGGCGGCAGCCTGGACGGCTTCGACTCCCCGGACGCCCTGGCGGCCTTCGCCGGGGTCGCCCCCGCACCTCGCGACTCCGGCAAGGTCAGCGGCAACCTCCACCGGCCGATCGCCTACCACCGAAGACTCCAGCGCGTCTTCTACACCTCTGCCCTGGTCAGCGTCCGCTGCGACCCGAACTCGCGGAAGTTCTACGACCGCAAACGTGCCGAGGGCAAGAAGCACGTCCAAGCCGTGCTCGCCCTCGCCCGCCGACGCGTCAACGTCCTGTGGGCCCTGATCCGTGACCGACGGTGTTACGAAGCGACACCCCCAGCGGCTACGGCAGCTTGACAACAGCATTACTGACTTTCTCGGGGTGTTGTCGGGGGTGGTGACGGGTGGTGATCCCTGCGGTAGGCCGGTGGTATGCGGTACGCGCAGGGTGGCGGGCTGACCGCCGAGCGGCGGCGGTTTCGTGA
>Ga0075367_10000790_pt1 | contig 12456 bp, 10 predicted proteins | sample EndMethybrTD3032_FD_71399 | JGI IMG/M metagenome (GOLD analysis project Ga0075367, IMG submission 71399) | Populus endosphere microbial communities from Tennessee, USA - Endosphere MetaG P. TD hybrid TD303-2 | ecosystem: Host-associated > Plants > Roots > Endosphere | place: USA: Tennessee... | reverse complement strand
TACGGATCGACTCGGCCTGCGAGACGAGGGTGTTGGCGGCGACCACCGAGCGCCGCACCTCCGTCTCCAGGTCGGCGTCGCGCACCAGCTCCGCCGGGGACATCTGCGGCTTGCCGCGCATGGTCAGCCAGTGCTCGACGGCCTCGATGTCGAGGGTGACCAGGGCGGCGATGTACGGGCGGTCGTTGCCGACGACGATGCACTGGTTGACCAGCGGATGGTCGCGGACCCGCTCCTCCAGCAGACCGGGCGAGACGCTCTTGCCGCCGGAGGTCACCAGGATCTCCTTCTTGCGGCCGGTGATGGTCAGGTAGCCGTCCTCGTCCAGGGCACCGAGGTCGCCGGTGGCGAGCCAGCCGTCGTGCAGGGTCTCGTCGGTGGCCTTCTGGTTGTTGAGATAGCCCTGGAACATGTTCGGGCCGTGCAGCCAGATCTCGCCGTCGTCCGCGATGTGCACGGTGACGCCCGGGATGGGCTGTCCGACGGTGCCGTAGCGGGTGCGCTCGGGCGGGTTGGTGGTCGCGGCCGCCGTCGACTCGGTCAGGCCGTATCCCTCGTAGATCTGCACGCCCGCGCCCGCGAAGAACAGGCCGAGCCGGCGGTCCATCGCCGAGCCGCCCGAGATGGCGTTGCGGAGGCGACCGCCCATCGCGGCCCTGACCTTGGCGTACACGAGCTTGTCGAACAGCTGGTGCTGCATGCGCAGACCCGCCGACGGGCCCGGGCCGATGCCCCAGGCCTTCGCCTCGACGGCGTCCGCGTACTTCACGGCGACCTCGACGGCCTTCTCGAACGGGCCCGCCTTGCCCTCCTTCTCGGCCTTGCGGCGGGAGGCGTTGAAGACCTTCTCGAAGATGTACGGCACCGCGAGGATGAACGTCGGCTTGAACGCCTGCAGGTCCGGCAGCAGCGCGGCCGCGTTCAGCTGCGGCTGGTGGCCGAAGCGGAGCCCGTGGCGGATCGCGGTGACCTGCACCATCCGTCCGAACACATGCGCGAGCGGCAGGAACAGCAGGGTCGCCGCCTCGTCGCCCTTCTTGGAGTGGAACACCGGCTCCATGTGCTCGGCGACCGTGTCCGCCTCGTACATGAAGTTCCCGTGTGTGATGACGCAGCCCTTGGGGCGGCCCGTGGTGCCCGAGGTGTAGATGATCGTGGCGGTCGAGTCCGGGGTGACCGCCTGGCGGTGGCGGTGCACCACGTCGTCGTCGATATGGGCGCCGGCGTCGTACAGCTCCTGCACGGCGCCGTTGTCCAGCTGCCACAGCTGGTGCAGCTGCGGCAGCCGGTCGATGACGGTGGCGATCGTCATCGCGTGGTCCTCGTGCTCCACGATCGCCGCGGAGCACTCGGCGTCGTACAGCGCCCAGAAACACTGCTCCGCCGACGAGGTGGGGTAGATCGGCACCACCTGGGCGCCGATCGTCCACAGTGCGAAGTCGAACAGGGTCCACTCGTAGCGGGTACGGGACATGATCGCGACCCGGTCGCCGAACCGGATACCCCGGGCCAGCAGCCCCTTGGCGAGGGCCAGCACCTCGTCCCGGAACTCGGACGACGTCACGTCGCGCCACTGCCCGAGCTCGTCCTTGCGGCCGAGCACGATGTGCAGCGGGTCCTGATGGGCACGCTCGAAGACGGCGTCGGCCAGACCGCCCACCGGCGGCACCGACGTCAACGGAGGGTTGGTGAACTCGCGCAAACCCGCTCCCCGTTCCTCAGCGCTGAATTCGAGACTCGCAAGCGCCGTGAAAGCTACCCCAACCGGAGACGGGGCGGGAGGGGGGCCGAAGCCGAGCAATCCTCACGTACCGCCCCGGCCACGGCCGGAAAATACCCTCACATCAGGAAGGGTCGGACAGAAAACTGACGGTTGAGTAAGTTCCGGTCCCGTAATCTCCACCGAATCTGTACGACCTGGCTACGTCCCTTGACCGCAGGTCAAGGGCCTCACGGGTGGGTGGTGACCGTCTCCTCCGTCTGCGTATCCGGGGCCGAATTCGTCACTCCGGTCCGTATCGCGGACGGTGTCCGGACCAGGACGACCACCAGCGCCCCGGCGGCCATCGCGGTGAGACCGGCCACCACCGCGCCGGTGTTGAGCCCGGAGGCGAACGCCGAGCGCAGCGTGTGCTCGGAGAAGGCGCCGCGCAACGCACCGGCCGCCCCGCCCGCCAGCGCGTGCGCCGCGTCGTGCGGCAGCGTGTCCTGCATCCGCGAGGTCAGCACCGTGCCGTACACCGCGATCCCGAGCGCGTACCCGAGCTGCCGGAACGTATTCACCGCGCCGCCCGCCATGCCGGACCGCTCCGGCGGTACGGCGGCCAGCGCGGCGCCCGCGATACCGGGCGCGACCAGACCCGTACCGACACCGATCAGCACCAGCCCCGGCGCCAGCGCGGAGGCCGTCGAACTCGCGTCCAGACCGGTCATGCAGAACTGTCCCGAACCGACCAGCAGCAGCCCGCCCCCGACGGTGATCCGCGCCGGCACGCCGTGCAGCAGCCGGCCGCCGAGGGCCGCCACCACGAACGCCGACAGCGACATCCACAGGAAGACCAGCCCACCGCGCACCGGGCTCATGCCGAGCAGCGACTGCAGCCAGATCGAGTCGTACGCCATGAGACTGAACGCCCCCGCGTTGAAGGCGAGCGCGCCCAGCATCACGACGGAGAACGTGGGCTTCAGGAACAGCCGCGGGTCCAGCATCGGGTCGGCGCCGCGCCGCTCCACGGTGAGGAAACACAACACAGCCACGACGGCCGCCGCGAACGCCAGGAGCGTCCCCGTCTCGCCCCACCCGTGCTCTCCGGCCCGCACCGCCCCGTATGTGAGCCCGCCCGCGAAGGCCGCGAACGACACCGTGCCGGCCCAGTCGATGCGCCTCTCGCGCGAGCCGTGCGACTCCGGTACGACCTTCAGCGTCAGCCACACCGCGGCCACGCTCACCGGGAGGTTGACGTAGAAGATCCACCGCCAGCCCGGCCCGTCCGTCAGCACCCCGCCGAGCACCGGCCCCACCGCGGACGCCGCTCCGCTGACCGCGCCCCACACGCCGAGCGCCACCGAACGCTGTTTGCCCTGATAGACCGAGCCCAGCAGCGGCAGCGTGGTCGCGAGCATCGCCGCACCGCCCAGACCCTGAAGGCAGCGCGAGGCGACCAGCATCCCCGGTCCGCTCGCCAGTCCGCACAGCAGCGAGGCCGTCGCGAACACCACGACACCCACGACCTGCACCCGACGCCGCCCCAGAATGTCGGCGGCGGCGCCGATGCCCAGCAGCAGCGCGGCCAGTGCCAGCGCGTACGCGTCCATCACCCACTGCAGATCGCTGAGCGACGCGTGCAGCGAGCGGGCCATGTCCGGCAACGCGACGACCGCGATCGTCACGTCCAGCAACAACATGAACGTGCCCAGGCACACCGCCGTGAGCGGCCCCCATGTACGCATGTCCTCAACTCCTTGTTCAGTGGACGCGTATCTCTCCGTACGATGGGCGATGAGCGGCAGATCGCAGTGAAAGCCAAGCGTCTGGCGGCGGAATCCGACGGGAGTGGTCGAGATGGAGATGGAATCCCACGTCTTCGACAAGCTCGACCTGCAGGTGCTGAGCGCGCTGGAGGTCAACGGCCGTGCCTCCTTCAGCCGGATCGGCGCGGTGCTCGGAGTCTCCGACCAGACCGTCGCGCGCCGATACCGGCGGCTGTGCGCCGAGGGCGGTCTGCGTGTCGTCGCGAACCGGGACGGCGACGCGCTCGGCCTGGACCACTGGACGCTGCGGCTGCGCTGCGTCCCCGACAGCGCCCAGGTCATCGCGGAGGCGCTCGCCAAGCGGGCCGACACCAGCTGGATCGGGCTCGCCTCCGGTGGTACCGAGGTGGTGCTCGGCACCCGGCCGCGCAACGACGGCGAGCGCGACGAGCTGCTCCTCGCCAGGCTCCCGCGCACCCCGCGCGTGCTGGAGATCCGGGCCTACCAGAAACTGCACCGCTTCTACGGCGGCCCGCAGGGCTGGCTGCGCAAGCTCGACATGCTCGCCCCGGACCAGATCGACGCCCTGACCCCCGATCCCGTGCCCGATCCGGGCCCCGCCCGCATCGAACCGCAGGACGAGCCGCTGGTCGCCGTTCTCGAACGCGACGGACGCGCCACCTACCCCGAACTCCAGCGCGCGACGGGCCGGTCGGAGTCCGCCGTCAAACGACGCCTGGCCACCCTGGTCGCCTCCGGAGCGATCTTCTTCGACAGCGAGTTCACCCCCGAGACCATCGGTCATCCCGTGTACGCGGCCCTCTGGCTCACCGTCGCCCCCGCGGCCCTCCACTCCGTCGGTCAGGCCCTGGCCGCCCATGCCCCGATCGCCCACGCCTCCGCGACCGCGGGCTCCAGCAACCTCATCGCGACGGCGGTCGTCAGGAGTACTGCCGATCTGTACGCCTACCTCAGCGGCCCTCTCGGCCAATTGGAAGGTGTCCAACACGTTGAGGCGACCCCGTACCTGCGCAACGTCAAGCAGCTGACCTATCGGCCGCGACCCCGCTAACCACTGCGCCGGCGCTGCAGCCGGTCCCCGCCCGCCAGGATCGTCGCCGCCAGGGCGTCCGCCGCGCTCTGGGCCGAGGCGGGGCGGCGGCCGTGGACCAGGACGAAGTCGACGCGGCCCAGTTCGGGCAGGCCGAAGCGGTCGGGGACGCGGACCAGGCCCGGCGGGATCAGGCCGCGGGAGTGGGCCATCACGCCGAGGCCCGCGCGGGCCGCCGCGATCAGGGCGCTCAGACTGCCGCTGGTGCAGGCGATACGCCAGGACCGGCCCTGCCGCTCCAGGGACTCGAAGGCGAGGGCGCGGGTGATACCGGGCGGCGGGAAGACGATCAGCGGGACCGGGCGGTCCGGGTCGAGACGGAGCCGTTCCGCGCCGATCCACACCAGCTCGTCGTGCCAGACCAGCTGCCCGCGCGGATCCTCCGGGCGCTTCTTGGCCAGCACCAGGTCCAGCTTCCCGGCCGCCAGCTGCTCGTGCAGTGTGCCGGAGAGTTCGACCGTCAACTCCAGGTCGACCTCGGGATGGTCGTAGCGGAAGCCCTCCAGGATCTCCGGGAGCCGGGTCAGCACGAAGTCCTCCGAAGCGCCGAAGCGGAGCCGGCCGCGCAGTCGCGTGCCGGTGAAGAATGCCGACGCCTGTTCGTGCACCTCCAGGATCCGGCGCGCGAAACCGAGCATCGCCTCGCCGTCCTCCGTCAGCTCCACCGAGTGCGTGTCCCGGGAGAACAGCTGACGGCCGGTGGCGTCCTCCAGACGCCGTACGTGCTGGCTGACCGTCGACTGGCGCAGCCCCAGCCGGCGAGCGGCCTGGGTGAAGCTCAGGGTCTGGGCGACCGCCAGAAAGGTGCGCAGGTGGGAGGGGTCGTACATGAAAGGAAGGGTAGCTGCCTATCGCGAAACGTGATGGCAGTCAGAGCGGTATGACGGATTCCCGATCGGCTGTCCCAGGAGGACGATGGAGCGGGGGACTCCGTGCCCTCCCCACAGACACACAGAGATTCAATGCCGAGAGCGACAAGCAAGTGGAGCACCGTGAAACGCCTGCGATGGCCGAGTTGGATGCCGATCGACCCGTACATCCTGCTGCTGCTCGGGACGGTGGGCCTCGCGGCTCTCCTCCCGGCGCGCGGGGCGGGGGCCGACGTGGCCTCCGGTGCCTCCACGGCCGCGATCGCCTTCCTCTTCTTCCTGTACGGCGCCCGGCTCTCCACCCGTGAGGCGCTGGACGGACTCAAGCACTGGCGGCTGCACGGCACGGTCCTCGCCTGCACGTTCGTGATCTTCCCGCTGCTGGGCCTGGCCGCCCGCGGTCTCGTCCCGGTCCTCCTGACGCACCCGCTCTACCAGGGCCTGCTCTTCCTCACGCTCGTCCCGTCGACCATCCAGTCGTCGATCGCGTTCACGTCCATCGCCCGCGGAAACGTCCCTGCGGCCATCTGCGCGGGCTCCTTCTCCTCCCTCGTCGGCATCGTCGTCACCCCGCTCCTCGCGGCCGTCCTGCTCGGCAGCAGCGCCGGCGGGTTCTCGGCCGACTCGCTCGTCCAGATCGTGTTCCAGCTGCTGGTGCCGTTCCTCGCCGGGCAGCTGCTGCGCCGCTGGATCGGCGATTTCGTCGCCCGGCACAAGAAGGTGCTCGGACTGGTCGACCGCGGGTCGATCCTGCTCGTCGTCTACACCGCGTTCAGCGAGGGCATGGTCCAGGGCATCTGGCACCAGGTGAGCCCGATCCGGCTCGGCGGACTGATGGTCGTCGAGGCCGCGCTGCTCGCCGTGATGCTGGTCCTGACCTGGTACGGCGGCAAGGCGCTGCGCTTCAACCGCGAGGACCGGATCGCCCTCCAGTTCGCCGGCTCCAAGAAGTCCCTCGCCTCCGGACTGCCCATGGCGAGCGTCCTGTTCGGCGCCCACGCCTCGCTGGCCGTGCTGCCGCTGATGCTCTTCCACCAGATGCAGCTGATGGTCTGCGCGGTGATCGCCAAGCGCCGCTCGCACGACCCCCGCGAGGAGACCGCGGAGGTCACCGCGTCCGCACCAGCCGCACCGTCACGAACCGCGGTCGGTACAGCGACACGTTCGCGTTGATGCTCGCCGAAGCGCCCGTGGTCTCCAGCCAGTTGACGTCGTAGCTGAGCACCAGCCGTCCGTCGCCGTCGCCCGCGCCGGAGGCGCTGTCGGATAGAGCGGGGTGCGCCTGCGGGTTGTACGCGGCCACCCCGGCCGCCGGCAGCGAGGGGCTGAAGCTCTTCGTGGGACCGTGCCAGGGGCCGGTGGGCGAGCAGGACCAGTACGAGGTCATGGTGGTCAGCCCCGCCGCCCCGGCGGCCATCGTGAACAGCACATACGTGCCGTTCACCCGCACCACCGAGAAGGCGCTGCCCACCTTCGCGCCGCTCAGCGGTCTCGGCCGCAGCCCCCACCCCGAGCCGTCCCAGTACCGCCAGGCCGACGCGTCCCCGAGCCGTCCCTCCGGCACCCGCGCCACATACGCCGACGAGGCCGGCCGGGAGGCCGCCTGTCCGTCGTCGCCGCCGAACACATAGGTCCAGCCCCCCTTTTCGGTCATGGTCGTGCCGAACAGAATCCGCCGGGAGGGGTCGGCGACCAGGCTCTGGTCGAGCACCTTCACGACCGACTCGACCCGTAGGTCGGGCAGGGAGAGCGTGGCGACCTCGGTGGCCGTCGGCACACCGTAGATCCACGGCGACTGTCCGGCCGTCCGCACCCACAGCACGACCCTGACGACCTTCTCGGACGAACCGGGGGAGCGCGGCTCGACGCGGGCCGCGACCGGCCAACGCCACTGGTTCGGGGCCGGGTCCGGGAAGAGCGGGGTGGGGAGGGTGGTCTCCAGGCGGCTGCCGCGCATCACCACGGCCGAGTTCCGCACCAGGGGCGCCGAGGTGTCCCGCCAGGCGGCGGACTCGCCGACCGGGTTGGGCGGGGCGTGCACCTGGCCCAGATAGGTGTCCGAGAACAGCCACAGCACCCGGCCGTCCGGCAGCCGCACCGAGTGGGTGCCGTCGCCGCCGGTCCAGTCGTCGGTGCGGGACTCGTCGTCGCCGTAGCGGGTGAACTCACCGGTGAGGCGGTCGTCCTTCGACCAGGAAGCGGTCGTGTACGGCGTACACCCACCGCCCTCCCGTTCGCCGTCGTCCGGAAGGGCGGTGAGCAGCACGGCACCGAGAACCAGCGTCAGCAGCAGGCCGAGGCCGGTTCCCGTCCGCTGTCGTGCTCGTACGTCGTCGGGCACCCACGGGACGTTAGTGGCTCTTGCGCACCTGGTCCATGGGCAGCCACAGGACGGTGTCCTTCATGTCCTTCGTGTCCTTCGCGGGCAGGTCCCGCCCGGCGGCCAACTCCTCGTCGCTCAGGGCCCGGTCCCAGACGTGGACGTCGTCGATCGCGCCGGCGAAGAAGGCCCTGCTGTCCATGCGCTGGCCGATGTGCACGCCGAAGGGCGAGTTGCGGCTGACCGAGCCCGGCACGTCGGCGGTGCTGAGCTCCGTACCGTCGATGAACAGGGCGAGCCGGCCGCCACCGCGGCGCAGTGCCAGGTGGTGCCACTGGCCGTCGTTGTAGGCGCCGGTGGTGCGGACGGACGCCGACTGCGGGGCCGCCGCGCCGTTGCGTACGGTGATCAGCCCCTGGATGCGGTTGCTCGCGGGCTCGCCGCGCAGCCACACCTGCGGCTGGGTGGTGCCGATCCCGCCCATCCACAGCAGTGGCTGCTCACCGGTCGTGGCGGTGTACCGGAACCACAGCGATGCCGTGAACTCCTTCGCCCCGAGCGGGAGTCGGTCGCTGTACGGCAGGCGTACGGCGTCGTCGGTGCCGTCGAACTCCAGGGCGCCGCCGAGCACGCCGGCCGTCTCCTGAGCGCCGCCGAGGACGGCCGCCGGGCGGGCGTGCGAGGCCAGGTCGGTGGTGGTGGGGTCGGGGCCGCGGCGGGGCTGCAGCCAGTCCTCGGTGAAGCGGGCGAACCGGATCTCGTCGCGGGCGTCCACCGCCCCGCCCTCGTACATCAGCCCCACGGTGTCGTGGTCGATGCGCGCCATGTCGGAGTAGCCCGACCAGTCCGTGGTCACGACCGTGCCGCGGTCGACGCTGTCCCAGGTGCGGCCGCCGTCGTAGGAGGAGCGGATCATCATGGTCCGGCGGCGGTCGGGGTCGCCGGGGCAGGCGAGCAGAAGGCGGTCGCCCAGGCGCAGCACCGAGCCCTGGACCATGGGGGTGTAGAGGTCGGGCAGGTCGTGGAACGGCGCGGTGAAGCTGTCGCCGCCGTCGTGGCTGACCGCCTGGGTGCGGTGCCCGAGGTCGGTGCCGTCCGTTTCGCGGCCGCTGACGAGGATCGAGCCGTCGGTGCGCTCGGCGAGGGTCGTCTCGGACGGCTTCTGCCGGAAGGTGCCGTCGTCCGCGATCGGCCAGCTGTCCGTGGCGCCGATCCGCCAGTGGTCGCCGCCGTCGTCGCTGACGATCAGCGCCGCGTGGTTGGCGGCGACCCGACTGCCCTTCCATGTCTCGGTGTTGACGCCGAAGACCAGCCGACCGGCGTGCCTGCCACGGGTGAGCTGGATGCCGTGGACGGGCCCGGTGGCGTACCAGGAGTTCCAGTCGGCCGGGAGGATCTCGTCGCTCAGATCACGCGGCTCGGACCAGGTCGTGCCGTCGTCGTCGCTGTACTGCAGGTGTGGGGTGCGGTCGCAGGGCACCGAGCAACTGGCGCTGTCCGTGCGGCCGGTGTTCCAGGTCTCGGCGAGCAGGATGCGGCCCGTCTCGCGGTCCACGATCGGCGCCGGGTTGCCGTGCGTGTCCCCGCCGCCGTGGGTGACCACCTGCAGCGGGCCCCAGGTTCGCCCGCCGTCCGTGGACCGCTTCAGCACGATGTCGATGTCGGCGGCGTCCCCGCAGTTGAGCACCCGGCCCTCGGCGAACGCGAGCAGCGTGCCGTCCGTGGTCTTCACGATCGCCGGTATACGGAAGCAGGCGTAACCCGGGTCCTGCGCGGCTTTGAAGAGGATCTGCTGCTCGAAGTCCGGTTCCGTGGAGGCGGGTTGGGCATGAGCCGCGTTCGGCAGCGCGAGCAGCGCGGCCGTTGTGAACGCGGTGGTGAGGGTGGCTCTCAGACGTGCGCGAAGACGTGACGGCATGGTGCGAACCTGCCCTTCAGAGGTCTGGACATCCGGACATCCCACGTCCAATGTCCGTGTCACAGAGGCTAGTTGCGGCGTCCGGAGCCTCACAAGGAGCGTGCGGTCGCGGATTTCACGGTCGCAGCACCACCTTGCCCAGGTTGCTCCGCGCCTCGATCACCTCGTGCGCCTTCGCCGCCTCCTCCAGTGCGAACTCCCCGTGCACCGCGGGCTTCAGCGCGCCCTCCGCGAACAGCCGCCACAGCTCCCGCCGCCGGTTCTCGTACAACTCCGGCTCGCCGCGGGCGATCCGCGCCATCTGGAAGCCGATCACGGACTTGGCGCCCACCAGGAGGTCGTACGCCTGGATCGTCCCGCCGCCCGAGCTGTACGGCTCGACCCCGAGGACCTGGTCGGTGTCCTCAACGACCTGCAGGCCGCGGGCCTGGTGGTGCGCGAGCCGGACCCGAAGGACCGGCGCAAGAACGCGGTGTCGATCACCTCGGAGGGCGCACGGCTGCTCAAGCGCTGCGAGAAGGCGGCGCGCGTGGCCGACGACGAGCTGCTCGCCCCGCTCTCGGAGGCCGAACGCGACCGGTTCATGGGCCTGTTGATCCGGATTTCCGGCACGGATACCTGATACGGAGGGCTGATGACGGATAACGTTCCGTCATGACCGCACCCCTCGCCCTGGATCCCGCACGCAGCGCTCTCGTCCTCGTCGATCTGATGGACCGGATCGTCGCGCTGCCCCTGGAGCCCCGTAAGGGCACCGAAGTCCTGTCCGCCGCCGAGGAGTTGGCGACCGCCTTCCGCTCGGTCGGCGCGCTCGTCGTCCTCGTCCGCGTCGAACGCCCCGGCGTCGCCGAACAGCCGCCCGGCAGCGGCCTGGTGGCGGGCCTGGCCCGGGACGGCGATGTCGAGGTCGTGAAGGGGACGATCGGCGCCTTCCAGGGCACGGACCTGGACGAGCGCTTGCGTGAACGCGGTGTCCGCACCCTCGTGTTCGGCGGCATCGCCACCAACCTGGGCGTCGAGTCCACCGCCCGCGCCGCCGGCGACCTGGGCTACGGCCTCGTGTTCGTCGAGGACGCGATGGCCGCGTTCACGGCCGCCGAGCACGAGGCGTCGGTGCGGCTGGACTTTCCTCGGCTGGGGACGGTGGTGCGGGCGGCGGAAGTGCGGTTCGTGGCCTGAGACCCGGCCCTCGTCCGGCTGAGGCGGGGCCCCGCGGCGCAGGGGGCGCTCCCCGCCGGTCGGGGCCCCGCCGCCGTGTCGCGGGGAGCCGGTCAGCTCTGGGCGGCCGCGGTCCGTAGAGCGACACGGTCCTCGCCCGCGTACACGTTCATGGAGCTGCCCCGCAGGAAGCCCACCAGGGTCAGGCCGGTCTCCGCCGCCAGGTCGACGGCGAGCGAGGACGGTGCCGAGACCGCCGCCAGGACCGGGATGCCCGCCATGACCGCCTTCTGGGCGAGCTCGAACGAGGCCCGGCCGGAGACCAGCAGGATCGTGCGGGACAGCGGGAGATCGCCGTTCTGCAGGGCGCGGCCGACCAGCTTGTCGACCGCGTTGTGCCGGCCCACGTCCTCCCGTATGTCGAGCAGCTCGCCGTCCTCGGTGAACAGGGCCGCCGCGTGCAGGCCCCCGGTCCGGTCGAAGACCCGCTGGGCCGCCCGCAGCCGGTCGGGGAGGCTCGCGAGCAGCTCGGGGTCGACCCGGACCGGGGGAGTGTCGGCTATCGGCCAGCGGGCCGTCGTACGCACCGCGTCGAGGCTCGCCTTGCCGCACAGGCCGCAGGACGAGGTCGTGTAGACGTTCCGCTCCAGGGTGATGTCGGGGATCCTCACGCCCGGCGCGGTCCGCACGTCCACCACGTTGTACGTGTTCGAGCCGTCGACCGTGGCGCCCGCGCAGTACACGATGTTCTGCAGATCGCCCCGCTCCGCCAGCACACCCTCGCTGACCAGGAAGCCCGCGGCCAGCGCGAAGTCGTCGCCCGGGGTGCGCATGGTGATCGCGAGCGGCTTGCCGTTCAGCCGGATCTCCAGCGGTTCCTCGGCGACCAGTGTGTCCGGGCGGGACGAGACCACCCCGTCGCGGATGCGGATCACCTTGCGTCGTTCCGTGACTCGTCCCATGTGTGCCTCAGTCCCGGTTCTGTACGTGCTGGTAGCCGAAGCGGCCCTTGATGCAGAGATTGCCGTGGGTCACCGGGTTGTCGTGCGGGGAGGTGACCTTCACGATCTCATTGTCCTGCACGTGGAGCGTGAGGTTGCAGCCCACACCGCAGTACGCGCACACGGTGGTCGTCTCGCTCTGCTTCGCCTCGTCCCACGTACCCGCCGCACGCATGTCGAACTCCGACTTGAAGGACAGCGCCCCCGTCGGACACACCTCGATGCAGTTCCCGCAGTACACACACGCCGAGTCGGTCAGCGGGGCGTCCTGCTCGACGGCGATCCGGGCGTCGAAACCCCGCCCGGAGACCGAGATCGCGAAGGTGTTCTGCCACTGGTCGCCACAGGCGTCGACGCACTTGTAGCAGAGGATGCACTTGCCGTAGTCGCGCACATACAGATCGTTGTCGACCCTGGGTTCCTCGTCGAGCCGCGCCGCGTCCGGGCCGAACCGGTCCGGCTTCGCCTCGTACTCCTTGATCCATTCGGCGACTTGTGGAGTCGTCGACAAGTCGACCGAGGAGGCGAGCAGTTCGAGGACGATCTTGCGGCTGTGCCGGGCGCGTTCCGTGTCGGTCCGGACGACCATGCCGGGCTCGGCCTTGCGG
>Ga0075367_10000789_pt1 | contig 12457 bp, 8 predicted proteins | sample EndMethybrTD3032_FD_71399 | JGI IMG/M metagenome (GOLD analysis project Ga0075367, IMG submission 71399) | Populus endosphere microbial communities from Tennessee, USA - Endosphere MetaG P. TD hybrid TD303-2 | ecosystem: Host-associated > Plants > Roots > Endosphere | place: USA: Tennessee... | reverse complement strand
CGGCCGCCCCCGCTCAGGCGGCCTCCCTCCGTCGGCGCGGCGCCGTGCTCGAACGCGCGATCCTCGATGCCGCCCTGGAACAACTCAGCACGGTCGGTTGGAACGGCCTCACCATGGAAGGCGTCGCCGCCGGCGCCCAGACCGGCAAGGCGGCGGTCTACCGCCGCTGGCCGTCCAAGGAGGACCTGGTCGCCGACGCGCTGCAGGCCGGCCTGCCCCGCATCGAGGAGGCGCCCGATCTGGGCAGCGTCCGGGAGGATCTGCTCCAGCTGTGCCGGCAGGCGCGGGAGGCGATGTTCTCGCGCCCCGGTCACGCGGTCCGCGCCGTGATTCACGAATGCGATCCGATTCAGGCGGAGCGCTTCCATGACGTGATCTTCAACGGAATCGTCGAGCCCATGATCAAGCTGCTCCGCGAGGTCGTCATCCGCGGAATAGCGCGGAACGAGGTCCGGCCCGACGCGGCCAACAGCTACGTCTTCGACGCCATCCCGGCCATGATGATGTACCGCTCCAAGATGAGCGGCAGCGAATGGGACGATCGCGATCTCGAGGAAATGATCGACCAGTTGATGGTTCCGCTGCTCCGGCCGAGCGGAGACTGAGTGGGGGAGGCGACGGTCTCGGCGTGGCTCGGGGAGCCGGGGTGTCGCCGAGTGATCGGTGAGGCGTAGGCTAAGGACGCCATGCCGTACGAACCACCTACTCACACCGTCGAGCGCTCCCTTCGCGCAACGACCGGAGCGAAGATCATTGCCGGTGTCGACGAGGTGGGGCGCGGCGCCTGGGCCGGCCCCGTCACCGTCTGTGCGGCGGTCACCGGACTGCGCCGACCCCCTGAAGGCCTCACCGACTCCAAACTGCTCACCGTCAAGCGGCGCACCGTGCTCGCCGCGGAGTTGCAGAAGTGGGTGACGTCGTACGCCCTGGGGCACGCGTCCCACGAGGAGATCGACACCCTGGGCATGACAGCGGCACTGCGGCTGGCGGCGGTGCGTGCCCTGGAGGCTCTGCCGGTCCGCCCCGACGCGGTGATCCTCGACGGGAAGCACGACTATCTGGGCACGCCCTGGAAGGTCCGTACGGTCATCAAGGGCGACCGGTCCTGCGTGGCGGTCGCGGCGGCGTCGGTGATCGCCAAGGTTCAGCGCGACAAAATGATGGCCGAACTGGGTATCGACCATGCAGACTTCGGTTTTGCGGACAATGCCGGGTATCCGTCGCCCGTGCACAAGGCCGCACTGGAGGAGCGGGGCCCCACCCCGTACCACCGGTTGTCGTGGGCGTATCTTGATGCGCTGCCCCAGTGGCGGCACCTCAAGAAGGCCCGCAGCTGGGCGGACGGAAGCGTTCCGGAGATCGAGGGTCAGCTCGGCTTCGACTTCTGACGATTCCGCTCGCACTCATGTGCCACCCGCCGACGCGAGCCGTACCAACGTTTGATAAACATCAGCTCATGCCTCTCATTCCCGAGGAGCCTCAGATTCACGAGAGTGCCCAGGGTCCCCGCGCCACTCCGGCCAGTGGCCGTACCGCGCCGACCCCCCGTCCCGTACCCGGTCCTCGCCCCGCGGCCCCGCCGCGGCCCGGTCGTCCTGGTCCGCTCCGGCCCACTCCGCCGGTGCAACGTACGTCGCGTGACGTGGCCGCGGCCAAGCCCGGACCCTCCGGTCCGGCTGCCTCCGCAGCCCCCGTCGCGTCTTCGGCGGCCCCCCCGCAGATCCAGCTGATCCCGGCCTCGGTGGAAGGCGCGCTCGACGCCGCCGAGGAGGCCGTGGACCTGCTCCTGGACTCCGGTCGGTCCCCCGGCGACGTGCTGGTCATCACCACCGGCGAACAGCACCCGTGGGCCGCCCACGAGCTGTCCTTCGGTGAAGCCTCCTACTGGGCCCAACACGACGCGGGCGACGACGTCTTCTACGCGGATGCCGCCGTCGCCTCCCGCGCCGCCGTACGCCCTGTGGTCGTGGTCGCCGTCAACGGCGGTGCCGACTCGGCCGCCGCCACCGCGTTGCCACTGGCCCATGGCCGGGCCGGCGCCCTGCTGATCGTCTGTGGCGACCCGCAGCAGATCAACTCGGTGCTCGGCGCGGGCGTCTGAGCCGGTTCCGGTACGTCCTGGGGGACGCCGGAGCCACAAGGGTGCCGCTGTGGCGGCACTGGCACGGTGGACGTTTCGGCGTGCGCGGGTAACGGCCCGAGCTGCCCGTTGTACGTGCCCGTCGGCCCGGTTCCGTGGTCTGCCACGAGACCGGGACGCGCCGGTGCGTGTGTCCGGTGTCGTCGTTCGTGGCATCGGACCGGGGTCCAGGCGCAGGACCCCGGGAGCATGCGGTTGGGTACGGGTGGCTGCTTGGCATGCCCGCGCTGACCGCCGTATGCGCGCGTCCTCGTGCCGCCTGTCGTCCAGGCGTACAAGGACGCGTGCCGTCGCGAGGCCCGACCGAGCGGTGGCCTGCGGGCCCGACCGACCGGTGCCCTCAGCGAGCTGCCGCGCGGCGCAGGACCTCCGAGGCGGCACCGCCGGTGCGCGGCAGCCGGGGAGGTGCCTCGGACATCCCGAAGGGCTCGGGCGCGGAGTCCGCGTTCGGGCGGCGCCCGCCACGGCCCTCGCCGAGCACCTGCCAGCCGTCCCGGGTCAGCGTGATGTACGCCCCGCAGCGCAGTCCGTGCAGTGTGCAGGCGTCACGCAGGCCCCACATCCACGCGCCGTCCTCCTCCGTCCAACGCGCGTCGCCGTCACGGCAGTAGATCAGCACCGCGGTGCGCACCGGCGTGCGGCGGCGCAGATCGTGCGGGATGACTCGGCGCAGCTGGGCGAGGAGCGCGTTGCGGAACATCCAGCCATCGGCCGGAGCCGGGCGGCGGGTGAACGAGGCGCTCGCACGCACGCGTTCGTCCGGGTCGAGGACGGCCACGATCGCGGTCGTCGGCCTGGGGCGGTGGCGGGAGTGGAGTCCGCTGACGACCTCTCGGGGGTTGCGCAGCAGAGGGATTCCCGCGGCGGCCCACTCGGCTGGTTCGAGCATGCGGGCGAGAGGGTTGGCGGATGCGGCGGACAGGTCGGCAGACGTCGACGTGGATGCCGCGGAGGACGGAGCGAATCCGAAGGTCACGGTCCTCCCTTCGGCTACGCGCCCACACTGCGGGCGAGGTCGGATTCGGGAGCGCGCACCGCAGCAGGGCCCTACCGGACCACGGACGAGCCGTGCGGGGAGCGGAGTTCAATTCTTGCTGTCGAACTTGGATGCGGCAACGAGCAATTGGGGCCACTGACCGGAATCTGACGGTACGTGGTTTATATCCCTACCCCGGGCTTACTGCCGCGACGCATGAGGTGACCGTTCACCTCGAGTTCGTACACCGTTGGGGCACAGGTGGTCCAGAGAAGTGTCGTAGGTCGGGGTGTGCGGGCACGCGGGCCGGGGCGCGAGTGCCTCGAGGCGCTGGGCGCTGTTGCTCCGGCGTCAGGGCTGGGTGGGCGAGGACGTCGAGTGGGCGGCAGCCGGTGCGGGAGAGGCGCAAGGACAGGTTGCTCGGGCTCCGGCACATTCGCGTTCCACGCGGCATTGGAGTCCTGACCTGGGCGAACGAGTCCAGCGAAGGTGATCGCGATCGGCAGGTGCGTGCTGAACGCCCTTGATCGTTGTGTGGCGGGAGAGCCCTTGGAGAACCCCTGTCTCGCCGAGTCGATTGGTCGATTGTCAGTGGCGTGAGGTTGCATGGGGACATGGACGATCTGGAGCTCCGCGCCGAGGCCGATGCCGTTCTTGCCGAGCTCGTCGGTGATCCCGGGGGGTCGGCACGGCTGCGGGAGGATCAGTGGCAGGCGGTGGCGGCTCTGGTGGAGGAGCGCCGGCGCGCCCTGGTGGTGCAGCGCACCGGGTGGGGCAAGTCGGCGGTGTACTTCGTCGCCACCGCGCTGCTGCGGCGACGCGGATCGGGTCCCACGGTGATCGTCTCACCGCTCCTGGCGTTGATGCGTAACCAGGTCGAGGCGGCGGAGCGGGCCGGTATCCAGGCCCGCACCATCAACTCGGCCAACCCTGAGGAGTGGGACACCATCTACGAGGAGATCGAGCGCGGTGAGACCGACGTTCTCCTCGTGAGTCCGGAGCGCCTCAACTCTGTGGATTTCCGCGACCAGGTACTTCCCAAGCTGGCGGCCACGACCGGTCTCCTGGTGGTCGACGAGGCGCACTGCATCTCCGACTGGGGCCATGACTTCCGCCCCGACTACCGTCGTCTGCGGGCCATGCTGGCCGAACTGGCTCCCGGCGTGCCGGTGCTGGCGACGACGGCGACGGCCAACGCGCGCGTGACGGCCGATGTGGCCGAGCAGTTGGGTACCGGTGCCGGCGAGGCTCTGGTGCTGCGCGGCCCGCTGGACCGGGAGAGTCTGAGGCTGGGTGTGGTCCGGCTGCCGGACGCGGCGCACCGTCTGGCGTGGCTGGCCGAGCACCTGGACGAGCTGCCGGGTTCGGGCATCATCTACACGCTGACGGTCGCCGCTGCCGAGGAGGCCACCGCCTACCTCCGGCAGCGCGACTTCCGAGTGGCCTCCTACACGGGGCGCACGGAGAACGCCGACCGGTTGCAGGCCGAGGAGGATCTGCTGGCCAACCGGGTCAAGGCGCTGGTCGCGACGTCGGCGCTGGGTATGGGCTTCGACAAGCCCGACCTCGGTTTCGTGGTCCATCTCGGCTCGCCGTCCTCGCCGATCGCGTACTACCAGCAGGTGGGCCGGGCGGGGCGCGGAGTTGAGCATGCCGATGTGCTGCTGCTGCCCGGCACGGAGGACGAGGCGATCTGGCGCTACTTCGCCGATACGGCCTTTCCTCCCGAGGCGCAGGTCCGCCAGACCCTGTCGGCCCTTGCCGGTGCGGGCCGGCCGCTGTCCGTGCCGGCCCTGGAGGCGGCCGTCGATCTCCGGCGCACCCGGCTGGAGACAATGCTGAAGGTCCTCGACGTGGACGGCGCGGTCAAGCGGGTCAAGGGCGGCTGGGAGAGCACCGGGCAGCCATGGGGGTACGACACCGAGCGGTACGCCTGGGTGGCGCGGCAACGGGCCGCCGAGCAACAGGCCATGCGGGACTACGTGAGCACGTCTCAGTGCCGGATGGAGTTCCTGCGCCGTCAGCTGGACGACGAGGGCGCGGCCCCGTGCGGCCGGTGCGACAACTGTGCGGGCGCCTGGGCCGATTCATCCGTTTCGGAGGAGGCGCTGACGGGAGCGCTGAAAGAGCTGGATCGCCCTGGCGTCGAGATCGAGCCGCGCCGGATGTGGCCGACCGGGATGCCCGCACTGGGCATCGACCTCAAGGGGCGTATCCCGACCGGTCAGCAGTGCTCCACCGGGCGTGCCCTGGGCAGGCTGTCCGACATCGGCTGGGGCAACCGCCTCCGCCCGCTGCTGGCGGAGAACGCGGCCGATGGTCCGGTTCCCGACGATGTCCTGAAGGCCGCGGTGGCGGTTCTCGCCGACTGGGCGCGTTCCCCGGGCGGCTGGGCGCCGAACGCCCCAGATGCCTCTGCCAGGCCGGTAGGCGTCGTCGCTGTGCCGTCCCTGACCCGCCCGCACCTGGTCGCTTCCCTTGCTCAGGGAATCGCGGCCATCGGCCGCCTCCCCTTCCTGGGCATGCTGACGTACACCGGGTCGGCCGCCGGCCATACGGTGCGACGCAGCAATTCCGCCCAGCGCCTCAAGGCCCTCTCCGGTGCCTTCTCCGTCTCCGAGGAACTGGCCGGCGCGCTGGCGTCCTCTCCCGGTCCTGTCCTGCTCGTGGATGACTACACCGACTCCGGCTGGACCCTCGCCGTCGCCGCACGCCTGCTGCGGCAGTCAGGCGGCGAACAGGTTCTCCCGCTGGTGCTCGCGGCAGCCGGCTGAGTCTCCGGCTCTGTTCGCGACGCCACCGTGAGGAAACCTCAGTGGCCGCTCCCTATCACTTGGTGAGATCCGCGAGGAGATCGCAGTGCGGGTCGTCCTGGGCCGTGGGTGTATTCGCGGCGGGCACGTGTTGTTCGGCTGGTTCCGGCAGAACGCTTTGACGAGTTGATCTCATGTCACCCGGTTGGGTGGGCTGTCGGCCCGGCTGCGAACCGGCTCCGCCGGCGGGGTACGCCGTCCTGCCCACCGGATTGGGCAGGGAACCGGCGCGTCCTTGTGCCGGCGGGAGATCAATCGCCTTTGCCGCGAACGGAGTTGGCGACCCTGCGTGCCGAAGGGGAGCCAAGTCGGTACGGCGGCGGGTCCGAGAAGAGGGAACCTACGTTGCGTCGTAGGTACAAGGGGGTGACCGCGAGCTGGACCGGCTGGCTCCGGAGGCCGACTGGGAGCGGGTGATAGCGCTCCACGTGTCAGCGATGGTGGCAGTCCGTCCAGTCCGGAGGGACGCAGGGCTGTTGACCGGCTGAACCGTCCTGCTGGCCACTTTCGGCGACCGTCTGCCGACCTTGCGGAGCCTGAGTTCGCCGTGAAGTTCGACTCCCGGCCGTGCGTCCGGGCCTTCCTGAAGTGGGCATTCCGACTCCATCGCCTTCTGCCCGACCGCCGCACACCACTTCCCTCTGGCGCAACCGAGCCGGTATGACTGCGGGCGGACGAGGCATGGCATTCAAGTCCCTTTGCTGATAGGCGAGTTGGAGCCGCGCATCAGGGGGCTTGACGTGTCCCTGGCCCGACTTGTCCACAGGGCGAAGTGCACCTTCGCGTTCCGCGAGATCGTCTGCACATGACGAATCACGGCGAAACCACTGGATCCCCCGAAAACGGCCCCGCTGCCGGGAGTGACGGTCGCGCACCTCGCGACGCACACGGCGACCACGGCCGACCTCTCGGACCGGAGACACACACCGGCCCGACCGCCTACGACAGGCACGGCACCGAGCACCAGGTCACGCTGCGCACCCCGGCCGAACTGGCCGACGCACTGCCCTATCTCCTCGGGTACCGCCCCGAGGACAGCATCGTCCTCGTCGCCCTGCACGACAGGGACGGCCGGGGCCGCTTCGGCGGCCGGGCCCGGCTCGGCATTCCCGCCGGCGAGGACGACTGGGGCTGCGTCGCACGGCAGTTGGCACAGGGCCTGGTGACCGGAAGCGAACGCCGAGGAGCGCGACCCGAGCAGATGGTCGCCTACCTCTGCCAGGAACCGGCGCAGGGCGAGTCGGGCCGGCAGGTCATGGAGCGGCTGCGCCCACTCGCCCAGAAACTCCGTGTCGAGTGCGGCCAGCTCGACGTCCCGGTGATCGAGGCCCTGTGCATCTCGGGCGGCCGCTTCTGGTCGTACTGCTGCAGCAACGAGGTCTGCTGCCCGCCCGAAGGTCTGCCGATGGGACTGCCCGGCACGTCCGTGCTCGCTGCCGCGGCCACCTACGCCGGCCTGCAGGTGCGGGGCACGCTCCGCGAGCTGCGGGCCAGGCTGCAGCCCTGGGAGACCGCGGCCGCCCTGGACCAGGAGATCGCCCTGGACACCGCCAGCGCGGCCCTGGTGCCCAGGATCCTCGACGACGCCGGCCGCGCGGGCGTGGCCGAGGAGACGCTCGAACTGGCGGAGAGCATCATCCACCGTCTGGCCGAAGCCCCGCCGGTGTCCGGCGCGCTCATTGCGGACCTGCGCGACGACGAACTGCTCGCACACGACGAAGCCGCAACGCTGATTCTGGGTTTGCAGGACCGCGCGACCCGCGACCGCGCAGCCGGATGGATGGAGGGCGACGAGGCAGCCCCGGCACTGCGCCTCTGGCGGGCGCTGGCCCGCCGCTGCGTCGGACCCTACGGCGAACACGCAGCCGCGCCACTGACCCTGACCGGCTGGGTCGCCTGGTCCACCGGCGACGACCTGGAGGCCCGGGAAGCGCTCGCCATGGCCCTTGGCGCAGATCCCGGCTATCTCTTCGCCCGACTGTTGCACCAGGCCTGCAACGAGGGCCTCGACCCGGAGTCGATCCGCCGCTGTCTGCGCGCGGAACGACGGGGCCGCGGGCGACCGCCGACCCGGCAGCTCGACGGCGACGGGGAAGCCGCGGTCGAGGACACTGGGACGGCACCGGCACGGAAGGAGGCCTCCCGCGCGCGTCGCCGTTCCCGCTCCGGCGGTACGGCCGTCAGCCGCGCGGCGAAGGCGGACATTCGAGGGAGCGGAGCGAGCGTCCCTCGGCCCCGGACGCCGGCGGCGGGCGGAGGCCGTCCCGGCATCGCACAGACGGGAGGTACCCGTCCCAGCACTGCTTCGGCGGGCGGTCCGCGCTCGGGCACTGCTTCGGCGGGCGGTGCGCGCCCCAGCACCGGACCGACGGGTGGCACACGCCCCCGGACGCCCGGAAAGGGGGCCGGCCGTCGTCGCGACAACTGCCCCGGAAGCGTGCGGCCGGGGCGCGGCCGTGCCGAGGGGGAGACGTGAGCAATTGCTCGAAGCCCCTCGGGAGTCGCGGCCGACGCGACCGCAGTCGCCCAGTGGCGCGCGGTTCGGGACGAGGAGTCCCCGGCGACTGCCCGGGCCGACACCGCCATGCGGTCGTGTCGGTCGTCCAAGGGCGTGACCCGGAGGAGCCCCGCTCCGTTCACCTGAGTGGCGGAACGACCGAAAGGGTCGTGCCGCCGCACAGTCCACGCCGGTCCGGATTCCCCCACCCGGCGCCGTACACGCCCGGGGTGTACAGAGCGCAGAAGAAGCCACCGCATGCATCAGCCGACTCCACCTGCTGCCACCGACGACCGCACCGGGGCCGGGAGATCCGAGCCGCCTCCTTCGACGGGCGCCGACCTGTCCGCACCGGCCCCTTCACCGGACCGATCACAGAACAGGTCGCCGGACGGATCACAGAACCAGTCAGCGGAAGGATCACAGAACCAGTCAGCGGAAGGATCACAGAACCGGTCGGCGGACGGGTCCACCGGCCAGGGCCTCACCGACGATCGACCGCCCGTCCCGCAGCACCCTGTATTCCGCCCACGGAGCCAGGGCCACACCCCGCCTTCTTCTCCACAGGTCGGACACGACCCGCACCCTCCTCCCCACCGCCAGGAGCCGCCCCTACGCCCCCAGGTGCCCCCTCACCGGCTCCGTCTCCGGCACCTCGTCGGCCCGCCGAGTTGCCCGCCACCCCTACCGTCATGATCTGCGTGGCTCTGCCGGGCCTCGCCCTTTCCACGGACCAGGGGCAGTTGACCGGCCGGGAACTGGAAGGGTTCTACCGCGCGGGTCGACGTGTCCTCTCCCGCTGCCAGGTCCGTGTGGCCGGACGCGAACCGCTCGCCGTCCAGGCCCGGATGACCGCGGCCGACCAGGCCCGCTTCGTGGGCACGCTGTGTGTCTCCCCGAGCTCCGGCCCGGATCCGGACGTGGTGGTCGAACGCATCCGGCACGCGGACGGGACCGAGCGGATCACCCTCCACAGCGCGGCCCTGCGCCCCTTGCGCATCCCGGTCGAGGTCGCCCTGGGGACGGACCTGGCCGAGGCCCGCCGCTGGGGGCTCCCCGAGCAGGAGACGGAGGAACTGCTGCCGGCCGCCGAGCGCTGTCTGACCTGGCTGGGGACGACCGTGGGCGACGGCACATACCTCTGCGATCCCCACCCCGGGGGGTCCCGTCCGCTGCGAAACACAGGCCCACGCCCACCGCGCGGCACTCCTCGGCGCCGATCTGCTCGATGCCCATGGCAGGCCCGGCGGCGCCGAGTTGCGGCAGTGGGCGCGGGCGCTGCGGACGGCGTTTCGTCAGGAGTTCTGGATCGACGACCTGGGCGGAGGTGGACGGCGGCCGCCCGCGCCCCTGACGGAAGCCCGGTGCCGCACCTGGGCGCGGCCGCCGTCCACCTCCTCGACACCGGCCTGCTGGGCGGGGGCGAACCGGCCGTCGGCCTGCTGGACAAGGTGCAGACCGAACAACTCGCACGACTGCTCGGCGGGCCGGCCATGGACTCGGGCTGGGGGCTGGGCGGACTGGGCGTGAAGGAAGCGGGACACAACCCGTTCGGCCACCGGAGCGGTGCCGTACGGGTCCACGAGACGGCCGTGGCCGTCGCGGGCCTGTCCGCAGCCGGCTACGAGAAGGAGGCGAACTCCCTGCTGCGCGGAGTGCTCGCCGCGTCCGAGGCCTCCGGTCACCGGCTGCCCGAGATGTACGCGGGGGAGAGCACCGACGGGAGTGCTCCCCTCCCGCACCCGGCCGCCTGCCGCCCAGCGGCCACCGCGGCAGCGGCGGGTGTGGTCCTGCTGACCACGCTCGCGGGAATCCGCCCCGACGCCCCCGCCGGCACCGTCACGCTGCGCCCCGTGCACAGCGCGCCCCTCGGCGAGATCGTCCTGACCGGACTGAGGGTCGCCGGCGCACCCTTCTCCATACGCGTCAGCCGGCTCGGCCTCGCCATGGTCGAGGAGGCGGCCGACGGGCTGCAACTGGGAGTGTGACCTCGGACGACACACCACCGAACCACCAGCCGAAGCAGACGGTGAGGCCCATACCGGACCGAAGTGGATCAGCCATCGAAGCGACCGACGAAGGGAGTGTTTATCGTCAGGCAGACGACTATGATCGCCGCATGCCCTACGACCCGTCAGCCTTTCCGCCCTTCGCCGTCACCGTGGACCTGGTCGTGCTGACCGTGCGCCGCCATGCCCTGTGCGCGCTGGCGGTACGCAGGGGCGAGCCACCCTTTCAAGGACGCTGGGCACTCCCGGGCGGGTTCGTACGGGCCGACGAGGACCTGGCGCAGGCGGCAGCGCGCGAGTTGGCCGAGGAGACCGGGCTGCGCGCCCACGACCCGTCCGTCCCCGCCCAGGACAACGGCGCCCACCTCGAGCAGCTCGCGACCTACGGCGACCCCAAGCGCGACCCCCGGATGCGCGTGGTCAGCGTCGCTCACCTCGCGCTCGCGCCCGACCTGCCCGCGCCCCGGGCGGGCGGCGACGCCAGCAACGCGCGCTGGGCGCCGGTCGAGGAGCTGCTGCAGCAGGGCGGTTACGGCCGCGACGGCGAACCGGTGGCACCGCTCGCCTTCGACCACTCCCAGATCCTGTCCGACGGCGTGGAGCGCGCCCGCTCCAAGATCGAGTACTCGTCCCTCGCCACGGCGTTCTGCCCCACCGAGTTCACCGTCGGCGAGCTGCGCCGGGTCTACGAGGCGGTGTGGGGCGTGGCGCTCGACCCGCGCAACTTCCACCGCAAGGTGACGGGCACCCCGGGCTTCCTCGTCCCCACCGGCGGCACCACCACACGCCAGGGCGGGCGTCCTGCCCAGCTGTTCCGGGCCGGCGGTGCCACGCTGCTCAACCCCCCGATGCTGCGCCCCGAAGTGTGACGTCGAAGCCTGCGGGACGCGCTCCGGCCGTACTGTCCCACAGACCGCGCTATGCCCGAAAAACCGGAAATAGCGCGCTATCTTGCTGCAGGTGATCCAGGCCTTCGGACTGACCAGCAACCCCCGCAAGGACCTTCCGCCCGCCGTCGACGACATCTCCTTCGAGGCGCGCGCGGGCCGCGTCACCGCGCTCCTCGGCACACCCGGAGCAGGCAAGACGACCGCGCTCAGACTCATGCTCGAACTCCAACAGGGCCGTGGCATCGCCCACTTCAGAGGCCGCCCCCTGCATCGCATCGCCCACCCCTCGCGTGAGGTCGGCGTGCTCCTGGGCGACGTACCGGGCCACCCCGCCCGCACCGTCCGCGGCCACCTGCGCATGCTGTGCGCCGCCGCGGGCGTCCCGGTCCGCCGCGCCGACGAAGTGCTCGAAGTCGTCGGCCTCGTCAGCCTGCGCGACGAGCGCCTCGGCACCCTCTCCCGCGGCATGGACCGCCGCCTCGGCCTGGCCTGCGCCCTCCTGCCCGACCCGCACACGCTCGTCCTCGACGACCCGGCCGAGGGCCTCTCGACCCGGGAGACGCACTGGCTGCACAGCACGCTGCGGGCCCACGCCGCCCAGGGCGGCACCGTCCTGTTCGCCACCGCCGACGCCAAGGAGGCCGCCCGCAGCGCCGATCGGGTCGTCACACTGGACCGGGGCAGACTCGTCGCCGACCAGGACGCCACCGAATTCGCCCGCACCCGACTGCGGCCCCGAGTCGCCGTCCGCAGCCCGCACGCCGCACGCCTCGCCGCCCTCCTCGCCAAGGAGGCCCGCACCGCACACCGCTCCGTCGAGGTCGTCCGCGAGGGCGGCAACCGCCTTTCCGTGTACGGCAGTACCTGCGCCGACGTCGGCGAGGCCGCATTCCGGCACAGCATCCTCGTACATCAACTCGCGGACGAGACCGGGGACATGGGGCCGGGAGCGGGTGCGGCGCCCGTCGGTGCCCCGGAAACCCCCGACGAGCCGCGGGCATCCGACACACAGCACACCATGGCCCCGACTCAGGAGCCCGGTGCCGAACCGCACCGCGCGCCACCGGCTGGCGCAACCCTTCGCGCGACCGTCGGACCGCACTCCGCGCCACCGGCTGGGGCACCCCTTCAC
>Ga0075367_10000785_pt1 | contig 12491 bp, 13 predicted proteins | sample EndMethybrTD3032_FD_71399 | JGI IMG/M metagenome (GOLD analysis project Ga0075367, IMG submission 71399) | Populus endosphere microbial communities from Tennessee, USA - Endosphere MetaG P. TD hybrid TD303-2 | ecosystem: Host-associated > Plants > Roots > Endosphere | place: USA: Tennessee... | reverse complement strand
CGAGAAGGCCCGCCGCATCGAGGAGGTCACGGACCGGGTACGGGCGAAGTTCGGGGCGGGGGCGGTCTTTCCGGGGGCGTTGGCGGCGTAGACGTCAGCGGGTCCACGGGGGTGCGAGACGTGTCCCGTCGGCCAACTCCGCCTCCAGGCCGATGGAGGTGGTGACCCAGGTGATCGCGGTCCGGTCGGTCGGGTTCTCGACGGCGAGCGTCGCGCCGGGGTTGATGATCAGTGTGTCGCCCGCAGCGATGCGGGTGGCCCGACCGTCGAGCGTGACGACCAGCTCACCGTCGAGCACGTGCAGGATCTCCTCCTTGCTGACGGTGTGCGCGGGCGCTTTGGTGCCGGGTGGGATCTCTCCGCGCCAGGCGCACAGTTCCCTGCTTCCGTTGAGGGACGTGGCATACGAGACGAACCGGGCGCCGTGCATCTCGTGGACCACGGCTTCGGACGGGCGGATGACGGGCATGGCGCCTCCATATAGTCAAGTAGCTTGACTATATGGTCAAGCTGCTTGACCAGTCTGTCAAGGGTGTTTCAATGCCTTCGTGCAGAACTCCGAGGCCATCGCCCTGTCCGCCGCTCTGCTCGCCGTCGCCGGTGAGCTCACCCAGCGCATCCATGAGGGTGTCGTCGCCCGTGGCTTCGAGGGGGTGCGGCCCGCGCACGGGTTCGCCTTCGCGCGGCTCGCTCCCGACGGTGCGACGGTGACCGAACTCGCGGTCCATCTCGGTGTCACCAAGCAGGCGGCGAGTCAGCTCGTCGACGAGGTCGTTCGGAAGGGGTATGTCGAGCGGCGGCCGCACCCTGTGGATGCGCGGGCTCGGCTGGTGGTGTTGACCGAGCGCGGGTGGGCCTGCACCCGGGCTGCCGAGGAGGCCGCCGCCGAGGTCGTGCAGGGGTGGATCGGTGTACTCGGTGAGGGTGAAGTGCGAGTGTTGTGCCAGCAGTTGGGGCGTATTGCTCCCTATGGTCCTGTCAGGCCCGCCTGGTGATTGTTTGTCGATGGCTACTGACGAGTCAGTTATCGCTGGAAGTTTTTACTGACGCGTAACTTCACACTTGCGCTACTCGCTCGTAACTTGACGAGTGAACAGCATCCTTCGTGATCCGGATCACAGGGCGTAAGGCCATCGCAACTCCCTTGAGCCGCAAGGAGATCACACGATGCTGCCCTGGAAACGACTGCTCAGACCCCTCGCCGCACTGGTGCTGACCGCCGCGGTCGCCACCGGCGCCACGACCGCCCAGGCCGCCGACAACAGCACCAGCAGCGGCTGGAACGACTACTCCTGCAAGCCCTCCGCCGCCCACCCCCGCCCCGTCGTCCTGGTCCACGGCACCTTCGCCAACTCCGTCGACAACTGGCTGTCCCTCGCGCCCTATCTCGAGGACCGCGGCTACTGCGTCTTCTCCTTCGACTACGGCCAGCTGAACGGCGTCCCCCTCATCTACGGCCTCGGCCCGATCGACCAGTCGGCCGGGCAGCTCTCCGACTTCGTCGACAAGGTGCTCGCCGCGACCGGCGTCGCCAAGGTGGACCTCGTCGGGCACTCGCAGGGCGGCATGATGCCCCGCTACTACCTCAAGTTCCTCGGCGGAGCGGCCAAGGTGAACGCCCTGGTCGGCATCGCCCCCGACAACCACGGCACCGACCTGGACGGCTTCACCGACCTGCTGCCGTACTTCCCGGGCGCCGCCGACCTCATCTCCGCCTCGACCCCGGCCCTCGCCGACCAGATCGTCGGCTCCGCCTTCCTCACCAAGCTGAACGCCGGCGGCGACACCGTCCCCGGCGTCCACTACACGGTCATCGCCAGCAAGTACGACGAGGTCGTCACGCCGTACAGCAGTCAGTTCCTGAGCGGGGCCGATGTGCACAACGTCCTGATCCAGAACCTGTGTGCGCTCGATCTCTCCGAGCACGCCCTGCTCGGGCTGACCGACCGGATCGCCTTCCACGAAGTGGCCAACGCGCTCGACCCCGCCCACGCCACCACGACCACCTGCGCGTCGGCACTGAGCTGACGGTGGCGGATGCACGATTCGGGGCCTGTCCAGCCTGAGCCGCCGGACAGGCCCCGTCCTTGTGGTGGCCGGACTACCGGCCGTGCCGCCCGCCGCCGGTCGTCGCGCGGTGGCGGACCGAGGCGAACAGCGCCGCCGCACCGAGGGCCAGTGCGGCCGCACCGCCCATGGCGAGATACGGGGTGCCGCCGCCGGCACCCGTCTCGGCGAGGTTCTGTGAAGTGCCGGCTGTCTTCGGCGAGTTGGCGGTGGCCGCTTCCGTGGTGGTGGTCGGTTCGGCCGATGTCGACGCGTCCTGGTCGCCGTGGCCGTGGTGCTCGACGGTGGACTTGTCGGCGCCCGCCTCGATCTGCTCGTCGGACGGCGCGGAGGCGGAGGGGGCGGGCGACGCGCTGGTCGTCGTACCGCTGCCGCTCGTGTTGTCACTGCCGCCCGCGCTGTCACCGCTTCCGCCGAACGTCACGTCCGAGCAGGAGTAGAACGCCTCCGGGCTGTCCGAGCGCTGCCAGATCGCGTACAGGAGCTGCTTGCCGGAGCGGGTGGGGAGGGTGCCGGAGAAGGTGTAGAAACCGCCGGACGCGACCGGGTCGGTGGCCGTCGCCACCGGGTGCTCCAGGTCCAGGTCGGACCAGGCCAGCGGCTTGGTCGGGTCGTAGCCGGACTTGGTGAGGTACACCTTGAACGTGCCCTTGTGCGGGGCCGTCACGCGGTACTTGAAGGTGTACGACCCACTGCGCACGCTCGTCGCCGGCCAGTCGGCGCGGGCCAGGTCGAGGCCCTTGAACTCCTCGTTGTTCGCGCTGCACAGCTTGCCGTCGGGGATCAGGGCCTGGTGCCGGCCATCGGCGTCGCCGATGCGGATGCCGTTCCAGTCGTAGAGCGCCTGGGTGCCGCCGGCCGCGACCGCCGCCTTGCACGCGTCCGATCGGGGACTCTCCGGGTTCTCCGCGTAGCACTGCGCGACCCTGCTGACCGGGTCACCCATCGTGCCGTGCGCCGACGCGGGGGCGGAGGCGAGGACGGTCAGGGCGAGCGGGGCCACGCCGAGGACGGCGAAGGCGGCGACCTTGCGGCGGCGTGCGGGCATGCGGGATCTCCTCGGAACGGTTCGTCCTGACGGATGCGGCGGGCGCGATCAGAAGCTAGTCCCAAGAAACCTTGAAATCGCCTGCTGGAGGCGGGTGGTGGAGATCCTTATGGTGGCGTTAAGGGAGTGCTCAGACTGGGATCAGGTAAGTAGCGTGCGCGGCATGGAACAGGATGAGATCCGGCCGGCCGTCGCCGCCGACGTACCCGCCGTGAAGGCCGTGACCGATGCCGCGTACCAGCACTACATCGAGCGCATCGGGGTGGTGCCGCAGCCCATGCGGCGCGACCACGCGGCGAAGGTGGCCGCGGGGCAGGTGTTCGTCACGGGCGACCCCGTGGTCGGCCTCGTGGTGCTGGAGGAGCACGAGGACCATCTGTACCTCGACAACATCGCCGTCCACCCCGACGCCCAGGGGACGGGTGTGGGGCGACGGCTGCTGCACTTCGTGGACGCACACGCGCGTGCGCTGGGTCTGCCCGAGGTCCGGCTCTACACGAACGCGTTGATGTGGGAGAACCAGAAGATCTATCCGAAGTACGGCTACGAGGTCGTGGAGCGGCTTGTGGATGGTCCCTACGACCGCATCCACTACCGCAAACGGCTGGACTGACCAGGGTTGGTCACCCGTCCGGCCACCACGTTCGTGCGATGTCCTCGCGCACCTCCGGGCGTCCGGCGGGACGCGCGTCGGCCTCTTCGCGGACCCTGCGGGTGTCCGTCTTCTTCAGGGGCTTCTGCACAGTGGTCCGGCGCATGGCTGCCTCCTTCAGGGCCACCGGGTTCCGCGTTCTCACGGAGGTAGACCCTTTTCGGGAGAGTGACTCATCGGTCGGGGTCTGTCTGTGGTGGCTGTCACGAATCGACTGTCAGTGGCGGGTGTCACTCTTGGGCGCATGACGAACGACCAGGATGGACTGAGCAGGGCGGCTGTGGACTGGGACGCGGAGGCCGCCACCTTCGACGACGAACCTGATCACGGGCTGCGCGACCCTCAGGTGCGGCAGGCCTGGGCCGAGCGGCTGCGCGGCTGGCTGCCGGAGCGGACGAGCGATGTGCTCGACCTCGGCTGCGGCACGGGCAGTCTGTCGCTCCTCGCGGCCGAGCAGGGACACCGGGTGACGGGGGTCGACCGTTCCCCGGCCATGATCGACCTCGCGCGAGCGAAGCTGGCCGGGCGTGACGCGGTGTTCCTGGTCGGTGACGCGGAGGTGCCGCCGGTGGGGGAGCAGCGGTTCGACGTGGTTCTGGTACGACACATGGTGTGGGCGCTGGGTGATCCGGGGCGGGCGTTGCGGCAGTGGTGGGGGTTGCTGCAGCCGGGTGGGCGGCTGGTGCTGGTGGAGGGCGTGTGGGGGACGGTCAGCCCGGCGGGTATCCCGGCCGATGTGCTCACCGGACTGCTCGCATCGCTCGACGTCCAGGTGCGTGTGGAGCGGCTGTCGGAGGAGGCGGTGTTGTGGGGCAAGGACGTGGATGACGAGCGGTATGTGGTGGTGGCCGTGAGCGACTAGAGGGGTGGAAAGGGGGGCGGTGTGTCGGCTGCGGGTTCGTTGTGGCTTGTCGCGCCCGCGCGGCGGAGCCGCAAGATGTCACGCGCCGCGCCCCTTGGGTCGGCCAGCTGCTCCAAGTCGTGCAGCGCTGCCTCTGCCGCTGACGCCGCCTCCGGGTCTCGGTCTCTCAGGCCGCTGGCCTCGAATTCGTCCTCGTCCAGGCGGCGTACGTCCTTGCCGTCGGCGGAGACCCAGAGGTCCAGGTCGAGGTCCTCCACGACGAGCTCGGTGCCGGTGAGGGTGGCCGGGCGGGTGATGTCGCAGTACCAGCCCTTGAGGGTGTCCTCGGTGTCTCGGACCTCCTTCACCGCGTACCAGCGGTCGCGCCAGTAGTGCTCGGTGAAGACGTCTCCGGGCTCGAAGCGGACGAAGCCGAAGTCGCGGGTGCCGGCGCCCGCCCAGGGCGCCCGTACGGTGATGCGGGTGCCGTCGTCGTGGAGCAGCTCGGACTCGTAACGGATCTTCGTGCGGCCCGCCTTGACGAGAACGACGGTCAAGGGGGGTGCCGGGTCAGCCGAGTGAGCGGACATAGCGCACCTCCGTCGCCATGATGTCGTAGCCGAACCACTTGTTGATCGCGAGCATCGGGCCGTTGTCGGTGTCGTTGCCCGTGAAGGCATGGGTGAAGCCGGCGGTGCGGGCCCGGTGCAGGGAGTGGTTCTTGGTGAGCTTGGCCAGGCCCCGCCCGCGGAAGTCGCGGGCCGTGCCGGTCATGGCGGTGGCATAGCGGCCGGTCGCGGCGTCGGTGTGGACCGCGCTGAAGGCGGCGGGACGGCCGTCGACGAACGCGACCGTGGTCAACTCCCGGTCCAGCATCGGGTGTCTCCAGTTCTCCTCGATCCAGCCCTCGTAGTCGGTGAACTCGGTGTCCACGTCGCTCGGTTCGTCCGACGTCGTCTCCGCGTCCAGCTCGAACAGCGGGCGCGGATCGTCCGCGAAGTCGGCCGCGCTGCGCAACTCGACGCCCGGGGGCAGGGGTTGGAGCGGAGGGAGGGTGCCGGCCGTCAGGTCCAGGCGGAGGAAGTGGGCCGAGCGGCTGGCGCGGTAGCCGTGGCGCTCGGCGAAGGACCGGTTGGCCGGCTCGTCCAGGACCCAGGCGAAGAACTGTGTCGCGCCGTGCGCCGTCAGGTGTTCCTCCGACGCACGGACCAGGAGCGTGCCCGCGCCGCGGTGAACGCGGTCCGGGTGGACGTAGATGTTGAGCATGCCCAGGCCCGGCTCCGGGCTGTCGTGGGCCAGCTGCACCTGGGCGGTGCCGATGACCTCGCCGTCCTCCTCCGCGACGAGGGACCTGAAACGGGCCTCGGGGTGGGAGTGGGCGAGGCGGTGGAGGATCCCGTCCGGGGTCCAGATGATGTGCGGAAGAGCGAGATGGCGTACCTGAGCGAAGGCCTCGACGTCGGGCCGGTCGTCGGGGCGCAGATCGCGCACATTCACAGTCATGTGCGCGCACGCTACGTGGGGACACGCCCGGGCGCCCCTCATTTTTCGGTGGGTGCGGGAGAATCGGGGCGTGACCTTGAAGATCCATATCGACGACAGTGCGGCGCCGTACGAGCAGGTGCGGTTGCAGATCTCCGAGCAGGCTCGGGAGGGGGTGCTGCCGGTGGGATACCGGCTGCCGACCGTGCGGGGGCTCGCGGAGTCACTGGGGTTGGCGGCCAACACGGTGGCCAAGGCGTATCGGGCGCTGGAGAGCGACGGGGTGATCGAGACACGGGGACGGAACGGAACGTACGTGGCTGCCGCCGGCTCGGCCGCGGAGCGTGAAGCGGCGTCGGCCGCTCAGGCCTACGTCGAGCGGGTTCGACGGCTCGGGTTGGACGAGGAGGCGGCGCTGGCGGCCGTGCGGGACGCGCTGCGGGCGGGATATGAGAAGGGCTGAGGGGAGTTCGGCACCGCCGGAACGCGTCGTCGTCGTTGATCGCCGTTGCGACGGAAGGAAGAGACGCGCAGTTCACGGGGTGCGGGTGACGGAGACGTCTGTCTTGCGTGCGGCCCCCGCGAACCTCGCCGCGTCCTCCACCGCCGCCCCGTTCGGGTCGTTGTTGAAGTACGCGTACACGTCGTCGTCGGCGGCCCAGGTCTCCGCGAGCCGCCCGGCCCATGTCTCCAGCGACCGTCGCCCGTAATGCGGCCACGCCTTCGCCCGGCCTTCGTGGAAGCGGACGTACCCCCAGTCGGCCGTCCGCCACAGTGGTGTCACCGGGCGGGCCTGGACGTCGGCCCAGCACAGGGCGGCGCCCCGCGCTTCCAGGACATGCCGTACCTCGGGCGTCCACCACGACTCGTGCCGTGGCTCCACCGCCACCCTCGTACCGGACGGGAAGCAGCGGAGGCACGCGTCCAGCAACCCCGCGTCCGCCTTCAGGGTCGGCGGCAGTTGCAGCAGTACCGGGCCCAGACGGTCGCCCAGGCCTGCCGCATGCGTCATCAGGCGCTCGACCGGCTCCTGCGGATCCCGTAGCCGCTTGATGTGGGTCAGATACCGGCTCGCCTTCACCGCGACCACGAAGTCCCCCGGCACCCGCTCCCGCCAGGCCTCGAAGTTCTCCCGTGTCGGCAGCCGGTAGAACGCGTTGTTGATCTCCACCGTGGCGAAGTGCTCCGCGTACTCCTCCAGCCACAGCCGCGTCGGACACTCGGCCGGGTACAGAACACCCCGCCAGTCCTTGTACTGCCACCCCGACGTTCCGACGAACAGGGTCATACATCCATCAAAGCACCCGAGGCCCCGACCTACAGATACAGACCCGCGTCCGCCCCGTCCCGCGGCTCCGGCAGTGCCGTCGGTGACGTCCCGCGGCGCAGGGCGTACAGCTCCGCCAGTGTGGCGCCCTCGCGGCCCACGCCGTCCTCCGTGCCGAGCCAGCCGACCGCCTCCCGGCGGGTGAGCGGGCCCACCTCGATGCGGGCGAGGCAGCGGCCGGGGCGGACGACGGCCGGGTGGAGGCGTTCCAGGTCCTCGTTGGTCGTGACGCCCACCAGTACATTGCGGCCCTGGCCCAGCAGGCCGTCCGTCAGGTTCAGGAGGCGGGACAGGGCCTGGCCCGCCGTGTGCTTCGCCTCGCCGCGGATCAGCTCGTCGCAGTCCTCCAGCAGGAGCAGGCGCCAGCGGCCCTTGCCCGTCGAGTCCTCCTCGCCGATCGCGATGTCCATCAGATAGCCGACGTCGCTGAAGAGTCGTTCCGGGTCCAGGACGCAGTCCACCTGGCACCAGTCCCGCCAGGAGCGGGCGAGCGTGCGCAGGGCCGAGGTCTTGCCGGTGCCGGGCGGGCCGTGGAGCAGGAGCAGGCGGCCGGCGATGTCCTCCGGGGTCGTCTTCATCAGGCCGTCCATCGCGTCCGCGACCGGCCCCGTGTAGTTCTCCCGGACCTCGTCCCAGGTGCCGGCCGAGATCTGGCGGGTCGTGCGGTGCGGGCCGCGCCTGGGGGAGACGTACCAGAAGCCCATCGTCACGTTCTCCGGCTGCGGTTCGGGCTCGTCCGCCGCGCCGTCGGTCGCCTGGTCGAGGACCTTCTGCGCCAGCTCGGCGCTGGTCGCCGTGACCGTGACGTCGGCGCCCCGGTTCCAGCGGGAGACCAGCAGGGTCCAGCCGTCGCCCTCCGCCAGCGTGGCGCTGCGGTCGTCGTCGCGGGCGACGCGCAGGACGCGGGCGTCCGGGGGCAGGAGCGTGGCGCCCGACCGTACGCGGTCGATGTTCGCCGCATGCGAGTACGGCTGCTCGCCCGTCGCGAAGCGGCCCAGGAACAGCGCGTCGACGACGTCGGACGGCGAGTCGCTGTCGTCGACGTTGAGCCGGATCGGCAGCGCGTCGTAAGGGTTCGCAGACATGGCGTCCATGATCCGGCACGAGGCGGCCGCGTGCACCCGGTTTCCGTAGTGCGCCGGGTGTGTCGGCCGTGTCCAGAGAGTCCGTTTGTGTGCAATCCGTCCTGTTACAGAGCTGTGCATTCACAACATCTGCCCTACACGGACTTCACACCGTTACTGTTGCCCTCGATGGGACGTCATGGGTGGAATTCGGGAGCCGGGGGAACACTGCGGTGGCGGCTCACCGCGCTGCTCGGCGTGGGCGTGGCCGCACTCGCACTGATCGTGACCCTGATCAACACGCTTCCGGACAGCGGCGGAAGCACCAAGGGCACCTCCAAGAACGGCGCCACGGTGCACGGCACCCCGGTGACGCCGAAGGACCAGGACAAGCCCGAGGTCGGCTGGGGCTTCACACACACCCAGTACAGCGCCGACGAGGGCAGCTCGACCGCCACGGACCGGGTCGAGAAGCTGCTCTCGGACGCCGGAGGGCTGCCGCAGGACCAGGCGATCATGGGCTGGGGGGCGGACAACCCCGAGCCGGTGAAGGGGCGTTACGACTTCGACGCGATGGACCGCCGCATCGACTTCATCCGCAAGTCGGGCGGCAGCCCGGTCGTCACCCTGTGCTGCTCCCCGGACTGGATGAAGGGCGGCAAGTCCGGCGTCGACAACACCAACTGGAGCCAGTCCGCGCTGGAGACGGCCCCGCTGCCCGAGCACTACGCCGACTTCGCCGCCCTCGCCGCGACCGTCGCCAAGCGCTATCCGGACGTACGGCACTTCATCGTCTGGAACGAGTTCAAGGGCTTCTGGAACGACTCCAAGGGCCGCTGGGACTACGAGGGTTACACGAAGTTGTACAACCTCGTGTACAAGGCGCTGAAGAAGGTCGACAAGGACATCATGGTCGGCGGGCCGTATCTCGTGATGGACAGTGTCGACCCGCGTGCCGACGAGGCCTCGAAGACGTTCAAGGGCGCCTGGGGCGCCATGGACCAGCGGGTCCTCGACGCCTTCGACTACTGGAACAAGAACAAGGCCGGTGCCGACTTCGTCGTCGTGGACGGCTCCAGCTACACGAACGACGACGAGATGCTGCCCAACGAGTTCGGGGCCACCGACAAGCTCACGGCCGTGGGGAAGTGGGTGCGGCGGCAGACCGGCGATCTGCCGTTGTGGTGGGCCGAGTACTACGTCGAGCCCGCCGACGGCAACGACGAGCGCAAGGGCTGGTCCGAGACCCGCCGGGTCGCCGTGCAGGCCGCCGGAATGATCGCCATGGTCAAGGGCGGTGCGTCCTCCGGGTTCTACTGGAATCCGGAGGACGAGAAGGGCGACGACTGCCCCGGCTGTCTGTGGACGCCGACGGACGGGTCGGGCGGGGGCCGGAAGCTGCCCATGTTCGATCTCGTCTCCCGGTTCGACCAGGAGTTCCCGCCCGGCTCGCGGTACGAGACCGTGTCCGTCGCCGCCGACGACGTGCCCAACGTGCGCGTCCTCGCCACCGACAAGACCGTCCTGGTGGTCAACACCCTCGACCGGTCCATCAGCGCGAAGATCGACGGCAAGCGGTTCGAGATGCAGGCGTACGAGGTGCGGTGGCTCAAGCGCTGAGCCACCGCACGGTCACTTCATCGTCAGGAACCGCTGGACCAACGAAGCCAGCAGCACCGCCAGCAGCGGAAGCGAGAACCAGAAGCTGCTCTGCAGCCGGCGCAGTTGGCGCACGCTCGGCCGCGTCGCGACCCGGACGACCTCGCGTGCCGTCAGCATCAGGATCAGCGCGAGCGCGGCCAGGGCGCCGACGACCGACCACGGCGTCCAGGTGATCTGCGGCCCGATCGGGCCCGGGTCGGGCCTCGGCACCTTGCCCTCGGGCTGCTTCTTGAGGGCGTAGATCGTGGCGTCCGTGTTGACGTAGACCCTCTTCAACTCCGTCCGCTGGTCCAGGTTCTGGATCAGCCGGGGCTCCCAGGTGGCCGAGTAGCCCACGTCCATCTGGAGGTAGGTGATCTGGCTCGAGTTGATCATCAGGTACGAGTTCGGGCCCGCGTCCTTGAGCGCCTTGACCAGCCCCGACACCAGGACCGGGTCGGCCGGTGCCAGCGTCGGCACATAGTTGACCCGTTCCATGTCCTTGGTGCCCCACGGCATCGCCGGCGTCACGTCGTTGACCGTGTCGTTGCTCAGCCACAGCAGGCGTACGGTCGGCTTGTCGTGGGCGTACACGTAGTCCATGGCGGCGACCTCGCCGGGCCGCACCCGCTCGAACGGCTCGTTGCCCCAACGGGCCACCAGGAAGCCGCCCATGAGAAGCAGACCCGCCATCAGCGCGGCCAGCGGAGCCAGGCTCACCCGGTCCTTGTCCCGCTCCTCGGCGGTGACGCCGGCGCGCGGGAACAGGGCGAGTCCGGCCAGCAGGGCGGCGCCGGGCACGGCGAACATGAAGACGCGCAGGGCCATTTCGCCGCCGTACGACTGCATGCCGAAGCCCAGGAACGGGACGAAGGTCAGCACCAGCAGCGACCGCTCGCGGTACTTGTGGTCGCGCCGGCGCCACCAGCCCCAGCAGGCGAAGGCCATGATGAAGCCGGCCAGCAGCACCCGCGTGTACAGGACGAGCTTGTGGGTCGAACTGCCGCCCTGGATACGGCCGGAGACGGACGTGGAGACATTGCTGCCGACTCCGCCGACCCCGCCGAACAGCTCCTGGAAGTGCCCGGACCAGTACGGCTCGGCCATGAAGCCCAGCCAGACGGCGACCAGTACGCCGAACAGGATGGGCAGGCCGCGCAGTTCGCACCTGCCGATCAGGACCAGCACCGCTATCACGCCCAGCATCACGAACGGGGTGAGCTGGTGGGCCGGGACGCTTGCCGCGAACAGGCCGATCAACACGCCCAGGAGCACCGCCTGTTGGCGGCGGTTCGTCGGTTCGACCTCCGCCTCGCCGGGGCGCCGCTTCGTCCAGATCACGTGCGGAGCGCGGAACCAGACGAGCAGGATGGCCACGAAGGCCAGGTAGAGGAGGTAGGTGAAGCCCTGCGGGGAGAAGTAGTCCTGGCCGACCCAGCCGCTGAGGACGAAGATCCAGATGCCGGTCCACTTGGCCCGCCAGCTCGCCCGCATCGAGCGCACGAGCAGGAACATCGGGGCCAGATAGAGGAGTTGGATGGTCAGCGGCCACCAGCGGATGACCTCGGTGAAGTCGGTGACCCCACAGGCCCTGCCGATGAACGCGGCCGCCGCGAAGAAGCCCGGCCAGCTCCAGCGGGCGTCCAGGTCGGGCACGGCCGAGCCGGTGCGGTCGATGTAGTCGAGGAAGCCGAGGTGCTGGTAGGCCGTCGGGAAGCGCGGCTCGGTCTCGATCACCGCCGGCAGCGCGTGCAGGGAGACGACCGTCGCGAGCAGCGTGATCAGCAGCAGCGTCTTGTGCTCACGGCCCAGCCACAGCAGCGAGGCGAACACCGCGACCAGCAGCGCCGCACCGATCAGCGTGGGCAGCGGCAGGATCGAGATCAGGCCGAGCCCGCCCATGCGGTCCAGGTCGGTCTCGCCGAGCCCCAGTGCCGGCACCCAGTACAGCAGCAGCGCGGCGGCCAGCACACCGCCCAGGACGAGCCCGGCACGGCTGGGGTGCAGGCGCTCGCGCCAGGTGAGCGACGGCGGCTCCGGTTCTCGTACGGCCGCCTCCTCCCGCACGAGCGACGCCTTCGCCTCTCGTACGACCCTCTTGCCCGCGCCGAGATCGAACGTGCCCTCGAACGGCGCGTCCACCTCCGACTCGGCCCGTTGTGATGCCTCGCCAGGTCCCAGGGACGCCTCCGAGCCCGGCTCGCGCCCTTCGACGGGCAGGCCGGGCGACGGCTCCGAGCCCGGCTTCCGCTTCGCGATCGACAGGCCGGGTGATGCCTCCGAGCTCGCCTTGCACTCCTCGCCCGGCAGGCCTGGCGATGTGCCGGAGCCCGGCTTCCGTTCCTCGCCCGCCCGCCCCAGCGAGACCT
>Ga0075367_10000784_pt1 | contig 12494 bp, 13 predicted proteins | sample EndMethybrTD3032_FD_71399 | JGI IMG/M metagenome (GOLD analysis project Ga0075367, IMG submission 71399) | Populus endosphere microbial communities from Tennessee, USA - Endosphere MetaG P. TD hybrid TD303-2 | ecosystem: Host-associated > Plants > Roots > Endosphere | place: USA: Tennessee... | reverse complement strand
ATCGCGCAGATGGAAGATCCGCAAAATCCGGAGGCTATCAGTTCCCCGCATTTCCTTTACAGCCTCACGCTGAAGCACAAGCACGTACCGGAAATGCAGATCCATGGCCTGCTCGATCGCGCACCGATCTTCTCGCCCTCGGTCGGCAAGTTCCCGCAAGGCATGATCGTTCAGGTGCCACTGCATCTCGACGATCTTGCGGAAGGCACGACACTCGAAAGCATCCACGCTGCTCTCGTGGCCCACTACGCGGGTCAGGACATCGTGACAGTCGTATCGCTGGAAGCAAGCAGCAAGCTGGCGCGTATCGATGCCGTCGAGCTTGCCGGCAAGGATACGATGAAGCTCTTCGTGTTCGGCACGCCGGGCGCGTCGCAGGTCAATCTCGTTGCGCTGCTCGACAACCTCGGCAAAGGTGCTTCGGGCGCCGCTGTCCAGAACATGGACCTGATGCTCGCCTCGTAATCCTGGAACCGATCGATGTCGCCTGATACGCTGCTGGCGAACACGAGCGCGTGGTTTGTCGCCGCGCTGCCGGATCACGGCATTCTAATGCTTGTTGCCATCGCCTTCATTGCTGGACTGGCGCGCGGCTTCTCTGGATTCGGGGCCGCGCTGATCTTCATTCCGCTTGGCGGCGCAATCATTGGTCCGAGGCTGATTTCGCCGGTCCTGCTGGTGATCGACGGAGTGGCGACGCTCGGCATGATTCCTCCAGCCTGGCGTAGCGCCAACCGCCGCGAGGTCGTCACCATGGCTGCCGGCGCCCTACTTGGCGTGCCGGTCGGGACTGCGGGGCTCGCGCTGATGGATCCGCTTGTATTGCGCTGGGCGATTACGGCGATAGCCGTTTGCTTGCTGGCATTGCTTGTTTCCGGTTGGCGATATCATGGTGAGCCGCTGATGTCGCTAACCTCCCTGATGGGTCTCGTTGCCGGCCTCTTCAGCGGCGCCGCACAACTCGGCGGGCCGCCGGTGGTCGCATACTGGCTCGGCGGGAAGGCCAATTTTGCCCGCGTGCGGTCAAACATCATTCTCTATTTCGCGATCTCGACCTGCTTCAGCGTCGTCAGCTACTATTTCGGCGGGCTCTTCGTTGAAGCCGTCTTCGCTCTAACCATCGTCATCCTGCCGAGCTACGCCATTGGCCTTTACGCCGGCTCGAAGCTGTTCGGGTTCGCTAAGGAGAGCACGTTCCGGACGATCTGCTATCTCCTGATTGCAGCCTCCGCCATTCTGGGAATGCCGGCGCTCGACGGGATCCTCCGGTAGGTCCAGCCTCTCAAAACAGCGGAGCGACGCGTGACACCGCCGGCCTTCGGAGAGGATGGCAGTTCCCGCCTAGCGGGCCGTTAGGGCCGACCGCGCCTTTACGACCAGTGTCTCTCCCGGGCCGTGCACGGCAGCAAAAAGCAGGCCGGCAAGGAAGGTAAAATGATCAACGAAGAATCCGAACTCCGCCTGATTGCCGCCCCAGTGGCTCGGGCCGTGGAACGCAAAGGCCAGGAAGACCACGTAGATGCCGGCCATGAACGAGGCTTCCGAGAAGAAAGCTCCCGTCAGGAACGCCAGCGCCAGGGCAAGTTCGAAAAAGGCCGCAACCCACGCCAGCAAGAGCGGAAATGGAAAACCTGCCGCGGCGATATAGCTCGCGGTGGAGTGTATATCCATGAACTTGAAGCTCGTGGCCATCGCAAAGACCGCACCGAAGATCAACCGCGCTAGCAGAATTGCAATTGTCTTGCTCATATCGTCTCTCCCATCGGCTCGAAGCCGTTCAACACGTTTGTTCATCCTTCCAGCTTTCCCGCATCGGCGGTTCCGATGCCGTCAGCCTTCCACCAAAGGACGCCGCGCAAGCTTCTCTCCCGACATGCAACGCCAAATTTTTCAACCGAGCGACCGTGAGGGGTCTCACACCCAGGCCAAGTGGTCGGCCAGCACATCGTCGATAACCTGCCACGACTTCTTGACGTCTACGGGACTTGCGCCAGCCATGCCGGCAGCGACGATCAATGCCTTCCATAACGTCCATCCGCGGCCGCGCGCCCACGTCCCCGGGTCCAGGGGGCGTGCTTTGCGAAATACCTCGCGGCTCTGCCCCTCAAACAGGTGCCAGGCGATCGCGAGATCACAGGCAGGGTCGCCGACGCCCGACGTCCCGAAATCGATGACGGCGTTGAGCCGGCCGTTCCTGACCAGAAGATTGCCATAGGCAACGTCGCCATGGAACCAGACAGGTGGCCTCTGCCACGAAGTCGAAAGCGCTGCATCCCAGACCTTCGTGGCCAGCTGCGTATCAACCTGGCCATCCAGGCGCATCAGCGCCTCGCGCGTTTGGGCGTCGTAGACTTTCAACGATCCGCCACGAAAGAAATTATGCGAGCCGGGCGGAGGTCCTCCCGCGGCGTCGGCTGCCTGCAACGCATCGAGGAAACTCGCCAGCGTAATGGCGAACTCGTTGAGATCGTCAATGCGTTCCGCCAGCGCTGTCTCACCGTCGCGCCATTCGTAGACGGACCACGGCCAGGGATAGGTCTTATCCGGCACTCCCATCGCCAGAGGCACGGGTATCGGTAGAGGCAGCTGTGGTGCGAGGATCGGCAGCCACCGTTGTTCCTTTGCGACCTGATCGGCATAGTGAACAGCGCTTGGCAAGCGAACCGTCATGCTGGCACCAAGGTGGAATGTCCTGTTGTCCCATCCGCCGAACTCGACGGGTCGGATCGGCAGGTCAGACCACTTGGGAAACTGCGTGGCAATCAGCCCGCGCACCAGTTTTGTATCGATTACCAGGCCATCCATCGTTCTGGCATTCCTCCCCGGATGCGCCGGCATAATGTCTGCGTTTCCGAGCAGAGATCAACCCTGGGCTCATCTTCGCCGTTCGGGCGTTGAATCAAGAGCTTAACAACGTGATTCCGGGTTCGGCACTAATATCTTGAAGTTCATAGCATTTCCCCATCGCCGCCGCTTTCGTCGGATCCGCGCCCTTTATGCGATTTCTATATCTCCACGCTGAGGCACGAATGGAATTCCTACCGGAAGCGGCGTTAGCCTTCCCATGAAATGGTAGGGTTGAAAGCCATGCGACACGTCATGCTAAGGAATGGTCCAATCTCCCGGCGGCACCGCCCGGCGCCGAAACGACAGATGCGCAAGCGACGTACGGCTCAGGCGCTCGTTCTCTTCGGCATCGTGCTTGCCGCAGTGGAATTCTACGTCATTCTCGGCGGCCTTTGAGCCCCGCATGCCCGCAGACAGAGCATTGCGCCTTGGCGCTGCGACGACTGCGTTGATCACGCCATTTCGTGATGGAGATCCTCGACGTTTCCGCGCTGGAACGACTGGCCAAATGGCAGATATATAGCGAATTTGACGACCCTTGCCGTCTGCACGCCGACCGGCAAAGGACCGACACTCACCAGAAGCGAGCGCGTCGCGGTTATCCGGGTTTGTGTCTCGCGTTGCGACAGGTCGTGTTCCCGTCATTGCCGCAACCGGCGCAGCAGTCGGCCAGTGGCAACCTGTCGGCCAGCGCCTCTCGACGAGCGGCTCGCTCCGCTGACATTTCCCTGGGCACCGTGGGCGACCCCGCGGCGATCAAGCGCCGTGGCGAACGCTTCCTTAACTGGAATGCGACTATGGTGTGGGCACGAGACCAGCTACGCCGAAGACCGATGCCGAAACCGAATTTTCGTTTTACCCACTACGATCTCAACGAGCAGCGCGCCGGGACGATCATCGAAGTGACGTTGAACGCGGTGGCGAACGTGCGGCTGATGACGGCGCCGAACTATCAGCGCTTTACCGAAGTTCTTGACTTCAAATATGTCGGCGGCGTCGCGCGGAAATCTCCCATCCGCCTTTCCATTCCCGAGAGCGGTCACTGGCATCTCGTCGTGGATATGGAAGGCCATCACGGCCTTGCGGAATCCGCCGTGAAGCTCATCGCATCCGCAGGACAGATGCGCGCATCGTGATCAGCGCTGGTTGCGTTCCTTTCTGAGCTTCTCCCACCATTCAAGGCGCTTGCGGATATCCCGCTCGAAGCCGCGCTCCGGCGGATCGTAGAACGTCTGCCTGCCCATCTTCTCCGGGAAATAATCCTGGCCCGAGAAGGCATCCGGCTCGTCGTGGTCGTAGCGATAGCCTTCACCGTATCCCTCGCCTTTCATCAGCTTTGTCGGCGCGTTCAGGATGTGCTTCGGTGGTAGCAGAGAGCCATTTTGCTTGGCGGCCATCGTCGCGGCCTTGAAGGCTGTATAGACGGCGTTCGACTTCGGCGCGGTCGCGAGATAGACGCAGGCCTGCGCCAATGCCAGTTCGCCTTCCGGCGAACCGAGGTAGTCATAGGCGTCTTTCGCGGCATTGCAGATCACGAGCGCCTGCGGGTCAGCCAGGCCGATGTCTTCCACCGCCATGCGGACGAGGCGCCTGCCCAGGTAGAGCGGATCCTCGCCGGCGTCGAACATGCGCGCGAGATAATAAAGCGCCGCATCGGGATCGGAGCCGCGGACGGATTTATGCAGTGCAGAAATAAGGTTGTAGTGTCCATCCTGCGCCTTGTCATAGACAGGGGCCCGGCGCTGGACGATGCGTGTCAGTCCCTCAGTGTCGAAGGTTTCTGCTTCCCGAGCAGCGCGCCATACCTCCTCGGCAAGTGTGAGCACGGCGCGTCCGTCACCGTCCGCCATTCTAAGCAGACTTGCGCGTGCGTCGTCCGTTAGTGGCAGCGCCTTTTCTTCGGCTGCCTCTGCGCGCTTCAACAGTTCCTCAAGGCTTTCGTCGTCGTGTGACTTGAAGGTCAGCACGCGAGCGCGCGACAGCAAAGCCGCGTTGAGCTCGAAAGACGGATTTTCCGTGGTGGCACCGACGAGGATCACGGTGCCATCTTCCATGACAGGCAGGAAGCTGTCTTGCTGCGCCCGGTTGAAACGATGGATCTCGTCTACAAACAGCAGCGTCTGTCGGCCGTCCATCCGGCGCAAGCGTGCTGCCTCGAATACTTTCTTGAGATCGGCCACGCCCGAAAAGATCGCCGAGATTTGCTCGAACGCGAGGCCCGCTTCGCCCGACAACAATCGGGCAACGGTCGTCTTGCCGGTTCCGGGCGGGCCCCAGAAAATCATTGAACCCAGTGAACCGCTCTCGATCATGCGCCGCAGTACGCCGTCTTCGCCGGTCAGGTGCTCCTGACCGGTCACTTCCGAAAGCGTGCGTGGCCGCAGGCGATCGGCAAGAGGCCGTCGATTGGCGACCTCCTCGGGAATTCGCGGTGCAAATAGATCATCACTCATCGGAAAAACTGTCGAATTCGTTGGCCGTCGCGCTCGATCTCGACGCGCCAGAAGCTCGGATCCTCGTCTGCGATCCCAGCAAGCTCCTTCGTGGTTTTCACTTCTGTGCCGTTAATCGAAATGATGATGTCCTTCGGCTCAAAGCCGAGGTGGGCGGCAAGGGAATCCTCTTTCACCTCGGAAACAACGACACCGGTGGATTCGGAGGGCATGCGAAGCTCATCGGCGACGCGAGGCGACAGGTTTTCGACGACGGCACCGGTAAAGGGTGTGCGGCCTCCGATCGTACGCTGATCGCGTGGTGCCGTCTCGGGCGCTCTGGCGAGTGCGAGCTCGATCTGCTGCTCGTGGCCGTTCTCAAGCACTGTCAATTGCACCGATTTGCCAAGCCCGGCCGTTGTCAGGCGATAGAGAAGCGCATCCGGATGCTCGACCGGAATGCCGTCGACGGCGCTCACGATTTGACCCGCCTTCAATCCGGCCTTTGCGGCTGGACCACCGTCAGTCACCTTGACGATGAGAGCGCCACGCGGCTTGTTGAGACCGAGCGCTTCGGCAACCTCCGATGTCACCGCATCGAACGTTGCCCCAACATAAGGCCGCTCGAAGGATTTCACGCCGGCATCGGCCGAGGCGAGGAACACCTTGACCAGATTGGCAGGGATCGCAAAACCGATGCCGTTGGAGCCACCGCCGCGCGAAAAGATCGCCGTGTTGATGCCGATCAGCTCGCCCTTCATGTTCATGAGAGCGCCACCGGAATTGCCAGGGTTGATCGATGCGTCCGTCTGGATGAAGAAACCGAACTCGTTCTTGACCACCTGATTGCGCGCCAGCGCAGAGACAATGCCGCTCGTCACGGTCTGGCCGACACCAAAGGGATTGCCGATCGCCAGAACCAGATCGCCGACTTCGACGGCATCGGAATTGCCGAGCGGAAGCGTCGGGAAGCTTTCCTTCGTGTCGACCTTGAGAACGGCGAGATCCACGCGATCATCCCTCAAGACGACCTTGCACGGAAACTCGCGCCCGTCGGAAAGCGCAACCTTGATATCATCAGCGCCCTCCACGACGTGATTATTGGTGACGATCGTTCCGTTCGCTTCAACGATAACGCCGGATCCCAGCGACGATTGCTTCTCGCTGCGATTCGGCATCTGCTGCCCAAAAAACTCTTCAAAGAAGGGATCGCCGGCGAAAGGCGACTGCCTGCGGACCGTCTTCTCCGCATAGACGTTCACGACCGCTCCGGCCGTCTGTTTGACGAGCGGCGCGAAGGAGAGCTGCATTTCCATCTGGCTCTGCGGCACAGTCTTGGCCGTCTGAGCGCTGGCGGAAACCGGTAGCGCAAGCATCAGAGCCACGAAAGGCAGGGCCGTGCGCTTCAACAGGTCATGCATGGGGGGTCCTTCTAAAATTCTCTTGTGAAGACGTTGTAGCGCCGGACGCTAGAAAGGAAAGAGGGCGGAAGCATGGAAGAATAAGGCAGCTCACGAACTGCTGAACAAGCCTCTCAAACTGATTCAGGAACAAGCTCCATGCGGCTGATATCCAAAGGCAAAGGAAGATCGACGTCACCTATGGGAGACATCTTGACTCTACGGATGGCGGCATACAACCAGGCCTTCTCCTCGGATCGCCTGTTCTTGCCGAAGCCGTGGCGTGCATCATCTACCCCAGGGATCCACAGCCAATCAAACAGGAACTCATGCATGAGACGTTTCCGCAGCACACTTCTCCCTTTCACGACATTTATACTTTGCGCAGGCCTAACCACGGCGTCCCATGCCGCGAGCTTCGATTGCGAGGCCAAAGAGCTGAAGCCAGATGAAAAGGTGATCTGCGAAAACCGCGCATTGAACGATGCCGACGTGAGGATGGTGACGACATTCGATCTACTGTCCGGACTGATGGCCATGGGCTCGCGCGGCACGTTGCAGGATGAGCAAACGGCCTGGCTCAAGAAACGTCAGGCGTGCGCTGCGGACGCTGCCTGCATCAAGGCCGCCTATGACGAGCGCCTCAAGCAGCTGGACGAGACCTACAAAAAAATAAACCGGCCACTTTAGCGACCGGTCCATTTCACATTCCCTTTTGATCAGGCGCCTTAGCGGCTGCCAAGATCGCGAACCGCGCCGCGGTCGGCGCTGGTAGCGAAAGCGGCGTAAGCCTTCAGCGCGGTCGTGACGTTGCGCTTGCGCTGCTCGGCCGGATGCCAGCCCTTTTCTTCCTGCTCGGCGCGGCGATTTGCCAGCTCCTTGTCATCGACGCGCAGGCTGATGATGCGGTTTGGAATGTCGATATCGATCATGTCACCCTCGCGAACGAGACCGATCGTGCCGCCGTTCGCCGCTTCCGGCGAGACGTGGCCGATGGAAAGCCCGGAGGTGCCGCCGGAGAAGCGGCCGTCGGTGATCAGCGCACAGGCCTTGCCGAGGCCTTTCGACTTCAGGTAGCTCGTCGGATAGAGCATCTCCTGCATGCCTGGACCGCCCTTCGGGCCTTCGTAGCGGATGACGACGACGTCGCCGGCGACAACCTGGTTCGACAGGATCGCCTTGACTGCCGCGTCCTGGCTTTCATACACCTTGGCCGGACCGGAAAACTTCAGGATCGATTCATCGACACCAGCTGTCTTCACGATGCAGCCGTCGAGCGCGAGGTTGCCTTTCAGAACCGCAAGCCCGCCGTCCTTCGAGAACGGATGCTCGACGGAGCGGATAACACCCTTCTCGCGGTCCGTGTCGAGTTCGTCCCAGCGCGCTTCCTGGCTGAAAGCAACCTGGGTCGGGATACCGCCGGGTGCTGCGCGGTAGAACTTGCGGACGGTCTCGCTGTTGGTGCGGGTGATGTCCCAGCGGTCGATCGCATCGCCGAGCGTTTCGGCATGGACCGTCGGGCATTCGCGGTTGAGCAGGCCGCCCTTGTCCAACTCGCCCAGGATCGACATGATCCCGCCGGCGCGGTGAACGTCTTCCATGTGGACGTCGTTCTTTGCCGGGGCGACCTTGGAGAGGCATGGGACGCGACGCGACAGCGCATCAATGTCGGCCATCGTGAAATCGATCTCGCCTTCGTGGGCGGCGGCCAGGATATGCAGAACGGTATTCGTCGAGCCGCCCATGGCGATATCGAGCGCCATCGCATTCTCGAATGCCTGCTTGGAAGCAATCGTGCGCGGCAGAGCCTTAACGTCGTCCTGCTCGTAATAGCGCCGGGCCAGATCGACGATCAGGTGTCCGGCCTCGACAAACAGGCGCTTGCGATCGGCATGCGTTGCAAGCGTCGAGCCGTTGCCAGGCAGCGACAGACCAAGCGCTTCCGTCAGGCAGTTCATGGAATTGGCGGTAAACATACCCGAGCACGAGCCGCAGGTCGGACAGGCGGACCGTTCGATGACCTTGACGTCTTCGTCGCTGATCTTGTCATCGGCGGCGGCAACCATGGCGTCGACGAGATCGAGCGCGTGGGTCTTGCCGTGCAGGACAACCTTGCCGGCTTCCATCGGCCCGCCGGACACGAAGACCGTCGGGATATTGAGCCGGAGCGAGGCCATCAGCATGCCGGGTGTGATCTTGTCACAGTTCGAGATGCAGACCATTGCGTCGGCACAATGGGCATTGACCATATATTCGACGCTATCGGCGATCAGCTCGCGCGAGGGCAGCGAATAGAGCATGCCGTCATGGCCCATTGCGATGCCGTCATCGACGGCGATCGTGTTGAACTCCTTGGCAACGCCGCCCGCGGCTTCGATTTCGCGGGCAACGAGCTGGCCTAGATCCTTCAGATGGACGTGACCGGGCACGAACTGCGTGAAGGAGTTCACCACGGCAATAATCGGCTTACCGAAATCCGAATCCTTCATGCCAGTTGCGCGCCAAAGGCCGCGCGCGCCCGCCATGTTGCGGCCGTGGGTCGTGGTTCTGGAACGATAGGCTGGCATTGGTGTATTCCTCACGGGTCGGAAATCGTCGCGATGCGGGGCGCAATGGTTTTAAGCGGCCAAGCTATCGCTGCTTTTTGGAATTGTTCCTAATCCAATCGGTGTGGGCTGTCACTACCGGGAAAGCCGAAACCGGTACGCCTGAGCTCCTGGGCGCATCGACCATATACGGTTGCAGCAGTGGTTTTGTTACAGACTATTCCATCAAACAGCGTACACAAAAAGTTGGCTTTCCGCAGCCCTGCCAGTGGGCATAACAATGATCCGAGGACGCGCTTATGCGTTGAAGGTCTATACCAAGCTCATCTGCTCAGGAGGTTTCCGATGCCAGCCTATCGTCCCCCCAAGATTGCATCTTCGGAGATCACGCCGCAGCAGCTCTATCTCAGGCGTCGCGAGTTTCTCGGCGCCGCGACGCTCGGTGCCATGGCGCTTTACGGGGCCAGCAAGGCCAGCGCTGCGGCATTGTCGGTCATCGAAAGCAAATACACGGTCGATGAGAAGACGACGCCGCTTAAGGATGTCACGACCTACAACAATTTCTACGAATTCGGTCTTGATAAGGGCGACCCCGCTGCGCTCTCCGGCGACTTCAAGCCGCTGCCTTGGACAGTCAAGGTCGACGGCATGGTCAACAAGCCCGGCACGTTCGATGTCGAAGCGCTGATGAAGGAATTCCCGATCGAGAGCCGTACATACCGGATGCGGTGCGTCGAGGCCTGGTCGATGGTCATTCCGTGGGACGGCTTGCCCCTTGCCTCCCTGCTTAACAAGGTGGAGCCGCTTGGAAGCGCAAAGTACGTCGCCTTCGAAACCGTCGTACGCCCTGACGAGATGCCGGGACAGAAAGGCATTTTCCAATCGCTCGACTGGCCCTATGTTGAAGGCCTCCGGCTCGACGAAGCGCGCCATCCACTGACGCTGCTCGCCGTCGGTCTCTACGGCGAAACCTTGCCGAACCAGAACGGCGCGCCGATCCGCCTGGTGGTGCCCTGGAAATATGGCTTCAAGGGCATCAAATCGATCGTGCGGATCACGCTGACCGACAAGGAACCGAAGAACACCTGGCAAGTAACCAATCCGCAGGAATACGGGTTCTACGCCAACGTCAACCCGGAGGTGGATCACCCGCGCTGGAGCCAGGCGACGGAGCGGCGGATCGGCGAGAGTGGCTTCTTTGGCGCCAGCCGCCATCCCACGCTGCCGTTCAATGGCTATGCCGACGAGGTGGCCAGCCTCTACAGCGGCATGGATCTGCGGAAGAATTTCTGATGGTGGGCTTTTCGTTCAGCCTCCCGAAGCGCTGGCAGTCGGCCTCCGTCTGGGCTCTCTATGCCGTCGGGCTGCTACCTGCAGCCTGGACCTTCTATCTCGGAGCCACGGATCAGCTTGGCGCCGACCCGGTAAAGACCTTCGAGCTGTTCCTGGGTCTCTGGACGATCCGCTTCCTCATACTGACGCTGGCCGTCTCTCCTGCTCGCGATCTCTTCGGCTGGAACTATCTTCGTTATCGCCGAGCGCTAGGGCTTCTGACGTTCTACTATGCCCTGATGCACTTCACGGTCTACATGGTGCTCGATCAGGCACTCGATATTTCGATGGTCGTGAACGACGTACTGAAGCGACCCTTCATCATGTTCGGTATGGCGGCTCTTGCACTGCTCATCCCGCTTGCGCTGACCTCCAACAATTTCTCTATCCTCCGGCTTGGGCCGAATTGGGTGCGGCTGCACCGCCTCGTCTACATCGTGGCCGCCGCAGGCGCTGTACATTTTGCGCTGTCGACGAAGGTCCTCGGTCTCCAGCAATACATCTATGTCGGCCTGATCATCCTACTGATCCTCTATCGCTCGTGGCGGCCAATTGCGCGCAGCCACAAGCGCGGTCAGGGTCGAGAGCGTAGGCGGGCCACAGCGATCGCATCATGACCCCTACAGTCCCGCTCTCGTGGCCGGTCACACACTCGTCGCTGGCTGATTGATCATCGCTTCGATGTTGTAGCCATCGGGATCGAGAACGAAGCAGGCGTAGTAATCGGGTGTGTATTGCGGCCGCGGGCCGGGGGCACCGTTGTCCTTGGCGCCGGCCTCGAGCGCTGCCTGATAAAACCCGTCGACTTCCGCCTTGCTACTGGCTCGGAAGGCGACGTGCAGGTGCGTAAAAGGCGCTGTGGTGTCCGCCTCCTGGATCTCAAACAGGCTGCCGTCACCAACATCGAAGGACCAAAACGTGCCCTCCTTTCCGAAGGAAAGCTTATGCCCAAGCGGCGCAAGAGCTCTTTCGTAGAATAGCTTGCTCTTCGCCAGATCACTCACTGCGATGGTTATGTGGTCGATCACGCTGCGCACTCCACGGGACGCTGATGGCAAAGGCGAATTTAACTCCGATCCGACGTTCGCTCAACAACCACAGGCGACTGCGAGCCTCCACCCAGAAGCGACAGCAGGTCGATCAACTTTCAGTCCAAGACAGCCGTATAAACGAAAACAGCCGGGCTTTGCAGCCCGGCTGTTTTTGCTTCCGGCGGACCGGAAAAGATTAAGCGGCTTCAGCTGCAGCAGCTTCGGCTTCAACGCGAGCCTTGTCAGCTGCGCCCTTGGCATAGGTGTCGCGGTCAACGAATTCGATGACGGCGAGAGCGGCGTTGTCGCCCTGGCGGAAGCCAGCCTTCATGATACGCAGGTAGCCGCCGTTGCGGGTTGCGTAGCGCGAAGCGATCGTATCGAAGAGCTTCGAAACGACAGCGGCATCGCGGATCTGCGAGATCGCCTGACGACGAGCGTGCAGGTCGCCGCGCTTACCGAGGGTGACGAGCTTTTCCACGATCGGACGGATTTCCTTTGCCTTCGGCAGGGTCGTCACGATCTGCTCATGGGTGATGAGCGAAGCCGCCATGTTGGCAAACATTGCCTTGCGGTGGCTAGCGGTTCTATTCAGCTTGCGGCCGGCTTTACCGTGGCGCATTGCTATTCTCCTTCACTTGCAGGCATCCGCCTGCCGTTTGAACCTGCGCATGTCCCGCTCCGGCTCCAGCCGGAGCGACAAGGCATATGCGCCATTTAACATGCTAAGGCCAAGCTTTAAGCGCTCCGCAGGAGCGCTTGCGGCCTTAGTACTGGTCTTCGTAGCGCTTGGCGAGATCTTCGATGTTCTCAGGCGGCCATGCCGGCACTTCCATGCCGAGGTGCAGGCCCATGGAAGCGAGAACTTCCTTGATTTCGTTCAGCGACTTGCGACCAAAATTCGGC
>Ga0075367_10000780_pt1 | contig 12516 bp, 12 predicted proteins | sample EndMethybrTD3032_FD_71399 | JGI IMG/M metagenome (GOLD analysis project Ga0075367, IMG submission 71399) | Populus endosphere microbial communities from Tennessee, USA - Endosphere MetaG P. TD hybrid TD303-2 | ecosystem: Host-associated > Plants > Roots > Endosphere | place: USA: Tennessee... | reverse complement strand
TCGTCGACCACGCCGGTCAGCTGCAGCATCCGGTCCGCGAGCGTCGACTTGCCGTGGTCGATGTGGGCGATGATGCAGAAGTTGCGGATCGTCGCAGGGTCGGTGCGACCGGGCTGCGGCGCGGGCTTACGGGACAACGGCTCGCTCTCGGATCGTGCTGGGCAGGACTCCCAATCCTCCCACGGGCGGGACGGTGGTCCGATTCCTCACGGCGGTGGTCGTCGCGGATCTCGGGACCCGGCTCAGGCGAGCGTGTGCTCGAACGCCACGGCTCTCAGCCGCCGGGGGCGACCAGGCCGCGGTCGAACGCATAGACGATCGCGGCGGCCCGGTCACGCAGGTCCAGCTTGGTGAAGATCCGGCCGATGTGGCTCTTGACGGTCACCTCGGAGATCACCAGGGTCCGAGCGATCTCGCCATTGCTCAGCCCGCGGCCCATCAGCTCGAGCACCTCCCGCTCCCGGGCGGTGAGCTCCTCGATGGCCTCGATGGCCTCGGGGGCAGCGGCCGGCGCGGCGTCGGGCGTCGCCCGGAAGCGCTCGAGCACCCGGCCGGTCACGGCCGGATCGAGCAGCGCCTGACCGGCCGCCACCGCCGCGACCCCGCGGACGACGTCCTCGGCCGGGCTGTCCTTGAGCAGGAATCCGGCCGCCCCCGCGCGCAGCGCGCCCGAGAGCAGCTCGTCGTCGTCGAACGTGGTGAGCACCAGGACCGGCGGCGGGTCTGCGCGCCGGCGGAGCGCGGCCGTGGCGTCGATCCCGCTCATCCGGCGCATCCGCAGGTCCATCACCACGACGTCCGGCTCGAGCGCCTCGACCGCGGCCACCACCTGGTCTCCGTCCTCACACTCCCCGACGACGACGAAGCCGTCACGGCGTCGCAGGATCCTGGTCAGCCCCGAGCGCACCAGCTCCTGGTCATCGACCAGGAGCACGCGGATCATCGGGCCGTCGGGGAGGTTCATGCCGGTCCCGGAGCGGTGCGGCGGAACGGCGCCGTCAGCCTGGGCAGGGGACAGACGTGGCCGTCGGTGGCCAGGTCTCCGCGGGGCAGCTCGACCCGGACCACCCAGGACCGGTCGACCGGCCCGGCGCTGAACCGGGCGCCCAGCTGCGCCGCCCGCTCGGCCATGCCGGAGAGGCCGGAGCCGCCCGGGTTGCGCCGGGCACCACGGGGCAGGTCGCTGCGCACCGACAGCTCTCCGGGGTCCCGGGCCACGTCGAGCCGGACCTGCACACGCGAGCCGGCCGCGTGCTTGGCGACGTTGGCCAGGGACTCCTGGACGATCCGGTAGAGGCCGAGCGCCGTGGTGGCGGGCACCTGGGCGAGGTCGCCCTGCGCGTCGTACGCCACGGCGAGGCCGGCACCGCGGAAGTCCGCCAGCAGCGCCGGCAGGTCCTCGAGGCCGGGCGTCGGAGCCGTCACCGGATCGTCGTCGCGACCGAGGAGCCCGACGGTGCCCCGGATGTCCGCCATGGCCTGCCGGCCGACGCGCTCGGCGTCGCGGAGCGCGGACAACGCGTCGTCGAGACCGGCGGCCTCGTCCTGGTCGGCGGCGTCCTCGACCTCACGCCGGGCGGCGGTCAGGTGCAGCATCGTGACGCTCAGCGAGTGGGCGACGAGGTCGTGGACCTCCCGGCCGATCCGGTGCCGCTCCTCGAGCACCGCCTGCCGCTCCCGGACGGAGTGCTCTCGGGCCTGCGCGTCGATCCGGAGCTGCTGGGAGCGCATCACGAACCCCATGTCGAGGCCGACCGCGATGCCGGCCGCCCAGATGCCGAGCTCGGGCCCGGCCAGGTTGCCGGTGAGGAACACCGCGACGATGACCGCCTCGCCGGCGAGCGTCACGGCGGCACCGCGCCAGAGCCCGCCCACCGCGGTCGTGTGGCCAGCGGCGAGGATGAGGAGGAACGGCGCCCACTCGTAGTCGACCGGGTAGCCGGTCATCAGGACGAGCACCGCACCGCCGGTGACCACCACGAACGCGACCCAGGTCGTCTCGTGGGTCCACAGCTCGGCGACCCACGGGACGAGCGCGACGGCCGCCAGGCCGATCGCGGGCAGCAGTCCGTCGGCGTGGCGCTGGACCACCACCACGATCGCGGTCAGCAGGGCGGCAGAGTCGATGAGCGCCGCGATCCACAGTGGATAGTCGGGAAGCCCGCCGGCCACCCAGCGCTGCTTCATGCGCAGCACGAACCCCGGCACGTCCACGCCACGAGGGTAGGGCCGCGGGCGGGCACGCACATCCGACTCCGGGCGGAGGCGGCGGTGGGTCGGTCCGCCCCTGGGCGGGACTGCAAGACCCGTCCGTCGGCGGCAGACCGCGCGCTGCCTGCTCCCTAGCGTCGTGTGCATGACCACGACCGCCCTCACCCGCCCCACCGTCCTCCGCGTGGTGCGCGCGGTCGAGGACGGTGCGTCCGCCTCCGCCGGCCTGCCCTGGGACGCCGCCCTCGCCGCGACGTACGGCACCCGCGAGGCGCTCCTCGTCGCGCTGCAGGACCACTGGTCGCGCCAGCTCCTCGCGCGCATCGACGTGGCGCTCGAGCTGGGTGCCGAGACGCCAGAAGCGAGCGTCGCCGTGGCGTGGCGCTCTGCCGTCCGCGACCAGCCCGGCGTGCACCACCTGCTCGAGGCGGAGGCCGACCACCCTGCGCTGCGGGCCTCCCGACGGTCGCTGCACGCCACAGTGGCGGTGGCGGCCGGGCTGACCACGTTCGACGACCCGGCCTCGGTGAGCGTCGCGGCTGGCGAGCGGCTCCTGTCCTCCCTGGACGCCGCTGCCGACGTCGTCCGTGCACCCTCGCGGCTCGCGCAGCTGCTGCGCAGGTTGTGGGACGGTGGTCCGGCGCCGGACCCCTACCCCTGGGCCGCCTGACCCCGAACCCGCTAGGCGCCGCGGGTGCGGCGAGGATGACCGGGTGCACCCCTCACCGATCCCGCACGGCCGGACCGCCCGACGCCTGGAGTGGGCGCACCTGCCGCCGACTGTCCGGAGCGCGATCGGCCAGCGCTGCGGTGCGACTGTCGCGACCGCGACCACGCAGAACAGCGGCTTCACGCCGGGTTTCGCGTCGGTGCTGGAGTGTGAGGACGGCAGCCGGCACTTCGTGAAGGCGGCGTCGACCAAGGCCCAGCGCATGTTCGCGGAGGCCTACCGCGAAGAGGCGCGCAAGCTCGCGACGCTGCCCGAGGCGGCTCCTGCCCCACGGCTGCTGTGGAGCCTCGACGTCGACGACTGGTTCGTGCTGTCGACGGAGTACGTCGACGCGCGCCCACCGCGTCGCCCCTGGCGGGGACCCGAGCTGCAGCGCTGCCTCGACATGCTGGCCGCCGCCGCAGCGGTGCTCACGCCGCCTCCCGCCGGGCTGGTGCTTCCGGATGCGTCGGAGGAGTTCGCCGAGTGGCCGGCCTACTGGGACCACGTCCGCGTCGCCCGCCCCGACCTCCCCCACGTGGAGGAGGCCGCGGCGCTCGCCACGCGGTACGTCGAGGCGATGGCCGGCGAGACGCTCGTCCACACCGACGTCCGTGACGACAACATCCTGCTCACCGCCGACGGACGTGCGCTGCTCTGCGACTGGAACTTCCCGATGGTCGGCGCGCCCTGGCTGGACTCGCTGTTCCTGCTCATCGGGCCGCGCGGCGACGGCCTCGACGTCGGCGCGGTGATGGCGGGCCACCCGCTGCTGTCGGTCGTCCCGGACGAGGCGATCGACATCGTGCTCGCGCTGGTGACCGGCTACTTCCTCAAGAGCGCCGACGACCCGGTGCCTGCGACGTCGCCGTTCATCCGCGACGCCCAGCGGTGGCAGGGCGAGGTGTGCTGGGAGTGGCTGCGCGAGCGCCGAGGATGGCTGTGACCGCACCACGAGCGGTCCGCAATTTGAGGCGCTGAGCGCCCGCTGTTACCGTTGTCCGTCGCGCTGGCGATCCGTCCGCCGCGCCCACGATCTCACCACTCCGTCCACTACGCATCGAGAGAACACCTGTGGCCAACATCAAGTCCCAGATCAAGCGCAACAAGCAGAACGAGAAGGCGCACGAGCGCAACAAGTCGGTCAAGACCGGCCTGAAGTCTGCCGTGCGCAAGTTCCGCGAGGCCGCCGAGGCCGGCGACGCCGCCAAGGCGCAGGAGCTCGCCAAGGACGCCGCCAAGAAGCTGGACAAGGCCGCCTCCAAGGGTGTCATCCACAAGAACCAGGCCGCGAACCGCAAGTCCGCGATCGCCAAGAAGGCCGCTTCTCTCTGAGCCTCGACTCATCGCCGACCCGTCAGACAGCTTCTGACGGGTCGACGTCATTTCGGAACATTTTCTGACGGGTCAGCGGGGCTCGCGCAGCCCGGTGATCGTCAGCACCAGCCGCTCGAGGGTGTAGTTGGCGTCGCTGGCCGCGCCCTTGATGTCGGCGTCCGCCTGGGCGACCGCCCGGATCGCCCGGGCCAGCCCCGCCTCGCTCCAGCCGCGGGACTGCTCGCGCAGGCTCCGCAGCTTCCATGGGGGTACGCCGACCTCGCGGGCCAGGTCCGCCTCCTTCATCCGCGGCGGGGCGCCGTGGTAGCGGGCCAGTCCGCGCACTCCCCCGGCGAAGGCCGAGGTGACCAGCACCGGCGGTGTGCCGCCGTCGAGTGCCCAGCGGAGCTCCTCGAGGGCGGCCTGGCGGCGCCCCGAGAAGGCGGCGTCGGCGACCGCGAACGACTTGGCCTCGGCGCGGCCACCGAAGTACTTCTTGACCATCTCCACGCCGATGCTCTCGCCGGGGAAGTCGTTGGTGAGCTGGTGCGCGGCCGCGGCCAGCGACCGCAGGTCCTGGCCCACCGCCTGCACCAGGGTTGCCGCCGCCTCGCCGTCGATGCGCGCGCCGTGCCGCTTCACCTCGCCCGCCACGAACTGCGGGAACTCGCTCGGCCGCAGCTCGGCCGACTTGACCTCGGTCACGGCGGCGAGCTTGCGAAGCTTGGTGAGCACCCCGCTGCCCTTGGCCCCCCCGGAGTGCACCAGCACCAGCGCGACGTCGTCGGCCGGAGTGCCGGCGTAGTCGAGGAGCCCGTCGACCGACTCGTCCGGGAGGTCCTCGAGCGCCCGCACGACGACGCAGCGCACCGCGCTGAACAGCGACGGTGCGGCCAGCTCTCCGAACGTCGCCAGGGTGAGCCCGGCGGCCTGCGTCTCTGAGAACTCCGCCTCCGGGTCCGCCCGCCGCACGGCGTCGCGGACCGCCGCGACGGTGCGCTCGCCGAGGAACTCCTCCTTGCCGGTGACCAGCGTGACCCGGCCCAGCGGCGACTCCAAGCTGGCCATGGCGGCAACCCTAGGACAGAGGTCCGACACCTCATCGGTTGGTGACCACCTGTGGCTCTCCTCCGGCGGCCACGACGGCAAGGTCACCGTCCTCGTCGGTGCGGAAGACCTGGGCACCGGCTTGCGCCAACGGGCGCAGCGCCGACTCGGCCGGGTGGCCGTAGTCGTTGTCGGCGCCCACCGACACCAGGACCACGGCCGGCTCGAGGGAGAGCAACCACGGCTCGTCCTGGTGGGCGCTGCCGTGGTGGGGCATCTTCAGCACTTCGACCCGTAGCCCGGGCAGCTGGCGGGCCAGCACGGCCTGACCCTCCGGCTCGACGTCGCCGGTGAGCAGGAGCCGGAGCCCGGCCACCTGCACCAGCAGAACCACGCTCGCCTCGTTGGCGGTCGAGCCGTCCCCCGGACCCGTCGTCGGTGAGTCGGACGGCGGCCACAGCACCTGCAGGGTGACCGGGCCGACCGCGAGTGCAGCGCCGTACGCCGCCGGCGCAGGCACCAGCCCCGCACCCTCGGCCGCCTCGTCGACCTCGTCGACCCCACCCGGCGGGTCGAGCAGCCTCGTGGTCTCGACGGCACCGACCCGGCGCCCCGCGAGCACCCCACTGATGCCGTCGACGTGGTCGGCATGGAAGTGGGTCAGCACGAGCAGCGGCACCTCGCCGACCCGCAGCCGATCGAGGCAGCGGTCCACGGCCCTCGGCTCCGGCCCCGCGTCGACCACGACGGCCCGCCCCGGTCCGGCGTTGAGCACCAGCGCGTCGCCCTGGCCGACGTCGCAGGCGACCAGCACCCAGCCGTCGGGCGGCCAACCGAAGGACGGGGGCCGCACCAGCACGGCCACCACCAGCACCAGGGCGGCGCCGAGCCCGGTCACCGGTCGCCGCAGCAGCCGTGGCCCGGTGACGGCGATGACCGCGGCCAGCACGGTCAGCAACGCCAGCGCGGCGGGAGCGGTCCCCCAGCCGACCGCCGCGGTCGGCAGTGCCGCGCCGTGCTCGGCCACGGCGACCAGCCAGGCCACACACCACGACGCGAGAGTCCCGCACAGCCGGCCGAGTGGCGGCCAGGCGAGGGTCAGGACGCCACCGGCCAGTCCCAGCACCGTGGCCGGCCCGACGACCGGGGCGACCAGCAGGTTGGCCACGACAGCCACGAGGCTGACCTGGCCGGACAGCGCGGCCACCAGCGGGGTGCAGGCCAGCTGGGCAGCCGCCGGGACCGCGATGGCCTCCGCGAGCCAGCGCGGAAGCCAGCGCGCGAGCGCGTCGCGCCAGGACGGCGCCAGCACCAGGATGCCGCCGGTGGCCAGCGCCGACAGGGCGAAGCCCGCCGAGACCGCCAGCCCGGGGTCGAGCAGGACCAGGACCACCACGGCGGTGCCGAGGCCGCGCAGGGCGCGGTGCCGGCCGTCGGCGCCGAGCGCGACCAGACCGATCGTGCCCATCACCGCCGCCCGCAGCACGCTCGGCTCCGTGCGCGCGATGAGCACGAAGCCGACGATTCCCAGGGCGGCGACCAGGTGCAGCCAGCGGCCGCGCACCCGGCACCAGCGCGCGAGGGCCAGCAGGAACCCCACCACCAGCGTCAGGTTGGTGCCCGACACCGCGAGCAGATGGGTCAGCCCGGTCGCCCGGAACGACTCCTGAAGCCCCGCGTCGACCCCACCGTCGTCGCCGTCGACGAGCGCCGGCACCAGCGCCCGCTGCTCGGCGGGCCGGTGGGCGACCGAGTCGCGGAGTGCCTGGCGAACCGCAGCCGCCGCGCGCCACCACGGACCGGGCGGGGCCACGACCTCGGCGTCACCGCTGGGCCGGACCAGGGCGGCCAGGTCGCCGTCATCGGCCGGCACCAGCCGTCCGTGCAACCGGACGGTCGCACCCAGGGGCACCGAGGCATCGTCGGGGCTGCCCAGCACGAGGACGGGGGCGACCAGGTCGAGGCTGCGGCCGCGGCCGGTGACCTGGTGCACGGTGAGCCGCCAGACCACCTGGTCAGCGAAGCCGCCGGTGACGGTGCGCGGGTCGGAGGCGACCGCTCCGACCACCGTGACCGCGGCACCCTCGGCGGCCAGGGTCGCCACCGGGTTGTGCGCGACCCGCTCGGCACGGAGCGCCGCGATGGAGCCGGCGGACACGGCCACGAGGAGCAGCCCGATGGCGGCCCCGGCCACGCCGGCGCGGCGGCGGCCGGCGACCGCCACCCAGGCCGCCACGACAGCTGCTCCGGAGACGAAACCCGCCAGCGTCGGTCCGGAGGACAGGGTGCCGACCAGCGCCCCGAGCCAGGCCGCGGCGCCGAGCAGTGGCATCCGCAGGTCGAGGCGGCGCGCCTCCCGGTCTGAGGCAGGATCGGCATCTGCGGTCACACCGTCACGTAGGGAGTGAGCTTGCCGAGGGTGACCTCGCCGATCCCGTCGACCTCGAGCAGCTCGTCGACCGATGTGAAGCCGCCGTGCTGGTCGCGCCACTGGAGGATCGAGGTCGCGGTGACGGGCCCGACGTCCGGCAGCGTGTCGAGCTCGGCCTCGGTGGCGGTGTTGAGGTTGACCAGCTCAGTCGGACCCGGGGGCGAGGACGACGAACCATCCGGCGAGGACGAGGCCGCGGCCGCCGGCCCCGCAGCCACCGCGACGCCCACGACGACCTGCTCGCCGTCGACGAGGACGCGGGCGAGGTTGAGCCCGGGGAGGTCGACCCCTGGCTTGGCCCCGCCCGCCGCCTCCAGCGCGTCGACCACCCGCGCGCCGGCGTCGAGAACGACGATCCCCCTGTGTCGGACCTTGCCCGCGACGTCGACGGTCACGGTCGCGGGCGCGGGCGCGGCGGCGGAAGCAGGGGTGGGACCCGGGTCGCCGACCGGCTGCACGCCGGGCGAGGTCGTCACCAGCCCTCGTGCCGGCGCTGCAGCGAGGTCGGACGTGGGGTGCGCCGAGCCGCGCACCAGCCACCAGCACGTGAACGCCAGGCCGACGGCCACCACCACCGCGATCACCGCGACGTGCGCCGGACCGAGACCGCCGACCCCGGGGGACGCAGGGACGCCGAGGAGCGTGCGCCGCGAGCCTCGACGCGCGTGTCGCCCGGGCGCGAGGGTCCGCGGTGGGGCCTCGGGCAACGGCCTGGGCGCGCGAGCCGGCGGGGGCGACGGACGGCGCGGTGCGGCTGGCCGCGTGTGGTCGTCCCACCACGGCGCGGTGGTCGGGTCGGCGGCCGGAGGCGGCTCGGGCCGGGCCGGGCGCACGCCGCCACCGTGCGCGGAGAGCTCCTCGCCGAGCTGGGCCAGCCGACGCGACAGGGCGGCGTCGTGCTCGAGGGATCGTCGGGTGCGCATGCGACGAACCTAGGAAGATCCGGCGACCTCCGCCCGGGCCGGCGCCGGCACCTGTGGACAACGGGTCCGGCAGGTCGGGCTGTGGACGGCTGGCGGCGGCTCGGGGCCGCGTGGGGCCCTGGCGAGCCCCTCGACCCCCGACGCGCTCAGAGCAGGGGCGCGACGCAGACGGCGAGCATGCCGGGCCCCACGTGGGCGCCGAGCACCGCGCCGAGCTCCGCGCAGCTGACCTCACGACCCGCGAGGTTGTCGGCCAGCCGCAGCGCCAGCTTCTCCTGCAGCAACCCCGCCCGCTCCGGGCTCGCCAGGTGCGCAACGGTGACGTCGACGGGATCCGACCCGGCTGCCTGCACCGCCAGCTCCTCCAGCCGGGCGAGCGCCCGGGACGAGGTCCGCACCCGCTCCAGGGTCGCGACCCGGCCCTCGGAGATCTCCAGGAGTGGCTTGACCGCCAGCGCACCGCCGACCAGGGCGGCGGCCGCACCGATCCGGCCTCCGCGACGGAGGTACTCCAGCGTGTCCACGTAGAACAGCGATCGGCAGCGGGAGGCGCGCGCGAGTGCGGCGGCCGCGGCGTCCGCCGCCGACCCGCCGGAGTCGACGACGTCGGCGGCCGACAGGGCGGCGTACCCGGTGGCGACCCCGACCTGCCGACCGTCCACCGGGATGACGGGCACCGACGCCTCGCGCGCAGCCAGCTGCGCCGACTCGAACGTCCCGCTCATGTCGGCGGACAGGTGCACGGAGACGATCTCGGTCGCCCCCTTGCGGGCGCACTCCTCGTAGACCTCGAGCAGCGCCGCGGGCGTGGGCCGCGAGGTGCTGACCGGGCGGAACTCCTTCAACGCCGCGGCCACGAGCTCCGGCGTCGCGCCGCCGGACCCCTCGTCGTAGACGTCCGCGCCGATCACGACCTGGAGGGGTACGACGACGATGCCGCGCTTGTCGGCCAGCTCCGGCGGCAGGCTGGCCGTCGAGTCGGTGACCACGACGACCGGCATGGACGCGAGGCTAGTGCCTGGGGTCCGGGAGGCAGCCCGCACGGGTACTCATCCGACTCGGTCGGCAGGCGCAGCGGGCCCTACGCGCGTGACCGGCGGAGGTCCGCCGAGACCGTCAGGAGGCGAGGAGCTCCCGCAGCCTGGCCGCGACGGCGTCGGTCCCGGTCGGCTCGCCGTAGGAGCTGTCGAGGAAGCTGCCGTGGTCGCCGGGCAGGTCCGTGACCGGACGCCCGAGCGCCGCCGCCACCGCGCGGCCGCCGCGCGCCGCCGCACCCGCGCCGGACTCCACGCCGACCGCGATGATCAGCCGGTCGCCGAGCGCCTCCAGCGCAGCGGCGTCGACGACGTATTGGTTGCCCGAGGGCATGTTGCGCATCAGCGGGTTGTCACGACTGCCGTCGTCCTCGCTCGACTGGCCGAACTGCGCCGGGTCGGGTGCCGGCTGGTCCAGGTAGTCCGCGGGCAGCTCACCCTGGCTCATGACGAGCGCGATGAACTTGGCCATGGCCGGGCCGTTCCCGGAGGCGGCGTACGTCGCCCTCATGTCGTGGATCGCCGCCATCAAGGTGTCCTCGTCCGGCAGCCCGACGAAGGTCGGAGGTTCGTGCACGACCGCGGTGCGGACGTCCTCCGGGTGCGCCGTCGCCAGCGCCAGCAGGTTGACCCCACCCCCGCTCGTCCCGAAGCAGTCGACGGCCCCGACGCCGAGCGCTCCGATCACTCGGTGCAGGTCGTCGGCATGCTGCTCGGGCGGTACGTCGGTGGTACCGGTCGGGTTGCGCCCGGCGCCGCGCGGGTCGTAGGTCACGACCGGGCGGTCGGCGAAGTAGCCGGCCAGGGTCCCGAATCCGCTCGCGTCCATGGGCGATCCGAACATGAACAGCACGGGCTTCTCGTCCGTCGCGGACGCGAGGTCGCCACGGACGTCGTAGGTGATCAGGTCGGCACCCTCACCGACGGTGAAGGTCTGGACCTCAGTGGTCTCGGTCATGGCACAGAGACTCCCGCCACGGGCCGGACTCATCGGCGCCGGCGGTGGATCTCACCGTGGCTCCACGACGTCGGGGACCGCGTCCACGATGGCATCGGCCAGGGCGCTGTCCGCCTCGGGGTCGACGAGCTCCGCGCCCCGCCAGTCGGACACCTGCACGGCGACCGCGAGGTTGTCGTCGCGCACGGTCAGGTGTACGACGGCCGCGACCGGCGGCGCCGGCTCGCTCGTGGCCATCGCGCGCACGCCGTCGTCCCACCAGCCGTCGACGGCCTCCGGCTCGACCTCCACCCGAGCACCGGCGACGCTCAGCTCCCCTCCGTCACGCAGGCCGTAGAGGTTGTTCTCCCCCGCGGTGCCCGACGACGAGACCTCGACGACCACGGTCAGCTGGCCCTGCCCCCCGGCCTCGACGGTGGCCCGGCAGGTCACCGCCGACGAGCCCTTGCCTGTCGTGCCGCCCCTGCTGGCGTCCGCCTCGACCGTCGCGGGCGCCGCGTCCGGGAAGGCGTCAGCCACCGCACCGGCCAGGTCCAGCCCCTCGCAGGTCGACTCGTCGACGGCACCCCAGTGGGGCTCGTCGTCACCGCAGCCGGCCAGCACGGCTGCTGCGAGAAGGGCGACCACGCCGACTCGTGTCCTGTGCACGACGCTCATCCGATCACGACCACCGATCACGAGTACTGGGTGCTGGACTCGTGGTGGAACCCGCCGGGCGTGCCCGGTCCGGATGCCAGGTCCGGCCGCGGCAGCCAGAGCAGGCCCAGCTGCTCCAGCACACCGACGTTGTGGTCCACCTTGGCGAGGTAGCTGCTCTCGAGCTCTGACCACGCAGCGCTCAGGTTGGTCTGGATCTTGTCGATCGCGGCGCCGAAGTCACCGACCAGGCCTTCGGGGCGCTGGGTGGCCGCCACTTGGGTGACCGTCGACTCCTCGGGGATGGCCTCCTGCGCGTAGCCGATGACCGCGGCCGCACCGGCCCGGGCGTCCCCGGTCGCCTGCTCGAACTTGTCGAGGTAGTCCTCGAGCGAGCGCGGCACGGCGATGGGCAGCAGGTCGAGCAGGCCGAGGATCTCGCTGGCGATGGTGAGGAACTCGGTCGACGAGATGCTGTGGGCGTCCTGGCGGGCGGCCAGGGCCGCCTCGACCCGCGTCTTCATGGCACTCACCGTGTTCATGGCGCTCGTGCGTCCCATGTCCAGCACCGCCTTGGACGCGTTGCAGGCGTTCTGCAGCATCTCGGACACCCAGGCCTGGTTGATCACGCACTGGGGGAACGGGTTGTAGAAGTTCTCGAAGAAGTTGCTCGCCGCCTGACCGTGCCAGTGGGACTGGGAGTACTCCAGCTGCGCGAAGTCGTCACCCACCTGGGTGCCGAGCGCGATCCGGATGTCCTCGAACTCCGACCCGGCCGCGGACACCTGGAACGGGTAGGGGTTGACGATGGTGTCGAAGCGCGGACGTAGCCCCTCGACCTGCTCGGAGGCCCAGCCCTCGGCGGACGACTTCCAGCTGTCCCGTTCCTTCTCCCAGTGCTGTCGGGCGGCCTCCTCGTCGGCGTACTCGAAGTCGTAGTTGACGAAGGTGAGCGAGAACGGGAACTTCTCGCCGACCAGGAGCGAGGTGCGGAGCTGGGTGCCCATCGTGGACTCGTGGTGCCAGTCCTGGTTGGCTTTGTAGGCGTCGAGCGCGAGCGTGATCGTGCCGAAGTCCTTCAGCATCGTCGCGAAGTCGGTGAAGTCGCTCTCGAACTGACCTCGGTCGAAGGCGACCTGAGCCTCGGCCATGTCGTCGTCCTCTCGGTGGGGGGCGAGCCGGGTTCAGTAGCCCGGGTGCGTGGGGTGTCCGCCCTGCGGCTCGTACGGTTCGTCGGGTCGGGGTGGGTC
>Ga0075367_10000779_pt1 | contig 12517 bp, 13 predicted proteins | sample EndMethybrTD3032_FD_71399 | JGI IMG/M metagenome (GOLD analysis project Ga0075367, IMG submission 71399) | Populus endosphere microbial communities from Tennessee, USA - Endosphere MetaG P. TD hybrid TD303-2 | ecosystem: Host-associated > Plants > Roots > Endosphere | place: USA: Tennessee... | reverse complement strand
GTGGACATACTGCTCGACCTTGTCGGCAGCCTTGCCCGGAGGTGTCACTTCGACGGTGACCGGGTCCGTCAGGTATTCGCCGGCGAGGTCGGCGATCGATTTCGGCATGGTTGCCGAAAACAGCATCGTCTGGCGCTTCTTCGGCACCATCTTGGCGATCTTGCGCAGGTCGTGCACGAAGCCGAGATCGAGCATTTGGTCGGCTTCGTCGAGAACGAGGTAGCGCACGGCGGTGAGGCCGATGGCGCGACGGTTGACGAGGTCGAGCAAGCGACCGGGGGTGGCAACGAGGATGTCGGTGCCCTTTTCAAGCTGGAGCTGCTGCTTGTTGATCGAGACGCCGCCGACGACGACGTTGATGCGCAGGTGCGACTTGCGCAGAAAGTTCTTCAGGTTGGTGGCGATCTGGTTCACCAGTTCGCGGGTCGGCGCGAGGATCAGCGTACGGGTCGTACGGTTATCCGGGCGACGTTCCTCAGGGATGAGTTTTTCGATGAGCGGCAGGCCGAAGGCGGCCGTCTTGCCGGTGCCGGTCTGGGCGAGGCCGATAAGGTCGCGGCCTTCGAGGAGAAGCGGGATCGCCTTTTCCTGAATGGGGGTCGGCGTTTCAATGCCGAGCTGGAAAAGAGTGGCGACGATCGGCTTGGAAACACCAAGCGATTCAAAATTGGTCAAGTCATAACCTTTTTAGGGCGCGCCAAAACAATATCGCCGGAATGCAGCATGCGATCCGGTGTTACTTTGGCGTCAAGCACCCCGCGTGAAGTGGGAACTTGTCTTGTTGGAAAAAGCCTTCCAGCGCTTCTGCCGCGTCTTGGGATGCGGTCTATTCGAAATGCGCTTTTGTCCTTCTTCCTGCATCCTATTTACTGGCAGGGGCACGCTCACGCGGCGGCCGGAAGGTGAAAGCTGACCTGCATTTGGTCTAGTTCAGGCCAAAAGTCAAGAGCACCCATGCAGCGACCGGCGGGGCAAGCGAGCGGCGATACCCCAGTCAGCGCCTACCCTCAGTAGCAGACCCTCGTCCGGTAAGCGTCGCCCCAACCACTGTGTCGCCATTCGATATGGCAGTGAGGTGCGTAGTAGTACCGCTAGTAATAGGGCCTGTAGTAGTTCCTGTAGTAAGGCCTATGGTACGGCGTGTAGCCGTAGTATGGCCGATAATAGGACCTGTAGTAAGGCCTATGGTACGGCGTGTACCCGTAGTATGGCCTATAATATGACCTGTAGTAAGGCCTATGGTACGGTGTGTAGCCGTAGTATGGCCTATAATAGGACCTGTAGTAAGGCCTATAGTACGGTGTGTAGCCGTAAGACCCGTAATATGGCCTGTAGTATGAGCCAGGATAGTAGCCGTAATAGGGATAGGGGCGTATAGCCTGCGACAGCAGAATGCCGCCGACGGCTCCGGCCGCCACTCCGCCCCAGAAGTCGCTGTGGGCGTTTGCGGGCGTTGCCGGGACGAGGGATGCACCAGTCAGGGTTAAAGCCATGAAGCCCGCCGCCATGCTTCTATGAAGTACGGACATGGTCGTCTCCTTTCGTAGACGAAACTTGTTCTTGAAGCCGTCAGGCGAAACCGTTCGGGTATACGGGCCAACTGAACGAGTTCATTTTAGAAACGAGTGAAACTATACCACAGTTCCAGGATGTTTACTCGTTTTGGCCTGCGTCCGCGAAGGATCGCCGGTTGACCGCTCGTGCCAAAGCGCGGGACCGCTCGCGTCCTGTTCTGCGTCGGCGGCAACTATGGTTAAAGCCTTGTTAAAGAGCGCCCGATTATAGTCGGGAGATGAACAAGACTTTCCCGACTGAGGACCAATTTTGACATTGAGCGGGGACCTTCTCGAACTGGCCTGCCGCCGGATCGCAGATCTGGATCGCCCTGCCTATGTCAAGAACAGCGAGCTTCGTTACGTCGCCGTCAACGAGGCCTATGCGTCCTTCTTTGGAAAGAAGATCTCCGATTTTATCGGTCGCCGGAGCCGCGAACTGACCGATACGCCGGAAGAGGAGAACCGCGAAGACAAGGAGCGGCGCGCTATCGTCTTTGCAAGCGAGGAACGCGCCGTTTGCTTCGATTTCGGTGGTGCCGAACACAACTGCGTGCGCATTGAGAGCTTCTCGCCCTCCGAAGATAGCGTCTACGTGCTCGGCATCTTCGAGAAGAGGGCGTCACGCCGCGGTGACGATAGGGCGGACTTGGCCCGCAGCCAGGCGCTGACGGAGGATCTTCAAAATATCCTTCGCGTTCTTCCCGTCGGCGTCATGATCCTCGATAACAAGCGCAACGTTCTCTACGCCAATGACGAGTTTTACCATGTCTGGGACCTGCCGCGCGACAACCGCTTCGACGGCTGGGCCCTCATCGACGTCATCCGCTACAAGCACAAGCTGGGGCGCTATGGCGCCAAAGTGACGCCGGAGCAGATCCTTGCTCGGCGGGAGGCGAATTTCCAAGTGGCGGAACGGGATCAGCAGCCGGTGGAGCTCGGCTGGGTCGGCGGCAAGCGGGTGCTTTTCGATGGTCGAAGTCTCTCCAATGGCCGGGTTCTGCTTTCTTATGCCGATGTGACCGCAGTTCGTGAGCGCGAAAGGGAAGTCCACGAAAGGCGGGCAGCGCTCGAGCATCTGGGCGATCTGATGCACGACGCGACACCCGCAATGTCGCAGGGCCTTCTGATCGTGCAGGACGGAATCATACTGCTCGCGAGCGACCCGCTCAGCGACATCCTCGCCATTCCGCCCGAATACCTGGCTGTCGGCCGCAAATGGATCGACCTCTTGCGGTTCTGCGCTCAACGTGGGGATTTCCACGGCCAGGAGGATGAAATCCTCACGAGTTGGCGAGACAAAATGGCGGCAAAGAAGCCAATCTCGACGCCATTTCACGTCGCCGGAGAGCGATGGGTCAACCTGGACGCCACCATCAGTGAGCGGCAGCACTGGATTGCGGTATTCACCGACGTTACCGAAGCGAGGGAGCGAGAGGCTGAGCTCGCTAGGCGGCTGTCGTGTGCTGAAGCGGCCGATCGCGCCAAATCGGAATTCGCCGCCACGGCGCGACAGGCTCCAAAGCGGCTGCCCGTCAACGTGAGGGGCGCGCGTGTTCTCATCGTCGACGGCAACGCGGTCAACCGACAGATTTTGGTCGAGCAATTGGCTCTTTGGGGTTTCGATGCGGCGGCCGCTGAAGACGGACCAGCGGCGTTTGCAATTCTCGAGGCCGCGCATGAATTTGGCATCGGCATCGATGCGGTCGTGCTCGACTACCAGATATCGGGCATGAATGGTGCCGAGATCGCACGGAAACTGCGCGCCGACAATCGCTTCGAGCGGCTGCCGATTATTTTTCTGACATCGATGGACATTTCCGGAACTGAGAAAGAGTTCGCAGCGCTCAACGGCCAAGCCCATCTGATGAAGCCGGCGCGAGCCAATGTGCTGAGGAACACCATCGTGGACGTCGTGCGTGCGCGCCGGACGAATCAGATCGCGGCCGCTGTCACCATGCTGCCCAGCGTGCAGGCGACATTGTCGCCGCTGCCGAAAGCCCAGTCTTCCGGAACTGCGCCGGCGGAGTTCATCGATGTGCTGGTTGCCGAAGACAACGAGGTCAACCAGATCGTCTTCACTCAGATATTGCGGGAAAGTGGCCGCAGCTTTCTTGTCGTCGGCAACGGTCAGGAGGCCGTGGAGGCATGGCACCGCTACACCCCGCGCATCATCATGATGGATGTCTCGATGCCCGTGATGAACGGGCATGATGCGACGCGCGCGATACGCAATCGAGAGCGCGGACAAGGCCATCGCGTGCCAATCGTCGGGGTGAGCGCGCATGCGCTGGAGGCCGACCGCGACCTTTGCCTGGGGGCCGGCATGGATGATTACATGTCAAAGCCGATCAGCCCGGAGCTGCTTGAAGCGAAGCTGGAGCTGTGGCTGGGCAGGAACGAGCGACAGGCTGGTTGCTCGGCGAGCTAGGATTTGATGCCGCAGAGCATCTCGCGTTTTCCGGCAAAGCCGCTACGACGCTCGACCGCAAAGCCCGCTGCAATCAGGTTGCGCCGGACAAAGCCGGCCGCGGCATAAGTCGCAAAGGTTCCGTTCGTTTTCGTCTTTTCGCAGACGAGGCGCATCAAATCCTCGGACCACATATCAGCGTTGCGCGACGGCGCGAAGCCGTCAAGATACCAGGCATCGAAGCCTGCCTCGGCGGCTGCAACCCCGTCCAGAGCGCGGCCACAGACGACGCTGAGGGTTGTCTGGTCATCAAGCCTCAGGGATATCGTTCCCTCGGGCGTTTCCGGCCAGGCTGCCGCCAGGGCTTGCCGTTCGGTGTCGATCTCGGTCCAGTGAGACAGCGCACGGTCGATTTCCTCGCGCCGCATCGGATAAAGTTCGAACGACATGAAGTGCAATTGCTGCCCGGAACGCCGATTGAGTTTCCACTGCCGCCACGTTTCGGCAAAGTTCAGGCCGGTACCGAAGCCGAGTTCGCCGATCAGGAAGGCGTTCTGATCCTGCCAGCGTTGTGGCAGACCATTGCCAGCCAGGAACACATGCCCGCATTCCAACCTCCCGTCCGTCTGGCAATAAAAATGGTCGCCAAAGGCCCGGGAATAGGGCATATCGCCGTCGCGCCATTCAAGCGGCTGGGGCGCGCCGGCAGTTTTTTCAGGATCCGTGTCTGTCATGACCAAAGCCGATAGTCTGACCTTGCCTTCCGGTCAATCATCGACTGCCCTGCTGATCGTCGGCGGCGGGATCATGGGACTGTGGGCGGCAGTTCACGCGGCGCGTCTCGGCATTGACGCGTTGCTCGTTGAGGCCGACAGGCTCGGCCACGGCGCGAGCGGCGGCCTGCTCGGTGCACTGATGCCTCATATGCCGGACAAGTGGAACGCCAAGAAGCAATTCCAGTTCGATGCACTCGTCTCGCTGGAAGCGGAGATTGCTGCGTTGGAACAACAGACAGGCCTTTCCGCCTGCTATCGCCGCTCAGGGCGCCTTATACCGCTGCCGAAGCCGCATTTGCGCGAGATCGCGGAAGGCCACAGCCGCGATGCCGAGGGTCGCTGGATCTTGGGAGAGCGGCGTTTCCACTGGCACGTCCTCGACAGGCCTCCCCAGGAGAGTTGGCTCGATGCAGCGGCTGGCGAAAGTGGCTTCGTGCACGACACGCTTGCGGCCAGGGTTGCCCCTCGATCTCTGACTGCGGTGCTTGCCGCATCGCTCGCCGAGGCACGCCATGTCCGGGTTGCCGAGTGCGTTTCGGTCGAAGATCTCGATTTTGAGCGCAAGATTGCGACGACAACCGCGGGTGACATTGCGTTCGGCCGCTGCATTGTTGCAGCCGGGCACCAATCCTTTCCCTTGCTAGCGCGCTACACCACTGGCCTCGCGCGGCCGCTCGGCCAGCCCGTCAAAGGGCAGGCGGCTTTGTTGAAAGTCGATATGGACCCGTCCCTGCCGACGATCTTCCGCGATGGGCTGTACATCGTTGCGCATGAGGGCGGCCACGTCGCCGTCGGCAGCACCAGCGAGAATCGCTTCGACGAGCCGTTCTCAACGGATGGACAGCTCGAGGCGCTGCTTGAGGCAGCCGGACAACTGGTGCCGGCATTGCAGGGTGCGCCGGTCGTTGAACGGTGGGCCGGTTTGCGGCCGAAGGCGATCGACCGTGACCCCATGATTGGCATCCACCCCGACCATGACGGATTGATCGCGTTGACCGGGGGCTTCAAAGTCAGCTTCGGCTTGGCACACCGTCTGGCCGCCGCTGCGGTCCACTTGGCGGCCGGTCGTCAGCCGCCCTTTGCGCTGCCCGAAAGCTTCCTTCTTACCAATCACATTCGTGTGGCTTCACGCTAAACGTGAATTAGCACCTTCTGCCTTTCGTTAATCTGTCACGCAAATCACATATCTGCTAGCGCAACCGCGGCGCCGACGAGGGCGCTGTATGTTCGACGGAGGAAATTGGATGCGCTATGCCATTTGCTTTACGCCGGCTGCGAGTGATCCGCTTTCACATGTGGCCGCAAATTGGTTGGGCCGAAACGTATTTTCGGGCGAGATGGTCGAGCCGACCGCGATACGCGGACTGAGCATCCACGAGATCGCCTTCCATACGGCGATGCCGCGCCGCTACGGTTTCCATGGCATCCTGAAGGCGCCCTTCCGTCTTTCCGCCAACATGTCGGAGGCACAACTTTTGCGCGATCTTATGCGCTTCTGCGGCACACTTTTGCCGTTCCAGATCAGAAGGCTAGAGGTGGCGCGGCTCGGTGGCTTCTACAGCCTCGTTCCGTCGCTGCCCTGCGAACATGTCCACTACCTCGCCTGTGCCGTTGTTCAAGAGTTCGATCGTTTCCGTGCGCCGTTGAGCGAGGCGGAAATCGAGCGTACAGATCCGGGCGGCCTGTCGGCTGTGCAGTTCACCAATCTGCACCGCTGGGGGGACCCCTATGTGATGGACGAATTTCGCTTTCACATGCCGCTGACCGGCCCCGTCAATCAATGCGACATGCCACGGGTCGAACAGGCACTACGCAACGTCTTCGAGCCAGTGCTTGCCGATCCCATCAAGGTAGCGAATGTCGCCCTGATGATTGAAGAGGGGAACGGCGGGCCGTTTCGCGTCCATTCGCTGCATCCGATGGGCAAGGTCAGCGCTCGCAGGGATCGTGTGCCTGCATTGGTCTAAGGCTCGGTGCCAAAAAGGCGAAGCTCTGTTGCGTACTTTCCGTCTCGACATTCCCTCTCTGGATGCTACCGTTTCGGTGACTTTCAGGAAGGTGATTTCATGGTATCCGAGACTTATCCGCGCAATCTGATCGGCTATGGACGCAACACGCCCGACCCGAAGTGGCCAGGGGACGCCCGCGTCGCCGTGCAGTTCGTCATCAATTACGAAGAGGGTGGTGAGAGCTGCATTCTCGATGGCGATCCGGCTTCCGAGAACCTGCTGTCCGAAATCGTCGGCGCTGCAGCGTGGCCGAGCCAGCGTAATCTCAACATGGAATCGATCTATGAGTATGGTTCGCGCGCTGGTTTCTGGCGCTTGTGGCGCATGTTCACCGAGCTCAAAGTGCAGGCCACCGTCTATGGTGTGACTTTGGCCATGGCGCGCAACCCCGAGGCCGTCGCGGCCATGAAGGAGGCCGGTTGGGAGATCGCGAGTCACGGTTACCGCTGGCTGGAATACAAGGATTTCCAGGAGGACGTCGAGCGCAAGCACATTCAGGAAGCCGTGCGCCTGCACACGGAGCTGACCGGCGAGCGTCCCTATGGCATGTACCAGGGTAAGCCTTCCGACAACACGCTGCGTCTCGTCATGGAGGAGGGCGGTTTCCTTTATTCGTCGGACTCTTATGCCGACGACCTGCCGTTCTGGGTGAAGGGCATCGACGACAAGCCGTTCCTGATCATCCCCTATACGCTTGAGACCAACGACATGCGTTTCGCCACGCCGCAGGGCTTCAACTCGGGCGATCAGTTCTTCACCTACCTCAAGGATGCCTTCGACACGCTTTATGAAGAAGGCAAGGCTGGCAGTCCGAAGATGATGTCTGTCGGCCTGCATTGCCGTCTCGTCGGTCGTCCTGGCCGCGCGGCAGCACTGAAGCGCTTCATCGAATATGTGCTGAAGCACGACAAGGTGTGGGTCCCGCGGCGTCTCGAGATCGCCCAGCATTGGCATACCCATCACAAGCCGGAGACAACCTGATGCTTTCGCGTGACGAGTTCGTATCGCGTTACGGCGGCGTTTTCGAACATTCGCCGTTCATTGCCGAGCGCGCCTATGACGACGGTTTCGTCGGGGAAGAATTGACAGTGGACCGTGTGCATACAGCGCTCGTCGCTATCTTTCGGGCGGCGAGCCCGGAGGAGCGGTTGGGTGTGCTGCGTGCCCATCCCGACCTTGCAGGACGCCTCGCGATATCAGGTGAGCTCACCGAAGATAGCAAGCAGGAGCAGGCGGGCGCCGGTCTCGACCGGCTGAGCGCGGAGGAGCACGCGCGCTTTACAGAACTCAACGCTGCCTATGTCGAGAAGTTCGGCTTCCCCTTCATCATCGCCGTAAAGGGACTGAAGAAGGACGATATTCTGGCGGCCTTCGAACAGCGCATCGACAACACGCGCGACGTCGAGTTCGCAACGGCCACGGCTCAGGTCGAGCGCATTGCGCTGCTGCGTTTGGAAACGATGCTGCCGGGGCGCTGAGGAAAGCGCCCTCTAACGCTTTTCTCTCTTGTGTCCGTGACTTATAGTTGCGCCATGAAGCCCTCCGAAGTGCTGGAAAAGAACAGGCAGGCGATCCGCGAAGCGACGAAGCGCTTCAACGCGGCAAACCCGCGTGTTTTCGGTTCCGTGGCGCGCGGCGAGGATCGGCCGGACAGCGATCTGGGCATTTTGGTGGATGCGCTGCCCGGCAGCACATTGTTGACGTTGGGCGGCTTGCAGGACGCCCTGGAACAGATGATGCTCGGCATGTCTATCCATCTGGTGACGCCCGGCGACTTTCCCGAGGCCGTTCGTGCGCGTGTCATTTCCGAAGCGAAGCCTATATGAGCGCAGAGCAAATTCCCTATCTGTTGGAGCGCATGCGGCAAGCTGCGACCGATGCCCATCACATGATCGCTGATGTCAGCAAGGAACGGTTTCTCGCGGATGTTATCCTACAGCGGGCGGTCGGAATGAGCCTCTTGATGGCTTCGGAGATTGCTTCGCAACTGACAAAGATCCATCCCGACTTTACGGTGGAGCACCCGGAGTTTCCCTGGGACGCGATGCGCGGCATGCGAAATCGCATTGCACAGGGGTATTTCGACATTGATCTCGATCAGGTCTGGGCGACTGCAAAAGACGACGTTCCTGACCTGCTTTACAGGCTTGACCTCGTGCGCAATTGGCGTGCCGAAGGCGAATGATTTTATGGCCCAGCTGCTCGACCTCCTTTCCCTCACCAAATCCGCCTTCGCGCCCTTCGGCGACGTCATCGAAGCCGATCCGGCAACGATGCGCTACATCAACAATGGCACGACAGAGCGCTTCCATGCGCTCGCGGCGGCCGAAGCCGCCGGCGAGGGCGCGCGCGTCATCATCAACCTCTTTCGCGGCCAGCCCCGCGCCTTCCCTTATGAAATCGGCATGATGGAGCGGCACCCGTTCGGCAGCCAGAGTTTTTCACCGATCTCCGGTCGCCCCTACCTCGTCGTCGTCTCTGAGGACGAGGGGGGCAGGCCCGGTCGTCCGCAAGTGTTCCTGGCGCGGGGCGATCAGGGCGTGAACTATCGCCGAAATGTCTGGCACCATCCCTTGATGGCGCTCGGTACCGTTAGCGATTTCCTCGTCGTCGACCGTGAAGGACCGGGCAACAATCTGGAAGAATATTTCTTCGAAACTCCCTTCATCATCAGCGAGCCGAGCCTATGACCGGACTGACTACCCACGTACTCGATACCGCCTCCGGCAAGCCAGCCGAGGGACTGCGGATCGATCTCTTCCATCTGGACGGCGACGTCCGCCACCACATCAAGACGGTCATCACCAATTCCGACGGCCGTGTCGATGGCGGGCCGATCCTGATCGGCGAGAGCTTCAAGAGGGGAACCTACGAGCTGCTCTTCCATGCCGGCGATTACCTGCGGGCTGCGGGTGTAGCCTTGCCGCACCCGGCCTTTCTGGACCTGGTACCCATCCGTTTCGGGATTGCCGACGTGACCGCGCATTATCATGTGCCGCTGCTGATCTCGCCCTTCGGCTATTCGACCTATCGGGGCAGCTAGGCCATGCGGTTTGCGGCGATCGCGGACATTCACGGCAATCACCTGGCGCTGGAGGCTGTGTTGGCCGATATTGCCGCGCAGGGCGTCACCGATATCGTTAATCTCGGAGACTGCTTCAGTGGTCCGCTGACGGCAGGACGAACCGCGGAACTGCTGCGGGCGCAGGACATGCTGACAGTCCGCGGCAATCACGATCGCTACCTGATCGAACAGCAGCGGGACGCCATGCATGCCTCGGATGCGGTCGCATTCGATCAACTGACAGTGGATGACCTGCGGTGGCTGCGCAATCTGCCGACGAATGCGGTCTACCGCGACGAGGTCTATCTCTGCCACGCGACGCCGGCGGACGACAGCACCTATTGGCTGGAGTCCGTGTCCGTCGAGGGCCATGTGTTCCTGAAGCCGCTTGCAGAAATCGAGGCGCTGGCCAAGGGCGCGGATTTCCCGCTGATCCTTTGCGGCCACAGCCATATCCCTCGGATAGTTCGCCTCAGCGACAATAGGTGCGTCGTCAATCCGGGCAGTGTCGGCTGTCCGGCCTATGACGACAACCTGCCGTACTACCACAAGGTCGAGACGGGCCACCCTCTGGCGTCCTATTGCATCATGGAGAAGGGCGCGACCGGCTGGCTTCCGACCTTCCAAACCGTCGCCTACGACCATATGGCGATGTCGCTTATCGCAAAAGAAAACGCCCGCCCGGAATGGGCGAGCGCGCTCGCGACGGGATGGATGCCGTAGCTCTTTCTTACTGACGGCCGAGCAGGATCGACGAGTTGACGTCGTTGATGTCGCGCTTGCCGCAGAGCGCCATGGTGACATCCATTTCCTTGCGCAGAATGCTGAGGGCAAGTGTGACGCCTTCCTTGCCCATGGCGCCGAGGCCGTAGAGGAAGGGGCGGCCGATATAGGTGCCCTTGGCGCCGAGGGCAACTGCCTTCAGCACGTCCTGGCCCGAGCGGATGCCGCCGTCCAGATGCACCTCGATCTTGTGGCCGACGGCATCGACGATCGGCTCCAGCATGCTGATCGAGGAGGGAGCGCCGTCGAGCTGTCGGCCGCCATGGTTGGAGACGATGATGGCGTCGGCGCCTGTTTCCGCCGCCGATTTGGCGTCCTCGACGTCGCAGATGCCCTTGATGATCAGCGGGCCGCCCCATTGTTCCTTGATCCAGGCGACGTCTGCCCAGGAGAGCTGCGGGTCGAACTGCTCCGCGGTCCAGGAGGAGAGCGACGAGAGATCGGAGACGTTCTTTGCGTGGCCGACGATGTTGCCGAAGGTTCGGTGCTTCGTCTGCAGCATGTCCAGGCACCAGAAGGGGCGCGTCGCCATCTGCCAGATGTGCTTCGGCGTGAACTTCGGCGGTGCGGAGAGGCCGTTGCGAAGGTCCTTGTGGCGCTGGCCGAGGATCTGCAGGTCGGCGGTCAGGACAAGGGCAGAGCACTTCGCTGCTTTGGCGCGATTGATCAGGTTGAGTACGAAGTCCTTGTCGCGCATCACATAGAGCTGGAACCAGAAGGGCTTCGTGGTGACTGATGCGACGTCTTCGATCGAGCAGATGCTCATCGTCGACAGCGTGAACGGAACGCCGAATTCCTCGGCGGCACGGGCCGCCAGCATTTCGCCGTCGGCGTGCTGCATGCCGGTCATGCCGGTCGGCGCAAGCGCCACCGGCATCGCCACCTTCTGGCCGATCATCGTCGTCTCCAGCGTCCGGTTCGTCATGTCGACGAGCACGCGTTGGCGCAGCTTGATCTTGGCAAAATCGCTCTCATTCGCCTGGTAGGTCGACTCCGTCCAGGCACCGGAATCCGCGTAGTCGAAAAACATCTTCGGGACGCGGCGCTGGGCAAGGTTCTTGAGGTCGGCGATCGTGAGAGGATTGGCCATGGATAAGACTTTCACATCTGAATGACGCCATGGCCCTTAACATGATTTCCGAGGCTTTGTGTATCTCTTTCGCAGCCTACGGGAGAAGAATTAGGCTACCTGTGGCACGCCCTTTTTCGAGGAATTGCTGGGCTTCAGCAGCCTCCTCCAAACCGTATTCATTGGCAATCGTCGCGGTGACGCCGGATGCCAGCATTTTGACCACCGCGTCGGCCGCCGTCAGGTAGGCTGGGGTGTCGGTAATGTAGGCCATGATGCTCGGGTGCGTGAGCCATTTTCCAGGTCGAAGCTCGTCGACCGAGACAGGTGGGATCGGCCCACCGGCCTGTCCGATCGTCGCCACGACGCCAAATGGACGGGCGGACTGGATGGACTTTGCGAGCATCCCGGCGCCGATGCCATCGTAGACGACATCGACGCCGGTACTATCCGTCAGTGTCTTCACGGCGGCGACGACATCGACGTCGCGACCGACGATCACGTGATCGGCGCCGTGGCCGCGCGCGAGATCAGCCTTTTCCTCCGAGCTTACGGTTCCGATGACCGTGGCACCGAGGTGCTTGGCCCATCGCACGAGAATACTTCCAAGTCCCCCGGCGGCGGCATGCACAAGAACGGTGGTTCCCGGCTCGACGCGGTAGGTCTTCGTCAGCAGCATATAGGTCGTCAGTCCCTTCAGCATGGATGCAGCTGCGACGTTTGAAGGCACGCTATCGGGCAGACGAACGGCGCGGGCTGCCGGCAAGAGCCGTGTTGTGGCATAGGCGCCGACAGGCGCACCGGCATAGGTGATGCGATCGCCGGGCTTAATATCCGAGACCGCGCTTCCAAC
>Ga0075367_10000778_pt1 | contig 12519 bp, 10 predicted proteins | sample EndMethybrTD3032_FD_71399 | JGI IMG/M metagenome (GOLD analysis project Ga0075367, IMG submission 71399) | Populus endosphere microbial communities from Tennessee, USA - Endosphere MetaG P. TD hybrid TD303-2 | ecosystem: Host-associated > Plants > Roots > Endosphere | place: USA: Tennessee... | reverse complement strand
CAGGCTGCTGCGCGCCATGGGGATCGATTGATTGGTCATGCCGCGGGTCTCGCGTAGACGAGCACGCGCGCCGGATCGGCGCCGAGCCGCACCGTTTCACCCGACGCGACCTTCCGATCCGAGCGGAAGAAGAGCTCGGTATTGTCGGGCATGCGGGCCGTCCCGTAGAAGTCGCGACCGCGATATTCGGCCGTCTCCACCACTGCGGAAACAGGCGCATCGGGGCCTGGCGTGAGGTCCTCCGGCCGGATGGCGATGGTAGCATCGCCACTGCCGACGTTCTCGATCGGTGTGCCCATCAAAGTGGCGCTGCCCAGCGTCACGCTCATGCGTCCGTCACCGCTAGCAGTCGCGCGTGACGGCAGCAGATTGCGGTAGCCCATGAACTCGGCGACATCGGCATGAGCCGGGCGGGCATAGAGATCCTCAGGCGTGCCCACCTGCCGCACCATGCCATCGCGGAGCACGACGATCCGGTCGGCGAGCGACAGCGCCTCGTCCTGATCGTGCGTGACGTAGATCGTGGTCGAGCCCAGCAGGTTGTGGATGCGGCGAATCTCGGCCCGCATCTCCAGGCGCAGCTTGGCGTCCAGGTTCGACAGCGGCTCATCCATCAGCACGAGCGGCGGCTGCACGACGATGGCGCGTGCGATGGCGACACGCTGCTGCTGGCCGCCGGACAGCTGGCCCGGCAATTTGCCCCCCTGCTCGGTGAGACGGACGAGTGCCAGGGCCTCGTCGACCATCTTCTCGACCTCGGCCTTGGGTCGGCGCTGCATCATCAGGCCGAAGGCGACGTTGCGGCGCGCCGTCATATGCGGAAAGAGCGCGTAGTTCTGGAACACCATGCCGAAGCCGCGCGCTTCGGGCTTGAGCTGATCGAGGCGCTTGTCGTCGAGCCAGATGCTTCCCGCGGTAAGGGGCAGCAGGCCGGCGAGACAGTTCAGCGCGGTGGACTTGCCGCATCCCGACGGGCCGAGCAGGGCTATGAATTCGCCGCGCGTGACGTCGAGCGACACATTCTTCAGCGCATTGAGCGTGCCGAAATTGCGGCTCACGTTGTCGAGGCGCAGGCGCTCGAAAGCCCGCAGGCGGATGGCCATTTCACATCACCGTACGCATATTGAGACAGCAGCGCAGATCGACCAGCAAGGCAAGCAGCGGGGGAGCCGTGTCCCCCGCCGCGCGCTGATCGTCTCTTGGCTTACTTCGGCTTCTGCTTGGAGCCAATCTCCTCGTCCCAGCGGCGGAACGCAAGGACCAGCTTGTCGGGCAGAAGCGGCAGCACCTGCGGGTTGTCGGTGATCATCTTGGCGTACTCCGGACGGCCGTACTCGTTGATGGCCTTCTGGCTCTCTGCCGGTGCCATCGACAGGGGCACATCCTTCACGGCCGGGCCGGGATAGAAGTAGCCGAGGTCGTAGGTGGTGGCCTGCGCTTCCTTGGAGAGCAGGTAGTTCAGCATGTCGACCATGACGGCGATCTTCTCGGGGCCGACGCCCTTCGGGATGCAGAGATAGTGCGCGTCCAGGACCCAGCTGAAGCCCTTGATGGCCTGGACCTTCACCTCTTTCGGGACGGTGCCCAGCACGCGCGGGTTGATATCCCAGCCCATCTGGGTGGGGATGATGTCGCGGCTGCCTTCGCCCAGCTCCTTCATGGTCGGACCGGTGCCGGCCGGATAGTACTCGACGTACTGGCCGAGCTCCTTGAGGTAGGCCCAGGTCTTGTCCCAGCCGTTGATCGGGTCGGACGGATCCTTGTCCTTGAGGATATGCGCAAGGCCCATCATGAACACGCGCCCCGGGCCGGAGTTGGCCGGACGGGCGTAGAGGAAGCGGTTCGGGTTCTGCTTGGCCCAGGCCAGCAGTTCCTCGGCCGTGGTCGGGCAGGTCTTGACGCGGTCGGGGTGATATTCGAGCAGTGGGCCCGCCGGGCAGAACACGATGCACACGCCCTGGTTCGCGGCAAGGGCCTGCATCTGCTTGGCGCCGGGCAGGTAGATGTCGTCGAGCTTGGGCAGGTTGGCCGCGTAATCGGGAAGCAGCGGCACCCAGAGCTTCTGTTCCACGCCAGCCGATAGCGTATCGATGCCCGTCAGCACGCCGTCGATGTCGACACGCCCGGCGTCCTGCTGGGCCTTGATCTTGCCTGGCAGCTCGGGGGCCGGAGCCTTGCTGAAGGTGACCTTGGAAACGAGATTGGGCTTGGCGGCGCGATAGTTCTCGATCGCCTGCTGGGTCAGCGCCAGGTTGCCGGCAACGTCGACGACGTTGATGGTCACCGGCGATTTCGGCAGGGTCAGTCCTTGCGCGAATGCGCGGCTGGGTACGACCAGAGAGCCGGCCATGCCGGCCACTGCGGTGCGACGCGTGATCTTGACTGTCATGATGCTACACTCCTCCCTGGAGATGCCTGCGGTTAGCAAGGCGGGGTTCAAGGCTTGGCATGCTATGCGGGCCGTCGTTGCCGGCGGTCCAGGCTAGAAAACCTCAACTCTTTGTTTTGCGGCGGCCGAGATAGGCGGCTCGGCGCAGCCGGGTTTGCACGTAGACGTATTCACCCTCGGTACCAGGCTCGTATCCTCCCCCGGCAATGGAGACGTTGCGTTCGCTTGGATGGCGCGCGATGGCCGCCTCATCGATGTCCACGCCGAGCCCGGGCGCCGTCGGCACCAGCAGGTGGCCGTTCTCGAGAACCGGCGCGGCCGAGATGACCGAGTTGCGACCCGGCCAGTCGTTCTCGATGCGCTCCAGCATCAGTGTATTGGGTATGGCGGCCAGGAGGTGCAAGGCTGCGAATTCGGCGACCGGGCCCAGCGTACCCGAGTGCGGCGCCATCATGATGTGATGCGCCTCGGCCATGCCGGCCAGCTTCTTCATCTGGCTGATGCCGCCGGCGCGGCCCGTGTCGGGCTGGATTACGTCGACGATCTCGCGTTCGATCATGGCGCGCCAGCCCCAGATGGTTGCCAGCCGTTCGCCGGCCGCGATCGGGATGGCGACCGACTCGGAAACCCGGGCGAGCGACTCGATGTTCTCAGGCGCGACCGGGTCCTCGAGGAACAGCAGGTGGTAGGGCTCCAGCGCACGGCCGAGCACGATGGCGTCCTTCGGCGTCATCCAGGGCGGGCCGTGCAGATCGACCATGATGTCCACGTCGTCGCCGACCGCCTCGCGGATGGCAGCAACCTTGCGCAGCGGATCGCGCACGCCGCCGGTCTTGACGGCGGTAATGCCGCGTCGCTTGAGCTCGAGCGCCACGTCCGGCGCGGAAGCATGCGAATAGATGCGGATGCGGTCGCGCACCTGGCCGCCGAGCAGGTTCCACACCGGCGTGCCGAGCGCCTTGCCCTTGATGTCCCAAAGCGCCATGTCGATGCCGCTCATGGCACCGGCACCGACCACGCCGGTGACGCCGTGCGCCATCTGCGCGACCATCATCTTCTGCCAGAGCTTCTCGATGTGGGCAGGGTCCTCACCGACCAGGATGCCGGCAAGATCGCGCACCGCTGCCTCGATCACGCGCGGCCAGCCCGAGCACTCGCCGACGCCGTAGATGCCCTCGTCGGTGTAGACTTTGACAAACAGCCAGTTGCGCGAACCGGTCTGGTGGCCCTTGCCGTCGGAGGCCCAGGCCCGGTCAGATGGCGACCCGGCCTGCATCAGAAACGTCTTGATCTGCGTGATTTTCATGTTTCGCGTGCGGTCTGCACTAGCGTGCGCCCGCTCTCCTTGCGGCTGACTGCGCCCCGGTCACGGCGACGCGCGGATGAGGGGTCGGCGCCAGCGCGACATCGTCGGCGAAGTAGCTGGCGTTTTCTTTCGTCAGGATCTCCACCGAGCGGAACAAGCCGCGCAGATGCACGCGCATGGCCTCCAGCGCTCCGTCCCGGTCGCGATCGATCAAGCGGGTGACGATCGCGTTGTGCTCGGCGATGACCGACGACAGCTTCTTGGGAATGCGGAATGTGAGATGGCGTACACGATCCATCTGGGCCTTGGCGTTCTCGACCTGGCGCCATACTCGCGGATGGCCGGCAATCTCCATGATCAGCGCATGCATCCGCTCGTCGGCCTCGAAGAAGCCGTCCGAGTCGTCGGCGCGATGCCGCGCGCGCTGCTGCTCGAGGATGGAGGTGAGGGCTTTGGCTTGCGCCGGCTCGATCCGCTCGACCGCTCGCTCGATGGCGGCGCACTCGAGCACCTCGCGCACGAACTGGCTGTCGAATACGTCCCGCAATTTGATCGGCGCAACCAGCGAGCCGTATTGCGGGTAGATCTCGACGAGGTTCTCCTCGGAGAGCTTGATCAGTGCTTCGCGCACCGGCGTGCGCGACACGCCAAAGCGCTGCGAGAGCTCCTGCTCGGACAGCAACGTGCGTGGCAGCAACTGACCGGCGATGATCTCGCGACGCAAAACGGCGTGGATTTGCACTCCGATGGTCTGCCGCCGCATGGGCAACATCGCGTCTCGGGCTGTGCCTGCCATGCGTGACATAGCTGCTTGTACCTCCCTGCTCTGGAGCACTACCATATTAGTATCCCAGCGTGTCAAGTCAGCCGGAAGTCGAACGCGGCGATACGCCCCGGCGCCACGCCGGGACTCCTACAAGGGCGGAGTTGGCCGTTGCAGAGAAAGACGACATTGAACGAGCTGCCATCGTGAGATTCCCGCGGCGTGTGAACCGGCCGGCCCCTGACATGACCCGCGTCGTCTGCGAGACGGTCTTGGTTGCGCACCGATCGAGGAACGTCCCGCGCCGATTGACAATGCAGATCCCGCTCGGGGCAAACGGGCGCCCCCCCCAAAGGCCAACCCAATGATGCTCACTCAATCAGGTTTATGTTAGGACAATCTCGCCACCCAAGAGCTTTGAGCATGTGGTCGGGGGAACGAGGTGCGGGATACGGGAAAAATTTGGACCTTGGTCCGAACAGCTGGCCTTGCCTGGTCGGAGTTGGCGCGGAACGCAGGCCGCCAGCTATTTTCCGCCGTTCGCTACCCTGATCCGACGCCGGGACCGGTAGTCAACAAACCGGCCAACCTGATCTATGGCGTGGAGGAGCAGCCGCCGAGGGCGGTCAGATGGTTCAGCGCCATCCAACAGGTGGCGATATCCTCGATCTACATGATCTACCCGCTGATCCTGGCTCGCGAAGCCGGCTTGCACACGGGACAGATCATCAACCTCCTCCAGCTCGGATGCTTCGCATTGGGCGTGGGCGTCCTGCTGCAGGCACTGCCGCATGGACCAGTCGGCAGTCGGATGCTGGCGCCGTCCTGCTTCACCGGCATCTACTTCGCCTCGTCGCTGGTGGCGGTCAAGGTCGGCGGCATGCCGCTGGTATGGGGCATGACGATTTTCGCCGGCCTCATGGAGATGTCCTTCTCGCTGGTGTGGCGGCGGCTGCGTGCACTGGTTCCGCCCGAGTCGGCCGGACTTGTCGTGTTCTTCATCGGCAGCATCATCGCTCTTGCGGCCTGCCACATGCTGCTGTCCGAAGGACCGACCGGGATTGCTGCGCCGACGGAATGGCTGGTGGCCGGGACTACGCTCGCCCTGATGGTCGCCATCCATATCTGGAGCAAGACCGCCTTGAAGATCTATTGCGTCGTGATCGGCATGATCTTCGGGTTCATCGTTTCCGTCTGGGCAGGCCTTCTCACGCGCGCAGATTTGGCACCGGTTCTCGAGCTTCCCGTCATCTCGCTGCCGAGCTTGTCGAACACCTCCTGGGCATTTGACTGGTCGCTGCTGGTGCCCTTTGCCATCACGGCCCTGGCAGCAGCCATGAGCACGACCGCGGTGCTGACCGCCTATCAGAGGACGACTGATGCAGACTGGGTCCGGCCCGACATGTCGTCGATCGGACGCGGTGTGCTGGGCGACGGCATATCGACCACAGTCTCCGGCATGCTAGGCGCCTATGGCCTTACGATTTCGAACGCCAATGCCGGGCTGGTCGCCGCGACGGGCGTGGCCAGTCGGACCATCGCCTTCGCGCTTGCCACCATTCTCGGAGTTATCGCGCTGCAGCCCCGCCTGCTCGGCATCATAACGCTGATGCCGAAGCCCGTGATGGCTGCCGCCATGCTGTTCACGTCGGCTTTCATCATGATCAACGGCATTCAGATCATCACCACGCGCGTTCTCGATAGCCGCCGCACGCTGGTGATCGGCATGGGTCTCACGACATTCTTCGCCGTTACGGTGTATCCCGCCGCATTCTCCGGCGCGCCGCATTGGGCGCAGCCTATCGTCGCCACGCCTTTGGTCGTGGCAACGCTCGTTGCCCTTGGCCTGAACCTCGTGTTCCGGATTGGCATCAAGAAGCGGGTGACGATGACGATCGATTCGACGGCGCCGGCGCTGCGCGACGTTACCGACTTCATCGAGCGCAGCGCTGCCGCCTGGGGGGCGCGGCGCGACGTCACGAACCGAATTGAGTTTGCAATTCAGCAGGCGTTCGAGGCGATCATTGCCTATTGCGGCGTCAAGGGGCCGATCAGGATGGACCTGAGCTTCGACGAGTTCGTCATCAATGCGGACATCACCTACGACGGCAAGCCGATGGAATTCCCAGCGCAGCCCCCTACCAAGGATGAGCTGCTCGACTCCGACGACAGCTATCCGCGCCTCGCCGGCTTCCTGGTCCGCAGCTATTCCGACCGCAGAACCACGATCAAAGGCGGCGTCCGCTTGCAGTTTGATCACTGAAGAAGCAGCCGATCACCATTCCTGGTCGGGGAGCGGCGTCTCAGACGGCGAGCTATCGGGGGCGCCGGGTCTTGGCGAGGTATTTACGGAATGCCTCGAGGGTCGCGCGGCTCACGTGATGCTCGATCCCCTCCGCATCGGCGTCCGCGCTATCGGGATCAACCCCCAGCGCTACCAGGAATTCTCTCACCACGCGGTGGCGCTCGCGTGAGGATACAGCCAACTGCCGCCCCTTCTCGGTGAGGAAGATGGAGCGATAGGGCTCGCTGCTCACGAAGCCGTCGCGCTGCAGGCGCTGGATCGCGCTGTTGACCGTCGGCTTGGTGACGCCGAGGCGTCCGGCCAGATCGACGACGCGTGCCTCGCCCTTCTCATCGATCAAATCAGCGATCAGCTCGACATAGTCCTCGGCCATTTCCGTCTGATGCGCATCGCGTACGCGCTTGAAGCGCTCCGCCCGCCTCGAAGCATCGCGCTCGGTGTCATCGACGGATGTCATTTCGTCTCCTGCAACCAAGACTCACATATCTAAACGGGTTCGGCGTTGACAACAAAGTTAGCCATAGCTAACAACGAACTCGGGGTTGGTCGAATCAAGCTAGAACGGTCCGAGCGAGATTGGGCTCGCCTTGGTTTGGGGGAAGCAATGATGATGCGGGGGGCGGCGGGCTGCGTCGCTGGAGCAGTCATGCTCCTGGCGAACGCTGGTAGCGCTCTGAGCGCCGACAAGAGCCAGTATTCGATTTTCAATCCGACCCCGGATCGGCTCCTGCGCGAGATGACCACGGATCGCCCGGATACCACGGAGAGCCCCTTCACCGTCGATGCCGGACGCGTCCAGATCGAGACCAATCTGTTTGGCTTTTCCCGCTCGCGCCCCGACCCGGATGGCGTGGTCACCGACACGTACGAGTTCGCCACCACGAATATCCGCATAGGGCTGACAAGCCGCGCGGAGCTCGACATCGTCTGGCAACCGTATGGCATCGCCCGCTCGCGGCACGCCGACCCCATCGCTAGCTTCCGCGATTCGGGGGTCGGTGGCGTGGACCTGCGCGCCAAGTTCAATCTTTGGGGCAACGACACGTTCGACAAGCCGGGCGCGACCGCGCTGGGTTTGCTCCCCTTCGTCACGCTGCCGACCAACAAGAACAATGGCATCAGTCCGGAGCACGTGGAGGGCGGGCTGATCGTGCCGTTCGCCATCAACCTGCCCAACAACTTCGGCCTCGGCCTGAACGTGGGCACGGCGTTCCTGAGAGACGACGGCTCGTCGGGTTATCATACGGAGTACCTGACCTCGGCGTCCCTGTCGTATTCGTGGAACGACAAGCTCGGCACGTACTACGAGGTAGCGGCCCAGTTCGGCGGCACCGGCGGCGAGGTCGTCGTGCTCGGCACGGGCGTCACCTACAAGCTCGGCAAGAACGTCCAGCTCGATGCCGGCGTGAACGTCGGCGTCACCTCGGCCGCGGATCGCATCAACCCGTTCGTGGGTCTGTCGACGCGCTTCTAGCGAACGTCGACATCCGCAGGTGTGACGGATTTCGCGCATCGACGGCCCGGAGTTGCCTCCGAGCCGCCAACCCCCGCTGCTCGCCTACCTTCGCCGCCGCTTGTGGACGAGCCATCCGCCACCGGCCAGGCGGCGATTGACGTCGGCGACGGCGCAGTAGGCGATCCGCCCGATGTTGATGGTGTCGCCGATCGATACTGAGCTGGGGATGTGCATCAGGCCGGTGCAGCCATCGAGCCTGACGCATTCATCCACGCTGAGCATCGGCGGCAGCGAGCGCAGACCGCTGCAGCCCGTCAAATCGAGCGAGCCGCGCACGCCGCAATCGGCCGGCAGCGTCCTCACCGCGCTGCAGTTGGTCATGTCGAGGTCGCCCCCAACCCACAGCCAGCGCGGCATGATGCGCAGGTTGGTGCAGCCGGCCAGCCGCAGGTCGCCGTCGATCTTCAGGATTTCCGGCAGCGCCGTGAAGTGCTGGCACTGCGACAGGTCGAGCGTGCCTTCCACCGACAGCACACGCGGCAGCCGGACGAGGTCGGCACTGGCCACGAGGTGGTGGTTGCCGGCGATGGTGCGCTCCTCTTCGAGGCAGAAGTCCGCGTAGAGCCGGCAGCGCCTTCGCCTGGGGCGCCGCATGCGCTCGATGGCCGGCTGGTTCCAGCCCATGGCGTTGCGCAGTGCGTCGATGGCCTCCAGGAACTCTTCCGGGATGCTGTTGCTGTGGCCGCTGCAGTGCTGGATCTTGCGGTCGCAAGCCTCCAGCGTCACGTGCGGCTGCCCGCGCAGGTCTCGCAATGAGTAGAAGTCAGCCACGCCCCCCTCCAGGGCGCGGATGTAGATCTCGCTGCCGACGCAATGCTGCATCATGCGGCCCTCGGCTTTCAGGGCGTCGCCCGTCTTCAGCTTGAACCAGGTGAACCCATCTCCGAGCTTCAGGACGGCCTCGATGTGCGGCTCGTCGAAGCCTGCGCGGAGCCGGCGACCGTTGGCGACCTGATTCCAGCGACGCATGTCCTTCTCCATCTTGTGCATTGCGTGTTCGAGCTTGCCGATGTTCCTGAGGCGCTTGACCCGGCCCGAAGCATCGCGCTCATCGAGCCAGGCCTCCTTGCGACGCATCGCTTCGCGAAACCAGCGGTCGAATTTCTCGATCTCGGCTGCGATCTCCGGGGTTGCCACGAACCGGTGGAACGGCCCGCCTCTGCTGAAGCGTTCGGGCGTGAGCCACGGTGGAGGGTCTTGCGGATAGTCCTCCACCTCCTCCAGCGCAGCCGGCTCGCACAGCAGGCCGCGATAGGCGCTTTGCACAAGCAGCGAGGTCAACACCGGGTTGTCCCGCTGCAGAAATCGTCGCACGTCGTCTTCGTTGATGACATTGAGCATGACACAACTCCCCGTTCTCCCGCGAGCTGTTGCACGCGGCGTTGGACATGACTTGGCTGTGGCAAGCGAGGACGGTTAGTCCCTGCCTGCGTTACCTGCTGAGGTTCAAGAAAAGGCTCGCAAAAATCTTTGCTGCGAGGCGGGTTCCCGGCATCAAGCTCTCGGAACCGAACACCTTTCGCTCGAGTGCAGCGCCGTTAGGCGGCGCGCGAGCAAAAGATACACGAGGAGGATTGCACCGCAACTTAACGATTCGATGTTCCGCCTACGTGATCAGTTGTGTGGCTGTCATGCCGCTGTTTGTCTTATCGAGCGCCGAAATTGCGCGATTGGTTCTCGGATCTTTGCAAAATCGTCATGGTGCCGTGGAATTTCATTTTGGCGGTCACACGAGCGCCCAAATTTCAGACCCTCGCAGACATTGCCACGCGTTCAGATCACCTCGTCCGTCTTGTCGTCGGTCTCGCCGTAGCGGCGCAGGGTGGCGGGCCTGGTGCCGGCGTACAGCTTGGCGATGCCGGGGTCGATTTTGGCGTTCTCGCGCTCGAACAGGGAGTTGCCGGCGAGATCTCCGTCGACGAGGAAGGGTCCGAAGTTCTCCACGTCCATCACCCAGATCGCCTGTGCCTGGCCCAGCTCCTCCACCCAGTGGGTGGCGACGACGCGGCGGATGCCACGCCCCAGCAGGGCGCCGGTGCCGTAGCCGACGGTGGTGAGATAGATGGCCTTGTGCGGCACGAAGGTGCTTTTGTAGATCTCGCCCGTCATGCCGCCCTTGCCGATGATGATGTTGCAGCGGCTGAGCTTGAACCAGCCGTCGAGCCACTTGGCGAAGCGGAACGAGGCGGTGGCCGTCACGGCGCCGACCGTGTGGCTGCCGTCGGCGTTGACGCTGGCGGCGGGCGAGCAGTGGAAGTTGGCGGAACCCAGTTCCTCGGGCGTTGCCGGCAGGCCGCTGCCCTCCTCGACCGCCTTCTTGTAGACGCCCTCGCGCGCCGTGTAGACGCGGCCGGTCAGGTACACGACGTTGCCGATCTCGAGCGCCGCAAGATCCTCGGTGGAAGCGGGCAGCTCGAGGTGGACGGTCTTGAGCTTGGTGGCGGTGGTCAAGGCATTCTCCTTCCATGCTCCCTCTCCCCATTTCTTCCAATGGGGAGAGGGTCGGGGTGAGGGGCAGCGACAAAGGTCAGCGCAAGCTTCTGCCCCTCACCCTAACCCTCTCCCCGTGAAAACGGGGAGAGGGAAGTCCATGCTCAGAACACGATGACGCCGCGCGCCACGGCGCCCGTGGTCAGCAGACGGAAGCCCTCGTTGATCTCGTCGAACTTGTAGGTGCGGCTGATCAGGGCATCGAGGTTGATGCGCTTGTCCATGTCGAGATCGGCGAGGACACCGAAGTCCACCGGCGGACGGATCGAGCCGTAGTAGGTGCCGGTGATCTTCTTCTCCTGGAACACCACCTGGAACGGATTGATCTGCGCGCGATCGGTAAAGGCCGGCATGCCGACCATCACGGCGTGTCCGCCCGGCGCGATCGCCTCGACGCAGGTCTCCATGGTCTTGGCACCGCCGATGGCGTCGAAGGCATAGTCGACGCCGAGGCCGCCGGTCAGATCCTTCACCACCTTCAAGGTGTCGTCCTTCTTGGCATTGATGGTGTGGGTGGCGCCGAACTCGCGCGCGTAGCCGAGCTTGTTGTCGAGCAGGTCGCAGGCGATGATGGTCTGCGCGCCGGCCAGCTTGGCGCCCTGCACCACGTTCAAGCCGACGCCGCCGCAGCCGACCACCAGCACGGTGGAGCCGGCCTCGACCTTGGCATGGCGGATGGCGGCGCCGACGCCGGTCGCCACGCTGCAGCCGATGATGGCCGCATGCGTCCACGGCAGGTCCTTGCGCACGGAGACCACCTGCTCGGCCGGGCACACCACGAACTCGGAGAACGTGCCGATGCGCGCCATCTGGTTGACAGGCTCGCCGTTGAGCTTCACGCGCGTGGTGTTGTCGTGCATGCGCCAGCGCTCACTGTCATTGTGGCCATTGCAGAGCACCGAGCGGCCGTTGGAGCAGTAGCGGCAGTGTCCGCAGTTGGGGCGGAACGAGAAGATGACGTGGTCGCCCTTCTTGACGTTGGCGACGCCCGATCCCAGCTCGACCACCACGCCGGCGGCCTCGTGGCCCAGCACCATCGGCAACGGCAGCGGCCAGTCGCCGTTCATGATGTGGTAGTCGGACAGGCACACGCCCGCCGCCTTGACCTGCACGCGCACCTCGCCGGCCTTCGGGCCTTCCTGCTCCAGGTCGAGAATCTGCAAGGGCTTGTTGACTTCGGTCAGCACGGCAGCGCGCATGGCGTTCTCCTCCTTGGTCTTAGATCGTAGGCTGGGTTAGCGCGGGCACTGCGCCAAACTGATGTTTCCTACGCAGCTCCGCGCGTAACCCAACAGTTGCGATGTCGGGTTACGGGCTTCGCCCTAACCCAACCTACTTCTCCTTCCACTCGATGAACTCGGGCGGCACGGCAGGCGTCAGCCATACACCATTCGCCGAGCGAAAGAAGGGTGATCCTTGTCCCCACATCTTACCGGCAAAAACGCGCAAGACCACAGGCTGTCCGTGCCGCTGGCCCACCTTGATGGCGGTGGCCGCGTCGGGTGACAGGTGCACGTGCTGGCGGTCGCCGGGTTTGAGCCCCTCGGCGCGGATGGCGGGCACCGTCGCCGCCCCCGTGCCATGGAACAGGATGGCGGGTGGCTCGATCGGCGCCAGGCCGAGGTCGATGTCGACGGAGTGGCCCTGGTTGGCGCGGATGCGGTCGCCTGTTGCATCGAGAGCGAAGCGCTGCTTGTCGCTGGTGGCCACGATCTCGGCGATCAGCTCGCGGGTGAGGGTGACGCCGTGT
>Ga0075367_10000772_pt1 | contig 12545 bp, 13 predicted proteins | sample EndMethybrTD3032_FD_71399 | JGI IMG/M metagenome (GOLD analysis project Ga0075367, IMG submission 71399) | Populus endosphere microbial communities from Tennessee, USA - Endosphere MetaG P. TD hybrid TD303-2 | ecosystem: Host-associated > Plants > Roots > Endosphere | place: USA: Tennessee... | reverse complement strand
GCCTCAACGTGCTCGGCCAGCCGCTGTGGTCGCCGGCGGGGCCGAACGGCTTTGCCGACACCAACGATGTGTGGGCGTCGCCCGAAGGCATGAAACTGCGCCTCGACCTCGCAGCCCAGATGGCTGCCCGCATCGGCGATGCGTTCGATCCGCGCGAGCTGATCGACATCATCGCCGGCGCCGCCGCGTCGAAGGAAACGCAGCAGACGATCGAGCGTGCCGAATCGCGGCAGCAGGCGATGGCGCTGCTGTTGATGTCACCGGAATTCCAGCGGAGATAGACGATGGATTGCTCCGAAAACCGCAGGCTCGTTTCGTCGCGGCGCGCGCTGCTGATCGGCGGCGCGTCGTTTGCCGCCTGGGCCTACATGCCGAAATTCGCGTTCGCGCGCATGAGCGGACAGGATCCGCGGCTGATCGTCGTGATCCTGCGCGGCGCGCTCGACGGGCTTGCCACCGTCGCGCCGATCGGCGATCCGGACTACGCGCGGCTGCACGGCTCGATCGCGCTCAGCGCAAGCGGCGCCAACGCGGCGCTGCCGCTCGATTCATTCTTTTTCCTGCATCCGGCGATGCCGACCTTTGCGCGTCTCTACAAGGAGAAGAAGGCGACGGTGGTGCATGCGACTGCCACGGGCTATCGCGACCGCTCGCATTTCGACGGACAGGACGTGCTGGAAAGCGGTTTTTCCGGCCCTGGACGCGTGCAGTCCGGCTGGCTCAACCGCGCGCTGGAGGAACTTCCGCGCGGCGACCGCATCACTGGCGCGCTTGCGGTCGGGCCGACGGCGCCGCTGATCCTGCGCGGCGGAGCGCCGACCGTCGGCTGGGCGCCGGTCGCGCTGCCGCAGGCCGGCGAAGACACCGCCGCGCGCCTGCTTTCGCTCTACACGCAGCGCGATCCGGCGCTCGCGAACGCGCTGACGCAGGGCCTGCAGCTCGACAAGACTGCGGCGCGCGACGACAGCATGCGGCCAGCGCCCGGTGCCGGCACCATGCGCATTGCGGCGCGCGGCGTTGCAAAGCTGATGGCGGCCGACGATGGCCCGCGCATCGCAGCGCTCGCCTTCGACGGCTGGGATACGCACGCCAACGAAGGCGGCCCGGTCGGCCGCCTGGCGCAGCTGCTTGGCGGGCTCGACGGCGCGTTCGCCGAGTTCGAGCAGGGACTGGGCCCGCGCTGGAGCAACACGGCGGTCGCCGTGATCACCGAGTTCGGACGCACGGCAAAAATCAACGGCACCGAGGGCACCGATCACGGCACCGGCACGGTGGCGCTGCTCGCCGGCGGTGCAATCGACGGCGGCCGCATCATCGCCGACTGGCCGGGCCTGAAGGACGCCAACCTGCAGGACGGCCGCGACCTGAAGCCGACCACCGACCTGCGCGCGGTGCTGAAGGGCCTGATGAAGGATCATCTCGGCCTCGGCGACCGCGTGCTGTCGAACGCCGTGTTCCCGGACTCCGGCGCAATCAAGCCGCTGCAGGGGTTGATCGGGTGATGGCTTGCGCGGTCAGCCATTCCCCAGCGTGATGCGGTCGATCTCGGCGACCTCGTCCGGCGTCATCTTCCAGGCGATGGCTTTTGCGTTCTGCTCGACCTGCTCCGGCTTCGTCGCACCGGCGATCACGCTCGACACCTGTTCGCGCGAGGCAAGCCAGGAGAAGGCAAGCTCCAGCATCGAGTGGCCGCGCTCGGTGGCGAACGCCTTCAGCTTCTCGGTGATGCTGACGTTCTTCTCGGTGGCGTAACGGTCGCGCAGGCGCGGCGTGTTCGCAAGGCGCGTGCCTGCCGGCATCTCTCCGGTCGGCGCATACTTGCCGGTGAGCAGTCCGCTGGCGAGCGGGAAGTAGGGCAGGATGCCGAGGTTGTAGGCTTTTGCCGCCGGCTGCAGCTCCTTCTCGATGTCGCGCACGACGAGGCTGTACTCGTCCTGGATCGAGGAGAACGGCGTGACGTTGATGCCCTTCGCGGTCATCGCCGCTTCGGCGACGCGCCAGGCCGGCAGGTTCGAGCAGCCGATGTAGAGGACCTTGCCCTGCGTCACGAGGTCCTGCAGCGCGCGCAGCGTCTCCTCGATCGGCGTCAGTGGATCGTAGCGGTGCTGCTGGTAGAGATCGATGTAGTCGGTCTTCAACCGCTTCAGCGAATCCTCGACCGCCTTCATGATGTAGCGGCGCGAGGCGCCTTTCTTGACGCCGGCATCGTCCATATCCAGCGCGAACTTGGTCGCCAGCACGATGTCCTTGCGCTTGTCGCCGAGCACCTCGCCCATCGCCGTCTCGGAGCCGCCGCGATTGCCGTAGACGTCGGCAGTGTCGAACAGCGTGATGCCGACGTCGATCGCCTTGTAGATCACCTTGCGGGTGGCTTCGATGTCGATGCGCTGGCCGAAATTGTTGCAGCCGAGGCCGACGGCTGACACACGGAGGCCGGAGCCGCCGAGATTGCGAATTTCCATGACTGGATCCGTTCTTTGAAAAGCGCCGCAGGACGACGCGACCGCTCATCGTGCCTTGCGCGCTCGCGAATTTCAATCGAGCGCGATGAATGATGCCTGTCGACGAACCGAACTGGCGGAGTGTTTCACACCGCGAAAGATTTGGCGCTCACGCCGATGCAGGCGCCGGACGATCGGCTAAGTCGGCTTCGACAACAGGCGCGGGCGTCATGCTGCGCGCTCGCGCCGTCATGGTGCGCACACTCTGTTCCGCGATGCGGGCGATGTCCTTGCGGTCAGCGCTCATGTCGTAGGAGATCGGCTCGCCCCAACTGACGACGACGTCGACGGCTCCTGCCGAACACACGCCGATCAGATGCGGAATGAGATCGGCGTCGCCGTACCAGGCGACGCGGCTGCGGAACGCGCGGCCGAGCGGCAGCCCGTTGAGGTTGACGTAGGCCAGTGACAGCGGCTGCACCGTCACACGCTCGTGATGCGTCGACGAGCCGATCACGTGATGCACGGCGCCGATCAGCGCAGAGCGGAAGGGAAGAATGCGGTTGCCGTCGCTGGATGTGCCTTCGGCAAACAACACCACGGCGTCGCCGCCGTTCAGCCGCTCGGCGATCTCCTGGGTCGCGGCGCCGGTGCGGTGACGGCGCTCGCGATCGATGAACACGGTGCGCTGCAGTTTTGCGAGCCAGCCGAACACCGGCCAGCCGGCGACCTCTTTCTTCGCGACGAACACCGCCGGCGTCAGCGATGTGATGACGAGGATGTCGAGCCAGGAGGCGTGATTGGCCAGGATCAGCAGCGGCGAGTCCGTCGAACGCTTGCCGATCTCGCGGACGCGGATGCCGATCAATGCGCAAAGGATGCGGTGATAGACGTACGGGACTCCACGCTGCAGCGGCAGCTTGAAGGCAATGCCGATCAGCTGCAACGGCAGCAGCAGCAGCGTGAGAGCAGCAAACGCGATCAGGACGAAGAAGGCACGGATCATCGATCGTTGACGGTCAGGAAAGGCCCAGCGGGGCGTTCCTTGCACGATCCGGACCAAAGCGGAAGTCCGCCAAAGGCATGATTTCCGGTGAAAATCCCTCCCGATTGGCAAAAAAATGCGGTCCCGGTCAGACGCGGCGACTGACGGGGACCGCCTTGGGGTGCGCAAATCTGGACGGGGGTGATCTGCGCGGAGTCTGGTTAGGCTCGGCGTGTTACATGGCTGTGACGCAGGGGGTTATCCACAGGCCTGCGACCGTCGTTAAAATCAGGCCGGAAAAGGCCGTGTAATGGAAGCTTCATGCCTAAAGTCATCTCGCCATCCCTACTCCCCGTCCTGCTGCTCTTCGCCTCGAATGTGTTCATGACCTTCGCCTGGTACGGCCACCTGAAGTTCAAGCAGCCGTGGCTGCCGCTGGTGATCCTGGTCAGCTGGGGCATTGCCTTCATCGAGTACTGCCTGGCGGTGCCGGCCAATCGCTGGGGCAGCGAGGTCTATTCCGCCGCGCAGCTGAAGACGATGCAGGAGGTGATCACGCTGGTCGTGTTCGCCGCCTTCTCGGTGCTCTACCTGAAGGAGCCGCTCGGCTGGAATCATGCGCTTGGCTTCGGCTTCATCGCGCTCGGCGCGTTCTTCATCTTCCACAAGTGGTGAGTCATCGCGCGGTGAAGCGGCGATAGCGCGCAGCGAGCGTCTCGCCGGTCCCGTAGTCGAGGTCGTCGATGCGCCACACGCCGTCCTGCCGCAGCAGCACGGCGACCACGTCGCGCGGGTTGTCGAGCACGCTCAAGCCGATTTTGACCGCAGCAGTTGCTGCGTTCTCACGGACCGTCGTGATGCTGCGAAGAACGACGGTTCTGCCGGGCAGCGCGCCGGCGCCGAACAGCGCATGGATGATCGGCCCGTCCGGGAGGTTCGAAATCCCCACGCGCGGCGCATCCATGAGCCGGCGCATCTCGTGTGTGAACAGGGCGCGGAAGGCATCATTGTCGGGCGGCTTGCGCGCGTTGTGGCCCGCGATCTCACGTTCGTAGGTCGCACGCGCGAAGTCGGCTGCCGTGCCTCGGTCACGGGCATCCGCAGACGTCGCTGCGATCGCCGCCACCGCGGCGAGGATGAATTCCCGGCGGGTCATTGTCCTTCGTCGCGCTGCGCATGCGAAGGGTTCGAGCGGCTTCGCGCAGGCCTCGAAATCCGCTAGTTTCAACGGATGACCAGTCACACGCTTCCACCGATCCCGCTGCCCGACGGCATCCGCTCGCGGATGGTGCCGAACATCAACGGCCTCATCATGCATGTGCTGGAGGCCGGTTTCGAGACGCCGGGCCGTCCGGCGGTGCTGCTGCTGCACGGCTTTCCTGAACTCGCCTACAGCTGGCGCAAGGTGATGCTGCCGCTCGCAGCGGCCGGCTTCCATGTCATCGCCCCCGACCAACGCGGCTATGGCCGCACCACGGGTTGGAGCGCAGACTACGACGGCGACCTGCGCGCATTCAGCCTGCTCAATCTGGTGCGCGATGCGCTGGGGCTGGTGTCTGCGTTCGGCCTGCGCTCGGTCGCGGCCGTCGTCGGGCATGATTTCGGCGCGTCGGTCGCGGCCTGGTGCGCGCTGGTGCGGCCGGATGTGTTTCGTGCGCTGACGCTGATGAGCGCGCCGTTCGCAGGGCCGCCGCCATTGCCGTTCGACACCCTCGGCACGCCCGCTGCGCCGAAAGTGCCGGACCCGGTGCACGCCGATCTCGCTGCGTTGCCTCGGCCGCGAAAGCACTATCAATGGTTCTACTCGACGCGCGAGGCTGACGCCGACATGCGCGACTGTCCGCAGGGCGTGCACGCTTTCATGCGCGCCTACTACCACCACAAGAGCGCCGACTGGCCGGACAACAAGCCGTTCCCGCTCAAGGCATGGACCGCGGAAGAGCTTGCGAAACTGCCGACCTATTACGTGATGGATCGCGACAAGGGCATGGCCGCGACCGTCGCCGAGCACATGCCGACCTCGCAGCAGATCGCCGCCTGCAAATGGCTGCCCGAGGCCGAGCTCGCGGTCTCTGCCGCCGAATATGCGCGCAACGGCTTTCAGGGCGGCCTGCAGTGGTATCGCTGCGGCACCACCGGCCGCTTCATTTCAGAGCTCGAGGTGTTCTCGGGGCGCACCATCGACGTGCCGTCCTGCTTCATTTCCGGCGCGAGCGACTGGGGCATCCACCAGCGGCCGGGCGCGCTGGAGGCCATGCAGCGCAAAGCCTGCACGCAGATGATCGGCTGCCACCTGATCGAGGGCGCAGGCCATTGGGTACAGCAGGAGCAGCCGGCGCGCGTCAACGAACTGCTGATCGCTTTTCTGCGCGAAGCTGCAAGGCGGTAGTTGCAGCCAGAGGAGGGCCGATGAAAATCTACTACGCGCCGAACACGCGCGCGGTGCGCATCGTCTGGCTGTTCGAGGAGCTCGGCCTGCCGTACGAGATCGAACGCTTCAAGCTCGGCGACGCCAGCATGCGTGCGCCGGAGTATCTCAAGGTGCATCCGATGGGTCGCGTGCCGACGCTAAAGGACGGTGACACGACGATCTTCGAATCCGGCGCGATCGTGCAGTACGTGCTGGCGAAGTACGGCAATGGCCGGCTGGTGCCGGCGGTCTCGTCACCCGAATTTCCCGTCTACCTGCAATGGCTGCACTATGCCGAAGGCATGATCATGCCGCCGGTCAACTCGATCGTGGTGGAGACCATTTTGCTGCCGCCCGAGCGACGCAATCAAGGCAACGTCGATCGTGCGACGAAGTTGCTGTCGCGGATGCTGAGCGCGGTGAACGAGGGCCTGGCGGGCCGCGAGTATCTTGCCGGCGAATTCTCGGGCGCCGACATCATGACCGGCCACGCCTGCACGGTGGCGACGCGGCTCGGCGCAGACATCTCCGACAAGTCGAACGTGAAGGCGTATGTTGAGCGGCTGAACGCACGGCCCGCGCTGCAGAAGGCGTGGGCGACGTAAGGCTCACTTCCCCGCAGGCGTCACGCGCAGGATGCGTCCGGCGCTGTTGTCGGTGAGCAGCCACAGCGCGCCGTCGGGGCCCTGGCGCACGTCGCGGATCTGCTCGTTGAGGTTCTGCAACAGCCGCTCCTCGCCGGTCACCTTCTCGCCGTCGAGCGACAGGCGCACGATGCCCTTGACGGAGTTGATCGAGCCGGTGAACAGGCTGCCCTTCCACCTCGGAAACAGGTCGGCGGTGTAGAAGGCCATGCCGCAAGGCGCGATCGACGGCACCCAGTACTTGATCGGCTGCTCCATGCCGTCTTTCTGCGTGGTTTCGTGGATTTTCGCGCCGGAGTAGTCGACGCCATAGCCGATCACCGGCCAGCCGTAATTCTTGCCCTTCTCCGGAATGTTGACCTCGTCGCCGCCGCGCGGGCCGTGCTCGATCTCCCAGAGCTTGCCGGTCACGGGATGAAACGCGAGCGACTGCGGATTGCGGTGGCCGTAGCTCCAGATCTCCGGCTTTGCGCCGTCGCGTCCGACGAACGGGTTGTCGCGCGGCGCCGCGCCGTCGGGCGTGATGCGGACGATCTTGCCGAGATGATTGGCGAGGTTCTGCGCCTCGTCGCGCTGGCTGAAGTGCTCGCCGAGGGTGACGAACAGGTTGCCGTCCGCGGCTTGCGCGATGCGGCAGCCGTAGTGATAGCCGGACGACAGCGGTCCTTCCTGGCGGAAGATCACCTTCACGTCGCTCAGGCGCGGCTTGTCGCCGTCGTTGAATTTTCCGCGCGCGACTGCGGTGCGGCCGCCGCTGCCGGCGCGCTCGGCGTAGCACAGGTACAGCGTGCCGTTGCGGGCGAAATCCTTGTCGAGGGCGACGTCGTGCAGGCCGCCCTGGCCGGTGGCCCACACCTCGGGGACGCCCGTCAGGGGCGGTGAAAGCTGGCCGTTGCGGGTGACGACGCGCACCCGTCCGGGGCGCTCGGTCACCAGCATGCGCCCGTCGGGAAGGAAGGCGAGACTCCACGGCACCACGAGGCCGCTCGCGATCGTCTCCACCTCCAGCGCGCCGGCCGACGACTCGAACGAGGTGCTGGCGCCGCGGGTGGTGCTGACGATCAGGAGCGAAGCCGTCAGCGTGATCGCTGCTGCAAGCGTCGCGGTGACGATGACCAGAGGGGTCCTCATGGGGTCCGGGCCAACGCGATCAGCGCAGCGCCGCCGCCGCCACGACGTCCATCGACACGGTTACAACCGCTATCAGCGTGGCAAGCGACAGTGCGCCGGCCATCAGGAACGTGACATACGCGTGCTCGCGCAGCACCGCGTTGTCGCGGCGCTGGCCGGGGTGAGGTGTCCTGTACGACTCCAGGGCCTGGCTGGCGGGCCGGGTCATGACGTTCAATCCTTTGAAGTGTCCATCGGCACGAGCCGGTCTTGATACCGGCCTCGATTTTTCACGAAAGTCGTGCCGCGCGAATCACGCGCCACGAACGGTATGGCAAAAAATCCTGACGCTGATCTGTCCGATTTTCGCCTCAGGACGTCGAAATCGTGGCGGAACCGCGGCAAATGCAAGTGCCGGTTGCCTAAAGACGTCACGACTCGCGGCGGGGAGCCTATCCGGCAACCGCTTCCTTGCGCTCTTCGTCTTCGGCCAGCCAGTCCATCGTCACGAAATTCGGCTGCCGCGCCACGCGGTCGAGCCACAACCTGATCGAGGGAAACGTCGAGAGGTCGAAGTCGCACTGCTCGGCGACGTGGGTGTAGGCATAGAGCGCGATGTCGGCCACGGTGAAGTGGTTGGCGGCAAACCAGTCACGCGTCTTCAGGTGGTTGTCCATCAGCTGCAGCGCGCGGTGGCCGCGCTCCATCCAGTCCTCGATCGAGTTTGCGTGCAGCTCGCGTCCGCCGCGCACCAGCGAGAGCCAGAAATAGGCGGCGCCGATGTTCGGCTCGAGCGCATGCTGCTCGAAGAACATCCACTGCAGCGCCTCGGCGCGGTCGATGCGATCGTCCGGCGCAAGCGGTGTGCCCGCGGAGACGTACCAGAGGATCGCGTTCGACTCGGCGAGATAGCGGCCCGGCGCGACTTCGAGCAGCGGCACCTGTCCGCTCGGATTCTTGCGCAGGAAATCGGGGGTGCGGGTTTCGCCGCGCAGAATGTCGACTTCGATCAGCCGGTACGGCGCGCCGAGCACCGCCAATGCCAGCCGGGCCTTGTAGCTGTTGCCCGACCGCTGCATCGAATAGAGCGTATACATCCGGCTGTGCCCCTTCGCGGGTGGTGATCAAAGCCGCTGTTGGCCCCCGCGACATCTCGCACTTAGCATGGTGTCGCAGTGATGACGTTGCAAGAGCAACGCTCTGGAATGGGTTGAAAACGCTGCGAGTTCGCTGCTGCGCAGCATAAACCCTGCGTCACGCAGGCTTGATCGAGATCACTCGCTTGCGCCTCCGTTCGCTCAACTCTTAACGACTTGCCGTGCCAGCCGCACGCAACCGATCTCGACGCACGAGCGGATCCACCGTTCGCTTGTTGCTTGTTTTCCTAGATCCTCGTGGAGGCCGCTGGCCACCCAGGCGCAGCCGGTTGCGTTTCGATTTTCGATTGTTGCGCCGGAACGGGGCCGCCCGCTTGAATCTTTCACTGGACCCGCGGCCAAACCGCATTCGATGTGAGACATGCGGGGTTATTTCTTGCAGTGCAGCGGAAGCCCGCTTAGTGTGCGGCCCGTCCGCGAAACGGCGAGAATCGCCTGTTTTGGCGGGCCTCGGCTCGATGCCGAACCAAATTCTCACCAGGCCGTTCAGGAGACCATGATGCCGTTACTTTCCGCTGCGCTCGCCCGCGTGAAGCCGTCCGCCACCGTGGCGGTCACGGACAAAGCGCGCGACCTGAAAGCGGCGGGGCGCAACGTGATCGGCCTCGGCGCCGGCGAGCCGGACTTCGACACGCCGGCCAACATCAAGCTCGCCGCGATCCATGCGATCGAGGCCGGCAAGACGAAATACACCGACGTCACCGGCATCCCGGAGCTGAAGGACGCGATCATCGAGAAGTTCAAGCGCGAGAACGGGCTCACCTACAAGCGCAACCAGATCGTCGTCTCCACCGGCGGCAAGCAGGTGCTCTATAACGCGCTGATGGCGACGCTCAATCCGGGCGACGAGGTGATCATCCCGGCGCCCTACTGGGTCAGCTATCCGGAGATGGTGCTGCTGGCCGGCGGCGAGCCGGTGACTGTGGTCTGCCCGGCGGAGCAGGGCTTCAAGCTGAAAGCCGCTGCGCTCGAGAAGGCGATCACGCCGAAGACCAAGTGGATCATCCTGAACTCGCCGTCGAACCCGACCGGCGCAGCCTACAGCGCCGCCGAGCTGAAGGAGCTGACGGACGTGCTGGTGAAGCATCCGCACGTCTGGATCATGACCGACGATATGTACGAGCACATCGTCTACGACGGCTTCAAGTTCGCAACGCCCGCGCAGGTCGAGCCGAAACTCTACGACCGCACGCTGACGGTGAACGGCGTGTCGAAAGCCTATTCGATGACCGGCTGGCGCATCGGCTACGCGGGTGGACCGCCGGACCTCATCAAGGCGATGGGGACGATCCAGAGCCAGGCGACGCATGCGCCGTCGTCGATCTCGCAGTGGGCCGCGGTCGAGGCGCTGAGCGGACCGCAGACGTTCATTCCCGTCAACGCGCAGACGTTCAAGGAACGGCGCGACCTCGTCGTGTCGATGCTCAACCAGGCGAAGGGCATCAGCTGTCCGCGGCCGGAGGGCGCCTTCTACGTCTATCCGTCCTGCGCCGGCACCATCGGCAAGACATCGCCGACCGGCAAGAAGCTCGAGACCGATGAGGACTTCGTCACCGAGCTTCTGGAAAGCGAGGGTGTCGCGGTGGTGCAGGGCTCGGCGTTCGGACTTGGACCTGCGTTCCGCATCTCCTATGCCGCGAGCCTGAAAGATCTCGAGGACGCCTGCCGCCGCATCCAGCGTTTTTGCGGCAATTTGAAATGATCTTTCATCCCGGGGCGCCGCGAAAGCGCGCCCCGGATGACGACCTGGGATGGCGCCGCCCGCCAACTGGCGCGACTCTTCCTTCTGTGCGATAGAGGACTGCGTGTCGGGGGCGCATCATGCGCACGCCCGGCAACTGTACTTGTTCGCATCGCTTCGCCCGCATCATCCGCCGGAGATACTCCTAATGCGCCGCCTGATCGTCTCGCTCGCAGTCGCCGCCCTGACTGCGACTGCCGCAATCTCGTTCGCAACTGCGCAGTCGCGGGTGAAAACGGGCGTGCTGGAGTGCCGCGGCGGTGCAAGCATCGGTCTCGTGGTCGGCTCTTCGTCGATGCTGACATGCGTCTATCGCGGCGACGACCGGTTCGAGGACCAGTATGTCGGTATCATTCGCAAGGTGGGGCTCGATATCGGCATCACCAGTGACGTCAGCCTGGCATGGCTCGTGTTCGCGCCGACGGGTCGGGTCGGACCCGGAGACCTGCTGGGGACCTACGCCGGCGTCTCGGGCAGCGCCTCGGTCGGGGTCGGCCTCGGCGCCAATGCCTTGGTCGGCGGCTCGCAGAATTCCGTGGCTTTGCAGCCGCTGAGCGTGCAGGGCCAGACGGGCCTCAATATCCAGGCCGGCCTCCAGGGGCTGGAGCTGCGCTCGGCGCGTTAACTTTCTGCGCCAACTTCCTCAAGTCACGCTGGCTCTCGGGGGCCTGTCGCCCCGTGTTTGCCACAATATGCGCAGCATTTTAGACGCGTGGAACCGCTCCGGCCCGGCCAACACCAGTCGGAAGGTCATGAGGAGGGGAGCATGCCTCGCTGTGCAGCGCTTGTGAGTGCAACTGCCGCGGTCCTCGCGGCGACGATCGTTTCCGCCGTAGCCCAGCAACCACAACCCTACGGGCGCACGCCCTATTACGGCCCGCCGCCGGCTCCGACTGTATCGTACGCGCCGCCGCCTCCCGGCATGGCGCCGATCGGCGTCCTCGAATGCAGCGGCGGACCAAGCGCGGGCTACCTCTTCGGCTCGCAGACCAATTTGAACTGCATGCTGACCCGCAACGGCCGGCGCGTCGAACCCTATGTCGCGCAGATCAACCGCGTCGGCTTCGACGTCGGCTATACCGAGCGCTGGTCGCTGGCGTGGCAGGTGTTCGGCCCGACGCCGCGGCTGCCGCCGGGCGGTCTCGCCGGCAACTACGGTGGTGCAGGAGCGAGTGCGTCCGTCGGCGTCGGCGCGGCCTCGAACCAGATGATCGGCGGGCCGGGTGGCGCGTTCTCGCTCGTGCCGCTGGAGGTCAACGGCCAGCAGGGCGTCAATCTCGCCTTCGGCTTCGAAGGTATGGAAATCCGCCCGGGCGGTTACTGAACACTTTAAGTTGCTTCGTGCATCGGAGCCCGGTTCCGGCTGCGGAGCCGGGCTTTTGCTTGTTCCGACAACGACTCGAGTGATTCGAAAGGCGACGCGTGATTGCTGCGCAGCGCAAACGATCTTCCTTGCCAAAGCATCATGACACTGAGACGATGCTTTGCCGACCCGCAGGAGCGCATGTTGCGAACGTGGGGTGCGGCCTGCGACGACATATGCGCTCCGACGATTGAAAGCGCGGGCCGACTTCCAACAACGGAGGCGGCACAATGGTACACGATGCGAGGGGACAAGATGCCAGAAGTCCCCACGGTCCCCGGTGCATAGCACTGGTTGGACCCTTCCAAAGCGGCAAGACCACGTTACTCGAAGCTATCCTCACGCGCACAGGCGCAATCTCCAAGCAAGGCACAATCGAAAACGGCACGACGGTCGGCGATGCAAACGCCGAAGCGCGTTCCCATCGCATGAGCACCGGGCTCACGGCGGTGACGACCAGCTTCATGGGCGAGACCTACACTTTCATCGATTGCCCCGGTTCCGTTGAATTCATCCACGACATGCGTGCGGCGCTGCCGGCGGTGGACGCCGCTGTCGTCGTCTGCGAGGCGGACGAGCGCAAGCTGCCGCAGCTGCAGTTGATCATGCGTGAGCTCGAGGACGCGGGCGTCCCGCGTTTCCTGTTCCTGAACAAGATCGATCGCGCCGAGAAGCGCGTGCGCGAGACGCTCGC